>Ga0299913_10005263_pt1 | contig 11017 bp, 11 predicted proteins | sample RVTome_9_FD_201360 | JGI IMG/M metagenome (GOLD analysis project Ga0299913, IMG submission 201360) | Soil microbial communities from uranium-contaminated site in the Upper Colorado River Basin, Wyoming, United States - RVT155D38 (version 2) ... | reverse complement strand
CGTTTCGACCACGGTTATGGGGATGGCTGCCAGCGCAGCCGCCGTAATCCTCGCCGCCGGCACGAGGGGCAAGCGTTTCGCGCTTCCGAACTCGCGCGTTTTGATCCACCAGCCTCGGGGTCAGGCCGGAGGTCAAGCGGCCGACATCGAGATATGGGCCCGAGAAGTGCTCGGCCTGCGCGCGCGGTTGGACGAGATCCTCGCTCTGCATACCGGTCAGACGATCGAAAAGATCAAACACGACACAGACCGCGACTTCATCATGACGGGCGATGAGGCCAAGGAGTACGGGATGGTCGATGAGGTCATCACTGCAAGGAAGACGGTTGAGCTGGCTGCAGCTGGTGTTGGCAACGGCAAGTCGGACAAGAAGGACTAACACCACTCCGGACCGGGGGGCGTGAGGTGGCGAAGTTTCAGGACGAACTTCTGAAGTGTTCTTTCTGCGGTAAGTCGCAGAAGCAGGTCAAGAAGCTCATCGCCGGACCCGGCGTTTACATCTGTGACGAGTGCATCGATCTCTGCAACGAGATCATCGAGGAAGAGCTGTCCGAGGCCGCCGAGCCGCGGCTGGAGGAACTTCCGAAGCCGGCGGAGATCTACGAGTTTCTGAACCAGTACGTCGTCGGCCAGGAAAAGGCCAAGAAGATCCTGTCGGTCGCGGTCTACAACCACTACAAGCGCATCTCGATGGGGCAGACGCGCGGCGACGGAGAAGTTGAGCTTCAGAAGTCCAACGTCTTGATCATCGGTCCGACGGGCTGCGGCAAGACGCACCTGGCACAGACGCTGGCGAAGATGTTGAACGTCCCGTTCGCGATCGCCGACGCGACTGCTCTTACGGAGGCGGGTTACGTCGGCGAGGACGTAGAGAACATCCTCCTCAAGCTCATCCAGGCCGCCGACTACGACGTGAAGCGCGCCGAGACCGGAATCATCTACATCGACGAGGTCGACAAGATCGCGCGAAAGTCGGAGAACCCGTCCATCACGCGTGACGTCTCCGGTGAAGGTGTGCAACAAGCTTTGTTGAAGATCCTCGAAGGGACGGTTGCTTCGGTTCCTCCCCAGGGCGGACGCAAGCACCCACACCAAGAGTTCATCCAGATCGATACGCAGAACATCCTGTTCATCTGCGGGGGAGCTTTCGCGGGTCTCGAGAAGATCATCGAGGGACGCATCGGGCGCAAGGGCATAGGCTTCGGCGCGGATGTCCGCAAGCTGGAGGAGAAGGACATCGGCGAGATCCTGGCGCAGGTGATGCCCGAAGACCTTCTGAAGTACGGCCTGATCCCAGAGTTTGTCGGACGTCTGCCGATCGAGACCTTCGTGCACAACCTCGACGAGGAAGCGCTGGTCGAGATCCTCACGCGTCCGCGCAACGCGATCGTGAAGCAGTACTCGAGGTTCCTCGAGTTCGACGACGTCGAGCTGACGATCACGGAAGACGCGTTGCGCGAGATCGCCAAGGAGGCGCTGAAGCGAGGGACCGGCTGCCGGGCGCTCCGGGCGATCGTCGAGGACGTCCTGCTCGATGTCATGTACGACATCCCGTCGTCCCCGGACATCGAGAAATGCGTGGTTACCAAGGAGACGGTGCTCAAGGAGGCGCCTCCGACCCTGGTGGCACGCGGCTCCGGTGGGCGCTCGACGAGGACACGCGACAAGCGCGAACGCTCCGCCTAACTGTCGCCGCCGCGTTCTAAGGTTCACGTCCCATGGCGACCTGGGACGAATTGGCTGCTGCCGACCCACAGATGGCTGCGTTCGGTTACGAACGGCTGCATTCAGCAGGCCAAGCCATCGGCTTTCTGGCCACCGTCCGTCACGACGAAGATGGACCACGCGTGCACCCTGTTTGCCCGATCCTTGGCGACGGTCGGATATTCGTGTCGATACCGAAGCGCTCGCCCAAGAATCGCGATCTGCAAAGGAACGGTCGCTACATGCTTCACGCATTCCCGGCGAACGAAGATGCCGAGTTCTCCATCCGTGGAACGGCTCGTCTCGCGTCGGGAGTCGATCGCGAGGTTGCCCAGTCTGCGGCGACGTTTGCGACGGGTGTGCGTGACAGTGAGGACGTTTTCGAACTCGATATCGAGAGAGCGGACTCGACGACTTGGGAGAACTGGAACACTGCGGACACCCACGCGATTCGCAAGAAGTGGGTTGAGACCAGTTCCTCGCGCTCCTGAGCTTGACGCGCTTACGCTGGCGCGGTGGCCGTCAGCCGAAGTCGCAAAGCCAGGGCAGCCCGGCGACGCAAGCGTCGTATGGAGCGCGTCACACACGATCTCACCGACGAGCAGTGGATCGCGCTGAAGGAGTCTTGGGTCGGCTGCGCGTATTGCGGAGTGACCGATAAGCCGCTCCAGCGAGACTGCGTGCAGGCGCTCGCTGTCGGAGGACGCTATACGCTCCAAAACATCGTGCCCGCGTGTCGGTCGTGCAACACGAGCAAGAGCCGCTACGAGGTCACGGGCTGGCTGCGGCGGAAGCGACTGGATGAGAGTGTGTTCCTGCTGCGCCACGCAGAGATCAGCAAGGAGCTCGAGCTTCGATTTCCAGGTGCAAACAACGCGGCTCCCGTGACGCGGGAGACCGCAGCTCCCCGGACGCGCCGTCTTCGCTATCCGGTCCGCAAGAAGCGGCGTCGAGGTCAGCCTGCTAAGTTGATCGGGTCATGAGACCGACTTTGCTGCGATGCCGGTGGGACGCCCGTCCCGCAATCGCACACCTCTTCGCCTAAAACGGCGGGAGGTTGATCGGTCGTTCCTGAGCACCTCCCGCCGGACCACTTTGTCCGGGTCTCCAGGAGGTGTGCTGTGGCTAATGATTCGCAATTCAAATTCCCGTCCCGCGTGGTTGCGACCCGCGGGGTGGTCGAGTACCGCGCGACCGTCGATTCCTTGGTTCATCCTTCGGATGTTGTGCTCGAGCTTGGTTGTGAGTGGGGCGCGACGACAGTGCTGCTGGCTGCGCGCTGTTCGCTCGTAGTTGGAACCGACCTGAGCCCGGTGTGCATCGAGCGTGCTCGCGCCAGTCACCCGGGGCTTCGATTCGAGGTTCTGGATGCGTTCGACGCTCGCGCGGCGCTCGACCTGGGTGTGGAGTTCACGAAGGTCTATGTCGACCTGTCCGGGCTCTCCGGCTATCGTTCGCTGCTGGACGTCATCGCCTTGCTGACGATGTACGCGACCGTCCTGCGTCCCGACACGATCGTGGTCAAGAGCGGGGCGCTCAAGCATTTCGCGGCGCGTTGCGTCCCTTGGAGGTCGCCGTGACTAGCGAGTGTCCAAAAGGCGGCGAAGGTACTGGTTCGCGCGCGGAAGGGCGATGTCCGGGTCATCCAGATCTGGATGCCAGAGCTTCTCCCACTCGAATGAGAGCCATCCTGCGTAGCCCGTATCGGCTAAGGCTGTGATCGCGTCCGCGGTCGGGACGTCGCCTTCTCCGAAGTGGACCAACTCCGCACCTCGGGCGTCCTTTACGTGGACGAGTCCGGGGACACCGATGTGATCGAGCGTGTCGCGCGGTGACTCTCCGCTTCTGTGCGTGTGGGCGACGTCCCAAACGACACCCACGCCGTCGGAAGTGATCTCCGCGATGTCTCTTCCTCTCGACCAGGCGTCGTGCGTTTCGACGAGCAAAGCGACACCGAAGGGCATCGCTTTGGCTGCTTCTGAGAGGGCCGTTGCCGTCGATTCGATCACGTCGTCGCGCGACCGGTTATCCGGAAGGGCTCCGCCGAACACGCGGATGGCCGGCGCGCCGATGGCGGCGGCTCTCTGCCCCATCACAACGGCGTACTCGATCGCTTTGTGCCGGCCTTCGTCGTCATCCTGAACGAAAACACATGAGGTATCGAGGCATACCGGTTGCACTCCGCAGGTCTTGATGACCTCCCAGATCGCATCATCGGTCTGGGGGCCGAGGAGGGCGCCGTCCGCCAGTCGCCACTCGATCCCTCGATAGCCGTAGCGATCGGCGGCTCGGACTATCTCTTCGACGGTCCAACCCGGGCATGCGAGGGACGAGAAGGCCAGACGCATGTTGCTAGTTTGAACGCCGATGACGACCCGGGTCGGAGTGGCCGGTGTTGCGGGGATGGGCTTGATGCACGTGTTCACCGTCCCCAAGATCGAGGGCTACGAGCTGACGGCCATCTGCGACGTCGTCCCCGAGTCGTTGGAACGAGCCGGTGGCGGCGCTCCGGACGCGAAGCGGTTCACCGACTTCGACGAGCTGTGCGGTTCCGGCGTGGTCGATGCCGTCGTCATTGCCACGCCAAACGACATGCACTCGGAGAACGTCGGGCGAGCACTCGATGCCGGGCTCCACATCTATTGCGAGAAGCCACTGGGTGTCACCGTCGGTGAGTGCCGTGCGATCGCGGATCGCGCACGAGCCGCCCGGCGCCGCGTTCAGATCGGTTTCCAGCACCGTTTCCAGCACGGATACGCCAGCGCCAAACGGATCGTCGACGGCGGCGGAATAGGGCCTCTTCGGCGTGCCGATCTACGGGCTACGGATTGGTTCCGTCCGAACAACTACTTCGCTTTGCGACCGTGGCGCGCCCGTTGGCAGCACGCCGGCGGAGGGGTGTTGATGCTCCAGGCGATACACCAGCTCGACTCGTTCCTATGGATCGCGGGAATGCCATCGCGGGTAACGGCCAAAGCTTGGCGAGGGCGTCCCGATGTCGAGGTTGAAGACGACGTTTCCGCCATCCTGGAGTTCCCGAGCGGTGCGCGAGGTGTCCTTACTGCTTCGACCCTCGATCCCGGCGGCACGAACCGCCTCGAGATCACGGGAGATCAAGGCGCAGTCCGTGCGGAAGGGGAGAGACTTCGAATCGGTCGATGGGACGAAGCAACATCGAAAATGCTCCGCGAGCGCACGAACCCGTTCGAGGCCGTACCGGTTGCCTGGGAGAACGTAGAACCGACCGGCGACGCCCTGACCTTCGATGAGTGCGTAACGGCATGCCATCGAGACTTCGCCGATGCCATCGAGTCCAACCGAGAGCCGTTGAACAATGCGGACGAGGCAACCAAGTCGGTCGAGGTGGCCAACGCCGTTTATCTGTCTGCTCTTACGGGTGAACCCATCGAACTTCCCCTTGATGCCGAAAGATACGACAGCGCCTTCCGGCAGCTGTGCTCCGGAGATCTGAAGCTCCCCGCGGTCGCCTCCATTTGATGCTTTCCTTCCTGGATCCCGATGGCCTCGAGCTGGTCGTTGATGACCGGCGCTTCTTGGTACAGAGGGACAACATGATCGCCTTCCTCTATGCGTTTCGCGGTTACGCCAACAAGCCGTATATCCCGGTGCTGCGCGGTCCCTCGGGACGCAACGTTCTCGAAGACTCGCCGGTGGACCACGTCCATCATCACGGCATCTGGTGGGGACACGGCGACGTCAACGGCGTCGACTTTTATTTGGAAGTGCCGGCCGACGGACGCCGGCTGGGCCGGATCGAGCATTTGGAATTCACCGAGACGACCGACGCTCTGCCACGTTTCGGGTTCGTCTCCAAGCTCCGCTGGATGGACGACCGCGATGAGTCGATGATCGATGAGACCCGCTCCGTGCTCATCGATTTCCGCGACCAGTCGCACTGCACGCTCGATCTAGACAGCACGTACGCCGCGGCTCGGGACCTTTCGTTCGGGACCACCAAGGAATCGGTCCTTCCGGGCATACGCATGGCCGAAGTGTTGACATGTGTTAGCGGCGGACATCTGCGCGCATCAACGGGAGAGAAAGGTGAGAGCCGGATATTCGGACAGCCGGCGGAATGGTTCGACTACTGGGGCGAGCGCAAGGCGATGTACGGACTGGGCGATGTTGTCGAAGGCGTCGCAGTTTTCGACCATCCGTCGAACCCGAATCACCCAAACCCGGTGTTCGTGAGAGCGTACGGTCCGAACTCACCTTTCCAGGGCCATCACTTCACGGGGGAGACGAGTCTCGGCGCCGGAGAATCCTGGCGGTACCGGCACCGAGTCGTCGTCCACTACGGTGACACCGAGGAAGCCGACATCGCAGGCAAGTACAGAGCGTGGGTGAAGGAGGAGCATGACACCTAAGCCACCCGGGGGCCCCAATGTCTCCCCGGCACCCGTGAACATCGGCGCACAGTTGTCTCGGGCAACCGTTCGCCGGCTTGGAGAACAGGACGAGTTCCGCTCGGTTTGCGGGATGCGTCGTGATCTCGTCGGCCCGGCGGAGGACGAGCCCGTCCTCTTCCATTACATGCGCATCCACGATTCGCGTAAGCACTATCACCGCAAGACGATCGAGTACTACTACGTCACCTCAGGCGTTGGTGAGATGGAACTGGACGGTGAGACGGTGCCGGTCCGGCAGGGCGACATGATCGTTGTTCCCACCGGCGTTTGGCACACGTCGCGTCCGACTTCGGATGAGGAGCTTCACATCCTTATCTGTGCGGTTCCCCAAGACCTCGAGGACGGCGAGGTCGACTCGCACTACGAGTGAAGATCGGCGTCTTCGTCCCGTCCTTCTTGCAGGCGGGGGATCCGGACCCCGGCGGAAAGCGCCTGAGAGACTTCGCTGCCCGAGCCGAGGAGCTGGGTTTTGACTCGCTCTGGATAACCGATCACGTCGTGACGGCCAAGCGCTTCTACTCCGTCTCGTGGCTCGACTCGATCACAACGCTCGCGCACGTCGCGGCGATCACCGAGCGCGTTTCGCTCGGTACTTCGATCCTGATCCTTCCCTTGCGTCAGCCGGCCGTCCTGGCGAAGGAGATAGCTACGCTTCATCACCTCTCCGGCGAGCGGTACATCTTCGGGATCGGCACGGGTTGGTTTGGCCCCGAGTTCGAGGCCTGCGGTACACGAAAGAGCGAGCGCGGCAGAAGGACCGACGAGGTTCTGGAAGCAACGCTGGCCTTATTAGGGGGCCCCGATGTTTCCTTCAGCGGTCGGCACTACTCGCTGAACGACGTAACCGTCGAACCTCACCCAGTGAGCAGCCCGCCGGTATGGGTCGGCGGGGGACGCCAGCTGGCCCACGACACATCACCGGAGCACGGCCTGATGCACCCCAACGTGCTGAAACGGATAGTCGCCGCGGACGGCTGGATCGCTCGGCCCACTTGTCCGCCTGAAGGGATCGCTTTGGATCTTTCCGACATCCGCGAGGCGCGTAGTTCTGATGCGAAGCCGATAACTGTTGCCCACGAGAACTTCACCTGGATCGAGGAATCCGGAACCCCGGACGAGATCAGGGACGAGCAGCAGCGCAGGTTTGCCTCGGTCATGTCGGACGAGCGCCCGTGGGAGTACATCGACTCCGTCTACATGCCGGGCACGATCGACGCGATCCAGCAGAAGATCCAGGCCCGGATCGACGCCGGCGTCGAGTATCTGATGCTGCACACGCTGAGCGCCGACATCCCGCAGCTCGAGGCCATCGGTCGTCACGTGGTCGAGCCGTTCCGCAACGCGTGACAGCGCCGCCTGCAGTCAAGCCCTACCGGCGGATCCACGGCATCGCCGCGATGTTCCTGCCCTTCGACGTTGAGGGACGCCCCGATCTCGAAGCACTGGCCACTCTGGCTGGGCTAGCAGACCGGGCGGGCCTCGAAGTGGCAGTGAACATGGACACCGGCTTCGGGCCCGAGCTCACGGCCGAGCAGCGGGTCGACGTCCTTCGCGCGACGCGCGACGGCCTGGGGGAGGGAACTCGGTTCGTTGCCGGCGCTATGCCCTTCGGACACGCCGGCGAGGCAGTGGACGCTTACCGCCGGGAGATTCGGTCGATCATCGATGTTGGTGGGGTTCCCGTCGTGTTTCCATCCGATGCAATGACCGGGATTGGACCGATGCAGCTGGTTGATTTCTTCTCTCGCGTAACGTCAGGAGCACCCAAGGCGATTGCTTTCGAGCTTGGACCGATGTTCGCGCCCTTCGGCCGGCTCTTCGGAGCCGAAACCGTGCGACGTCTGATGGCTATGCCGAACATCATCGGACTGAAGCACTCGTCCCTCGACCGCGAGCTCGAGTGGGAGCTGTTGCGGATCCGCGACGAGGAGCGCCCGGACTTCCAGATCTTCACCGGAAACGATCTGGCCATCGACATGGTGTGCTACGGCAGCGACTATCTGCTCGGACTTGCTGCTTTCGATGTTGATGCGTTCGCGCAACGTGACCGATGGTGGTTCGAAGGAAACGACAGGTTCCAGGCTTTGAACGACGCGTTGCAGGCCGTCGGTGACTTTTCTTTCAGGGAGCCCGTCCCGGCCTACAAGCGCGACGCCGCTTTGTATCTGAAAGTGACAGGTCAGTTGGCCGATCCGAAGCCACATCCGTCATGTCCGGATCGTCCGGCGGACGAGGAAGAGCGGTTGCGGACGCTGGCCGAGGGCGTTCTGCGTGCTCTAAACGCCTGAGCCTATGGGTACGGCGCGCAGATGCCAGTCCGTCGCCTGCTGGTACGCGCTGACGACCCCGCACAGCAGTTCCTCGGACCAGGGAGCACCGATGAGCTGGGCCCCCACCGGCATTCCTTCAGAAAAGCCCGTGGGGAAGGCGACTGAAGGTAGACCCGCAGCGTTCACGGGCAGCGTGAACACCGTCGACCGGACGGCCTCCGTGAGGTTGTCGACCTCGTCGATGCGCGGTGCTGGGAAGGGTGCGCAGGGTGCGAGCAAGCCGTCCAAACCTTCGATGTTCGCGAGCATCTCCAAATGCACCCTCAAGGCCGCCTCGCGGCCTGCAGCGTAGTCTGCCGCCAGCACCTGACGGCCGATGGTCATCAAGCCGTGGATCGTTTCGTGCACGCGTTCGTCGTCCCAGATGTCCCGGAAGTGATGGGCGAACTCACCGACGAGGACGGGGAACGCTGCATCACGTATGACCAACGGATCGATCCCGTCGATGTCGACGAGCGTGCAGCCGGCGCGGCTTAGCTCGTCGACGACGGCGTCGACCGCTTCTGACACCGCCGGTTCCGCGAGCGATATCCAGTTGCGCAAGACACCGATGCGGACTTCACCGATGTCCTTGGCCGGCACAGCGTTGCCGGATCTCGAGTAGACGTAGCCGGGGTCGAAGCCGGCGATGACCTTGTGAACGAGCAAACAGTCTTGCGCCGAAACAGCAAGCGGCCCGCCTGTATCGAAGGAAGCCGTCATCGGGAGCGCACCGCGCAGGCTCACCGCGCCGTGCGTGGGCTTTAGCCCGGTCACACCGCACATCGCCGACGGCAGCCGGATCGATCCGCCGGTATCGGATCCCATGGCCATGGCAACGGCACCACCAGCCACGGCTGCTCCGGATCCGCCCGACGAGCCCGCGGGTATCCGCTTGGTGTCCCATGGGTTCCGAACGCCGCCGTAATAGGACACCTGTGAAGTCGCACCGAAAGCCAGCTCGTGCATGTTGGTCTTGGCAACGATTACAGCGCCCGCTTCCCTGAGTCGGGACACGACGGCCGAATCGTCGTAAGCGATGCGATCGATGTAAGCACCGCAGCAGCCGCTGGTTGGGGTTCCTGCTACGTCGTAGAGATCCTTCACTGCCACGGGCACGCCGTGCAAAGGACCTCGAGGGCCGCTCTGGACCTCGAGTTCCCTGGCACGCATCATCGCGTCGTCAGGTATGACCACCGTGAAAGCGTTGGTCAGGTCCTCCACTCGCTCGACGGCGTCGAGCGATGCCTCGACGAGTTCGACCGGCGAGACCTTCCTATCCGCCACGGCGGCGACCTGTTCTGTCAGCGTTCGCACGTCCAGACCTTAGCCCTTGCTACAGTGGGCCGCGTGAACTCCGTAGCGCGCACCGTTCTGGTAGATCGAGTACCCGGCTGACATAGCCGGTCGTTCGACAGCGCGCAAAGACCGACACGATTCGACCAAGGATTCAGCCATGACGGAGCTCGCAAAGGCATACGACCCCAAAGGCGTCGAGGAACGCTGGTACGCCTTCTGGGAAGAGAAGGGCTACTTCACGGGGCCCACCGGAGCGCCCGGGGACCCGTTCTGCATGGTGATCCCGCCCCCAAATGTCACCGGCGCTCTCCACGTCGGACACGCTCTCAACAACTCGATCCAGGACACCCTCATCCGGCGTTCCCGCATGCAGGGTCGCCCTACGCTTTGGGTTCCCGGAACCGATCACGCAGCGATCGCTACTCAGAACGTCCTCGAACGCCGTCTAGCCGATGAAGGAAAGACTCGCTTCGACCTCGGACGCGAAGCCTTCGAAGCCCTCTTCTGGGAATGGAAGGACGAATACGAAGCCCGAATCATCGGCCAGCTAAAACGGCTCGGCTGCTCAAGTGATTGGACGCGAACGAGATTCACGATGGACGAGGGACTGTCCAAGGCCGTGCGCACAGTCTTCGTCCGCCTCTATGAAGAGGGCCACATCTACCGGGGCGCACGGATCATCAACTGGTGCCCGCGCTGTATGTCGGCGATCTCCGACATCGAGGTCAACCACGAGATGACGGAGGGCGAGCTCGTCACTCTTCGTTATCCGCTCAAGGACGGCTCGGGATCGATCAGCGTCGCAACCACGCGTGTCGAGACGATGCTCGGAGACACCGGCGTCGCCGTGAATCCGTCGGACGAGCGTTACAAAGCGTTGATCGGCAAGACCGTGATCCTTCCCCTGATGGACCGCGAGATTCCGATCGTCGCTGACGACGCCGTCGAGATGGATTTCGGAACGGGCGCGGTGAAGGTCACTCCGGCCCACGACCCCACCGACTTCGAGATCGGTGAACGCCATGGGCTGCTGGCGGTGAACATCTTCGATAAGGAGGCGGTAGTAGACGAGGACGGGGGCCCATTCGTCGGACTCGACCGCTACGCAGCGCGGAAGGCGGTTCTCGAAGCGCTGCACAAAGCAGGCGTGGTCGAGAACGAGGAGCGTCCGTATCTGCACTCCGTCGGGCATTGCGACCGCTGCGGCACCGAGGTCGAGCCTTGGCTGTCCGAGCAATGGTTCTTGGCCATGAAGGAGCTTGCTCAGCCAGCCAT
>Ga0299913_10005262_pt1 | contig 11017 bp, 8 predicted proteins | sample RVTome_9_FD_201360 | JGI IMG/M metagenome (GOLD analysis project Ga0299913, IMG submission 201360) | Soil microbial communities from uranium-contaminated site in the Upper Colorado River Basin, Wyoming, United States - RVT155D38 (version 2) ... | reverse complement strand
ACCACGCTCGGCTGGCGCATGGTCAACCCGGAGATGCCCGACCGGTGGACGGTCTCGCTCGGCGAGGGCGCCGAGATCCTGGCCGACCGGTACGGCATCACGCGCGAGCGCCAGGACGAGTTCGCGGTGGAGAGCCACCGCAAGGCGGCCGCGGCCTGGGACCGCGGCGCGTTCGCGGACGAGGTGGTGCCGGTGCCGGACGTCGACCTCGAGCGCGACGAGAACGTCCGGCCGGACACGTCCGTCGAGAAGCTCGCGCAGCTCAAGCCGGTCTTCCGCAAGGACGGCACCGTCACGGCCGGCAACTCCTCGCCGATGAACGACGCCGCCTCGGTGCTCCTCCTGTCGTCGAGCGAGGACGGCGCGCTGGCGCGCGTCGCGAGCCGCGCGACGAGCGCCGTCGAGCCGCAGCTCTACGGCATCGGGCCGGTCGAGGCGGCGGAGAAGGCGCTCGAGCGCGCCGGCATCGGCTGGGGCCACCTGGCCGCGGTCGAGCTCAACGAGGCGTTCGCCGCGCAGTCGCTGGCCTGCCTGGCCGAGTGGAAGGAGCTCGACCCGGAGATCGTGAACGTGAACGGCGGCGCGATCGCGCTCGGGCACGCGCTCGGCAACTCGGGCACGCGGCTGCTGACGACGCTCGCGTGGGAGCTCAGGCGGCGCGGCGGGGGCTGGGGCCTGGCGGCGATGTGCATCGGCGTCGGCCAGGGAATCGCGATGGTGATCGAGGCATGAACGGCTATAGACGAGACCCCGAGGGCACACACCCGGCGTACCTGAGCCCCGAGTACCGGTCGACGCGCCTGCGGGCGCCCGACCGGCCGCTGATCGTCCGCCCCCACACGCTGACCGAGGTCACGGGCCCGGTCTTCGGCCACGAGCGCGTCGGCCCGCTCGACCACGATCTCACGCGCCAGCACCAGGGCGAGCCGCTCGGCGAGCGGATCATCGTCACCGGCCGGGTGCTCGACGGCGACGGCCGGCCCGTCCGCAACTCGCTCGTCGAGGTCTGGCAGTGCAACGCCGCCGGGCGCTACGTCCACCGTGCCGACCGCCATCCCGCGCCGCTGGACCCCAACTTCACGGGCGCCGGGCGCTGCCTGACCGACGACGAGGGCCGCTATCGCTTCGTGACGATCAAGCCGGGCGCCTACCCGTGGGGCAACCACGACAACGCGTGGCGGCCCGCGCACATCCACTTCTCGCTGTTCGGCACCGCGTTCGCGACCCGGCTGGTGACGCAGATGTACTTCCCGGGCGACCCGCTGTTCGGGCAGGACCCGATCTTCCAGTCGGTACGCGACCCGGCCGCGCGCGAGCGGATGATCGCGCGCTTCGACCTGGCCACGACGGAGTCCGAGTGGGCGCTCGGCTACCGGTTCGACATCGTGCTGCGCGGGCGCGAGGCGACGCCGGTGGAGGACTGATGCCGGATCCGACCCCGTCGCAGACAGTCGGCCCGTTCTTCGAGTACGCGCTGCCCTACGAGGGCGGCGAGCGGGTCGTCTCGCCCGGCGCCCCGGACGCGCTCCGGATCGTGGGCGCGGTGATCGACGGCGACGGCCAGCCGGTCGACGACGCGCTCGTGGAGATCTGGCAGGCGAACCGCGCCGGGCGGTACGACCACCCGGAGGATCCGCGCGAGGACCTGCCGCTCGAGGACGGCTTCACCGGGTTCGGCCGCTGCCCGACCGACGCCGAGGGGCGGTTCGAGTTCGTGACCGTCAAGCCCGGCCCGGTGCCGGGCGCCGACGGCCGCCTGCAGGCACCGCACATCGCGGTCTGCGTGCTCGCCCGGGGCCTGCTGCGGCACCTGTTCACGCGCCTGTACTTCCCCGACGAGCCGGAGGCGAACGCTGCCGACCCGCTGCTGGCCTCGATCGAGGACCCGGCCGTCCGCGCCACCCTGATCGCGCGCGCGCTGGACGGTGTGCTTGCCTTCGACATCCATCTGCAGGGCGAGCGCCAGACCGCATTCCTTGACGTCTGATCCGACCCCATGATCTCGGCCGGCGGCTTCGGCGCCGTCTTCGTGCCCGACGACCTCGCGGCCGCGGTCTCGGACGCCGCCTGGTTGCAGGCGATGCTCGACGCCGAGACGGCGCTGGCCGCCGCCCAGGCGGCGGATGGCGTGATCTCGGCGGAAGCGGCGGACGCGGTCGCCGCGGCGTGCGAGCGCGTCTTCGACCCCGCCGAGCTGGCCGCCGCAGGCCGCGACGCGGCCAACCCGGTCGTGCCGCTCGCCCGCGCGCTGCGCGCCGCGGCGCCCGACGCGCATCTCGCGGCGACCAGCCAGGACATCCTCGACACGGCCGCGATGCTGGTGGCGCGCCGCGCGCGCTCGCTGATCCTCGCGCAGCTCGACGGCGTCACCGCGGCCTGCGCGCGGCTGGCGGACGAGCATCGCGCGACGCCGATGGCCGCCCGTACGCTGATGCAGCAGGCGCTGCCGACGACGTTCGGGCTCAAGGCGGCCGGGTGGCTGACGGCCGTCGCGACGGCACGGGCCGGGCTGCGCGCGGTGCCGCTCGCCGCCCAGCTCGGCGGCGGCGCGGGGACGCTCGCCGGGCTCGGGCCGGCGGTGCTGGCGGGCTTCGCGGCGCGCCTCGAGCTGGCCGCGCCGCCGCTGCCCTGGCACGGTGACCGGACCCGCATGGCCGCCCTCGGCGCGGCGCTGGCGATCGCGGCCGGCGCGTGCGAGAAGGTCGCCCTCGACGTCGTCCTGCTGGCCCAGACCGAGGTCGGCGAGGTTGCCGAGGCGAGCGAGGGCGGCCGCGGCGGCTCGTCGGCGATGGCGCACAAGCGCAACCCCGTCGGCGCCGTCCGGGCGCGGGCGGCGGCGCGGCACGCGCGCGCGGCGGCCGGCGTCCTCCTGGAGGCGATGGCCGGCGAGCACGAGCGCGCGGCCGGGGCCTGGCAGAGCGAATGGGGCGCCCTGTCGGCCGCGCTGGCCGGCGCCGGCGGCGCCGCCTCGGCGCTGCGCGAGGCGCTCGACGGCCTCACGGTCGATCCCGCTCGCATGGCCGCGAACCTCGAGGGCCTGCCCGGCGACCTCGACCGCGCGACCGTCGACGCGCTGATCGACCGCGCGCTGGCCGCCGCCGACGACACCACGACCCCGGGAGGCGCACCGTGACCGTCGCGCTCGACCACGTCATCGAAGGCCCGGACGAGGCCCCGGTCGTCGTCCTCGCCGGCTCGCTCGGCACAACCCACGCGATGTGGGACGAGCAGGCGGCCGTGCTGGCCGGTGAGTTCCGCGTCGTGCGCTACGACCACCGCGGGCACGGCGGATCGCCGGCCCCGCCCGGCCCGTACACGATCGACGGACTCGCCGACGACGTGCTGGCGCTGCTCGACGCGCTGGAGATCGAGCGCGCGGCGTTCGTCGGGCTCTCGCTCGGCGGCGCGGTCGCCATGGCGACCGCGCTGCGGGCGCCGGACCGGATCGAGCGGCTCGCGCTGTGCAGCACGGCCGCGCGGTTCGGCCCGCCGGAGGGCTGGGTCGAGCGTGCGGCGACCGTGCGCGAGCGGGGCGTCGAGGCGGTCGCGCCGGCCGTGCTCGAGCGCTGGCTGACGCCGGCCGCGCCGGCCGCCATGCGCGAGCGGCTCGAGGCGATGCTGCTCGCCACCAACCCAGAGAGCTACGCGGCGTGCTGCGAGGCGATCGCCGGGCACGACGTGCGCGGGCGGCTCGGCGGCCTGCGGCTGCCGGTGCTGGCGATCGCCGGCGGCGACGACCCGGCGACGCCGCCCGACTGGCTGGAGGCCGTCGCCGGCGAGGTCCCGGGCGCGCGCCTGCACGTGATCGACGGCGCGCGGCACATCGCCAACGTCGAGTTCGCCCCCGCCTTCACGAGGACGCTCGCCGCCTTCCTGCGCGGGATCCCCGGGATGCGAGCCCGCCGCGAGGTACTGGGCGACGCGCACGTCGACGCCGCGATCGAGCGGACGAGCGCGTTCACGGCCGACTTCCAGGACCTGATCACGCGCTATGCGTGGGGCGAGGTCTGGACCCGGCCGGGTCTCGACCGGCGCATGCGCAGCGCCGTGACGCTGACCGCGCTGGTCGCCGGCGGGCACGAGCACGAGCTGGCCATGCACGTCCGCGCCGCCCGCCGCAACGGGCTCAGCGCCGGCGAGATCGAGGAGATCCTGCTCCAGACCGCGATCTACTGCGGCGTGCCGGCCGCAAACTCCGCCTTCGCCGTCGCACAGCGCGTGATCGACGAAGAAGCCAGATAGCTGGTGGGGGCGCAGCCTTCGTGCATCGCCGGAAGAAGCCAAATAGTCTGTTGTATTGTCCTGGACTCGCCCACGAGGAGGAGACATGGTGCGACGTAGCTGGTTGGTGGCGCTCGGCATCGCAGCCGCGCTCGTGGTCGCGGGCTGCGGCGGTGACGACGACGAGGGAGGCGGCGGCGAGGGCGCAGCCGAGCAGACGACGCTGCGCGTGGGCGTGATCCCGATCGCCGACGTGGCGCCGCTGTACCTGGGCATGGACCAGGGGTTCTTCGAGGAGCAGGGTCTCACGATCGAGCCGCAGCTCGCCGAGGGCGGCGCCGCGATCACGCCCGCCGTGCTGAGCGGCGACTTCGAGATCGGCTTCTCCAACACCGTCTCGCTGCTGATCGCCGCCTCCAAGGAGCTTCCGGTGACGATCATCAGCCAGGGGGTGCTCGGCGGCAAGACCGAGGACGAGGCGTGGGCCGACCTGCTCGTGCTCAAGGACGGCCCGATCCAGGAGCCGAAGGACCTCGAGGGCAAGACGGTCGCCGTCAACACGCTCAGCAACGTGTGCGAGGTCACGATCCGGGCGTCGCTGGCCGACATGGGCGTCGACGACAGCACGATCAAGTGGACCGAGGTGCCGTTCCCCGACATGAACGCGGCGCTCGAGGCCGAGCGGATCGACGGTGCGTGCGTCGTGGAGCCGTTCGTCAGCCAGGGCAAGGCCGGGGCGGCGCGCGGAATCGACCCGTTCTACGTGAACACGGCGCCCGACCTGACGGTCGCGACCTACTTCACCGCCAAGCAGTACGCGGAGGAGAACCCCGATGTCGTCGAGCGCTTCGTGACCGCGATGGAGCAGTCGCTCGACTACGCGCAGAACAACCCGGACGCGGCGCGCGACATCCTCAGCGAGTACACGCAGATCCCGCCCGAGGTCGCGGCCAACATCAAGCTGCCCCAGTGGCGGGCCGACCTCACGATCCCGACGATCGAACGGCTGTCACAGCTCAGCCTCGAGTACGGGCTCATCGAGTCCGAGCCGGATCTGAACGAGCTGATCGCCGACTGACGATCGCCACCGTACCGGCCGCTGCCGCCGCCGAGGCGGCCAGGATCAGCCACGCCGCCGTGAACTGCTCGCGGTCCGCGAGCAGTCCGGTGGCGAGCGGTCCCGTGACGGCGCCCGCGAACAGGCCCGCCATCATCACCCCGACCGCCCACGCTGGCGCCCCGGGCGCGCGCGCCACGACTGCGGACGTCAGGGCACCCGGCCACGCCCAGCCGACGGCGCCGGCCACCAGCGCGCCGGCGACCACGGCCGCGGGCGAGCCGGCGATCAGCAGCACGAGGCCGCCCGCGCCGGCCAGCAGCATCCAGGCGACCGGCCGCAGCGGATCGCCGCCGCCGCGGTCGAGCGCGAGGCCGAGCACCACGCGGCTGGTCGCGGCGGCGAGGCTGAGGCCGGCGAGCAGCAGGCCCGCCGGGCCCTCGGCGATGCCGGACTCGACCGCGTAGAGCACGATGAAGGAGATCAGCCCGGTCCCGGCCGCGCTCGCGAACATCGCGGTCACGGCCAGCGCATGGACCGAGCTCAGCCCGCGTGGACGCCCGACGGCGCGCTCGGCCGCGGGCCGGCGCCCGCGCCCGCCCGGCGCCGCCAGCGCGGTGGCGAGCGCCAGCACCGCGGTGGCCACGAAGGCCCAGCGCCAGCCGAACGGGATCGCGACCGCGGGTAGCGCGAGGCCTGCGAAGACCGCCCCCACCGGCGCGCCGGCCTGCATCGCCCCGAACGCGACGCCATGACGAGACTCCGGCACGTGGCGGTCGATGACCCCGCTGGCGGCCGGCGCCGCCAGCGCGTTGCCGACGCCGCCGAGGACGAGCAGCGCCACGAGCGAGACGGCCGAGTCCGCGAGCGCCGCGACCCCACAGCAGCAGACGACGGTGGTCGCGGCGCCCGCCAGCATCGAGCGGCGCGCGCCGAGCCGCTCGACGAGGTGGCCGGCCGGCGACGAGAGCAGGGCGCAGACGACGTAGATGATCGCCACCGCCACTCCGAGCGCGGCTTCGCCGAACGCGAAGTCGGCGTCGATCCGCGGCGCCAGGCTGGCAGCCAGGAAGCCGGGCAGCACGCCGCCGACGACGTGCAGGATGCTCGTGACGAACGCGCGTCGGGGGTGGAAAGCGATCGCCCCGGGCGGATCGCCCGGGGCGCTCTGAAATGAGAACAACACAACTACTGATGCCTGACAGGGAGTCGAACCCTACGGGCAACCAACGACACTTCGCTTACTCGGAGGTCAACTCGACGAACGAGAAACGAGAAATAACGCTCGACTGTGCGAGCAACTCGAAACGAACGCCTTGCGTTCCTCTCTGCTTACGCTGCGTAATCAGCCTGTACGTGCCCGTGCGACCAACCGCTTCGTGAGGTCAGGACGCCCTCGAATCTAGGCCAGCGGGCGGCCGCCTGTCAAGGCGTTGTCAGACCCTGCAGCCGCTTCACGGCCGCCCCGCGATCCGGCGTGCGAGCGCTCCGACGAGGCCGAGGATCGTGGCGATCAGCCGCGTGCGGAGCCCGCGTGCCGTCTCCAGCGCCCGCCGCTGGTCGCGCCCCGGCGCCTGGGGGATCGGGTCGCCGCGCTGGGTGTGGACGTGGAACGATGCGGGCAGCGGCTGGCCGGATGCCTGCGCGAGCGACCGCAGCATGCGGTAGCTGACCTCGTTGGAGAGGAAGTCGCCGCCCGGCCCGGAGATGACGTCGGCTGCATGGTCGCGCCCGCCCGCGCGGAAGCGGATCCGGTGCGCCCGCGTGCGGTCGGGCTGGGTCGCGGTGCGGATGATCTCGGCGATGGCCGCCGGGTCGGCGATCACCGCGTCGCGACTCGCCGGCGCGGGGAGGCCGAGCGCGGTCAGCGCGCCGCGGGCGGCGGCCAGGTCGGCGAAGCGCAGCGTCACGTCCCTCCCGACGGTCGGTCGCGGCCCGCGCACGCGCGCGTCGGCGGCGAGCGCCTCGACGTCGGCGGTCGACTCGATGATCGCCGGGCCGATCGGCTCGCCCGGGGCCGGGGGGATCGCCTCGAGCCGGCCGCGCCCGACATCGTGGGCGCCGACCGCGTAGCGCTCGAGCCGCACGCCCTCCGCGGGGTCGAGCCCGGCGTCCATGCTGACAGTGACGACGGCGTCGAGCTCGCCGCGGCGCGGCCCGACGATCCGTTCGACCAGGCCGGCCGCGAACTCGCGGAAGCTGACCGGCAGGACGACCGACTCGATCGCCGCACGCGCGCCGCGCCCGGCGTTGACGGTCCGGCCGTCGACGGCGAGCGCCGCGGCCGCGGACGGGTTCCAGGTGCCGGGCGCGGGACGGGTCAGCGATCCGCTCGGCTCGAACGGGTCGAAGCCGGTGACGAGCACGCGCACGAGCCGGACGCCGCGGCCGACCGCGCGCCGGAAGCCGATCGTCGCCGCCCCGCGCGCGGCGAAGGCGAACGCGTCCTCGAGCGCGTCGAAGACGCGCGCGGCGGCGGGCACCCGCGCGGCGCCGCGCACGGCGGCGATCACCGCCCGCAGCCGCGTCAGCGGCTCGAAGTGCGATGCCGCGCCGAGGTCGCGTGCGGCCCGCGCGAGGTCCCACAGGCGCGTGCCGGCCGCCTCGCCGAACGCGCGCGCCTCGTCCTCTGCGACGGCGCGCCCGCCCTCCAGCCAGCCGCGCAGCTCGAGCAGCGCCGCCTCGACGACCCCGTCCAGCGTGCGCAGGCTGGCGGCGGCCAGCGACCCGAGCCAGTCGCGCAGGCTGCGCACGCGGCCGCGACGGACCCGCGGGCGGGCGGCGGCCGCCGGCGGCCCGGCGGCGACCAGCAGCGTGATCTCCTCGGAGTCGGCGTCCATCGTCCACACCGGCTGGGTCTCGCCGCGCGGCCCCGACGGCTGGTCGGTGTCGCGCAGCTCGGACCCGCTCAGCGACTCGGCCTCGAGCCGGCGCCCGGGGGCGTTGCGCAGCTGGGACTCGGAGGGCGCGCCGCGCCCGACGAAGGCGCGGATCTCCCCGGCCTGCTCGGCGAAGATCGGTTGGTTGCCCTGCACGACGCGGACCGCGGTCACGGCGCCGGAGCCGTCGCGTACGACCTCGGTGACGGTCTGGGTGTGGCCGCCCGTGCGGCGGCCGCGGCTGACCGTCTGGTGGATCCAGACCAGGATGTCGCCGGGGTGCAGGAGGTGACGCAGCGCGGCGAAGCTGCGGATCCGGCTGCCGCTCTCGTCCGCGTACGCGTTGACGACGGCGTCGACATTGCCGCTGTAGACGTCGCCGATGATCGCCCGGATGGCCTCGCGCCGGGGGCCGCCGCGGACGTCGCCCACGCGCCAGCCGCGATACGTCTCCTCGCGGCCATGGGCAGCGAGCCAGACGTGGCGCAGGATGACCGGGACGTCGGCGCAGTCGGACGGCAGCAGGTACGCCGTCTCGCGCAGGTTCGCCGGCAGGTTGGCCCGCACCCAGGCGTCCGTCGGATGGTCGATGAAGCGGTCCGCGCCGCGGGTGGCCGGGACGGGCGGGGCACGCTCGGGCCGGCCGCCCGGCTCCTGCTCGGCGGCCACGTCGCCGATCACGCGGCTTCCGGTCGCGGCGGCGCCGCCGGGAGCGGTGTCGCGGGCGGCGAACGTCGGCAGGGCGGCGAACTGGCTCAGCCACTGCTCGTAGGTGACGCAGTGCTGGGGCTCGCGGACCGAGCACGCGGGCGCCTGCACGGGCTGGCGGCGGGCGATCGCGGGCCCGGCGCGCTGCTGGACGACGTGAGCGAGCTCGTGCGCCAGCAGCCGCGCGCCGGACGGCGTGCCGGGTTGGTACTCGCCGGCGCCGAACACGACGTCGCGTCCCGCGGCGTAGGCGCGCGCGCCGAGTGCCCGCGCGGAGGCGGCCGCCGTGGCGCCGGCGTGCACGCGCACGTCGCCGAGGCCGGCGCCCAGGCGCTGCTCGAAGAACGACCGCGTCGGCGGGTCGAGCGGCCCGCCGGCCGGCGGCGGCGCCGCGCGCGGACCCGCCCCGGTGACGGCGCCCGCGATCCGGTCGGCCTCGCGCTCGGCGGGGTCGTGGACTGCCCCGAGGCGCACGCCCGGCGACAGCATGCCGTCGAACGCGCGCTCAGACAACGCAGGACCCGACGAACTCGGGCAGGATGTCGGCCGTCGCACCGGCGACGTCGAGCGCGAACTGCTCGAAGCAGTGCGCGTTGTGCAATGGCCGGCTGCCCTGGTCGTTGATCTGGTCCCACCACAGGTGCAGCGCCTCGTGCATGATCGTGGCGCCCTGCTGGTTGACGCTCGTGGTGTTCCAGAACGGGTTGCAGAGCCGGATCACGCGCTCGCCGGGGATCGCGGCCGCCCATTCGCCGCTGCAGCCCGCGTCGCGGCAGATGTAGCGCACGTAGCCGCTCTGGAGGAAGCGCCGGATCGCCGCGAGCTCGCGCTCGATGATCGCGATCGTCGCCTCGTCCGCGGGGTTGGTGACCGCGAGCCCGAAGCGGTTCATGAGGCCGGCGTCGAAGTCGGCGTCGGGCGTGTAGAGCGGCGTCCCGGCGGTCAGGCGCTGGATGAACAGCATCGCCTCGGCGCGCGAGACGAGCTCGATCGCCCGCTGGTCGGCGGCCTGGATCGTGGCCACCGCGTCGGCGCCGGCGATCACGCCGCCGGGCACCCCATGGTGCAGGCCGGTGCGACGGCAGCTCACGTTGCGCTCGTGCACGAGCCGGCGCACGACCGGCGGGCCGGCGCCGTCCTGGACCACGTGCGCGAGCTCGTGCGCGAGCAGCCGCCGGCCGGCGGCCGTCCGCGGCGCGTACTCGCCGGCGCCGAAGACGAGCTCGGAGCCGACCGCGTAGGCGCGCGCGCCGAGCGAGGCGGCCGAGGCGGCGGCGCGCTCGCCGGTGTGGACGCGCACGCGCGAGAGGTCGCTGCCGAGCCGGGGCTCGAAGAAGTCGCGCGTCGCGCCGTCGAGCGGCCGGCCGGGCCCGCCGAGCGACTCGGCGACGACCGGCGGGCGCGCCGCCGCCGGCCGCCCGGGCGACTCGGCGACGACCGGCGGGCGCGCCGCCGCCGGCCGCCCGGGCGACTCGGCGACGACCGGCGGGCGCGCCGCCGCCGGCCGCCCGGGCGACTCGGCGACGACCGGCGGGCGCGCCGCCGCCTGCTTGCGCAGCCGCTTCGTGCGGCACGCGGCGCACTCGCCGTCGGGCCCGGGCGTGCCGCCGCAGGCGCAGCGGGCCGGCTTCGCGGCGGGACGAACCGCCGGCGGCGCGCCATCAGCGGGCGCCGCACCGTTCGCGGTCGCCGTCGCCGGCGGCCGGTCCGCGGCGCCGTTCGCCGGGACCGCCAGCGCCCGCGCCACCAGCCGGTCGGCGGCCGCCTCCGCCGGGTCGTTTGCCGGCGCCACGATCGCGCGCGGGCGCAGGGCGAGGCCGTGGCGCTCGGCGGCCAGGCGCAGCTCCTCCCCCGGCGCCGGGGCCGGCCGGCGCACGGGCGGCTTGCGCGCCGGCGCCGGCCGGCATGCGCGCGCCGCGCAGGGCTGGGCGGGCTTACGGTCCAGCATCGGGCGGTCCCAGCACCGCGGAGTAGGTCAGGCCGACGTCGGCCAGGAAGTCGTCGTAGAACGGCCGCAGCTTGGGGTCGGCGTAGCCCTTGCGGGCGATCGGCGCCAGCTCGGTGAGCGTGCGCCGCCAGACCTCCTTGCCGCCCTCGACCTTCAGCAGCGACCACCACAGCTCGGCGCCGAACTCGGCCTGGACGGCGCCGG
>Ga0299913_10005261_pt1 | contig 11018 bp, 10 predicted proteins | sample RVTome_9_FD_201360 | JGI IMG/M metagenome (GOLD analysis project Ga0299913, IMG submission 201360) | Soil microbial communities from uranium-contaminated site in the Upper Colorado River Basin, Wyoming, United States - RVT155D38 (version 2) ... | reverse complement strand
AGCACGTGGTTCGTGTTGCTCACGGCCGGCGGGTTCGACGAGATCGAGTTCGGCGACAGCGTCGTACATGACGACTCGCCGGCCCTCGGCGACGTCGACGGCGACGGGCGGGCCGACATCATCATCCGGCGTATCGGGGCAGACGGCACCACCACGTTCCACCTCCGCACGGCCCTCGGCGGTTACCCGACCCCGATCCACTTCGGCGAGATGGGCGACGTGTACGTCTCCGGTGATTACAACGGCGACGGGATCGCCGACATCGTGGTCGTTCGCAAGGTTGCCGGTGGCGACTACAAGTGGTTCTTCCGGTTCTCGAACGGCACGTTCCTCGAGTTTCGGTTCGGCAACAACGATGCGGGCGACGTGCTCGCCCAGAACGACTACGACGGCGACGGGTTCACCGACGTCGCCGTCTGGCGTCCTGGCTCGCCCGGCATGCTGTTCATCCAGCCGATGCCATCTGGCGCGGTCACGGAGACGGCGTTCGGCGAGACCGGCGACACGCCACTGAGCTGGTTCTTCAACTGCTGGCAGAACCTGCCAACGCTCTGCGCGCCATGACGTAGATCTGGAACGACGGGCAAGCGGCCCGCCCCAGGAGGGGCGGGCCGCTGCAACTTGGACGGCACCCTCCGACGAAAAGAGGTGGAATGCACGGGACAGGATCGATGCGACGAAGCATGAGTCGGGCCGCGATCGCCCTGGTCGTCGTCGCCTCCACGCTCGCCGCGATCCCGGGATCGCCAGCGAGTGCCACCGACCGCAGCCGCCCGCGGTTCGACCGCAACGGGGACGGACGCGGCGACTTCGTCGTGCTCCGAGCGACGTCGGCCAACGCCTACACGTGGTTCTGGGCCTCGTTCTCGGGCTTCGTCGAGGACGTGTTCGGCGACCCGTCGCTGGGTGACGTGCCCGTCGTCGGCGATTTCGACGGCGACGGCATCAACGACGCGACGGTCGTCCGCCGAGGATCGCCCGACCACTGGTTCGTGCGACTGTCGGGCTCGGGAATCGTCGCCGACGTGGCTTTCGGTGATGTCTCGTTCGGCGACGTGCCACTGACCGGCGACATCGACGGCGACCGGCGCACCGATTTCCTGGTCTTCCGGCCAGGGAGCCCGGCACAGTGGTTTGCGCGCTCCGCCACCGGCCTGTACGGCGACGTCGTCTTCGGCGACACGATCGCGCACCAAGACACGCCCGCCCTGGGCGACCTCGACGGCGACGGCCGCACCGACATCATCATCCGGCGCCGGGACACCAACGACACCACGTTCTTCGTACGGACCGCCTCGCAACGGTTCCCGGAACCGATCTTCTTCGGCAGGATCGGCGACACCTACGTACCCGGCGACTACAACAACGACGGCATCGGCGACATCGCCGTCGTCCGCACGCTTGGCGGCACGCACGACTATCGGTGGTTCCTCCGGCTGTCGGACGGCAGCCTCCAGGTGTTCACATTCGGCAACAAGGACGCTGGCGACGTCCTCGCGGCGAACGACTACGACGGCAACGGGTCCACCGACATCGCCGTCTGGCGGCCCGGCTCGCCTGGAGCGTTCTTCGTCCAACCGCTCCCCGGGGGCGCGGTCGTGCAGTTGCCATTTGGCGAAACGGGCGACATCCCCCTGACCTTCTGGTTCAACTGCCCGCAGAACCTGCCGACGATGACCTGCTGACGCGACCTGGGGCAGAACGCGGTACGGCCCGCCCCTCAGGGCGGGCCGTTCACACAGGTTGTACCGAAGAGCCGGGTTCAGGCCTCTTCGCGAGACATCTCCTCGAGGCACCGGCGGATCTCCGAGACACGGAAGCGCCGGTGACCACCGAGCGTGCGGATCGCGGTGAGCTTGCCGGCCCGGGCCCACCGGGTCACGGTCTTGGGGTTGACTCGAAACAGCGCAGCGACCTCTGAGGGGGTCAGGAGCGCCTCGGGTGCATCGAAGTCGTCGGTCTGCGCCATTGGTCGTGTGTCCTTCGTGTCGGTGGACTGCGACCCCTGTGGGCGGCATGTCCGGTTTCTCCCTGAACGATAAGAGTGGCTGGTCGAGTCGGCCATAGCCCGATGGAGTCATTTGCGAAGGTTGACACGGACTAGTTAGTTAGTTAAGAGAGATTCCGACCAGAGGGTCGTAGCTTGCTCACCGATGGGCTTCGAGTTGCTCGACGTCGTGGCGGCGCACGGGGCCGAACAGGTCGCGTTCGCGGCCGATGACGAAACCGGGCTGCGGGCGATCGTCGCCATCCACTCGACGGTGCTCGGTTCGGGCCTCGGCGGCACCCGCTTCTACCCGTTCGCCTCCGAGGAGGACGCGCTCGTCGACGTGCTGCGCCTGGCCAAGGGGATGGCGTACAAGCACGCTGTCTGCGGGAACGACCTCGGCGGCGCGAAGGCCGTGATCATCGGCGATCCGCGCACGGACCGAACCGAGCCACTGATCCTGTCGTACGCACGGCTCGTCGACCGGCTCGGGGGCCGCTACCTCACCGCCGAGGACGTCGGCACCACGCAGGCGGACATGGACCTCATCCGCACTGTCACTCCGCACGTCACGGGGGTGAGCGAATCGCTCGGCGGCTCGGGTGATCCGTCGCCGGCGACGGCGTGGGGGGTGCTGCACGCGATGCAGGCCGTCGCCGAACGGCTGTGGGGTGACGCCGCGCTCGAGGGCCGCCACGTCGCGATCGCGGGGACGGGAAAGGTCGGGGCCGCGCTGGCCCGCCATCTCGCCGGCGTGGGCTGCCGGTTGACGCTGGCGGACGTGCGGAGCGACGTCGTGACCGCGTTGGCCCGCGAGCTGGGAGCGGCGACCGTCGATCCGGCTGCGATCCACCAGGTGGCGTGCGACATCCTGAGCCCGTGCGCCCTCGGCGCCACGATCAACGCGCGCACGATCCCCGACCTGCGCTGCGCGGCGGTGTGCGGTTGCGCGAACAACCAGCTCGCGACCGACGCCGACGGCGACCGGCTCGCGGCCGCCGGCGTGCTCTACGCGCCGGACTACGTCGTGAACGCAGGCGGCGTCATCAACATCGCCGACGAGCTCGGGCCGGATGGATACCACCGCGAGCGGGCGTTGAAGCGGGTCGAGACCATCCACGACACGCTGGCGCAGGTCTTCGCCGTCGCCGTCGCCGAGACGATCACCCCGGCCGCCGCCGCCGACCGCATCGCCGAACGCCGCCTCCTCGCAAACTCGACGCAATAGGCATCGGTTACCGATGCCTATTGCGTCGAGAAGGAGAGGTCAGCCCTCTCGTGAGGCCTCCGACGGCCGTGATGTCCTCAGGCAGCACCGCGAAGAACGCGTCCGCGACAAGCAGCATCCCGTCGGGCGAACACGTCGTCTGCTTGGCGTCGATGAACCAGTTGCTCTGCTTGCCTGACCGCAATGTGAACTCCCCGCGCTTCACCGAGTGCTTGAGCAGGTGGTCGACGAGCAATTGATTCATCGCCGTCGAAGCTACTGCCGCGCTCCCCTATGATCCGGATCAATGGGTCGAGCTCGGGTCGTCGCCGTCGCCAATCAGAAGGGCGGCGTCGCGAAGACCACGACCGTCCACTCTCTCGGAGCCGCGCTGGTCGAGCGCGGCCTGCGCACGCTGCTCGTCGATCTCGACGCCCAGGCGTGTCTCACGTGGTCGACCGGCACCGATCCGGATGCGCTCGAACGCTCGTTGCACGACGTGCTGCTCGGGCGTTGTGCGGCGGCCGACGCGATCGTGAAGGTGAACGACCTTCACCTCTTGCCGTCGACGATCGACGTCGCCGGTGCGGAGGTGCACCTGCTTTCGAAGACCGGCCGTGAGTACGTGCTGCGGCGCGCGCTCGAGCCGTTGCTCGGCGAGTACGACGCGATGCTCATCGACTGCCCGCCGTCGCTCGGCATCGCCACGATCAACGGGCTCACCGCCGCGGGCGAGGTGCTCATTCCGTTGCAGTGCGAGTCGTTGTCCTCGCGTGGCGTCGGTCAGCTCCTCGAAACCGTCGACGACGTGCGCTCGTACACCAACGCCGAGCTCGCCGTTCGAGGCGTGATCGCCACCATGTACGACGGCCGGACGAACCTGGCGTCGGCGGTGATCGACGAGGTGCGGAGCCGTTACGGGCTCGAGGTCATCGGGCCGCCCGTACCCAAGTCGGTCCGTGTCGCAGAAGCGCCCGGACGGGGTCGATCGGTCCTGGCGCACGCGTCGAAGTCGAAGGCGGCCGAGGCGTACCGCGAGCTGGCCCAAGCGATCTTCGCATGACGAGATTCGACCCCGAGGGGAAGCGGGCGCTGTTCGAGACGCCGGTGATGGCGCCGCCCGAGCAGCTCAAGCCCGGTCGCCCGCGCGACGGCCGGAACGCAGTCTTCTCCGTCGGCCCGCCCGAGCGCGGCACGGTGGTCGTCGACTGCTCATCGTGCCACGGCCGCGCCCGCGTGCCGATTGCCGACGTCGGCGTGCGCCTGCTCACCGGTTCGCTGTTCATGCCGCTGCGCAAACACGACTACTGGATGCGGTGCCCGGTGTGCGAGCACCGCACGTGGTGCAACGTCAGCTGGCGGGGCTGACCGTCCCGAGCAGTCGCGCAACTTCCGAAAGCAACACCTCGGCGTCGAACGGCTTGGACAGGTAACCCTTCGCACCGAGCGACCGCGCGTGCTCGACGTCGGCGTCCGCCGACTTGGCGGAGACGACGAGCACCGGGGGCGAGTCGCTGTGGTTTTGGAGCGCTTCGAGCACGCCCCACCCGTCGAGCACCGGCATCATCACATCGAGCACGACGCAGTCCGGCCGGTCCACACCGATGCGCTCGAGCGCCTTGATGCCGTCCGCCGCGAGCAACACTTCGTGGCCCGCGTTCTCGAGGTTGAGCCGGTGCAGCAACAGGATGTCCGGCTCGTCGTCGACGACAAGGATGCGAGCCACGGCGCTATTGCCGGGCGCCGGAGAAGCGCACGTCGCCGTGGCCATCGGTGACCTCGCCGATCACGTGGGCCTGGTGGCCGGCGGAGCGCAGGACGTCGAGCGCTCGATAGACCTCTTGCTCGGCGACCACGACGACCATGCCGATGCCGAGATTGAAGACGTTCACCATCTCCTCATCGGTCACCTCGCCGAGGCGCTGAATCTCGTCGAAGATCCGCGGCGGCTCCCACGTTCGCTGGTCGACCACCGCGTCGCACCGCTCAGGGAGCACCCGCGCCAGGTTGCCCATGATCCCGCCACCGGTGATGTGAGCTACCGCCCTGACGTCGACGACGCGCTGGAGCGCGAGGACCGCCGGCGCGTAAATGACCGACGGGCGCAACAACTCCTCGGCGAGGTCGTGATGGGCGCCGTCGAAGGCGGGTTCGTCCAGGGCGCGGCCGGCACGTTCCAGCAACACACGCCGCGCCAAGGAGTAGCCGTTCGAGCGCAGGCCCGGCGACGGTAGCCCGATCAACGCGTCGCCCGGCCGCACGTTGTCGCCGGTCACCAACTGGTCGCGTTCGGCCACACCGACGGCGAAGCCGACGAGGTCGAACTCGCCCGGTTCCATCGCGCCCGGATGCTCGGCCATCTCTCCGCCGATGAGCGCGCACCCGGCAGTGCGGCAGCCTTCGGCGACCCCTTTGACGAGCTGCTTGATGTGGCTGGGGTCGAGTTTGCCGACGGCGATGTAGTCGAGGAAGAAGAGCGGCTCGGCGCCCTGGCAGACGAGGTCGTCGACGCACATCGCCACGAGGTCGATGCCGATCGTCTCGAACTGTCCGACCGCCTGCGCGACGAGCGCCTTCGTGCCCACGCCGTCGGTGGAGGAAACGAGCACCGGGTTCGTGAACCGGTGCTGCGGGAAGGCGAACAGGCCGCCGAAGCCGCCGATGTCGCCGATGACCTCGGGACGGTAGGTGGAGCGGACCTCGTCCTTGATGGCGCGAACGGCTTCTTCGCCCGCCGTGATGTCGACGCCGGCTGCCTTGTAGGACTCGCCCATCAGCCGCTCATGGTACGGGCGTCGTTACTCGTTTTCCTGGTAAAGCTGCCAGCCGGGTCATTCCGACAGCAGTGGCGGCTCGTGCGCGATCCGCTCGAGCTCGCCGGGCGGCATCGAGTTGTGCTCGAGCACGTCCTTGCGGAGGTTCACCGGAACCTCGACGGGATAGTCGCCGGTGAAACACGCCGTGCAGAAGCCGGCGCCGACCGCACCGGTCGACTGCTGCAACCGGTCGAGATCGAGGTAGGCAAGGCTGTCGGCGCCGACGTAGTCGCGGATCTCCCCGATGGTCATCTGCGCCGCGACCAATTCACCGCGGTTGCCGGTGTCGATGCCGTAGAAGCAAGGCCACTTGATGGGCGGCGACGTGATGCGAAGGTGGACCTCGGCGGCGCCGGCCTCGCGCAACATCTTGACGAGCTGACGCTGCGTCGTGCCCCGCACGATGGAGTCGTCCACGACCACGAGGCGCTTGCCGGCGATGTTCTCGCGGAGGGGGTTGAGCTTCATGCGCACGGCCGACTCACGCGCGGCCTGGCTCGGGGCGATGAAGCTGCGGCCGATGTAACGGTTCTTGACGAGCCCCTGGCCGTAGGGCACGCCGCTCACGCGCGCGAAGCCCTCGGCGGCCGGCACGCCGGACTCGGGCACCCCCATCACCATGTCCGCATCGACCGGCGCTTGGAGCGCGAGCTGCTCGCCCATGTGCACACGCGCCTGGTGCACGTTGCGCCCGTAGAGGCGGCTGTCTGGTCGTGCGAAGTACACGAACTCGAAGAGGCACAACGACGGCGCCACCGTGGTCTCCGGGAACGGCCGGACCGACCGGCAGCCGATGGCGTCGATGACCACCATCTCGCCGGGGTCGAGCTCACGCACGAAATGCGCGCCGACGATGTCGAGCGCCGGGGTCTCCGACGCCAGGACCCACCCGTTCTCGAGCCGGCCGAGACACAGCGGGCGGAAGCCGTGGGGGTCGCGCACGCCGATGACATGACCCTCGTCGGCGAGCACGAACGAGAAGGCACCTTCCAGACGCGGCAACACGCCGAGCAGGGCCCGCTCGAGGGTGCGATCGTCGCTGCGCTCGTCGTGGCGATTCCTGGCGATGTCCGCGGCGAGCAGCTCGGCGACGAGATCGCTGTCACTCGACACCATCCCCGGCAGCATCCCGGCATCCATCGCGAGCGCTTCGGTGTTGACGAGGTTGCCGTTGTGCCCCAGCACGAACTGCGTCGTTTCGTCCGCGGTGTCGCCGATGCTGCGGAACACGGGTTGGGCGTTGCGCCACGTGCTCGAGCCGGTGGTCGAGTAGCGCGTGTGGCCGATGGCGAGGTGGCCGGTGAGGCCCGCAAGGGTTCGCTCGTCGAAGACCGCGGACACGAGCCCTTGGTCTTTCACGACCATGATCTCGATCCCGTCGCTCACCGCCATCCCGGCCGCCTCCTGGCCGCGGTGCTGCAGCGCGAACAGCCCGAGGTAGGTGAGCTGGGCGACGGGCTGGCCCGGGGCGTACACGCCGAAGACGCCGCACGCGTCCTTGACGCGGTCCGGACGGCAGGAGCTCGGCACGTCGCTCATGATACGGACGGCCGAAGGTCGATCCGCGCTGCCGGGAACCGTCAGCGGCGGGGAGCGCGCTGCCGCCGAGGGGCGGGCGCCTTGGCCGCCTTGGGAGCCGCCTTGGAAGCGGGCTTGGGGGCCGGCGGGGGCTTCTCGACGACCTCGAGCACCCGTTGCAGCCGCTCGACGATGGTGTCGACGAGTTGATCGAGTTGCTGGTCGTCGATACCGCCACCGGGAAGATCGAGGCGCGATGCGACGGCGTCGGCGATCCGGTCGAGCTGCTCGTCGCCGATGGCGCCGGACCCGCGGGAGCGGAGCCCGATGCGGCGCCGCAGCTGCGTCATCTCGTCGCGCAACTCGGCGACCATGGACTCGAAGCCTTCGAGCTGTTGCAACGGCGGAGCCGCGGCGGTCTCGAACCCTTCGGCGACGAGCTCATCGAGGCGTTCGCTCACTTCACGCAACGTCTTCTCGTTCGCGGCGGTCAGCCGCCTCAGGTCGGCCAGCGCTTTCGCCTCACCGGAGCCGGTCCTCGTCGACAACAGGTCGACCTGCGAGTCGACGCTCGCAGTCAGCCCGTCGAGACGGGCACTCACGTCGCGCAGCATCTCCTCGTTCGCCGCCGTCGCCCTGCGCAAGTCCGTGAGCGCCTTGGTGTCCTTCGGTGTCGCGGATGCGGACTCGAGCAGATCGTCGACCTTGAGGGCGAGTTCCTCGACGTGCGAACCCACGACCCGCAACGCGTCGTCGCTGGTCGACGCCGCCTTGCGCAGTTCGGCCAGCCCCTTCACCGTGCGGGAATCCGTCGCAGCCGACCGCAGCAGATCCACTTCGGTGTCGACGTTGGCCACGAGCTCCTCGAGGCGGAGGCTGACGCCGCGCAGCGTCTCCTCGTTCGCGGCGGTGGCCGTCCGTAGCTCCGCCAAGGCGGTCTCGTCGCGCGGCGCCACCGCCGCCGCGACGTTCTGAAGCTCGCGCTGCGTCTCCTCGAGCAACTCGCGCTGTCCGCTTTGCACCACGAGTTGTGTCTCTTGGAGCAGCTCACGCTGTCCGCTTTGCAGCACCAGTTGTGTCTCTTGGAGCAGCTCACGCTGGGTGCTTTGCAGCTCGAGCTGCGTCTCCTGCAGCACCCGATGCGTCTCTTGGAGCAGCACGAGCTGCGCCTCCTGCAACACGCCGCGCTGCGCCTCGACGCCGGCGGTCAGCTCCGCGAGGCGGTCGCTCAGGACGCGCAACGTCGCCTCGTTCGCCTCGGTCGCAAGGCGCAGCGTCTCCTCGTTCGCGGCGGCCGCTCGCCGCAGCTCCGAGAGCGCGGAGTCGTCCTGACGCACGGTCGAGGCGGTCAGCAGCTCCGACTGCGCCTCGATGTTGATCGCGAGCTCTTCGAGCCGGACCACCACCCGCCGAAGCGCCTCCTCGTTGAGCGCCGTCCCGCGCCGCAGCTCCGTCAACAAGCCCTCGTCGCGCCCCTCGCCCGCCATGGACGACAGCAGCTCGACCTGCGTGCTCGCGATGACCCCGAGCTCGTCGAGCCGGCCGCCCAATCGTCGCAGCTCGGTCAGCGCCGCGGTGTCGCGGGGCTCCGCCGCGACCGCCCGGGACAGTTCCAGCTGGGTCTCGACGTTGACGCTGAGCTCTTCGACGCGAACCCCGACCCGGCGCAGCATCTCCTCGTTCGCGGCGGTCGCCCGCCGCAGTTCGGTGACGAGGCGCTCGGTGCCGTGGCGGTTCTCCTCGATCTCCGCCATGTGACTCTGCGAGACACGACCGACCGCTTCCATGTGCTCGGACAGGCGATCCGAGAGCGCGGAGCGCAACGAGTCGAACGACGCCGTGAGGCTGTCGAGCCGGAGCGCGAACGTGCCGATCGCGCCTTGCACGCTCTCGAGGCGACCGGCGATGGCGGGAAGCATCGGAGGGAGACGGGACGGGCCGCCCGGATCGTTGGTCACGTCCGCTCCGACGAACCGTCCATCGTCGTCGGGACCGCCCTGCCCATAGGCAGGATCGACGTCAGGAGGGGTCTCGCCCTCCGGCCAGCGGAGCCGAATGTCGAACTCGTCGTCCTGCCGTTCGTCCATCGGCGTAGACAGTATCGGCGCCGCAGGATCGGGTTCGCCAAGAGGCCCGAACGGGCCCCGGCTGCGGTTGGCGGCCCCTCGGTAGAGTTCCCCGCGTTCGGACGCGACCACTGGGCGTGGCCGATGGCATCGAGCTGACCACGTGCGCATCCTCGTCCTCACGAACCTCTATCCACCGCATCACTACGGCGGCTACGAGATCAACTGCGAGGAGGCCGTCTCGTTCTTCCGAGACGAGGGCCATGACGTCCTGGTGGTCACGTCGGACACCGTCGTTGCCGGCGTCGAGCGCGCTCCCGAGAGCCGCGACGACGTCCGCCGCGAGTTGCGGATGTACTGGGCCGACCAGCAGATGCTGCGACCGTCGCTGCGCGAGAGCCTGGCGATCGAACGGACGAATCAGGCCGCGCTCGACCGGGCGGTCGCCGACCACCATCCCGACGTGGTGTCGGCCTGGCACATGGGCGCCCTGTCCATGGGCCTGCTGACCTCGTGCCGGCGCCGCGGCATCCCCCTCGTCCACGTCATCAACGACGATTGGCTCACGTACGGACCGGAGGTCGACCGCTGGTGGCGCTTCTGTCGCCGCGCTCGCATCGGCGGCATCCTCGAGCCGCTGCTCAAAGTGCCGTGTCGGCCGTCGAATCTTGGCTCGGGTGGCGCGTTCTGCTTCATCAGCGAAACGACACGTCGGGTCGCGGAAACGGCAGGTTCCTGGCGGTTGCCGGTCGCGACGGTCGGCTACTGCGGGGTCAACGTCGACGACTTCCCCATCGGCAGTCAGCCGGCTCGCACGTCCTGGTCAGGTCGATTGCTGTACGTCGGCCGGATCGACCGGCGGAAGGGCATTGACACGGCCATACGGGCCCTGCCGCGGCTTCCGGACGACGTGACGCTCGACGTGGTCGGACGGGGCGACGACACCCACGTTACGGAGCTGCGGGGTATGGCAAGCGGGTTGGGCGTGAGCGGGCGGGTGTCGTTCCGGACCGCCGAACGGGCGGAGCTGGCGGCCACGTACGGGACCGCGGACGCGCTGCTCTTCCTCCCGCGGTGGGACGAGCCCTTCGGCTTGGTGGCCCTCGAAGCGATGGCGTGCTCGACGCCGGTCATCGCCACCGGGACCGGTGGCTCGGGCGAGTTTCTGATCGACGAGGCGAACTGCCTTCGGGTGCCGGTCGACGACGCCGAGGGCGTGGCCGCTGCCGTTCGCCGCCTCGCGACTGACGCACGACTCCGCGCGAGGCTGGTCGCGGGCGGGTTGGCTACCGCAGAGGAACTGACCCTGCCGCGCTGGACCGAACTACTCGAGGCCTGGCACGTGGCCGCCGCCTGCCGTTACGCCGATGGCCAGCCAACCGACCGCGCGAGGATCGACAAGGTGCTGGCCGCGCGGCTGACGA
>Ga0299913_10005260_pt1 | contig 11018 bp, 11 predicted proteins | sample RVTome_9_FD_201360 | JGI IMG/M metagenome (GOLD analysis project Ga0299913, IMG submission 201360) | Soil microbial communities from uranium-contaminated site in the Upper Colorado River Basin, Wyoming, United States - RVT155D38 (version 2) ... | reverse complement strand
ACGCACGACCTCGTCCGGGCTGAGTCGATGCTGCCCGGGCATCGAGGCGATCTCCTCGCGGATGCCCGTCCCCGGGCGCACGAACAGCGGCGCCACGAGCATCGAGGGGTGGAGGCGGGTCTCGCGCACCAGTGAGCGCAGGGCCGGCGTGCGACGCAGCCGCCGGCCGCGGTGGAAGGAACCGGTGGTGGCATCGGTGAGCAGGGTCATCGGTCCTCTCCCGCGAAGTGGGCGGCGATCGTGTCCGCGAGACCGGTGGCCGTGTGCTCCGTGGCGACCGCCGACACCGCGAAGCCGGCCGACCGGGCGGCTCGAGCCGTCACCGGCCCGATGCAGAAGGCCGGCATGGCCCGGATGCGGGCGCGATCGACCGTCGAGGCGAGCCGCAAGAGCCCTCGGACGGTGGAGCTGCTGGTGAAGGTGATGCCATCGAGATCGGCGTGGATCGCGGGCGGCAGCAGGTCGCGGCTGGTGGCCGGGCCCTCGATGGTGCGGTAGGCCACGACCTCCTCGACGATCGCTCCACGTGAGCGCAGCGCGTTGCGCAGGTCGGGCGTGGCCGCGTCCGCGCGGGCGAGCACCACCCGCCGGCCCCGGACGTCGCCGAGGCCCTCGGCGATCGCGACCGTCAGGTAGGCGGCCGGCACGTGGTCGACCCGGATCTTCGCCGCCCGCAGCGTGTCGGCTGTGGCCGGTCCGACCGCGGCGACACGGATGGTCGCTGGGAGACGGCGCTCCGTCGCACGGAGCCGATCGGCCAGCGCGTTCGCGCCATTCGCGCTGGTCAGGACGAGCCATGCCGCGCCATCGAGGCCGTCCAGCATGTCGTCCAGGCGTCCGGCGACGGCGCTGTGGTCGATCTCCACGGTCGGCACACCGATCGTGGACAGGCCGCGTTCGCGAAGGAGCGCGTGAAGCTCCGGCGCCTGGTGGAGAGGGCGCGTGACGAGCAGGGTCCGGCTCACGCCGTGACCGCCTCGAGCTCGATCCGGCCGGCTACCTCGGCCACCACCGCGTCCGCATCCGTCGCCGGGCCGCGGACGTCTGCGCGGATCTGCGTGCCACCCGCATCCTCGAAGGCGGCACGGAGGCGGAGCTCTGCGCCGCGGATCTCGCCCAGCGCTCCGAGTGGCGCCAGGCAGCCGCCGCCGATTCGCCGCAGCAGGCGGCGTTCCGCCTCCACCGCGATGCGGCTCGGGACGTGCTCGATCCCGGCCAGCAACGACCGGAGGGCCGAGTCGTCGGCGCGGACCTGCAGCGCCAGTGCTCCCTGCGCCGGCGCGGGGAGCATGAGATCGAGGGACAGACGGGCGGCCGGCGGTACCGGAATCCCGAGCCGGTCCAGCCCCGCGGCGGCCAGCAGGAGTGCGTCCAGCCCACCGGCCTCCAGCCGTCGAATGCGCGACTCGACGTTGCCACGAATCGGCATGGCGATGAGATCGGAGCGCGCCGCAGCCAGCTGCGCCGCCCGTCGCGGTGAGCTCGTGCCGATGCGTCCGCCGAACGGCAGCTCCTCGAGGCCGCGCCCGTCGCGTGTGAGGAGGCAATCGCGGGGATCGGCGCGCTCGAGCACCGCCCCGATGACGAGTCCGTGGACCGGCTGGGTGGGCAGGTCCTTGTAGGAGTGGACGACGAGATCGACACGACCCTCGAGCAGCGCGCGTTCCAGCTCGCGAGTGAACTGCCCATCGGTCGCCACCCATCGCCCGTTCGGCTGCCGAGCGCTGATGGCGTCGCCACGCGTGGCGATCGGGATCAGCGAGGTGTCGCCCGCGATCGGGCGAAGGGCGTCGGCGGCGATGGCGGCCTGCGCGAGTGCCAGCCGGCTCTGGCGCGTGCCAATCCGCAGCGTGGCGACCGCAGTCATCGCTCGATCCCGAACAGCCGTCGGACGGTTGCCGCGTCGGCCCCGCCGCGCCGCAGCTCGAGCGACGGTCCATGGAGCAGCTCGCCGAGCATCGCGGCCGACGCCGCCTCGACCGCCGCGAGCTGTCGTTCGTCGAGGCCGGCCCGCGCCCGGAGCTGCTGGAGGTGCCGTCGACGCACCGCGTCGGCCTCCGCGTGCAGCACCGAGAGGGCATCGCTGCCGCGGCGCGCGTCGAGCCAGGCGACGAAGGCGTCGACCTCGACCTCCAGGTCGCGGCGCAGCCGTTCGTGCGCCTCGGTGCTGAGGGACGGCCGCGCGCCTTCGCTCGACCCGAGGCGGTCGAGGCTCATGAGCCGGTCACCGAGGTGGTCCGCGGCATCGGCACCCACCGCCGGCGGCGCCGACAGGTCCAGGGTCCATGGGCTCGCGTCGCCGAGCAGCTCGCCGCTGAGTATCGGCCGGCGCGGACGGATCGCGATGGCGAGCGCGTCGGCCTCGGCGACCGTGCGCGCGGTCAGCGGTCCGACCAGCAGGCGATGGCGATCGCCGGCGAGTGACTCCAGGATCGCCCCTCCTCGCTCGGAAGAGCTGGACACGATCGTCAGCCGATGGCCGGCGTCGCCCAGGCGGCCGGCCAGCAGGCGGCCCATCTCACCGGTGCCGACGACGACGGCGTGCGAGCGATCGGCAAGCCGGGCGACGAGCCACGCCACGCCAGGATCGGCCAGAGACCGATCGGTGCCCGGACGGGCGTGCGAGCGGACGCGACGGCCGAAGCGCAGGGCCCGGCGAAAAAGCTCGTTGAGGATGGGTCCGGTGCTCCCGGCCGCGAGCGCGGCCTCGTAGGCGCCTCGCACCTGTCCCAGGAGCTGCTCCTCGGCGATGACCGCCGAATCGAAGCCGGCGACGACCTCGAGGAGGCGCCGGATCGCGGCTCGGCCGTGGAGCCCGTCGGGGCCCTCGGCATCGACCGAGACGAGCTCGACACGGTGACAGGTCTCGATGAGCACGCGTTCCAGCGCAGGCAGCTGGCGCAGCCGCTCGGCCGTGACCGCTCGCTCGTCGGCGGAGGCGTCGCGGAAGGTCGCGAACCGGATGCGGATGGTCTCGACAACGGGGGGCGCGGGCATGGACGGATCGGTCACCGATACGGCGGCTCGAGGGCGAGAGCCGCAGCCTAGGTGCGCCGCTTCGTCCGGGTCAAACCTAAGTCATAGATATGCTCAGATTCGGCCGGTTCCTCAGTGCAAGATCTGTGAGAGGAAGCGCTTCGTGCGCTCCTGCTCTGGCGCCTCGAAGATCTGGGCCGGCGGTCCCTCCTCGACGATCACGCCGTGATCGAAGAACACCATCCGGTTGGCGACGGCGCGCGCGAAGCCCATCTCGTGGGTGACGACGAGCATCGTCATCCCCGAGGTCGCCAGCTCGCGCATCACGTCGAGCACCTCGCTGATCATCTCCGGATCGAGGGCGGAGGTCGGCTCGTCGAACAGCATGATCTTCGGCTGCATCGCCAGGGCGCGAGCGATCGCGACGCGCTGCTGCTGACCGCCCGACAGCTGCGCCGGAAACTTGTGCGCCTGTTCGGGAATCCCGACCCGCTCCAGCAGCTGCATGCCCGCCGCGTCCGCATCGGCCCGCGCGCTCTTCCGGACCTTGCGTGGCGCGAGGGTGATGTTCTGCAGGGCGGTCAGGTGCGGGAACAGGTTGAACGATTGGAAGACCATGCCGATCTCGCTGCGGATGGCGGCGATGTTGCGGACGTCGTTCGTCAGCTCGATGCCGTCGACGATGATCTGGCCGCGCTGGTGCTCCTCGAGCCGGTTGATGGTGCGGATGAACGTCGACTTGCCCGAGCCAGACGCGCCGAAGATCACGACGACCTCGCCCGCCTGCACCGTCAGGCTGATGCCGCGCAGGACGTGGAGCTGGCCGAACCACTTGTGCACATCGCGCGCCACGATGATGTCATCGGTCGCAACGTCTGCATCTGTCTCAATCGCGTTCATGGCGAGCTCCCATCAGCGGGTTCCCACGCCGAGCGCACGCTCGATCCGGTAACTCGCCTGTGACATGGCATAGCAGAGGACGAAGAAGACGACGGCAATGAACGTGTAGACCTCCATCCTGGCGCCCAGCGATTCGGGCTGGGCCAGTACGGCGCGCCCGATATTCAGAAGCTCGAGCAGGCCGATGATCGTGACGAGGGTTGTGTCCTTCAGCAGGCTGATGAAGAGCCCGACGTTGGCCGGGATGACGGCGCGCAGGGCCTGCGGCAGGACAATGTGGATGTTCGTCTGGACGCCGGTGAGCCCGAGAGCCTGGGCGGCCTCGACCTGGCCACTCGGGATCGCCTGCAGGCCGCCCCGGACGTTCTCGGCGACGTAGGCGGCCGAGAAGAGCGTGATCCCCCCCATGGCGCGCGCCACGCGGTCGAGCCGCCACTCACCCGGCAGGAAGAGCGGAAGGATGAGATCGGCCATGAAGAGGATCGTCACCAGGGGCACGCCGCGGATGAGCTCGATGTAGCTGGTCGAGAGGATCCGAACCATGGGCAGCTGGCTGCGGCGGCCGACGGCGAGGAGGACCCCGAGCGGAAACGACAGCACGATCCCGACGGTCGCAAGGAGGATCGTCAGGAGCAAACCGCCCCAGTCGTTGGTGCTGACCGATACGAGAGGTGTTCCCTCGAAGCCCGCGAGGAGCAGGAAGCTGATCGGCAGCGAAACCAGCCATGCGATGGTGAGCGCGCGGCGCGGGATCCAACCCCGCAGCCCGAGCAGGAATGCGATCCAGACGCAAGCCGCGTTTGCCGCGTACGCGAGGACGCCGAGCGGGCCGATGGGGGAGGTCGCAATGAGCACGGCGATCAGCGCTTGGACGGCCGACATTGTGACCGCCAGCATTCGCGATGCCCGTCCGTGTACTCCGGCACTCATTCCGGCCAGCACCGACGGGATCGCGAGGGCCAGCCAGATGCGCCAGGCCAGGTCGCCCGGGTACCGACCGATGAGGAAGATGCGCAGGTTCTCCGTCACCACGCTCCAGCGGGCCTCGGAAGTGGCCCAGCCGCCGATCTGGAGCGCGAGCCACACCAGTGCGGCAGCAACGAAGACGCTGACGAGCCCGTTGACCGGCCCCGAGAACAGGTTCGCCCGCAGCCACGCGAGCGGGCCGATGGTGCTCGCCGGCGGCGGCAGCGTTTCGGCGGTCATCGCTCGAGCACCTGGACGCGGCGGTTGTAGAGGTTCATGAGCAGGCTCGTCGCAAGGCTGATGACGAGGTACGTGCCCATCATCAAGATGATCACCGGAAGCGGTTGTCCGGTCTGGTTGGACATCGTCTGACCGATCTTGAACAGATCCGAGTAGCCGACCGCGATCGCGAGGCTCGAGTTCTTGGTGAGGTTGAGGTACTGGCTGGTCAGCGGCGGCACGATGATGCGCAGCGCCTGGGGGAAGATCACCAACCGCAGCACCTGGCCCTCTGACAGGCCCAGGGCGCGGGCCGCCTCGAGCTGTCCGCGGCGGACTGCCTGGATCCCCCCCCGCACAACCTCGCCGATGAACGCCGCGGTGTAGATCACGAGGCCGATGAGGAGAGCCGTGAACCCGGTCGATAGCGCGATACCGCCGCTGAAGTTGAACCGCCCGAGGACCGGAAATTCGAAGGTGACGGGCGCTCCTCCGGCCACGATCCATCCGACGACCGGCAGCGCCAGCGCAGCCAGGACACCCAGGGTCCTCAGCCGATGTGACGGCCGGCCGGCGTCCTCCAACCGCCTGGCGACGACTCTCGAGAGCGGGACGACCGCGATCGCCGCCCCGCAGAACCCGAGCCAGAGGCCGAATCCGCCGCCCGGGCTCGGACCGGGAAGGTAGAGCCCGCGCTGGTTGAGGAACGCGGCGTCGCCGATCGCCAGGGATTCGCGCACTGACGGAAGCTGGAGAAAGACGACGAAGTTGAGGATGACCAGCTGGAGCAGGAGCGGCGTGTTCCGCATCAGCTCCACATAGCCGGCAGCGACCCGGTTCAGGAGCCAGTTCGGGGACAGGCGTGCCACGCCGACCGCGATGCCGAGGATCGTGGCCAGGACGATGCCCACCGCGCTGACGAACAGGGTGTTGAGCAGGCCGACGATGAATGCCGTGGAGTACGTGTCCGTCGACGAGTACGGAATCAGGCTCTCGCTGATGTCGAACCCGGCTTGGCGGCCGAGGAAGCTGAACCCGAAGCCAAGGCCCCGCTCCGCCGTCGCCGTCGCGAAGTTCGCCGCCATGAAGGCGATGATCGAGATGACGATGAGCACCACCAGGAGCTGTGCCGCGATGCGCAGGACACGAACGTCGCGCCACATCGGCACGGTGCCGCGGTGGGCGTCGCGTCTGACGGCCGTCATCTCAGGTGCAGGCCGAAGATCCGAGGCGGGATCGCATCCCGCCCCGGATCATCAAGTTCGGTTATCGGTACGGCGGCGCGTAGAGGAGCCCGTCGTCGGTCCACAGGCTGTTCAAGCCTCGCTCGAGGGCGATCGGAGTCCCCGGCCCGAGGTTCCGGTCGTAGATCTCCGCGTAGTTCCCGACCTGGCTGATCATGGTGACCACCCAGTCAGCCTCCAGGCCCAATCCGGATTCGAACGGGTCCGTCCCTTCCGGTGTCACGCCCAGCAGCCGCTGGACCACCGGGTTGTCGCTGGACGATGCCATCTCCTCGACGTTCTCGGAGGTGAGACCCAGCTCCTCGGCCTCGATGGTCGCGTACACCACCCACTTCACGACGTTGAACCACTCGTCGTCGCCGAGCGGCGCGACGGGGCCCAGGGGCTCCTTGGAGAGCACGTTGTCGAGGATGACGTGATCGTCGGGATTCTCGAAGGTCGTGCGCTGCGCAATGAGCTGTGATCGGTCGCTGGTGACCGCGTCGCAGCCGTCCGCCGTGTACTCCGGATACAGCTCGTCCGCGGATTCATAGGTTTCCGGGGTGAGCTCGATCCCGGCCGCACGTGCCGCGTCGGCCAGGTTCAGCTCGGTCGTCGTGCCGGTCAGCACGCACACCGTGGCACCGTCGAGCTCCTCGATGGTCGTGGCGTCGACCAGCGTCGAGTTCACCATGATGGCCTGGCCGTCATAGAACGTGGTGGGGGCGAAGAGGCCCCAGGTCGTGTCGCGGCTCACGGTCCAGGTCGTGTTCCGGATCAGGACGTCGATGTCGCCGGTCTGGAGCGCGGTCGAGCGCTGGTCCGCGGTGAGCGCGCGGTACTCGACCGCCTCGGAATCGCCCAGCACCGCCGCGGCGATGGCACGGCAAAAGTCGGCGTCGAAGCCGACGGTGTTGCCCTCGGCGTCGAGGAAGCTGAATCCGGTCAGTTCCCCGTTCACGCCGCAGATCAGCTCGCCGCGCTCCTGCACGAGCGCCAGGCGGCCTTCGGACGGCTGCTCGGGTGCCTCACTGGCGGCGGCGCTCTCCTCGGGCGCCGCGCTGGCTCCGGCGGGAGTGCTCTCGGTCGCGTCCTCGGACGCGGTGGGCTGTTGGTCACCACACGCCGTCACGACGAGCGCGAGGACGATCAGGGCGATCACGGGCATGCCGGACCTGGTCATGGCGCCTCCCTCAAAGCATGAGCATGGAACCGATGCGGGGCCGGGCGGCCCATCGGAAGACTCCATGCTAGGACGCCCGTTCAACACGGCGAGCGCTTGCTCGCTCGGTGCGGCGGGCGTCACGAAACAGCGAGCGGCGTGGTGAAGTGGTGGAGATGAGGGGACTCGAACCCCTGACCCCCGCGATGCGAACGCGGTGCTCTCCCAGCTGAGCTACATCCCCGACGGACCGGCGCGATGGCCGGCGGCGAGTATAGCAAAGGCGTTCGAGGGCTTCCCCAACTAGAACATCTGTTCTAGTATCAGTGGTCCACCATGCAGACCGATGCCGCCGCTCCGCCTTCCCTGGCATCCGCACTCGAGGTGCTCCGCTCCCGCGGCCTGGCCCTCCGTCGTGGCAGCGACCCGGTACCGCTGGAGTCATCCCGGCCGCCGATCCCGAGCGGCCATCCGGCGCTGGACGCGGCGCTCGGCAGCGAGGGCTGGCCACGGGGTGCGACGGTCCTGCTGGATGCGCCGGCCGGTGGTGGCGCGACCACGCTGGCGGTGGGGACGCTGGCCGCGGCCCAGGCGGCTGGAGGGCTGGTCGCCTGGCTGGATCTCGACGCCACGCTCGACCCGGCCGTCGCCGCCCGCCTCGGCGTCAGCCTCGAGTGGCTGCTCGTGGCGCGTCCGCGAGACTCGGGCGAGGCGATCGAGCTGGCCGCCTGGCTCGGCCGCTCCGGGCTCATCGACGCGCTCGTCCTCGACTTCGGCGAGCGCGCCGGGCCGGATCGTCGCGCGCTGGATCGGCTCGGCTCGCTGCTCGCCCGCTCGGGCACCACGTCAGCGTTGGTGCTGGCGCCTGCCGGGCGTTCCGTTGCCGGTGCCGTGGCCGGCGTGCGGGTCGCGCTTCGGCGCTCCGCCTGGCTGGCGATCGGCCACGACCTTGTCGGCCAGCGGGTGGAGGCGGTCGTCGAGCGCCATCGCTGGGCCCTCGCCGGCGGATCCGCGGAGCTCGACCTGTGGTTCGGGGAGGGCCGACGCCTCGACCCGCTGGCGGCCTCGCTGGCCGAGCCGCGTCCGGTGGAGGCGCGGCCCGAGCTACGGGTCATCCGGAGCGCCTGATGCACCGATTGCACCGATCGGACCGATTGCGCCGAATGCACCGCTCGATCGGTCAAATCGCGCCCGGCGGCCCGTTCGGGCGCGGTTTCAACGATGGAACGGTCAGTCCCACGTTCAGCGTGCGCCTGGACGTGCCCCTCTGGCCTCGCAGTGAACGTTGCTTCGGCCGAATCGCGCCCGAACGCCGGCCCTGGCGTCATTTCGCCGATCCATCGGTCAGTGATGCGCCGGAACACGCTCGTCGGGCGCATCCCACGCTCGACCCTGTTCGATCTGTCGCTCAAACCGCACCGAAGCACCGCCCCAGGCGCGATCCCGTCGATGGATCGGCGGTCGAAGGGCTGGAACCATGACCCGCCTCCTGGTGCTCGCCTGGCCGGAGCTCCGAGCTCCCGACGCCGACCCGCGGCCGTTCGAGCCGATGCTCGACGCGCTCGACGACCTCTCGCCGCGGGTGGAGGCGGTCGACCTGGGGGTGGCGCTGGTCGACATCACCGGCCTCGGACCGATGTGGGGCCCGGAACGAAAGATCGCGGCACGGGCGGTGATGCTGGCGCGCGGCGTGGCTCCGCTGGCCGTCCGAGCGGGGATCGGCGACAACCGCTGGATGGCGTCGCTGGCCGCCCGGCTGGCGCGCTTCGAGCGTCCCGAGGCGCCGGCCGCGTTCCGCATCCTCGAGCGCGACGAGCTCCCCGACCTGCCGCTGACGCTCCTGCCCGCCGATGCGTCGACCCGCCAGCGGTTCGTCCTCTTCGGCCTGGCCCAGATGCGCCAGCTGGCCGAGCTTCCGCGCTCGGCGGTGGGGGCCCAGTTCGGACCGGTCGGGGAGCGGCTCCAGGCGCTCGCCCGCGGCCACGACCCGCGGCCGCTCGTCCCGCGCCGGCGCCCGGAACGCGTGGAGGCGGGCTCGACCTTCGACCCGCCGCTCGACGGGGTCGGCGCTGTCGGCCTCACGCTGCGCCGGCTGTCGGCCGAGCTGTGCGAGCGCCTCGAGGTGCGCCACCTGGCGCCCGGCCGCGCGGCACTCACCCTCCAGCTCGAGGACGCGCCGGCCATCCGGGTGGCGCAGCCCTTCCCGCAGCCCGCACTCGAGCCGGACTGGATCGCCCGCCTCCTGCTCTCGCGCATGGAGGGCGCCGCCCGCACCCGGGGTCAGCCCAGGGATCTTGCGAACGGCACCGGTGGTGCCATCTGGCAGGCGCCGGTTGGCGACGACGAACGACCGGAGCCACGGATCGCATCGGTCCACCTGGCCTTCGATCGCCTTGCCGACCCGGCGACCCGGCAGCTGCCGGCCTTCGAGGTCCGGGCCGGCCGATGGATGGAGCTGCGCTGGTCGCTGGAGCGGATCCGGCATCGGTTCGGGTCGGGCCGCCTGTGGCGGGCATCGGTGGAGCGGCCGACCGCGGCGCTGCCCGAGCACCGGTCGCGGCTGGTGGACATCGGCTCATGACCCGGGTCTACGCGGACCATCCGCTGGTGCAGGTGGAGACCGATGCGGCCGGGGTGCCCGTGCGCCTGGGCATGGACGGCACCGACCACGGCGAGCTCGGCATCTGCAACCGATGGCGCGTGGACGACGGCTGGTGGCGGGAGCCGGTGGCTCGCGCCTGCTACAAGGTCGTGACGCGATCCGGGCTGCTGTGCACGATTTTCCTCGACGAGATCCGCGGCACCTGGCATCTCGAGCGCCTCTTCGACTGACCGATGCACCAGCGACGCCCGCTGACTTGGCACCGCTCGTGCGGTGAGCGAGCGACATGAACGACTTCGACCGGCAGCCGGGAGCCATCGACGACCCGGGCATGAAGGGTGGACTCGATCCGGACGTCGACGCGCTCCCGCCCGGCAGCTCAGCCGGCGATACCGGAGACGCCGGTGAGCCGCAGGCCGCCGAGCTCGACCTTCCCGGCCCGGACGACCCGGTGGCCTGGAGCTACGTCGAGTCCGAGACGCTCGTCGTCGGCCCGAACCGCGAGGACCTGGGTCGCGTGGCCGCGATGCTCGGGACGGAGACCGAGGGAATCTTCCATGGCGTGGCCGTGACCCCCTACCAGGATGGCACGACCCGCATGGTGCCCTCCGATGCCGTCACGCGCCTGACGCCCTCGCGGGTGGAGATCGCGTACGACGCGGAACAGCTCACCGCGGCCGAGGAGTTCCGCCCCGTCCCGGACTGACCTCCAGACCGTCCCGCTACCATGCGGTCGTGACCGACGCCGCGACCGAGCCGACGTACCGCGTCGACCGCCTCTGGCCCGACCCCGCCCAGGACATCACCCTCGACGAGGCGATGGCCGCCTTCGAGCTGCCTCCGTCACCGGCTGGCCGCCCGCTCGTGGCCATCAACATGGTCACCACCATCGATGGCCGGGCCCAGCTGAAGGGGACCGCCGAAGGGCTGGGGAGCCGGGCCGACCGGCGCCTGATGCGCCTGTACCGGG
>Ga0299913_10005259_pt1 | contig 11020 bp, 10 predicted proteins | sample RVTome_9_FD_201360 | JGI IMG/M metagenome (GOLD analysis project Ga0299913, IMG submission 201360) | Soil microbial communities from uranium-contaminated site in the Upper Colorado River Basin, Wyoming, United States - RVT155D38 (version 2) ... | reverse complement strand
TGAGCTCGCGCTCGCCGCCGATGCCGTACATGATCTGCAGGTCGTCCTCGCCGCCGGCGACCTCGGCGATGAAGTACATGAAGTCGCCCGCCTCCCAGTCGAAGCCGAGCGTGTAGAGGCCCCACAGGGCGAAGGTGGAGTCCCGGATCCAGCTGAAGCGGTAGTCCCAGTTGCGCTCGCCACCGGGCGTCTCCGGCAGCGAGGTGGTGGGCGCCGCCAGCACCGCACCGGTGGGCGCGTAGGTGAGCCCCTTCAGCGTCAGCGCCGAGCGCTCGAGATGGCTGCGCCACGGATGGTCCGGGAAGTGGCCGCGCGCCAGCCAGTGCTGCCAGTGGTGCGCCGTCCATACCAGGCGCCCGTACGCCTCCTCGTGGTCGTTGGGCGCCTGCGGCAGGCCCCAGGAGAGCGCCACGTAGCGGGTCTCGCCCTCCTTGATGAGGGTCCGGGCGATCGCTTTGGGACCCTCGAAGCCGAGGTTCATGTCGCTCGTGAGCGTCAGCGACACGTCGCTGGCCGAGCATTCGCACACGCCCCGGTGGTAGCCGTCCTCGGTGTACGACCAGCTGCCGAATGTGCGCCCGTACTCGAAGCGTGGCTCGCAGTCCATGACGAGCTGCACCTCGCCGTTCACGCATCGGACCATGCGCAGCAGGATGTGCTCGGCGTCGTAGTCGGTCGGCGCGCGGCGCTGCGAGCGCGAGCGGTTCTCGTCCGAGCGCCATGGACCGATGAGCATGACGTCGCGGACGATGATCCAGCCGGTCGAGGTGCCCCACGAGGTCTCGAGCACCATCGTGCCCGGCAGATAGCGGCGCGCCGCGGGGACCATGACGTCGGCCGGTCCCAGCCGGAAGCCGCCGGCGTCGCGGTCGAGCAGCGACCCGAACACGCTCGGCGAGTCGAAGCGCGGAGCGCACAGCCACTCCACGTTGCCGCTCGGTGCGACGAGCGCGCCGGTCTCGCAGTCGGACAAGAAGGCGTACTCGGCGATCGGCGGGAATGGGGATCCCGCGTACATCGCCGCGCTGCGCTGACCCATCGGTCCCATGGATCCGTGCTGGCCATTGTGGACTGGCATTGCTGTCAGGCTCCGCGCGGGCGACAGTCTTACCATGGAACTGGACCACGCACCAGCCTTGGGACGACCTCTTGCGGCGAGGAGGACGCCGGGTCTTGGACCCAACGTCAGTGCGCGGAAGTGAACTCGTCGATCTCACCCCGCACGAATCCAGGCTGCTCGAGCCATGGGAAATGGCCGTGCCCGCGATGCACTACCAACCGCGCGTGTGGCACGAGGGCAGCGGTGCGCTCCGCCTCTACGAGGGGGATCGGGCTACGATCGCCATGCGTGACGAGGACCGGCATGGTGAGGGCCGGCATGCCCCGTTCGAGGGTACGGCGCTCGAAGTGGTCGGCAATCGAAGCCCACGTCTCGGCGCCGTGGGGATGGAAGCGGAACCGAGGCATGGGCGGTGCGGCTGCCGGATCCCCGAAGTAGTACGGCCAGACCAGCTGCATCTGCTCGAAACGCTCGGCCTGGCCGGCCTCTCCGCGATCGCCGCGGGCGTCCAGCTCCTGTACGCGTGCCCGCGCACCTTCCGAGAGTGACGCCATGAGGCGCGGACCGAGCTGCGACGTGCCGCCATCGCCGACGGCTCCCAGCCCGTCAAGCACGACAAGGCCGATGAACCGTTCCGGATGCGCTGTCGCCAGGTGCATGGCCAGGTGGCCGCCCCACGAATGGCCGACCAGCCACGCGCGATCCCAGCCCAGCGAATCCAACACGGTTACCGCGTCGGCGACATGCGTATCGACGTCCCACGGGCCCTCCACCAGCGAGGGGGCCTGCCCGCGCTGCTGGTATCGCGCCGTGGTCAGCAGGCCGGCAAGCTCCGATGCGAGCGAATCGAGGTATTCGGACAGGCTCGGTCCGCCGTGAAGAAGCAGCGCGGGTGGCCCCGATTCGTCCGCGCGCCAGCCGACGATCTGCCCGCCCGCGACCTCAACACGGAACTCGCGCTCCCGCACGCCCTTCATGTGGCGGATTATGACTTTCGGCCGAAGGCTGCCATCGCAGGCGCCTGCGCTACACTCGGAGCCGATGTCCGACTCACACGTGAGGGTGGCGATCACGGGCGCTGCCGGCCAGATCGGCTATGCGCTCCTGTTCCGCATCGCATCGGGCCAGATGTTCGGTCCGCGCACGACGGTCGACCTGCAGCTGCTCGAGCTCCCCGCCGCGCTGGCAGCCCTTGAGGGCGTGGCCATGGAGCTCGAGGACTGTGCCTTCCCGCTCTTGCGTCGGATCGTGCGGACCGCCGATGCGAACGAGGCCTTCGCCGACGCCAGCTGGGCGCTCCTCGTGGGCGCCGTGCCGCGCAAGGAGGGGATGGAGCGCAAGGATCTCCTCAACGTGAACGGCGGCATCTTCACCGCGCAGGGCCGCGCCATCGCCGAGAACGCGGCCGAGGACGTCCGCGTTCTGGTGGTCGGCAACCCCTGCAACACGAACTGCCTCATCGCCGCGGCCAACGCCCCCGAAATCCCCCGGGACCGATGGTTCGCGATGACCATGCTCGACGAGAACCGCGGCAGGACCCAGCTGGCGAAGAAGGCGGGGGTGCTGGTGGATGAGGTCCGCAACCTGGCGATCTGGGGCAACCACTCCTCGACCCAGTTTCCCGACGTCTACCACGCCACCATCGGCGGGCGGGCGGCGGACGAGGTCATCGGCGACGAGGACTGGATCCGCGGCGAGTTCCTGGCGACCGTCCAGCAGCGCGGCGCGGCGATCATCAAGGCCCGCGGCCAGTCGTCGGCGGCATCGGCGGCCAACGCGGTGGTCGACACGGTGCGAAACATCGCCCAGCCGAGCGGCGAGCAGTTCAGCGCCGCGATCCCGGCTCCCGCCGACGGCAGCGGCTACGACGTACCGGAGGGGCTCGTCTTCGGTTATCCGCTGCGCGCCACCGGTCCCGGCCGCGTCTCGATCGTGCAGGACGTCGAGCACGGTGAGTGGGCCGCCGGCCGCGTCCGGGCGACACTGGACGAGTTGCTCGAGGAGCGTGATGCTGTGAAGGACCTCCTGCCATGACCGAGACCGTCTCCCGACCCGACACCGCGCGCATCAGCTTCGACGGCCGCGACCTGGAGATGCCCGTCATCCGCGGCACCGAGGACGAGATGGCGGTCGACATCTCGAAGCTCCGCGCCGAGACGGGGCTCGTCACCATGGACGTCGGCTACGGGAACACCGGGTCGTGCTCCTCGGCGATCACCTACCTCGACGGCGAGGCTGGCGTCCTCCGCTACCGCGGCTACTCGATCGAGCAGCTCGCCGAGCAGAGCTCCTTCCTGGAGGTCGCCTACCTGCTCATCTACGGGGACCTGCCGACCCGCGACCAGCTCGCCACGTTCGTGGGCGAGATCACCCACCACACGCTCATCCGCGAGGAGATGCGGCACTTCTTCGACTCGTTCCCGGCCGATGCCCACCCCATGGCGGTGCTCGCGTCGGGCACGGTGGGTATGAGCACCTTCTACCCCGACTCCTGGGAGATCTTCGACCCCGACGCGGTGGAGATCACCACGCTGCGCCTCATCGCCAAGCTGCCGACGCTGGCTGCCTGGTCGTTCAAGAAGGCGATCGGCCAGGCGTACGTGTACCCGCGCAACGATCTCGGCTACTCGGCGAACCTGCTGCACATGATGTTCGCGGTGCCGTCCGAGCCGTACGAGGTGCAGCCCGAGGTTGCCAAGGCGCTGGACCTGCTGCTGATCCTCCACGCCGACCACGAGCAGAACGCCTCGACCTCGACGGTCCGCATGGTGGGCAGCACGCACGCCAACCTGTACGCCTCGATCAGCGCCGGCATCAGCGCCCTGTGGGGCCCGCTCCACGGCGGCGCGAACGAAGCCGTCATCAACACCCTGGAGCGCATCGTGAAATCCGGCGGCGACGTATCCAAGTACGTGGCCCTCGCCAAGGACCCGGAGTCGAACTTCAAGCTGCCCGGCTTCGGGCACCGCGTCTACAAGAACTTCGACCCTCGCGCGACGATCATCAAGAAGGCCGCCGACCGGGTCCTCAAGGCCACCGGGGCCGATGGGCAGCTCTTCGAGGTCGCGCTCCAGCTCGAGGAGGTCGCGCTCAACGACGAGTACTTCGTGCAGCGCAAGCTGTACCCGAACGTCGACTTCTACTCGGGGCTCATCTACGCCGCCATCGGCTTCCCGAAGAACATGTTCACGAACTGCTTCGCTATCGGCCGGCTGCCGGGGTGGATCGCCCAGTGGCGCGAGATGATCGCCGACCGAGAGACGAAGATCGGCCGCCCACGCCAGGTGTACACCGGCCCCACCACCCGCGACTACGTCCCGATCGGGGAGCGGTAGGCAGCGGCTCGCAACCGCAGTCCGGATTCCCAGCATCTGGTTCCATGGCCCATGGGAGCCGTCGGGCTGGATCAGGAATCGTTTGGCCCGACCGTGGTCCGATCAGCGCTGCAAGGCCCGATCTCAGCCCGCGCACCGCGGCTGGCTGCTCGATAAACCACCAGGTGGCAATGTCGCCACGGGCCGGCGGCGCGCGAGCCCGCGGAGTCGGATTTCCGACACGAGCGCCGCTACGCTCGCCCTAAGATCGGCCGGACATGCAGCTCACCGTCCTGGGCCGATCGCCGGCCCGTCCCAACCCTGGCGAGGCGTGCGCGGGCTACCTGCTCGAGGGAGGCGGGTCGCGCATCCTGCTCGACGTCGGCCCGGGCGTGGTGGCGCAGCTGCTGCGCCGCAATACGCCGGACGAGCTCGACGCGGTCGTGATCAGCCACATGCACACCGACCACTGCCTCGACCTCGTCACGCTCCGCTACTCGTACCCGTGGATCGACGTGGCGAAGAAGCGGCTGCTCATCATCGTGCCGCCGGGGGCCATGGCTCAGCTCTCCGAGCTGGCGCTGGGAGCCGGCTACGCCAACTTCTTCGACAAGAGCTTCATCTTCGTCGAGCACGACGGGAAGCGGCCGATCGACATCGGCAACCTGCGCCTGGAGCCCGATGAGACCCAGCACTTCGTCCGCACCTGGGGCTTTCGGGTGAGCGCCCGCGGAGAGGGCGAGGACACGGAGCGCATCTTCGCCTACTCGGCCGATGCCGGACCCTGCCCCGCCCTGCCGCGTATCGCCGACGAGGCCGACCTGTTCCTGTGCGAGGCGGCGCTGCGCGACCTCGCCGAGGACGATCCGGAGCCGCAGAGCCGCGGCCACCTCCTGCCGTCCGAGGCGGCGGACGTCGCGCGCGCGGCCGGCTCGAAGCGGCTGCTGCTGACCCACATCCCGCTGCCGGACGGCGGGGAGTGGGCGATGCGCGAGGCAAGCGCCGTGTACGAAGGCCCGCTCGAGATCGCCGAGCCGCTCCGCACCTACGATGTCTAGGCCAGCAGCGCCACCAGCTCGGCCAGCTCCTCGGTCCAGCCCTCGTCGTTCCCGTCCCGGTGCTTCGCGGTGGTGAAGCCGGACTCGCGCATGCGCAGGGTCGTGCCGCCGTCGCCCCACTTATCTTCGGCGGTCCTGGCGCCGGCCTGAGGATGCCGATCATTGACCCAGAGTGCACGCGGGCGTAGCGTTTTCTCGTGGCCCAGCCGAAGAGCGCCCATCCTCCGGACCCGCTCAACTCGTACAGCGAGCCCAGCTTCCGGGGCTGGCTCATCACGGGGGTCGTCATCCTGGTGGTCTTTGCGGGGCTGTGGCTGGCCTATGGCGCCGCCCTCAACAACCCAGATCTTCAGCGCGATCTCGACGGTCGCCAGGAGATCCAGGGCGCGCCGCTCCCGGTGCAGCCGGAGCCGGGCCAGAACTGAGCTCTGTCCCGGTCAACGCCGCGATGGCTCGCCCTCGACCCGGGCCCGCGCGATGTAGCGGTCCGCCGACCAGACCGCCAGCGCCCACAGGACCGACAGCGCCAGGGTCAGGCCGATGAGTGCGAGCGCGCCGACCAGCCCGCCCGGACCGATGCCGCCGCCGAGCATGAGAACGCCCAGAACGGCGATCCCGATCGTGCCGCCGATCATCGCGAGCCCGATCTTGGCCGCCGTCCAGGCGAACCAGGCGAGCGAATGGTCCTGCGCCCGGCCGGTGAGCCACAGCAGCGTGGGGCCTGCGGCGCCGAACAGGGCGACGTAGAACCCGACGACGCTGAACAGGTCGCCGAGGCCGAGGCGCTGCCCCAGGAAGGTGGCGGCGAAGACCCACGCGGCAAGGAGGGCGCTCGCCGCGCCGATCCCCATCAGCCAGGCGAGGAGGAGTGTCGCCGTGCCGGTCGAGAGGCGCTCGACGAGCTCGCCGTCGCGGCCCTCGGCCAGCTCCGTGGGTCCGTCCTCAGGCAGCTGCGGCGGCGGCTCGAGACGTTCCGTCACGCGGGCTCGGCGGCGGGGACGGCCGATGGGACCGCGGCCGCGGTGAAAGCGGCCTCGAGATCGGCGATGAGGTCCTCCGCGGCCTCGATGCCGACGCTCAGCCGGACGAGGCCCGGCGGCACGGCCAGCGGCGAATCGGAGACCGAGGCGTGCGTCATCGCCGCCGGCAGCTCGATGAGCGACTCCACCGCGCCGAGCGACTCGGCCAGCGTGAAGAGGCGGGTCGACGCGACGAAGCGCTCGGCCACGGCCAACTCTCCGTTCAGCTCGAAGCTGACCATGGCACCCGGCAGGCGCATCTGGCGCTCCGCGAGCTCGCGGTACGGGCTCTCCGGCAGGCCCGGCCAGCTCACGTCGCGCACCTCGGGACGCCCGTTCAGCCAGAAGGCGATGGCGCGCGCATTGGCCGATGCCCGTTCCATGCGCACCGCCAGGGTGCGCATGCCTCGCAGGACGAGGAAGCAGTCGAATGGGCTCGGCACCGCGCCGGCCGCGTTCTGGTGGAAGCGCAGCCGCTCGGCGAGGTCGCCGCGGCTGGTGGCCAGCAGGCCGCCGATGACGTCCGAGTGGCCGCCGAGGTACTTGGTGGCGGAGTGCAGCGACACGTCGGCCCCGAGCTCGAGCGGACGCTGCAGGAACGGCGTGGCAAAGGTGTTGTCCACGACGGTGATCGCCTCGACCCCGCGCGCCAACCGCACCACCGCGGCGATGTCGACGAGCTTGAGGAGCGGGTTCGTGGGCGTCTCGATCCAGACCAGGCGCGCGGGCGGCCCGTCGGCCGGCCGGATGGCGGCGGCCACCGCATCCAGGTCGGTGAGGTCGACGGGATCGGCAGCGATCCCGTATCGGCGCCAGACCCTGTCGGCCAGGCGCCAGGTGCCGCCGTAGACGTCGTCGGAGACGACGACGCGGTCGCCCGGCTGGGTGAGGTAGAGCAGGTTCTGGGTGGCGGCCAGCCCGGAGGCATATGCCAAGCCGTGGTCGGCGCCCTCCAGCGCGGCGATCGCGGCCTCGAGCGCGCGGCGTGTCGGATTGTCGCTGCGGCCGTACTCGAAGCCGCCACGGGTCGCGCCCACGGCATCCTGTTTGAAGGTCGTGCTCATCTGGATGGGAGGCACCACCGAGCCGGTCTCGGCATCCGGCTCCCAGCCGGCGTGGACGACCTTGGTTTCGAACTTGTCGTTCATGCGGCTCCCATTATCGGGCCTCTCGCACGGCCTGGATCCCGGCCCGCAGGGCTGCATTGCCCCACGTGCGCCATCGGTCGACGGTGATCTCCACCGCGCAGTCGTCGATCGAGGAGAAGAAAGTGTCCTGGGCGTCATCGGTGCCGTACTTGGCCCTGAGGCGGGCGTTGACCGCCTGAGCCTCCTCGCCGCGCAGCACGCGTCCCTTCCCCTCCGCGCGGACATCGATGTCCGGATGCCCGACAAGCACGCTCACATCCTTGCGCGCCTCCACGTTGCGGGCCTTGCGCGTCGATGATGCGGTCTCGAAGTACAGGCGGCCGTCCTCGAACAGGAACCACGTGTGGGCCAGGTTGACGGAGCCATCCTCGTTGCGGGTGCCGATCACCGCGTTCAGGGTCGCCTCCAGCGCCGCCCGCGCCGTCTCGTCGAGCTGGCGGCCCATTCGGTACCCGGCCGGCACTCCCCCCATCAGCGCGTCTTGCGGGAGGCGGCCACGAGCATCGCAATCCAGAGCGCGCCGACGATCGCCGCAACCACGCCAAGGACGGCCGCCGGGCTGGCCAGGAACTGCTGCGGAATGTCGCCGGTCGCGGCGATGATGGGATGCATCGGCGCCTCTCCTACCGCGTCTGCGGGAAGCCGAGGTCCACCTGGGAGGTGGCGGGATCGGGCCAGCGCGCGGTGACGACCTTGGCGCGCGTGTAGAACTGGATCCCCTCAGGCCCGTACATGTGCAGGTCGCCGAAGAGCGACGACTTCCAGCCGCCGAAGCTGTAGTACGCCACCGGCACCGGGATCGGCACGTTGATGCCGACCATGCCGACCTCCACGTCGAACTGGAACTGGCGCGCGGCGCCGCCGTCGCGAGTGAAGATCGCCGTGCCATTGGCGTACGGGTTGTCGCCGATGACCTGCATGGCATCGGTGTAGGTCGGGACGCGGACTACCTCGAGCACCGGCCCGAAGATCTCGTTGCGGTAGCACTCCATATCAGGCGTCACGTTGTCGAGCAGGCTGACGCCCAGGAAGAAGCCGCCCCCGTCCTGGTCGTACAGGACGTGCTCGCGTCCGTCGGCTCGCAGCGTGGCGCCGTGCTCGACGCCCGAATCGAGGAAGGAGGCCACCCGATCGCGGTGCTCGCGAGTGATGAGCGGGCCCATCTCCACACCCTCCTCCGTGCCCGGACCGATCTTGATCTTCGGCAACCGCTGCTCGATGGCCGAGACCAGGGGATCGGCGACGTCACCCACCGCCACCACCACGCTGATCGCCATGCAGCGCTCGCCGGCGGAGCCGTAGGCGGCGGAGACGGCGGCATCGGCGGCCATGTCGATGTCGGCATCGGGCAGGACGACCATGTGGTTCTTGGCGCCGCCCAGGGCCTGCACCCGCTTCCCGTGCGCGGTCCCGGTCTCGTAGATGTAGCGCGCGATGGGGGTCGAGCCCACGAAGCTGACGGCCGCGATGTCCGGGTGCTCCAGGATCCGATCCACCGCCACCTTGTCGCCGTGGACGACGTTGAACACGCCGTCCGGCACCCCCGCCTCCTGCAGCAGCTCAGCCAGGTAGACCGATGCCGAGGGATCCTTCTCGGAAGGCTTCAGGATGAAGGTGTTGCCGCAGGCGATGGCGTTGGCGAACATCCACATCGGCACCATGGCAGGGAAGTTGAAGGGCGTGATACCGGCCACCACGCCGAGCGGCTGGCGGATCTGGTAGACGTCGATGCCGGTCGAGACCTGCTCGGAGAACCCGCCCTTGAGCAGGTTGGGAATGCCGGTGGCGAACTCGAGGTTCTCCAGGCCGCGCTGAACCTCGCCCAGGGCGTCGGTGCGGACCTTGCCGTGCTCGCGGGTGAGGTGGGCGGCGATCTCCTCGCGGTGCTGCTCGACGAGGTTGCGGATGCGGAACATGACGTCGGTGCGCTTGCTGAGCGACGTCGCGCGCCAGGCGGGGAACGCCTCGCGGGCAGCCTTCACCGCGGCGTCGACCTCCTCGCCGGAGGCGAAATCGACCTCCCGCGCCAGCTCACCGGTTGCCGGGTTGTAGACCGGGCCGCGTCGGCCGCTGGCCCCTTCCACCCGCCGCCCCCCGATCCAGTGGTTGACGCGTTCGAGCGTGGGCTGCGCAGCCGCAGCGCGCGGCTCGGCGATCTGGGTCATCTCGGTACCGTCCTCGTGTCGATGTCGAGACTTTACTCCGCCGCTCGCCCGGCGTCAGTCGACGAACCGGTGCGCGTATGCACCAGCGGCGCATTCCCGGCCCTCGCCACCCGCCGGCGCCAGGCGTACGATGCTCGTCTCACGAGATCCTGGCCGTGCTGCCGGCCGCTCCGTCCCATGCCCTGAGGAGGGAACCGTGCATCGACTCACTCGCGCTTTGGTGTCGGCGACGGCGCTCAGCCTGATCGCCGGCTCGGTGGCGGTCGCCGCGCCGCCGCCGGACCTCACCACCCTCGATCCCGGCGGGACGATGACCCTGCAGCAGACGCTGCCGGTCAACATCGTCTTCGTTGGCTATGAGTCAGAGGGCGGGGACCCCGACGCCAGCGATACCGATGTGAACGAGGCCGAGTTCCTGGGCGACCTGGCCTCGACGTACGAGACGATCAACCGCTTCCCGGCCTTCTATGGCCTGCCCGCCGATGCCCACGTCGACTTCACGTACGACTACGAGGTGACCTGGGCCGATGCGGGCTTCGAGGACGCGTTCTTCGGGTACCTCGCCAGCATCGCCTCCCCCGCGGACCTGACTCTCTTCCAGTCCGACTACAACGACCAGGACAACAACGTCCTCGACGTGGCCGGCAACCACTTCGTCGACGCGCCGTCGGTGGAGCAGTGGCTTGCCGACAACGCCTCCGGATGGCTTGGCGTCGACACCAGCGAGTACACCGTCTTCCTCGTGAACTGGTGGGGTCGCGACGACTTCATCCACCACGTCTACACCAAGACCGATGAGCCGGACCCCGATACCGGCTACGACTTCGGCACCCTGCGCGAGACGCGCAAGATCATCGCCTGGGGCGGCACGACCGCCGACGATGAGGAGAGCGGCCTCGGCTCGACGCACCGGATCTGGTTCTACGACCTCTCCGCCGGCCCGGAGGCCTGGACCGACAACTGGAACGTGGACGATCCCGATCCGCTCGACCCGGGCAATGCCGATGCCGAGGTGCAGTACCGCATGCCGCCCGTCTGGGAGTACGGCAGCACCGCCGGTTATCGGCCGTTCGACGACCTCACCGGCGACCTCGCCAAGGTCACCCGCTACGTGGCCATGGATCTTCTGTTCACGACGTCGCCGCTCTACAAGCCGGCGCTCTCGGCGCCGGCCCTGCCGGACGACATCCAGCTCGACATCAACGCCTTCGACAACGCCGGTGTCGATGTCGGGGCCCTGTTCGACCTGCCGCTCG
>Ga0299913_10005257_pt1 | contig 11022 bp, 7 predicted proteins | sample RVTome_9_FD_201360 | JGI IMG/M metagenome (GOLD analysis project Ga0299913, IMG submission 201360) | Soil microbial communities from uranium-contaminated site in the Upper Colorado River Basin, Wyoming, United States - RVT155D38 (version 2) ... | reverse complement strand
GGCTTTGCCCCAGGCCGAAGCCTGGTTCGTCGCTCCACTTGCATGTGTTAAGCACGCCGCCAGCGTTCGTCCTGAGCCAGGATCAAACTCTCCGTAAAAAGTGTGACGTGACTGACGTCAGTCACAAGAGAGTTGTCATGTCGCTGACTCGCCACCGCGTACACAATGCGGCGGCAGACATGACGGAGTTATCAACCCCCGCCCGGTGCATGATGGGCAGGGGTCGGGCTCGAGCAACGAAGGACAGGGTGTCCTTCGTCGCGCGCTGCTCAGTTTTCAAAGACCACCTGGCGGGGTCGACGGGTCTCGCCGCCTCACCGACCCTGCTTCGGTCACGAAAAGGGCCCCTTGCCGAGGGGCCCGGTGCTGCGCGGCCGAGATCTCGGCCGATTTGGGCTCCTCTTACGAGGCTGCTCCTTTCGTCATCCGAAGCAAGAGCGACCGCCAAGTATAGCCCGCGACATGCGTGAGTTGGGCGTCGCGGCGCCGATTTCCGGGGCCCCACGAAGGGCCCGCAAATCGACGGGTTCCCAGGGTAGCGCCACCCGATCAGGGGGCGATCAGGCGCGCGAAGCGGCGCTTTCCCACCTGCAGAACCCTCCCCGAGAGCTCCCGGACTGGCACGTCCAGGCGCTCCGGGGCGAGGGTCTCTCCATCGAGCTTCACGCCCCCCTGAGCGATCAGACGCCTCGCCTCGCTGGTGGAGATCTCGAAGGCGCCCGCGATCAGGGCCGGCAGGTGCGCCTCGCCGTCCGCCCCCTCCTCCGGAACCCCATCGGCGTCCCTGAGCGAGATCTCGGGAATGTCCTCTGGCACCTCGCGCGCCACGTGCACGGTGTCGAAGCGCTCCTCGGCGGCCGCGGCCGCCTCGGCGTCGTGAAACCTCTCTGTGATCCGCCGGCCGAGCGCTCGCTTCGCGCCCATCGGGTCACCCTCGGGAGCGGGTTCGCCGAGGAGAAGCTCGTAGTAGGTCCCGAGCGCCGAATCCGGGATCCGCATCAGCTTGCCGAACATGTCCTCCGGCGGATCGGTGACGCCCACGTAGTTACCCACGGACTTACTCATCTTCTGCTTGCCGTCGATCCCAGGCAGGATCGGCATCGTGAGGATCGACTGCTCCGGCACGCCATAGCCGCGCTGGATGTCGCGGGCGAAGAGCAGGTTGAATTTCTGGTCCGTCCCTCCCAGCTCGACATCCGACTCGATCGCGACCGAGTCGTAACCCTGCAGAACCGGATAGAGAAGCTCGAGCGAGGAAATCGGCTGGTCCGCCTTCATCCGCTTGGTGAAGTCCTCCCGCTCCAGCAACCGCGCCACCGTCACCCGGCCGAGGAGCTCGAACAGCTTCTGCGCCGACAGGTCGAGCCACTCGCTGTTGAACCGCACCTCGGTCGCCGACCGATCGAGGAGCTTGAAGGCCTGCTCCTGGTAAGTCGTCGCATTCGCCTCGATCTCCGCGGGGGTCAGGACCGGACGCGTGGTGTCACGCCCGCTCGGGTCACCGACCCGGGCGGTGAAGTCTCCGATGATCAGGACCACGGTGTGCCCCGCCCGCTGGAACTGGGCGAGCTTCGTGAGGACCACCACATGCCCGAGATGGATGTCCGGCGTGCTCGGATCGATTCCCAGCTTCACGCGGAGCGGCTTGCCGGAGGCGAGCTGCTCGGCGAGGCGCCCCTCGGGCAGGGCCTCCTCCACCCCCACCATGAGAGTGTCGAGATCAGCCACGCTCGCCGCGCCGGGCCCCAAATTCCGTCACGGGGCCAATGCTAGACTCCCCGCTTCCGCCTGGCCGGGCGCGGTAGATGCGAGGGCGCGCGCCAGCGCGACCCGTTTGATGAAGGTGTGTCCCTGGAGTCACGTTCAGGCGCTTTCTGGATCCGGGCGCGGGCCGGCATCTGGCGTCGCCCTAAGCGACATGACAGACGATTTCGATTTCGATTTCGACGTAGACCGGGGCCGATCGCGTTCGCGGATGAAGGACCGCGAGACGAACGAGGCTGCCGACCACGGCGACGGCCGTGAGTCGCCCGAACGCCAGGAACCGGCCCCGAGGCCTCCCGAGAGGGCCGGCAACGGAAATGGGTCCTCCGGCAACGGGTCACAGGGTTACGCCGCACGGGCGAAGGAGCTTCTGAATCGCAGCCAGGACCTGCTCTATCGCGACGAGAACGGCCACACGGAGCCTCAGTCGCTCCAATCGGAGAAGAGCCCTCCCCCGGCGGAGAAGAGCCCGCCCCCCGTGGAGGACAGTCCTCCCTCGGCTGCGCCACCGGCAAGACGACGCCGCCCGAGACCCGAGCCGCCCGCCGTGGAGCGGCCGGCCGAGCTGCCCGAGGGAGACGACTGGCTCGACCTCGATGATGAGGGTCTGGACGACCGCATCACGTCACTCCGTGAGCACGATGACGGCCCGGCGGGACCGCCGACGCCGGGCGAGGCGCGCAACTTCGCGAAGGAGGCTCGCCGCCGCGCATCGCGCCGGCCAAGTCCAATCCTCGACCTGGACGCGGAGAGGGAGCAGCGCCGCGATCCCGCGTCCGACGACGAGGGCGAGGACGTCGATTTCGAGGCGATGCTCGAGCGCCAGCCGCAGAAAAGCGGCGTCGCGCGCCGAGGCTCAGCCGTAAGGAACGCCTTTCGGGGCGGCGTCGAGAGCCTCCGCCGGGTCGGCAGCGAGCGGATCGCCGAGAGCCGCGGCCGGATCGTCTCCTTCCGCGAACGAGTCCCGGCGCGGATCCCCCAGCCCAGGCCGGGTGGCGGCGACGGTAAGCCCCCTCCCCCCCGGCTCCCCCGCCGGATCAGCGCCCGCCGGCCCCGCAAGCCTCAGCCGGGTCGGATCAAGTGGTTCCGGATCGCGGTGATCGTCGCCGGCCTCGGGTTGCTCGGGATCGTCTCCCTCTTCTTCGGGATGATGATGGCTCTCTCGCGGGACCTGCCCCAGCTCGAGACCCGCCAGGAGTTCGCCGAGGCGAAAAACTCCGAGGTCTTCGACGCGCAAGGGAACAAGATCGGGACCCTGCTCAACAACAACCGGCGGATCCTGGTCGAGTCCGAGGACATCTCCCCATACGTGAAGAACGCGACTGTCGCGATCGAGGACGAGCGCTTCTACGAGCATGAGGGAGTCGACGTCAGGGCCATGGCCCGCGCCCTGGGGAGCGACCTGCTTCCCGGCGGCTCGACCCAGGGCGCCTCGACGATCACCCAGCAGTTCATCAAGAACGCGTTGGAGGCGCAGGGCAACCGAACCGTCCTCCAGAAGTTCCGCGAGTCGGCGCTCGCCTACCACCTCGAGGAGCAGTGGGACAAGGACAAGATCCTCACCGAGTACCTGAACACCACTTATTTCGGTGAGGGTGCCTACGGGATCGAGGCGGCGGCGCGCACGTACTTCGGCGAGAAGCATCCGGGTTGCGGCGAGCCCGGCGGTGACGCCTGCACGAAGGTGCTCACGCCCCCCGAGGCCGCGATGCTGGCCGGAATCATTACCTCGCCCTCGCGGTTCTCGCCCAGGGTCAACCCCCAGTTCTCTCTCGAGCGCCGCAATCTCGTCCTCCAGAAGATGAACGAGCAGGGTTACATCGGCGACCAGGAATACGAGGACGCCGTCGCCGAGGCGCCACCGGCGGCATCGGACATCAAGCGTCCAGAGGGAGACTCCCTCTCCCCGTACTTCACCGACTGGCTGCGCCAGCAGGTCGTCGACCTCTACGGACCCGGCCGCGCCTTCAGCGGAGGCCTCGACGTCCACACGACGCTCGACCTCGAGATGCAGGAGGCCGCGGAGGAGATCGCCGGCGGCATGCTCAGCCACATCGCCCCCACAGCTTCGCTGGTGGTCCTCGACAACAGGACCGCCGCGATCAAGGCGATGGTCGGCGGCTTCGACTTCGAGGAAACTCCGTTCAACCTCGCCACCGCCGGCCACCGCCAGCCCGGTTCGGCGTTCAAGCCGTTCACGCTGACCGCGGCACTGATGAACGGACACTCGCCCGGCGAGTGTTACCCGTCGCAGCCGAAGGTCTTCAACGTCCCGGGCGTCAACCCGAAGAAGGAGCGGTTCCCCGTCCACAACTACGAGGACCGCTACTTCGGCAGCTGCGTCTCGCTCTCCAGCGCGACGACCTACTCGGACAACTCCGTGTTCGCGGAACTCGGCATGGAGATCGTCAAGGACAAGCCGCAGAAGAGCCTCAACCTGATCGCCGAGACTGCCAGGCTGATGGGCATCCAGACCGACATCAATGCCGGTCACAAGGCGAATCCCGCCATGGTCCTCGGTGGACTGAGGGAGGGCGTCACCCCGCTTGAGATGGCGCACGCCTTCACCACGATCGCCAACAACGGCGAGCGTGTGAGCGGAAACCTCGACACCGAGCCCGGAGACGACAAGAGCGATCCGGATCAGCTCGGCCCGGTCGCGATCAAGGAGATCGTCAATCCGAACGGCAAGGCCCTCGACAAGAATCACACGATCAAGGAGCAGGTGATCCCCGAAAACGTCGGCGAGACCGTCAAGTCCCTCCTTGGTGGCCCGGTGAGCAGTGCGGGGACCGGTGAGCAAGCGAGTCTCGCCGACTTCGGCAAGACGGGAACGACCGACAACAACGGCGATGCCTGGTTCTGCGGCGGCAACGACAACTTCACCGCCTGCGTGTGGGTCGGGCACCGCGACACGAACACCCCGATGGAGACGGAGTACAACGGCAGCCCGGTCGACGGCGGCACCTGGCCCGCGATCATCTGGAACGCGGTGATCGACGCGTTCGAGGACATCCGCGCCGAGCAGGAAGCCGAGAAGGAGGCCGAGAAGGAGAGCGAGTCGGATGACGATGACGACGACTCGCCGACGACCCCCTACGGCGGCTCATCCAGCGGCTCGTCGAGCTCATCCTCGGGCGGCCGCTCAAGCGGTGGCGGCGGTGGCGGAGATCGCACGCCCTCGCCTGCACCCGCGCCCTCCGGCGGCGGTGGTGGCGGCGGTTCGGCCACCGGCGGCATCGGAGGCAGCGGGCTCTAGGTCTAGGCCGCGCGTTCCGCCGGGACCACGGGCCAGGGCCGCGACACGTAGCGGCTTCCCGGTGCGGAGTAGCGCCAGGGGAGCTCCGCCGCCTTGGTGATCCCGATCCGAGGGGAGGTGCTGACCTCCCTGCCGTTCCAGTCGGCGGCGCGCTCGCAGACCTCGAACGGCGGAGCGAGCAGGTCCGAGCCGTTCAGCGGGAGGCCCACGCCGAGCGCCTCGGTGAGCTTTCCGGGACCGGAGCAGAGGTCCTCGATCGGCCCTCGTCCCCGACGCGCGCGCATCAGCTCGATCCCCTCGGTCGGCTCGAGCGCGCGGATCAGGACCGCTGCCGCGCTCCCCTCGGGTTCGGCGACTGCGTTCAGGAGGCTGTGGATGCCATAGGAGAGATAGACGTAGGCCTGGCCGGGCGGCCCGAAGAGAACCTCGTTCCGAGCGGTCTTGCCGATGTAGGCGTGGCAGGCGGGATCGGTCGCGTCGTAGGCCTCCGTCTCGACGATCACCCCCGCCGTCTCGCCCACGGCGAGCTCGCACCCGATCAGGTCCCGTGCCACCTGGTGGACGGATCGCTCGAAGAAGCTTCGGTCGAGGCCGCTCATCGGACGATCATGACGCCGGGCGCGGCGCCGAGCCGGTGAGCTCGGCAAGGGATGCCCTCGCCTGCTCCAGCTGCTCGCCCACCCGGCTTGAGGCGGTGCCACCGGCCGAGACCTTCGATTCGATCGTCTGACCTGCTTCGAGCGCACGGCGCACCGCGGCCCTCGCGTTCTCGGGGACGCCGTCGAGCTCCGTGTCGCTCAGCTCGGAGAGGCTCTTGCCGGACTCGAGGGCGCTCCTCACCAATCCGCCGACCAGGCCATGCGCCTCCCGGAACGGAACCCCCTCCTGCACCAGTGCATCCGCGAGATCGGTGGCCGAGAGCATCTCATCGGCAGCGGCATCGGCGAGCCGGTCGCGGTTGAAGTCGATCCCGTCGAGCATCCCCGCCGCGGCCGCCAGGCAGAGCTCGAGGCTGTCGATCGCGTCGAAGAGGGGTTCCTTGTCCTCCTGGAGGTCCTTGCTGTAGGCCAGCGGAAGGGCGTGCATCGTCCCGAGCAGGCTGGCCAGGGAGGCGGCGACGCGAGGCGCCTTCCCGCGGAGGAGCTCCGCCGCATCGGGATTCTTCTTCTGGGGCATGATGCTCGAGCCCGAGGCGAACGAGTCGGGGAGCTCACAGAAGCCGAATTCCTGGCTCGACCAGAGCACGATCTCCGCCCCGAGCCGGGAGAGGTGCATCGCGCAGATCGATGCGGCCGAGAGGTAGTCGAGGGCGAAGTCGCGGTTCGAGACGGCGTCCAGCGAGTTCGGGGCCGCCCGCTCGAAGCCCAGGTCTGCCGCGATCCCCTCGCGGTCCAGATCCCAATTGAGGCCGGCCAGCGCTCCCGATCCTGCCGGCATCTCCATCGTCGCCTCCGCCGCCCGGAAGAAGCGCCGCGCGTCGCGCTGGAACATCCAGAAGTACGCGAGCAGGTGGTGGCCCAGGTAGACGGGCTGGGCCCGTTGCAGGTGGGTGTACGCCGGAGCGGGCCAGTCGCGGTGGCGCTCCGCGAGGTCGACCAAGGTTCCCAGCAGCGTCTCGAGCAGGGCGATCGCGCGGGCTGAATGCGATCTCACCAGGAGGGCTAGGTCGGTTACAACCTGATCGTTCCGGGAGCGCGCCGTATGGAGCTTGCCGCCCAGCGGCCCGATCAGCTCGGTGAGCCGCCGCTCGATCGCCATGTGGATGTCCTCGTCGTCGTCCGTGAACTCGAAGCGGCCCCCCTCAAGCTCGCCGGCGACCCGATCGAGCCCCTCCGTGATCTCCCCGAGCTCCGCGTCCTCGAGCACACCGAGCTTCGCGAGCGCTCTGGCGTGCGCCTTCGACTGCTCGAGATCGAACTCCGCCAGGCGCCAGTCGAACGAGATCGAGGAGTTGATCCGCCTGAACAGGGGATCCTGCTCTTCGCCGAACCGGTTCATGGTGGCTCAGTCTAGGGGCGGATTCCCAGGGCCTCGCCGAGCGCCGTGCAGACCCGATCCACCTGGTCCTCGGTCATCGAGGTGAAGAAGGGGAGCGCCAACGAGCGCTCCGCGACGCGCTCGGCCACCGGGAACTCGCCTCCCACAAAGCCGAAGCGCTCGCGGTACGGCGGCAGCAGGTGAATGCACGGCAGGTACCCCTTCGACGCGATCCCCTTCTCGCCGAGCGAGGCGATCACCGCGTCGCGATCGGTCCCGGGAGGCAGCTGGACGCAGAAGACGAACCAGCTCCGCCCCTCGTCGCCCTGGTTCTCGCAGGGTAGGACCAGGTCGTCGTGGTCGGTCTCGCCGGCGGGCTCCGCCCCCAGCTGCGTGAGGCGCTCGCGGTAGAGCGCGGCGACGTTCTCCCTGGCGTGCAGCATCTCCTCCAGCCGCTCCACCTGCGCGATTCCGATCGCCGCCTGGAGGTCGGTGAGGCGGTAGTTGAAGCCGACCCGATCGTGCTCGACCTCCGCCATGTCCACGGCGCGTCCCTGGTTCCGCTCGCTTCGGACTCGCTCGGCGAGCTCGCGGTCCGGCGTGATCAGGATTCCCCCTTCGCCAGTGGTCATCTGCTTGTTGGCGTAGAACGCGAAGGTCGCCGCATTGCCGCCGAGGCCGATCCGGCGCCCCATTCCGTCCACGGCGCCCAGCGCCTGGCAGGCGTCCTCGAGCAGGGCGAGGCCATGGTCGGACGCGACCTTCGACAGCGTCACCAGGTCGGCCGGATAGCCGAAGATGTGAACCGGGAGGATCCCCGCGGTCCTCTCCCCGACGGCCGCCGCGGCGGCATCTGGGTCGAGCGTGAGCTTGACCGGGTCGATGTCGCAGAACACCGGTGTCGATCCCTCGTAGAGCAGGCAGTTCGCCGAGGCGACGAAGCTAAGAGGGCTTGTGATGACCTCGTCGCCCCCGCCCCAGCCCAGCCCCCTGACGCCGAGGTGCAGAGCGGCGGTCCCGCTGGAGACTGCTACCGCGTAGCCTTCCCCGAGCCAGTGCGCGAAGTCCCGCTCGAACTGCTCGAGCTTCGGGCCGAGCGAGAGGGCGCCGGAGCGAACGACCTCCAGCAGCAGCTCCTCCTCGCGCGGGCCGAGCTCAGGGCGTGCGAGCGGTATCGGCTCGTTCACTCGGAGCGGCTCCCTCTTCGCGTGGCTGGAAGGCGTACTCGAGCGAGTCGACGAGCGCCTCCCAGGAGGCCTCGATGATGTTCTCCGAGACACCGATCGACCCCCACTCGCGCTCCCCGTCGGAGGAGTCCAGCAGCACCCGGGTGACGGCGCCGGTGCCGTGGTGCTCGTCGAGGATGCGGACCTTGTAGTTGGTGAGCTCGATGTCAGCGAGGTGCGGGTGCCGGTCGAGGATCGCTCCGCGGAGCGCGGTGTCCAGTGCGTTCACGGGGCCGTTTCCCTCCGCCGTGCGCAGGTACCGCTCCCCGTCGACCCAGATCTTGATCGTCGCCTCGGTGACCAGCTTGCCGTCCTCGCGCTTCTCGACGAGGACGCGGAAGCCCTCGAGCCGGAAGAGAGGCTCGTAACGGCCGGTCTCCCGGCGGAGAAGCAGGTCGAACGAGGCATCGGCGGCCTCGTAGTGATAGCCGCGGTGCTCACGCTCCTTCAGTCTGCGAACGGCCTTGGCCGCCTGCGCCTCGTCGAGCGGGATCCCGGCGCGCTCGGCGCGCTCCAGGACCGTTCCCTTGCCGGAGAGCTCGGAGACGACCATCTCCCGCTCGTTTCCGACCTCGGCCGGGTCCATGTGCTCGAAGGTCCGGGCGTCCGCGCTCACCCCGGCCACGTGCATGCCGCCCTTGTGGGCGAAGGCGTTCCGGCCGACGAACGGCTGGTCGGGATCGGGCGTGATGTTGAGGAGCTCGTCGATGAAATGGGCGATCCCGGTCAACCGGGCGAGCTGTTCGCCGCTGACGCAGCCGTGACCCATCTTCAGCTGAAGCGCGGGCAGGATCGAGGTGAGGTTGGCGTTGCCGGTTCGCTCCCCGATCCCGTTCATCGTGCCTTGCACGAGCGACGCGCCCTGCTCGACCGCGGCGAGCGAATTGGCCACGGCGCACTCCAGGTCGTTGTGCGTGTGGATGCCCACGTCGGTATCGAGGGCATCGACCACAGCGCTCGTCGCTTCCGCCACCTGCGCAGGCAGGCTGGAGCCGTTGGTGTCACAGAGGGTCACGTTCTCGGCCCCCGCGTCGGCGGCGGCCCGCAGGCACTCGAGCGCGTACCCCGGGTCGTCGCGGTAGCCGTCGAAGAAGTGCTCGGCGTCGTAGATGACGCGCTTGCCCGCTTCGCGGAGGTGGCCGACGGAGTCGCGAATCATCGCCAGGTTCTCCTCGCGGCTCACCTTGGTCACCTTCTCGAGGTGAAGGCCCCAGGTCTTGCCGACGAGCGTGACGACGGGCGCGAAACCGGTCGCGAGGATCGCAAGCGCCTCGTCCTCGGCGGCCTCGGTATCCCGTCGCCTCGTCATCCCGAACGCGCAGACCTGGGCCTGAGCGAGCTCGATCTCCGCCAGCATCTCGAACAGCTCGAGCTCCTTCGGGTTCGAGCCTGGGAACCCGGCCTCGACGAAGTGGATCCCGAGCTCGTCGAGCTTCCGGACGACCCGGACCTTCTCCTGCGCGGACAGCGACATGCCCTGGCCCTGCATGCCGTCGCGCAAAGTCGTGTCGTAGAGGAGAACTCGTCTCATAGCTGCCTTTCTGGCTTCATCAGCCGGCGGCTCCTCCTTCATTTAACGGGTTGCTCCTGCGGAGCACCCTCGCACTATCGGGGCCGCCGGATGTCAGGTCTGGGACAGGCCGCCTAAGCGACCTGCGTAATTCGCCCTGGGAAGCGGTGCAGCATCAGGATCCCAATGTACCGGAGGCGGGTTCGCCCACCTCCTCGGCGTCCACCTCTGCAGGAGCCGGTTCAGGCGGCGCCTCTCCGGTCGGCTCCCCGACGGGGTCGAGCCACTCGCGGTACTCCTCGAGGCGGCCGTGGAGGGCGTCGTCGAACTTGCCCTGGATCACCCTGGTGATCTCCCCCGGCTTGCCGAGGTCGTGGTCGTCGATCTCCCGGACCGGGACCAGCTCGGCGGCCGTTCCGGTCAGGAAGATCTCCTCGGCCAGGTATAGCTCGGCGCGAGCCACGTCGCGCTCGGCAACCGTGTAGCCGAGGTCACGGGCGATCTGGATCACCGACTTGCGGCTGATCCCGTCGAGGATCGACGAGGCGTGCCCGGGCGTGACGATCTCGCCGTCGCGCACCAGGTAGATGTTCTCGCCGGAGCCCTCGCAGACGAACCCGCGGTCGTCGAGCAGGATCGCCTCGTCGTAGCCGGCCTTGGCGCTCTCGGTCTTGGCGAGGATGGAGTTCAGATACTGGCCGGAGGCCTTCGCGTGCGGGATCAGCCCGGCCGCCGAGATTCGCCGCCAAGACGAGACCTTGGCGCGGACCCCGTTCCGCTTGCCCTCCTCGCCGAGGTAGGCGCCCCACGGCCAGACCGCGACGATCACGTCGACCGGCGCGGTCGTCGCATAGAGGCCCATCTCACCGTAGCCGCGGAACGCGAGCGGGCGGATGTAGCAGCTGCGCAACCCATTCCGCCGAATCAGCTCCTTGGTCGCCTCGCGGATCTCCTCGGTCGAATGAGGCAGCGGCAGGTAGTAGAGCTCGGCCGACTTCGCGAGCCGCTCGAGATGGTCCTGATGGCGGAAGACCGCGGGGCCGATCTCCGTGTCGTAACAGCGGATCCCTTCGAACACGCCGCTGCCGTAGTGCAGCCCATGGCTGAGGACGTGCACGTTCGCCTCGTCCCAGGGGACGAACTCGCCGTTCTTCCAGATCAGCTCGACCTTCTCCACGAGTGCGCGGATTATGACCGTTTCAGGTTCGTTCGGCGATCAAAATCGCTCGCACCGGATCAGCGCAGAGCGGCCAGCACCGCCTCGGTCATCACCTTCGTGCCGACCT
>Ga0299913_10005256_pt1 | contig 11022 bp, 12 predicted proteins | sample RVTome_9_FD_201360 | JGI IMG/M metagenome (GOLD analysis project Ga0299913, IMG submission 201360) | Soil microbial communities from uranium-contaminated site in the Upper Colorado River Basin, Wyoming, United States - RVT155D38 (version 2) ... | reverse complement strand
AGGCGAGGTCGCTCCGGGGTTGCTTTGGCTTCTCCTGCCACTCGCCGACGCGGCCGTCCTCGTCGAGTGCCAGGATCCCGAAACGCGACGCCTCGAAGAGCGGCACGCGCTTGACGGCTACCGTCACCTCGGCGCGGTTGCGTCGGTGGAACTGGACGAAGGGTTGGTAGTCCATCTTGTAGATGTGGTCGCCGGCCAGGATCAGCACGGTGTCGCCCGGCTGCTGGCGGATCGTTTCGAGGTTGAGGAGCACGGCATCGGCTGTGCCGCGGTACCACTCCGACGGTCGGCCGCGGGCGATGTAGGGCTGGAGCAGTCGGATGCCGCCGTAGCTGCGGTCGAGGTCCCACGGCCGGCCGGCCCCGATGTGGTCGTTGAGCGACCGCGGGTTGTACTGGGTCAGGACGAGGACGTTGTCGATCTCCGAATTGACGCAATTGCTGAGCGTGAAATCGATGATGCGGTACTTGCCGGCGAACGGCACGGCGGGTTTCGCGCGCATCGCCGACAGGATCGAAAGCCGCTCCCCTTCCCCTCCGGCGAGGACGACGGCCACGACCCGCTTCACTCGCCGATCCTACACCCGATCAGGAGCGGGGCAGGCCCGGACTCCAGGTTGCTACGCCGCGCAGGTGACCCGATCGTCGAACTCGAGCATCACCGCCGTCGGGCCTGCCGTCCAGGTGCCGACCGTGCCGGCTGCTCCGCATCCCAGCCGCACTGGCCTTTGACGGCGGACCTTCTTCTTCCGCGGCTGCGGGCGGCCGGAAATGTAGTCGCGCGGATTCACCCAGCTGCCGTTCCTGATCACGGAAAAGTGCAGGTGCGGTCCGGTGGACATCCCGGTCGAGCCCATGCGCCCGACCACCTGGCCCTTGGTCACTCGCTCGCCGGGCCGGATGTCGTCGATCTGCTTCTTCTGGAGATGCGCATACATCGTCTGCAGCCCGCCACCGTGGTTGATGATCACCATCCACGACGCTACGCGGCGCTGCATCCACGGGTCCCAACCGACGTGCGAGATTACGCCGTCGGCCGCGGCACGGATGGGCGTGCCGCGCTTGTTGGCGATGTCGATCCCACCATGGAAATGGGCGCATGATCCGCGCCGCGGCTCGGCCCAGAACCCGGTGCAGCCGTACGGCTGAGTGATGCGGCCGCTGGTCGGCCACGCAAAGGGCTTACCTGCCTCGACGGCGACGGCCGGGACGGCCAGGGCGCCGAGAGCGAGTGCCACCACCACGGCTGTGGTGGCGATTCGACGAACCACGGACAAGCGATCTATCCCTCGATTGGATGCGCATAAGGCGGCCGGGGCCGGCCACGCGCCTGGCTTGCGAATGGTAAGCGATCAGCCAAGCAGGGCGGCGGCGAAGGCTCCCAGGATGAGCATCGGCCCGAACGGCACAGCAGTCTTGAGTCCGATTCGACGCGCCGCCATGAGCGCCACCAGGACGGCGGAGAAGATCACGCTGGCGATCAACAGCCCGGCGAAGGTAAGCGCGATGCCCGACATCAGCCCGATGCCCACCGCGAGCTTGACGTCCCCCAATCCCAACTGGCCGCGCAGGACCCGATCGGTGACGAGCAGGAACGCAGGCGCGCCGAGGCCGGCGGCGACACCGCTCACCTGGCCAAGCGACTTGTCGGCCAGCAGTGGCGACCAGTCGAGGGCGAGGACGGCGCCCGAGAAGACGATCAACGGCAGCGTCAGTATGTCGGGCAGCAGGCGCTGGTCGAGGTCGATCGCCAGCAGCACGACGAGGACGGCGACGTATATGCCGAGAATCGTCAGGTCCCGCGGCTCGCTCCAGCGCATCACCAGGCCGACCCCCACGCCGGCGCCGATGAGCGGCACGACCAGCGTGCGCCAGTCGGGCCAGCGCCTTCTGTAATCGGGCTCGTGTTCCGGCCAGCGCGTCGAAAGCAGATCCGCCGCAAGACCCACGAGTGCGCCGACGACGGCTGCTACAAGGGCCGCGGCGAGGCCGGTCATGACGCGCCGCCCAGGTTATCGAGGATGTCACTGATGTCGCCGGCGGCGGTCTCGATCGCCTCCAGCGCGTCGGTTATCGACACGACCGCCGCGTCTTCGTTTGAGCCAGCCGCCTGGCTGAGGGCCTGCCATCGATCAGGGAGCGCGGCAACGGAGTCGACCGCCGCGTCGAACTGGTCGAGCGTGGCACGAGTGTCGGCGCCCAGTCGCCAGCGAGAGATGTCGGCGTCGGCCCGCGAGATCATCTCTCGCAGCGTCTGGGCGTCGGCGGCGATCTCGGCCGCTGAGCGGTCGCCATCGGCGAATGCCTGCTCCAGGCCGGGCTGGTCCTGTGCCAGGAACTGCGCCAGCACTTCGCGACCTGCCTGGGACAGCGCGGCAACGTCCGCGTGCGTCTGCGCCAGCTGGGCCGCAATGGCCTGGATGTGCGGTTGCGCGGCGCTATCGGCGCGCAAGATGAGCTCGGGGCGCTGGACGGGGTTGTGGGGGCGATCGGCGGCCACCGCCAGGCCGGCGCCACCCATCGCAACAACGACGAGCACGCCGCTCCACCAGATGCGCCGCGCAACGCGGAGTAGATAGCGGTTCATGCCGAGTCTGGTTCGCGTGCTGCCATTGGGCGGGAGTCTATGTGGCCGCAACAGCTCTCGACTGGCCTACGATCCGCCGATGGGTGAAACCAGCCTCTTGGCGCGCATGCCCAAAGCCGAACTGCACCTCCACCTGGATGGCTCGCTGCGGCCGGCGACGGCACTCGAGCTGGCCACGGAGCGCGGGCTCGACGGCGGCATGGACCTGGCAGCGATGACCGGCCAGTTGCAGGCGCCGCCCCAGGTCGCGGACCAACAGGAGCTGCTGCGCGCCTTCGACCTGCCCATCGCACTGATGCAGGATGCCGAGACCCTGGAGCGGGTGACGCACGAGCTGGTCGAGGACGTCGCCGCCGATGGGACGCGATACGTCGAGATCCGCTGGGGGCCGGCACTGCACCTGGGCGGTGGGCTCAACCTGCGCGACGGGATCACTGCCGTGGTCGCCGGCGCGCGCAGTGGGATGGCGGCGACAGGAGTGGTGGTGCGACTCATCGCCGTTGCGCTGAGGTCGCACGCTCCGGAGCTCAACCTGGCCGTGGCGCGGGCGGCGGGCGAGTTCCTCGGTGACGGCCTGACCGGCTTCGACCTGGCCGGGCCGGAGCAGGCCTACCCCGACCCGTTGCTGCACGCCAAAGCGTTCGAAGCGGCGCGCGCGGCGGGGCTGGGCATCACCATCCACGCCGGCGAGTGGGACGGTGCGGCACAGGTCCGCCGCGCGCTGGCCGTGAATCCGTTGCGCGTCGCGCACGGCGCGCCCGCGGCCGAGGACGTGGAGTTGATGCGCGAACTTGTGGCGCGGGGCGTCACCCTCGACCTGTGTCCCACGAGCAACATCCAGGCCTCGATCTACGCCAGCCTGGCCGACTTCCCGCTACCCCGACTGCTACGCGCCGGCGTCCCGGTCACGCTGTCGACCGATGACCGCACCGTCTCCGACCTCACGCTGGTGCGCGAGTACGAAAGTGCCCACGACGTTCTGGGGCTGTCGGCGGCCGAACTCTGGAACATGAGCCTGCACGCGCTGCGGGTCGCTTTCCTGCATCACGACGAGCTGTTGCGCGCGCGACTGATCGAGGAGTTCGAGGCCTTCGCCGCGACCGAGCCCGCCCTGTCCACCGTCTAGCGTCCGCGCTCGAGACGTTCCAGGGCCTGCTCAAGTTCGGCGGCGTCGTGGGCCACGGCGGTCGGATGAAGCGCCCGATCGGCTCCGGCCAAGTCGTCGGTGGTCGTCACACCGGTCAGCATCAGGATCGAACGTGCCCCGACAGCGTGCGCGGCGCGGATGTCGGTCGCCAGGCCGTCGCCGATGACGACCGCCTCCGATGGCGGCACGCCGCACAGTCCGGCGGCGGTCTCGAAGAGCCGCGGCTCGGGCTTGCCCACCACGAGATCCGGCTCGCGCCGCGCGGCCGTGGCGACCGCGGCGACCATCGCTCCGGCGCCGGCGGCAAGTCCGTCGGCGGCGGGGTAGATCGAGTCGCGGTTGGTAGCCACGAAGCGGGCGCCGCGCCGGACGGCCTCGGCCGCGATGCTGAGCCGCGAATACGAGAGGTTGAAGTCCACGCCGACCACCAGCACGTCAGGCGCGGCGCCCAGACCACGGGGCGTCGGTGCCACGACGTGCAGGCCGACATCGCGCAGCTCGCGGGCCAGGCCGGCGCCGCCGAGCACCATCACGGTAGCCGGCCGGGCCAGCCGGGGGTGTTCGTCGGCGAGCAGCACCGCCGTCGCGCGGGCGGCGGTGACGATGGATTCCTCCCCTTCACCTGCGAGCGGCGCGCCGATCTCCTCCAGGCGGGCGCGATACTCGTCACGATGCCAGCGCGAGTTATTGGTCACGTAGACGATCCGATCGCCGGCCGCGACCCGGCGCCGGAGCACCTCGGCGACGCCGGGCACGGGCTGCTTGCCGCGGTAGACGACCCCGTCGAGATCGACCAGCAGGAGCATCGATCGATGGTAGGCGGGTGACCTCGCGAGCATCCATCGCCGGCGTCGAGCGACTGCTCATCGACGGCAACAACCTGCTCCATCGCGTGAGCGGCGGGCCCGACGCCGGCGCGCTGCGGCTGCTACTGGCGCGGCTGAAAACGGCCATACCGGCGACGACTACCGCCATTGTGATGCTCGACGGCCATCCCGCCCCCGGCACGCAGCGCCGCCAGCGCGTGCGACGCGGCCTCGAAATCCACCACTCCGGATCCCTCTCCGCCGACGACGCGCTGCTCAACCTGGTCCGTGACGCCGCGCCGCAGACCCGGGCCGCTACTACGCTGGTCAGCGACGATCGGGCACTCACCGACAGGGCACGCCACCTGGGGGCGCGAACGCAGCGGCTCGCGTGGTTGGAGGAGCTGCTGGCGAGTGCTGCACGCGGCAGCGTGGGCATTGGGGGCGGCAGCGTGGGGATCGGCGGCGGACGCCGGCCGCAGACTAGCTCTGTCGTCGAGGACGACCGCGCACCGTGGAAGCCCGGCCGTGGCGCCACGAAGAAGCGCGGCAACCCGCGCCGAGGATACCGCTGAAGACAGACTGACCGGCTGACGGCCTATCATCTGGGGCGTGCCGGAGCAGCCCGTTGATCCGTGGACCGCGTTCCTCGATTGGCTATCGACGATCCTCATTCCCGATTGGAACGGGCTCATCCAGCTCCTGCCGATCCTGCTCATCCTCGGCCTCGTCGGCCCCGGCCTGACGCTCCTCGCGCTGTACTGGATCTACGTCCGGCTCAACACGCGACGCGGCAAGGTGAGGATCGATGAGCCGGAGCCGACGCTTGTCCAGCCGGGACCCGACGGAACGTATACCTATCCCGTCAACGTGCCCTACTGCCCGTCGCATCACCTCGTCTTCCCGGCCACGGCGCGCCAGTGCTCGATCGACGGCGAGGAGCTCCTGGTGCGCTGCCCGGTGGACGACTCAATCCGCATCGCCAGCCAGGACCTGTGCCGAACCTGCGGAACCCGCTACCAGCTCGGCGCGTCGCTGGCTCCGGTGGTAATCCGCCGCCGTGGCACTCCTCCAGCCGGTGGCGCCGCAGTCGCCTGACATCCAGGGAATATGAACCTCGCAAAGCTCTCCTATTACGCCTTCGACGTCGGCACGATCACCCTTCTACTTGGGTTCGTGCTGCTGGTGATCCACACCAGCCTGCTGGCCATGGGCCGGCGGCGTCAGCTGGCCGTGGCCGGCGCCAGCGCCGGTGGCGGGACGACGATCACTGTCGGTCAATCGGACAACGGCAGCCACAACGCCGCGGGAAGCATCGGCCAGGCCTTCGTCTGGGCGTCCTTCGTATTGATCGGGATCGGCATGCTGATCCGTGCCTACCTCGTCGGCCGTGGCCCGTGGGGCAACCTGTACGAGTTCAGCGTCGCCTTCGCCTTTGGCATCCTGCTTGGCTACCTGTACCTCGGCCGCCGCTATCCCATCCGCGCCATCGGCTTCCTGCCGATGGGCGTAGCGGCCTTCCTGATGGCCTACGCCTTCACCCTGCCGCAGGAGATCAGCCCGCTCGTGCCGGCGCTCGACAACCCGCCCTTGCTGACCATCCACGTCGCCATGGCGATGCTCAGCTACGGCATCTTCGCCGTCAGCTTCGGCGCGGCCGTGGGCTATCTCGTCCAGGGCCGCGAGAACCGCGTCGCGTGGCTGCCGCCCGCGAAGGTGCTCGACGAGGTCGCCTACCGCGCAGTGATTATCGGCTTCCCGATCTTCGCCACCCTCATCATCCTCGGTTCATGGTGGGCGTCGATCGCCTGGGGTCGCTATTGGGGCTGGGACCCAAAGGAGACGGCGGCCCTGGTGACTTGGCTCATCTACGCGGTCTACCTGCACGCGCGAAGCCAGCGTGGCTGGGCCGGCCGTCCGTCGGCGCTGATACTGGTCATCGGCTTCGGCGCCGTCCTGTTCACCTATCTCGGCGGCAACCTGTTCTTCGGGGGGTTACACAGCTACAGCGGGCTCTAGAGGGCAAACCATGACAGCACGAAGAATCGGCATCCTGACCGGCGGCGGCGACGTCCCGGGGCTCAACTCGGTCATCAAGAGCGTCGTCTACAACGCGACGGAGATCGGCTGCGAGGTGCTCGGCATCCGCCGCGGCTGGGAGGGCCTGACGCACATGCGCCGCGCCGAGGCACTTTCCGCCGGCGGCCGGCTCGACGGCGATTACGTTCGCCCGCTCGACCGAACCAGCACGCGCACCATCGACCGCACCGGCGGCACGATCCTGCACACCTCGCGCACCAATCCTTCGAAGATGAGCGCCAGGCGGCTGCCACAGCATCTGCCGTCGGAGGTCGTGGCGCCGCTCGAGACGGCGGACGGGGTCTACGACCTGACGCCGATCGTGATGGGCAACATCGACTACCTGGGGCTCGATTACCTGGTGACGATCGGCGGCGACGACACGCTGTCGTACTCCAAGGTGCTCGACAACCAGGGCGTGCCGCTGCTGGCGATCCCCAAGACGATGGACAACGACGTCCAGGGCACCGAGTACTGCATCGGCTTCTCGTCGGCCGTGACGCGGGCGAAGGAGCTCATCACGCGGCAGCGCACGACGCTCGGCTCGCACGAGCGGATCGGCGTGTTCCGCATCTTCGGCCGGGAGAGCGGCTTCACCGCGCTGTACACGGCGTACGTGACCTCGGCCCGTTGCGTGATCCCCGAAGCGCCCTTCGACCTGGGGCACCTGATCGACATCCTCGTCGAGGACAAGCGCCTCAACCCATCGCGTTACTCGTTCGTCATCGCCTCCGAGGGCGCGATGTGGGAGGGCGGCAAGCTGACCGAGTTCGGCGAGGCCGACGCGTACGGCCACCGGCGCAAGGTCGACGTTGGCTTCGCCCTGGGCGAAGAGATCAAGGCCCGCTCCGGGCAGGACACGGTGAACTCCGAGCTGACCTACGACCTGCGCTCTGGCGAGGCCGATTCACTCGACCAGATGGTGGCCATCACCTTCGCCAACATCTGTGTCGACCTGATCCGTGACGGTGGCGTCACCGGACGCATGATGGCCATCGTCGACGGCAAGTACGCCCATGTTCCGATTCCCGAGCCGGGCAATCCGCGCAGAGTCGACGTCGACTCGATGTACGACCTCAGTCGCTTCCGCCCGCAGTACCACAACCGACTCGGCCGGCCTCTGCTGCTGGGCGCCAGCCTGGGGTCGCCGGTTGGGGAGCCGGTCCTCGCCGGCTAGTTTGCCGCGGGTGCCGCCTGCCGGCCGGAGAGGATTGTGGACGAGGTTTGCCGCTGCCCACGAGTCGGTGATGTGCATAGTTGGCGTGCTCCGGCCTGACTCCTCCACGTCTTCTGAGTCGGTTATTGCACATCTTCGGGGCCCTCGTGGACGCGCCCAACTAGTCATTTGAACCGACTCATCGGCCGTGCGTAGGCGTCGCGTCGAGCGTGGGACAGGGCACATAACCGACTCACGAGTAAGACCGCCAGCCCGACATACCGCCCGAAACCAAAACGCCGGCCGTCTGATCTGCCCGTGCAATGCAAAGACCACCTGCGGGACGTGACTCGCCCGGCTCCTGGCGGCACGATTCGGGCAACGATGACCTTCAGGCGCAACGTACGACTCAAACCTGGCCAGGTACGCGACCTGCGCGGCGCAGGCCGCGGCCGTGGTTTCGGGCTGCCGGGCCGAATCGGGCTGCCGGGTGGCTTCGGCCGCGGCGGTGGGTCGGGTGCCGGCATCCCCATCGGCGTCGGTGGTGGCATCGGGACGATCGTGCTGATCGTGATCGTCCTCGCCGTCGTCTACTTCCTCAGCGGCGGCCTGGGCCAGACGCAGTCGAGCGTCGACAACCCGCCGATCAACGCTCCCGGCGGCGGCACGACGCTGCAGCAGGAGTGCCAGACCGGCGCGGATGCCAATGAGCGTCTCGATTGCCGGATCGTGGGCTACGTCAACAGCATCCAGGCCTACTGGCAGGATGAGTACGCAGCAAGTGGCCAGACCTACCAGCTGGCCACCACCACGCTATTCACCGACGTCGTCGACACCGCCTGCGGTCAAGCCACCTCGCAGGTGGGGCCCTTCTACTGCCCGGCCGACCAGAACGTCTACCTCGACCTGGGCTTCTTCGACGTCCTCAGCTCGCAGTACGGCGCCGCCGGACCGCTTGCCCAGGCGTACGTCGTTGCCCACGAGTACGGCCACCATGTCCAGAACCTCGCCGGCACACTCGCGCAGTCACGCGACGGCGACAGCGGCCCGGGGAGTGCCGCGGTGAGCGTCGAGCTGCAGGCAGATTGCTACGCGGGTGTCTGGGCGGCCAATGCCGTCGACACCGAGTACATCGAGCCGCTCACGCAGTCGGAGATCGCCCAGGCCCTCGATGCGGCCGCCGCGGTGGGTGACGACCGGCTCCAGCAGCAGGCGACAGGTCGGGTAAATCCCGAAACCTGGACCCACGGCTCATCCGAACAGCGCCAGCACTGGTTCGGCGTCGGCTACCGCGAGGGTGACCCGACCGCCTGCAACACGTTCAGCGCGCAGTAGCACTGAACCGGCCAAGCCCTTACCAGTCGATGAGGACGCACTCCTCGTCGCCCAGCACCTCCGCAGCGTGGCCCGGCTCGATTACCAGGTGGTCGCCGGCCTTGCCCTCCACCGACGATCCGTCCTCCATTCGGTAGAGGATCCGGCCCGCTACCACGTATTCGTGGTGGAACGATGGGCAGAAGTCCCTACCGGTGCGCGGCTTGGCGTTCTTCTCCCAGCTCCAGCCGGGCTTGAGCCGCGACCGCCAGACGACCGAGTCACCGATCTGCACGGCCTCGGCCACGCCGTCGCCGTCGTACTCCTCGATCGCCTCGGGCTCGTTAAGGCTCTTGACGTAGACACCCATGCGCTGGCCCTCCGCTCCGGCAGTTCGCTGCGCCGATGCTATTCCGGCAGCGCGCCCCAGTCCGGGAAGGCGTCGCGCGAGGGACTGTTGGTGAGGTTCACCACGCCCGTGCCGTCGGCGTTCATCAGGTAGATGTCGTCGTTGTCCTCGTCGAGGAAGTAGTCGAAGGCGATCATCAAGCCGTCCGGGGACCAGGTCGGGAACCGCTCTGCTGCCGGGCTGCTCGTCAACTGCCGGATGTCGCTGCCGTCGACGTTCATGACGTAGATGTCGTCGTTGCCGGCACGATCCGAGTGGAAGACGATCTGCGACCCATCAGGTGACCAGGCCGGCGCACCGTCGTCAGCAGGATCGTCAGTCAGCCTCACCGGGTTGCTACCGTCGGCGTCCATGACGTAGACCTCGCGGTTGTACCCGGTGCAGGCGACGAAGCCGCGCGGTGTCTCGGAGCAACCCGTGCTGTCGCGATACGACGTGAAGACGATCCGGGACCCGTCGGGCGACCAGTCGCCCATCTCGGCCTGCACGGGATCCTCGGTAAGCCTGGCCGGGCTACCCGAGCCGTCGGCATTCATAAGGAATACCTGCTGGTTGCCTTCGGCGTCGCTGCTGAACGCGATCTGCGAGCCGTCGGGCGAGTACATGGCGCTGCCGTTGAAGGTCCGCGTGCCAAGCAGGTGTTGCGGCTCACTATCGCCGGCTGTGATCGAGAAAAGCGCGTATGAACGCAGGCCGGTGGGGGAATCGGGCCCGCCGTTGCGGTCGGACGTGAAGACGATCTGTGTGCCGTCCGCCGACAGGCTGGCGACGCGATCAGTCGCCTCGTCCGTGGTGATCTGCTGCGGCTCGGCCGCGCCGGCATCGAGCATCCAGATATCGACGCTGCCGGCGCGGTCCGAATCCCACACCAGCCGGCCCATGGGCAGCTCGCCCGGCGGCGCGCCGGTGACGTCGCCTGGCTTCGTCTGCCCAGGCGCCGGGGTCGGCTGTTCGGGTCCCGGCGTGGATCCGCCTGGCACGGTAGGCGAGGCCGTTGGACCACTCGGGAAATCACTCGTCTCGGGAGACGCGTCACCGGCCGACGGCTGCGTCGGGCCCGCGCAACCCGATGCCGCCAGTACAGCGCAGAGCACGACGCCAAATGGGCCGGCAAACCGTCGCCCCCAATCCCTGAACGTCAAGCACTCAGCCTAAAGGGCAGTGTCCAGTCACTAGGTTGGACTGCCAACCTCGGTCGTCTGCGCCGGTGTAGCTTGGAGAACGATGTTCGATCGGTTGGGGGGACTGCGCAATCGGATCCTGGCGCTTGGCGTCCGTGAGTCCGATCGGCCCGAGGATCGTCTGCGCAAGAGCGCCCTCGTCCTGACCGCGGTCCTGATAACGGTGCTGGCGACGGTATGGACCGCGACCTACCTGCTCCTCGGTAGACCGGTCGCAGCCACGGTGCCGTTCGCCTACCAGGCCATCTCGGTCGTGAGCCTCGTCTATTTCGCCCGCACCGGCGACTTCGACCGGCTGCGCCTGGCACAACTCAGCGCGATGCTGGTGCTGCCCTTTCTCCTGC
>Ga0299913_10005255_pt1 | contig 11023 bp, 9 predicted proteins | sample RVTome_9_FD_201360 | JGI IMG/M metagenome (GOLD analysis project Ga0299913, IMG submission 201360) | Soil microbial communities from uranium-contaminated site in the Upper Colorado River Basin, Wyoming, United States - RVT155D38 (version 2) ... | reverse complement strand
CGCGTCGTCCGGGAGTACCTCGACGACGTCCGCCGCGTCGTCGGGATCCATCTCGCCGAGGAGCTGGCTCGCCTCCGGTGCGGACAGGCTGCGGAGGATTCGGGCCGCCTCGATCGGCGGGAGCTCCTCGAGGATCTCCCCGATCTCCTCGTCCGGCAGCCACTGGATGAGCACCGCGACCTCGCTCGGCTCGAGCTGCGGGACGAGGTCCGCCCACTCTGCCGCCCCGATCAGCTCGGCCAGCCCGAGGACGCCCTCGCGCTCGCGCTCGTGGATGAGCGCCTGGACCTCGGACAGGAGGTCAGCCGTCGCCTGGGTGCTCACTGGCATCACCTCCCGGGCATGGGCCGGCTACCGCGGTTGCCTGCAGATGGTTTTGGGGACGACGAAGACCGGCATCGGGGCGCCGGGGCACGCGGATCGTAGGCGCGGCCCAGAGGTCGGTCAACTCGGTCCGTCGCGTACGCATGCGGCGCTTGCAACCTCCTTGCCCGGCGTGCGCGCCGCCCGTGATGGCCCGGCAGTGTCCGGACAACGATCCTCCGCCCCATGACCCACCCAGGACGAACGCGCCCCGAAGCGCCCGACACCTCGGCTGAGCAGGGAGAACCGTCATGACTGAGCTTGAGCAACGGGCGACGCACGCCCTCGAAACCATCGGGGTCGTCAAACCTCGCCGTTCACCCATCGGATCCATGGTGCTCGTGGGGCTGCTGATGGCCGCCGTCGGCGCCATCGCCGCGTACCTGTTCGACCCGCAGATGGGCCGCACGCGACGCACCGTGACGCGCGACCGGATGGCTGGAGAAGCCCGGCGGCTGGCCCGCTCGTCCGCCCGGCGCGGCCGTTGGCTCGCCTCGACGGCATCGGGCCTCGGCGAGCGAGTCCAGCACGCGACCGGCGAGCCGAAGGTGCCCGTCGACGACGTCGCGCTCGTCAATCGCGTGAAGTCGGAGCTCTTCCGCGACCCGGAGATCGACAAGGGCGCCATCGCGGTGAACGTGGAGCGCGACGTGCTCTTCCTCCGCGGGACTGCGCCGACGCCGGAGATGATCGACGAGATCGGCCATCGGGCGAGCCGCATCGCAGGCGTTGCCCAGGTGGTCAACCTTCTGCACATGCCGGGCGAGCCCGTACCGGTGATGGAACAGGCAACAGCCGGGGCCGAAACGAGAGCCGCCGTTCCAGGCTGACCTCACTTCCCGGATGAGGGAGCCGTCCGGCTGGCTATCATCCGGGACCCATGAAACTGGTCGTCGTCGAGTTCATGACCCTCGACGGGGTCATGGAGGCGCCCGGGTACGAAGAGCATCGAACGGGCCGGCACGGCTGGGCGATGGAGGTCGGCGACCCGGAGCTCCAGAAGTTCAACAGCGCGCAGGTCCGCGGGGCCGATGCCCTCCTGTTCGGCCGGACGACGTACAACGTCTGGGCTGCGTTCTGGCCGACCGCCCCGGATGTCGCCGCGGAGACCGGCGCCTACATCACGAGCCTCCCGAAGTACGTGGTCTCGAAGACGCTGCGCGACCAGGACTGGGCCAACACCCACGTCCTCCGGGGCGACCTCGAGGCGGAGGTCCGGCGCATCAAGGACGGCGGCGAGGGCAACCTCGTCGTCTATGGCAGCGCCGACCTCGTCGGCGGCCTGCTCGAGCTGGACCTCGTCGACGAGCTTCGGATCCTGATCTTCCCGGTCATCCTGGGAAGCGGAAAGCGCCTGTTCCGCGATGAGACCGAGCTGCGCCGCCTGCGCCTGCTCTCGTCCGCGGTGACGTCGTCGGGCGTGGTGATCGTCACCTATGAGCGCCAGCCGGACCGGCCGGCGCCGGATGCGGGCGCCTGGGCGTTCACGTGGACCGACGACCAGGTGGAGTCGTTTCGCGCCGCAGAGGACATCGACCGCGTCCTCGCAACGGTCCTGTTCACGGACATCGTGGACTCGACGGTGCGCGCGGCGGCGCTCGGCGACCGCGAGTGGCGGCGCCTCCTCGATCGGCACGACGAGGCGGCCCGCGCCGAGGTCAAGCGCTGGCACGGTGACCTGGTCAAGAGCACCGGCGACGGGATCCTCGCCCGGTTCGACGGTCCAACGCGGGCGCTCCGGTGCGGGCTCGCCCTGTGTGCCGCAGCGCGGCGGCTCGGGATCGAGATCCGCGTTTCGATCCACACCGGCGAGATCCAGGTCCGCGGCGACGATATCGGCGGCATCGGCGTGCACATCGCGTCGCGGGTGCTGTCCAGCGCCGGGAACGGGCAGGTCGTCGTGACGCGGACGGTCCGCGACCTGGCGACCGGGATCGACCTCGAGTTCACGCCGCTTGGCGCGGTCGCGCTCCGGGGCGTGCCCGGCGAGTGGGAGCTGTTTGCGGCAACGCAACGGTAGGTCGGCCCGTCCGGAGCCCGCCGTGCGGCCGCGGCGAGCTCCGGGAGACCGAACGAGGTCAGCCGGATCGGGCCGACGCCTCCAGCGATGACTTCAACGCCGCGAGACGCGCCCGCCAGGCGACCTTGGCGGCCTCGCCCGCGGCCGCATCGGGCAGCCGCTCGTGGGCGACGTGCGCCGTGGCCCGCCCGGGGCCCTTGCCCTCGAACGTGACCATGACGCGTGACTCGTCGCCGGCCCAGTCGAATCGCGCCACCTTGCCGGGTTGCGTGCCGCGCGGCCGGACTGACATCGCGCCGTCCTGCAGCCAGGCAGCCCGCGTCCGGTCGTCGATGAAGGCGTCGAAGACCACGTCGAGCGGGACGCCGATCGTCTTCGATGCGTAGACGGTGAACCCGTCCGCCTGCTGGTGCTTCTTGCGCATGCCCCGGGCTCGCTCGTACCCGTTGGTGACGGCCTGGCGCCACCAGGGCGGGACGGCGTGCTCGTCGCTCAGGAACGCGACGATCTCGCCGTGCTTGTGGGACGTCGCGCCCCATTCGTCGAGGATCGCGATCCACTCGAGCCAGTACCTGCCCGTCGCATCGTGGAGCTTCGCGTCGGACGCGAGCTCCATCGCGCTGGCGACATCGGGTGGTTCGGACTCGACCCTGCTGCGCTGCTTCCCGACCTGGAGGCGGGCGGCCGCGTATCGCTCGCCGGTCTTGGCCATGCGCTCGCGGACGCGGCGCTTGAAGAGCTTCTGGGTGGTCATCGCACGCTCCTTCGATTCGGGTAGCGGACGAAGAACTCACGCTTCCTCGGGCGCCACCACGAAGGGGTGCCGGATCGATCCCGGGGACTGAGCCCCCTTTGCCTCGCGAAGCCGGCGGCGTGAGCGCCGAAGCCGAGGTTGGGCGTGGGAGACGCCCGACACGTAGCCTAGCATCGCCCGGCAATGGCTTTGCTCATTCGCGCCGCGACGGTGCTCACGATGGATCCGGCTCGTCCGCGAGCGACCGCGGTCGGGATTGACGGCGAGCGGATCGTGGCGGTCGGCGACGCGGAGGCGGTGCGTCGCGAGCTGCCGCCGGACGCCGAGGAAGTCGACGTCGGGGAGGCGACCGTCGTCCCCGGGTTCGTCGACGCTCATAACCACTACCTGGCGACGGCCGAGTCGTTTGCCGGGGTCGAGGCCCGCGACGTGACGTCGATCGCCGAGCTGCAGCGGCGGGTCGGCGAGTTCGCGGAGCGGCGTTCGCCCGGAACGTGGATCCGCGGCCACGGGCTCGAATGGAGCGCGTTCGCCGAGGGCCGGATGCCCGATCGCCGGGACCTCGACGACGTGTCGCGGACCCACCCGATCCTCCTCGAGCACGTCTCCGGCCACGCCATCCTCGTCAACAGCCTCGCGATGCAGCTCCGTGCCGTCGGCGACGACGTGCGCGACCCGGACGGCGGGACGTTCGACCGCGACGACCGCGGCCGCCCGACGGGGATCGCCCGCGACGGCGCGACGAACCTGCTGCTCGGCCCGTCGGTCGATATCGGCCATCACGGCCCGAACTTCCACACCGAGCTCGAGATCGAGGAAGGCGTCCAGATGCTGGCGGCGGCGGCATCGCGGTACTTCTCGGCGGGCCTCACGACCATCGGCGACCCGCAGGTCAGCAGCCGCGAGCTGGGCATCTATCGCGAGGCGCACCGGCGTGGCGTCCCGGGGCCGCGGATCGTCGCGATGCCGTTGAGCCACCAGCTCGAGGAGCTCGTGGCGATCGGGCTGGCCGGGCCGTTCGGTGATGACCGCCTCCGGATCGGCGCGATGAAGTTCTACACGGACGGCGCGATCACGGCGGGAACCGCGGCGTTCAGCGAGGGTCTCGGCCCGAGCCGCGCGACCGGCACGTTCTACCACCAGCCGGCGGCGTTCCGGTCCCTCATCGCCCGAGCCCACGAGGCCGGCTGGCAGCTGGCGGTGCACACGATGGGCGACCTGGCCTTCGACCTCGTGCTGGGCGCTTTCGAGGACGCCTTCCGTGCTTCGCCCGTCGAGGATCCGCGGCCCCGTTTGGAGCATGCCACCTACCCGACGTCGGACCAACGACACCTGATGGCCGCGCTCGGTGTCACGCCGGTGACCCAGCCCGGCTCCATCCGCGAGCTGGGCAACGTGTGGAAGATCCAGCTCGGCGACCGGATCCACGAGGCGATGCCGCTGCGCGGCTGGCTGGAGCTCGGGACCCGCCCGGCGATCAGCTCCGACGCGTTCGTCCAGAGCTACCGCCCGCTCGACACCGTCTCAGCGGCGACCTGGCGGGTGACGCCCGATGGCACGCGAGTCGGGCCGCACCACGAGCTGACCATCGAGGAGGCCGTCCGGGCACACACGCTCGATGCCGCGCGAGCGCTACGACTCGAGGATCGGATCGGCTCGATCGAGGTCGGCAAGCTCGCCGACCTCGCGGTGATCGACGGCGACCTGCTTGCGTCCGAGCCGGCGCACATCGGCGATCTCGGGATCCAACGAACCATCCTCGGCGGCGACATCATCCATGGTGAGCGGTGAGTCGTTACGCCAAACCTCGGTCGTATGCTGCCGCTGAGGAGGCGGAAATGACCCCACATCCCCTGGTGACGCAGTTGCGCTTTGCCCGCAGCGAGTTCGCGCGTGGGCTCGAGGGAGTCTCGGAAGCCGAGGGCCTGGTGCGGCACCTGCCGATGAACTCGATCGGCTGGATGGTCGGCCACATGGCGAATCAGGAGCATCGCTATTGGGTCGTGTTTGCCCAGGGCCGCGAGGTCGTCACGGGACTGCGGGAGCGCGTCGGGACGGGTCGGCCGGCGAGCACGCCGCCGCTGGCCGAGATGTGGTCGGCCTGGCGGACAGCCACGGGCGCTGCCGACGACTACCTCGACACGCTGACGATCGACCTCCTGGGCACCCACCTCGAGTCCGACGGCCAGCCGATTGACGAGAGCGTGGGCACGATGCTCATGCGCGTGATCTACCACTACTGGTACCACACGGGTGAGTCGGCGGCGGCACGCCAGATTCTCGGCCACGACCATCTCCCCGAGTTCGTTGGGGACATGGACGACGCCGCCTACCGACCAGAGGCGGCAACGCCCTAGGGTTCCGCTGCGGGCTCCCGCACCATCTGCCGATGTCGGCGCTCCACATCGGCGAACTGGGCGTCCGCATGACCATCCTCGGCGGCGACATCGTCCACGCCGAGGGCTAAGATCATCGCCCCCACGCCGGAGGCGGAAGGTCTGGTGAAGCAGGACCTCGGTCGCCGCCTCGTCGCGGTGATGTTCACCGATATGGTCGGCTACACGGCCCTGTTCCAGGCGGATGAGCGTCTGGCCCTGGACAAGCGCGACCGGTACGTCAGCGCCGTCGAACGTCACCATGAGGCCTTCGGGGGGACGATCGTGCAGCGGCTCGGCGACGGCACCATGAGCATGTTTCCGGGCTCGCTCGTTGCCGTTCAGGCCGCCATCGAGATCCAGCGTGACCTGGCCGAGCACGATGTCCCGGTGCGCATTGGCATCCACGTCGGCGAGGTGACGGTCGAGCCACAAGCGCTGATCGGGGACGCGGTGAATGTCGCCTCCCGGATCGAGTCCTTCGCGGTACCCGGCGGCGTGATGCTGTCCGATACCGCGTATGACCACGTGAGGAACCGGACCGACGTGACGGTCGTCGGCCTTGGCCGGTTCAGGCTCAAGAACGTCGGTCGTCCGGTTGAGCTCTATGCCGTCGCCGCCGACGGCATCGCGGTGCCGGACGAACGGACGCTCGAGGGCAAGGGCGAGCGATTCGCGGGTTTGCCCGGGAACATCCCGCAGCCGGGGACGTCCCTGGTCGGTCGCGCGGCCGACCTGCAGTCGCTCGTCGGACTGGCGAGGGAGCACCGCGTCGTCACGATCACCGGTCCAGGTGGAGTCGGGAAGACGCGGATGTTGGGCGAAGTGGGCCGCGCGCTCGCTCCCGAGTACCTCGACCGGGTCGCGTTCGTCGCGCTGGCTGACGTGGCCACGCCCGAGGGCTTCATCTCCGCCCTTGCCGCGGCGCTCGACGTCAAGGAGGCCGAGGACCGAACGCTCGGCGAAGGCATTGTCGCGCTCATCGGCGACGGGAACGCGCTCCTGCTCCTGGACAACCTCGAGCAGGTCGTGCTGGCGGCTCCAGAGGTGGCTTGGCTCGTCGAGCGCTGTCCGAGCCTGCGGATTGTGACCACCAGTAGGACGCCGCTGCGAATCGCATCCGAACGGGAGTACCCGCTCGATCCGCTCGCGCTGCCCCCCGCGTCGGACGGGGATTCGATCGAGTCGCTGATGGCGTATCCGGCGATCGCGCTGTTCCTCGAGCGCGCCCGATCGACGAAGTCGTTCGAGCTGACGCCTGAGAATGCCGGGGCGGTCGCGGCCATCTGTCGACGGCTGGACGGCCTGCCACTCGCCCTGGAGCTCGCTGCCGCTCGCCTGCGACTCCTGCCGCCCGACGCGCTGCTCGAGCGGCTGGACCACGCCCTCGCGGTGCTCACGTCCGGCCCCCGCGACAGCCCCGAACGACACCAGACGCTGCGGGCCACGATCGACTGGAGTCACTCGCTCCTCACCGAGTCGGAGCAGCGCCTGTTCCGACGGATGGCCGCCTTCGCCGGAGGGAGCACCTTCGCCGATCTCGAGGCGGTCTGCGCAGATCCCGACGAGACCGTTCTCGACGAACTGGAGTCGCTCGTCGACAAGGCGCTCGTTCAAGTGGACGGCCGGGGCGACAGGCTTCGGATGCTGCAGACGATCGGGGAGTACGCCCGCGAGCGGCTCGAGGCCGCGGGCGAGACGCGCGAGGTGGCGCTCAACCATGCCCGCCGGTACGGGGCGATCGCCCGGAGCATCCGCGACGGCATCGAGGGCACCGATCAGGGCGGATCCCTCGCACGCGGCGTCGTCGAGGAGGCGAACCTCCAGGCCGCCCTCGACACGCTCCTCGCGGCGGCCAGGGACGGCGATGTGGCTGCTTCCGAGCTGGGCATGCAGCTGTGCGGCGACCTGTGGCTGTACTGGCACATTCGCGGAAAGAACCTCACCGCCCGCGAGTACTCCGCGTCGTTTCTCGATGGCGACACGGGCGGGGCTCCGACATCCGGACGCGCGGGCGCATTGGTGACGGCGGGTCTGGCGTCGGACGTGCTGGGCAAGTTCGACCGAGCGAACGACGAGTGGGCCGAGGCGTACCGCATCGCGACGACCCTCGGTGCGGATCGCGAGCTGTGCATCGGAGCCTTCCTTTCGGGGTTCGGCCTGTTCAGGTTCGACCTCCAGGGTGGGATCCGGCTGATGGAGGAGGGCATCGAGCGCAGCCGCGCCGTCGACTTCGCCTGGGCCGAGGGCTTCGCATCAAGCCTCGTTGGCATCCTCCACACCATCGCCGGCGACCTCGAGACCGCGAACGAGCGCTACTCGCATGGGCTCCGGATCCAGCTGGTGATCGGCGACCGGGAAGGGGCCGGCCTGTCGCTCGGGGGCCTCGCTGGACTGGCGGCCGGTCGCGGTGACCTGGCAGGCGCCCTCGACCTCTACAAGCAGTCCCTCGCGGCGTATGAAGAAATCGGCGACCGCGCCGAGGAGGCCCGGATCCATGCCGAGATGGCCTGGACGCAGGTTCGTGCCGGAGCCGCTGGGGCCGCGCAACGCGGATTCCTCGACTCCGTCCGGGCCTACACGGACGTGGCGAGCGTCCGTGGAGTCGGGCTCTCGCTGATCGGACTCGCTGCCACCGAAAGCATCGAGGGCCGGGCGGAACGGGCCGCGCAGATCGCAGCCGCGGCGGAGGTCTATGCCGATCAGGAGGGGATCGTCAACGTCTACTCCGATCAGACACCGGGCCGCGAGTTCGTCGACCGGGCACGGGCATCGCTTTCGGAAGAGGACGTCACCCGAGCCACGGAGATGGGCAGCCGACTGACGATCAAGGAAGTGCTCGACCTCGCGAGGGCCGACGTATCCCTCGGCGCGGAGGTTTGACCGACCGTCGTCCAGACACGCCGCCCGTCGGGGACGGCCAGGCTCCGAAGGCCCGCAAGTGGCCACTACCATCTATCGCACATGGCCGACGACGCCCGCATCGATACCGGGGCAGCCGCCTATCGGGGGTTCCTGTTCTCCGATGTCCGCGGCTTCACGGCGTTCGCGGAGCGGCACGGGAACGCCGCTGCCGCCGCCATGGTCAGCCGCTTCCTGGAGATCGCGCGCACGGCGATTGCCCGCCACGAGGGAGCCGAGGAAAAGACGGAAGGCGATGCCATCCACGCCGTCTTTCCATCCGCATCCGGTGCGGTCCTGTGCGGACTGGAGATCGTTGATGCTGCGGCCGAGCTGAACGCCAGAGAGCCCGACCGACCACTGGGGCTGGGCGTCGGCGTCCATGCCGGCGAGGCGGTCGCAACCGCCGACGGCTACATCGGGAGGGCGGTCAACATCGCTGCCCGACTGTGCTCTGAGGCACGGCCCGGCGAGGTGCTGGTGAGCTCCACCGTCAAGGGCATCACCCAGGCCAGTATCCAGGTCGGGTTCATCCCCAAGGGGAGGCGGCGCCTGAAGGGCATCCAGGATCCGATCCTGGTCTACGCCGTCACGCGGGACATGAGCGCGAGAGCACCGCGTTCGGTGCCGCGGCCCGTCCTGTTGGGCGCCGGCGGCCTGGCCGTAGCCGGGTTGCTCGCGATCGTGGCACTCGCCCTTTCGGGGCCCCTCCGGTCACCCGGCTCCAGTCCGCCGGCGGAAGCCCCGCCATCAACGAAGCCGGTCGCGATCGGACCGCTGCTGATCGGGCAGTACCTATCGCAGGCGTTCGAGCCACCCGTCACCTTCGACATCGCGGACCTGGATTGGACCGCCCATCGCGATCAGGCCAGCGTCCTCGGCCTGATTCGCGATGCCGCACCGCGCGGCAGCGTGTATTTCCTTCGTGTCGACGAGGTGATTGAGAACCCGTGCGTGGAAGGCGGCGAAGGCGCCCAGACGGCGCCGGGGGCCACCGACGTGCTCAACGAGCTCGAGGAGCTCGTCGGGCATCTGACCGTCGCAAATCGGGCGGTCACGCAGGTTGGCGGATACACGGCCGGGCGAGTGGACGTCACAGTCTCAGACGGGGTGCTCGCCGCCTGTGGTGGCGTGGCTGTCGGCGAAGCGGCGATCTTCGGTGCTGGTGGGGAGGTCTGGGGCGCGTCGCCCGGCGAGCGGTTCACCGTCGTCTCCGTCGGCGTCGGCGACGAGGCGGTGACGATCGTGCTGAGCACGGACTGGACACAGATCCCGTCCGTCCAGGAGCTCGAAAACCTGCTCGACTACGGCCAGCGCATCATCGACAGCGTCGAGTTTCAGACCGCGACGTGATGCGGGCGTGCTCCTCTGCGGGCGCGTCGGGTTACTCGATTTGGCCTGGCGAGCGTGGCGCGCGCCTGGCCATCGTCAAGAGCATCGTCTGAGGAGCGCCGTGGCCGTCTAGGCCGCCCATCTCCTTTTGAGTATCCCGGCATACGCGATCCGTCATTACTGACAGCACGGCCCAGATGAGGATCGTCCGGGTGATGGAGAAGGGATGAGGCGCGATCTCGTCGAGGCGGCCCGCCGAGGAGACCACGAGGCGTTCGAAGTCCTCGCGACCTCCGCGGGTGATCGCCTCTACTCCGTCGCTCGCCTCATCCTTCGTTCTGCCGACCTGGCGGAGGACGCGGTGCAGGAAGCACTGGTGCAAGCATGGCAGGACCTGCCTTCCCTGCGCGATCCGGACCGGTTCGATGCCTAACTCAACCCCTCGACATCGATGACCCAGACATCCCAGGTGTTGTCAGGTCCCTGCCGCGTCCTGATCGTCACCCAGTCGTTCCCCGACACGCCCGACGACGTCAAGGCGGAGTTGCGCGAGATGGCCGAGTCGATCGGGTTCGTGCCGTAGGCCAATCGAGCCCTAGCCGGTATCATCGGCGCCTCGCGCCTGTAGCTCAGTGGATAGAGCGTCGGCCTCCGGAGCCGAAGGTCGCAGGTTCGAATCCTGTCGGGCGCGCCATTTCAACCTTTTCGGGCAATGCCACGATCTCGGGCCCGCGATCGTGATCCGCTCGTAGATGGCGTGCATCAGACATCGGCTGCGTCCAGAGCATTACCCGATTCCTGAGCTGCAGGCCGAGAGATCATGATCGGTCAGGGCTTCGGCGGTTCGGTCGACACAGGGTCGGCGTCGTGCCACCACGGCCAGAGCGCGTCGGCGACCGCCCGGTGCTGGGCGGGCGTCAGCCGCCGCCCGAACTCGCGCTCGATGACTTCCCGGTGTCGGGCGATCGCCGCGGTATAGCGGTGCCGGCCGTCGGCGGTGAGCACCACCCGGACGCCGCGACGGTCGCCGGGTACCGGCTCGCGCCGGACCAGGGCGGCGGCCTCAATGCGGTCGACCAGCCGGGTCAGCCCGCCGCGGGTGAAGAGCGCGAGCTCCTCCAGCTCCTGCATGCGAAGGCCGGCAGACCCCGAATCGGCGAGCCGCGAGAGCACGTCGAACCACGTCAACGGGAAACCGTCGTGCTCCAGCATGTCGAGGTCGGCGATCCTGAGGACCCGGGCACTCGCGAACAGGACACCGCGCCAGGAGTGGAACCA
>Ga0299913_10005254_pt1 | contig 11023 bp, 7 predicted proteins | sample RVTome_9_FD_201360 | JGI IMG/M metagenome (GOLD analysis project Ga0299913, IMG submission 201360) | Soil microbial communities from uranium-contaminated site in the Upper Colorado River Basin, Wyoming, United States - RVT155D38 (version 2) ... | reverse complement strand
GCACCACCATCAGATGGCCCGGGTTGTACGGGTGCAGGTTGAGCACGGCGTACACGACCTCGCCGCGGGCGATCACCAGCGAGTCCTCGTCCGGCAGCCTTGGGATGCTGCAGAACGGGCACTCCTCCTCGTCGTCGGTGACCCCCTTGATGTAGGCCAGCCGGTGCGGCGTCCACAGCCGCTGGAAGCGGTCTGGCACGCCGACCCCGCGCTGCTGGACCAGCTCGGGGTCGTCCCCGCTGCGCTCGCTCACGTGCCGGTGACCTCGAAGGTGTCGGCGGACGGCGACGCGTTCTCCCGGCGCTGCACCCACGCGGTGACGGCCTTCACCGCGTCGTGCACCGGCACGCCGTTGATCTGGCTGCCGTCGCGGAACCGGAAGCTCACCGCGCCGGCCTCGACGTCCTTGCCGCCGGCGAGCAGCATGAACGGCACCTTCTGCATGGTGTGGTTGCGGATCTTCTTCTGCATCCGGTCGTCGCCGCCGTCCACCTCGACCCGGATCCCGTTGGCGCGCAACGACTCCGCCACCGTCGCGAGGTGGTCGACGTGGTCGCCGGCGACCGGGATGCCGACCACCTGGACCGGCGCGAGCCACGCCGGGAATGCCCCCGCGTAGTGCTCGGTGAGGATGCCGAAGAACCGCTCGATCGAGCCGAAGAGCGCGCGGTGGATCATGTACGGCCGCTGCCGCGACCCGTCGGGCGCCGTGTACTCCAGCTGGAACCGATCCGGCAGCTGCAGGTCCACCTGGAGCGTCGACAGCTGCCACTGCCGGCCGATCGCGTCGGTGACGTGCACGTCGATCTTCGGCGCGTAGAATGCGCCATCGCCCTCGGCGATCCGGTACGGCACGTCCGCGCTGCGCAGCGCCTGTTCCAGCGCGGCCTCGGCCACGTTCCACTGCTCGATCTCGCCGACGAACTTCGCCGGCCTGGTCGACAGGTCGGCGGTGAACTCGGTCAGCCCGAAGTCCGCGAGCAGCCCGAGCACGAACGCGAGCAGCCCGGCCAGCTCCTCCTGGAGCTGGTCCGGGGTGCAGTAGATGTGCGAGTCGTCCTGCGTGAAACCGCGGGCCCTGGTCAGCCCGTGCACCACGCCGGACTTCTCGTACCGGTACACCGTGCCGAACTCGAACAGCCGCAGCGGCAGCTCGCGGTACGACCGGCCGCGCGACGCGAAGATCAGGTTGTGCATCGGGCAGTTCATCGGCTTGGGGTAGTAGTCCTGCCCCGGCTTGCGCACCGCGCCGTCCTCGTCCAGCTCGGCGTCCATGTGCATCGGCGGGTACATGCCCTCGGCGTACCACTGCAGGTGGCCCGAGGTCTCGAACAGCGCGGCCTTGCTGAGGTGCGGCGAGTAGACGAACTCGTACCCCGCCTCCTCGTGGCGCTTGCGGGAGTAGTCCTCCATGGCCCGGCGGATGGTGCCGCCCCTGGGGTGCCACACCGCGAGTCCCGAGCCGATCTCGTCGGGGAAGCTGAACAGGTCCAGCTCGACGCCAAGGCGCCGGTGGTCGCGGCGCTCCGCCTCGGCGATGCGCTCCAGGTGCTGCTCCAGCGCCTCGGGCGACTCCCACGCCGTGCCGTAGATGCGCTGCAGCTGCTGGTTCTTCTCGTCGCCGCGCCAGTACGCAGCCGCGCTGCGCATGAGCTTGAACGCCGGGATGTGCTTGGTCGTCGGCAGGTGCGGGCCGCGGCACAGATCGGCCCAGACCCGCTCGCCGGACCTGGGGTCGAGGTTGTCGTAGATCGTCAGCTCGCCGCCGCCGACCTCCATCACCTCGGACGTGTCGACGTCCTTGTCCGACTTGAGGTCGACCAGCTCCAGCTTGAACGGCTCGCCGGCCAGCTCCTCGCGCGCCTGCTCGACCGAGTCGAAGACCCGCCGGGAGAACCGCTGCGCGTCCTTGACGATCCGGCGCATCCGCTTCTCCAGCTCGGCCAGATCCTCGGGGTGGAACGGCCGGGACACCGCGAAGTCGTAGTAGAAACCGTCCTTGATCGGTGGCCCGATGCCGAGCTTCGCGTCCGGGAAGCACTCCTGGACGGCCTGCGCCAGCACGTGCGCCGCCGAGTGCCGGATGACGCTGCGGCCGGCCTCGCTGTCCGCCGCGACCGGCTCCACCTCGACGTCGACCTCGGGCGCCCAGGAGAGGTCGCGCAGCGCGCCGTCCGGGTCACGCACCACCAGCACCGCCTGCGGTCCCTTGCCCGGCAGCCCGGCGTCGCGCACCGCACGCCCAGCGGTGGTGCCGGCCGGCACGAGAAGGCGCGGCACGGCAGCGGTTGGCTGGGCGGGATGGGACACGGGATGCCTCCGAACGGCCGAACAGCGGGATTCTTGACCCATCGATGCTATCGGCCTCGGCGGCCCGGCCACCCGCCGGTTTCATCCGGCATGCCGGTCTGGCCGCCCATGGTCGCTTCGACTTTCGGTGTCACACTAGGTAGTCGAAACTTGTCCCATTCGAAGCGGACATTAACCCCTTCGGCCGTTGTATGGGCACTTACTGACCGGCGAATATGTGCTGTCAGCGTCCGTCACCTGTACGCCATAGGAGGTACCCAAGGGTGACGGCGTATGACCGCGCCCACCGGCCGATGACGACCGGTGGGGTGTTCGCTGCTGGTCGCGCAATGGAAACCGCCACCGGGAGTTCGCGAACTGCCGCCGGTGGCCGTCTGGTGGTTCCCGCCGTCGAGGAGACATCGCGATGCACCATGCCCTGACACCGCCGACAGCGGCGCTCGCCGACCGGCCGCTGGTGGCTGTCGTCAACAGCCTGTGCCGCACCCAGCGCGAGTATCTGTTGCGGTCGATCGGCGGCCGGTATCGGGTCTGGTTGCTGCAGGACGGTCCGCCGAGCTGGGAGCTGCCCTACCTGACCGGGCACACCATGGTGGACACCCTGGACCCGCAGGCCATGCTCGCCGCGGTGTCTCCGTTGGGTCTGAGCGGGGTGCTGTGCTGGGACGAGGTGCGCATCGAAGCCGCCGCCTCATTGGCCGCCGCGCTGGGCCTGCCCGGCGGAGACCCGGCCGCGGTACGGCGGTGCCGGGACAAGCACCTCACCCGCACCACCCTGGCCGCAGCCGGAGTACCCCAGCCGGCCTCCACCGCGGTCGACAGCCCGGCACAGGCGGCGGCCGCGGCCCAGCGGATCGGTTATCCGGTGGTCGTCAAGCCACGTGCGCTGTCCGGCAGTTATGGCGTCACCCTGGTCTCCGACCCCGACGAACTCGCCGCCGCGTTCGAACAGGCCAGCAGCCGCACCATCAACGGCGTACCGACCTTCCACCACAACGGCGTGCTCGTCGAGGAATACCTCACCGGCCAAGAGATCAGCATCGACTGCGTACTGCACCACGGCACCACCACCCCGATCACCCTGGCCCGCAAACAACTCGGCTACCCACCCCACTTCGAAGAAATCGGACACACCGTCAACCCAACCGACCCCCTCCTACACGACCCCACCGTCCTCAACATCCTGCACGCCGCCCACCACGCGGTCGGCCTGCGCGACGGCTGGGCCCACACCGAACTACGCCTCACCCCCACCGGACCCAAAGTCATCGAAATCAACGCCCGACTCGGCGGCGACCTCATCCCCTACCTCGGACAACTCGCCACCGGCACCGAACCCGGCCTCCTCGCAGCCGCCGCGGCCTGCGGACAGCGGCCGGCACCCGAGCCGACCCACCGGCGGGTGGCCGGCGTCGCCTTCGGCTATCCCACCCGGCGCTGCAAGGCCGCCGGCATGCGGGTGGACGACGAACTGCTACCCGACGGCGTGCAGCACATCGAGTTCCTGGTCGCGCCCGGGACGTGGATCGAGCCACCACCGGCGGGGCACGTCTGGGGGCGGTTCTGCTACATCGTGGCGGTCGCGGACACCGTGGCGCAGTGCCAGGACCGGCTCGAGTCCGCGGCCAAGGCCGTCACGCTGCTCGTGGACGGTGAGCGGTGACGACCGACGCGCCGGGCATCGCACAGACCTGGCGGGCGGCGACCCTGCCGGCCAAGGCCGTCATCGTCGGGCTGTTCGTGCACAAGCTGGGAGCGTTCCTACAGGTGTTCCTGGTGCTCTACCTGGTGCATCGCGGCCTGAGCAGCACGTACGCCGGGCTCGCGCTCGGCATGTACGGCGCCGGCTCGATCGTCGGCGTGCTGTTCGGCGGGTGGCTGTCCGACCGGATCGGACCGCGGCGGGCGATGGCCATGTCGATGGCCGCCTCGGCGGTGCTCATCATCTCGCTGCTGTACGTCTCGGGGCTCCTCGCGATCCTGACCGTGTCCTTCACGGTCGGCGTGACGAGCCAGGTGTACCGGCCGGCCGCGCAGAGCATGCTGGCCGCGGTCACGCCGGAGCGTTCGCTGGTGATGGTGTTCGCCATGTACCGGCTGGCGCTCAACCTCGGCACCACGGCAGCCCCGCTGATCGGCGTCGCGCTCATCGCCGTGTCGTTCGACCTGCTGTTCTGGGTCGAGGCCGCGGCCATGCTCGGCTATGCCGGGATAGTGCTGGTCGCCCTCCCGTCGCGGCTGCCGGAAGCCGACCGGCAGCGGTCCGAGCCGGAGGCACCGACCAATGGTGGCCGCTCGGTGCTCGCCGACCGCAGGTTCGTGCTGTTCCTGGCCGCGACCTTCCTCAACTCGCTGATCTACGTGCAGTACCTGAGCACCCTGCCCCTCGCCGTCACCGAGGGCGGCCTGGGCACCAGGCTGTACGGCATCCTGATCGCCCTCAACGGCGCGCTGGTGATCGCCTTCGAGCTGCTGGTCACCAGGAGGACGCAGCGCTGGCCGGCCAGGAAGGCCGCGGCCACCGGGCTCGCGCTGACCGGCATCGGGCTGGCCATGTACGCGCCGCCGCTCGGCGCAGCGGTGTTCGTGCTGGCCACCGTGGTGTGGACGTTCGGCGAGATCATCAGCGCACCCACCATGTCGGCGTATCCGGCGCGCGCCGGCGGCCCCGCGATGCGTGGCCGCTACCTCGGCGCCGCCCAGGCGGCCTTCGGGCTCGGCTTCGCGATCGGGCCGGTGGTGGGGGTCGTGCTGTGGAACCAGTTGGGCGCACTCATGTGGCTCGCCTGTGGCGCCGTCGGCGCGCTGGCCACCGCCGCCGTGTGGCGCTCGATCCGCGAGGAGGACAGGGAAACCACCGATGCGGCACGCGGTACTGGTTGACCCGTACGCCGGTGCCAGGAACTACGGCACCGCGTTCCGCGCCCGGGGCGTGCCCACCGTCGCCGTGCTCAGCACCCGCGAGCCGCTCGCGGCGTACCACGCCGGGTGGTTCCCCGACCACTTCGACCGGGTGCTGACGTTCGACGGCAACCTCGACCGGCTGGTCGAGCGGCTGCGCCCGCTGGACCCGCTGTGCGCGCTGCCGGGCAACGAGTCCGGCGTCGAGCTCGCCGAAGCGCTTACCGAGCGGCTCGTTCCCGAGCTGGCCAACGTACCGGGCGCCAGCGCGGCGAGGCGTGACAAGTGGCAGATGGCGCAGGCGCTGCAGCAGGCCGGGGTGCCGGTGATCCGGCAGCTGTGCAGCAAGGACCCCGACGAGGTGGCCGACTGGCTCGGCCGCGCCGGCCTGGCCGGCGCCCGGCTGGTGCTCAAACCGCCGAAGAGCGCCGGCACCGACGACGTGCACCTGGTGGACGCCGGCCAGGACTGGCGGCCGACCTTCGAGCACCTGATGACCGCCGTCAACCGGTTCGACGCCCACAACGAGGCGGTACTCGTGCAGGAGTTCGTGACCGGCACCGAGTACGTGGTGGACACCTACACCGTGGCGGGCCGGCACGGCCTCGCCGACGTGTGCCGGTACACCAAGGGCGTGCTCGGGCAGCGGCTCGGCGTGTACCTGCGCACCGACTTCGTGCCGCCGGACCATCCACACGTGCCCGCGCTGTTCGGCTACACCCGCTGGGTGCTCGACGCGCTGGGCGTCAGCAACGGCGCGGCCCACGCCGAGGTCATGCTCACCGCCGCCGGCCCGCGGCTCATCGAGGTCGGCGCCCGGATGTCCGGCACGCCGCTGCAGTACTGCGGCCGGCTGGCCACCGGCGACTGCCAGGTCAACCGTGCCGTGCGGCACCTGCTGGACGGCACGTTCACCCCCGGCTACACGCTGGACCAGCACGTCAGCGTCGCGTGCCTCAACGCGCCGCGAGCCGGGGTGCTGCGCAACGCCGAGGTCCTCGACGCCGTTCGCCAGCTGCCGACGGTCCGGCGGGCGTACCTGCCGTTCCGCACCGGCGACGAGGTGCCGGCGACCGTCGACCTGTTCACCCAGCTCGGCTGGGTGGCGCTGGCCTCCCGGGATTCCGCCGCCCTGGAGGCCGACTACCGGCACATCAGGGCCACCGAGCACCAGCTCGTGATCGACTAGCGCTGGACAACGGCGCGCCGGTGGCGGTACAAGACGCGGGTGGCCGAAGCGAGCCGGATTGCCGCGTTGAACACCCCGGAGGACGATCCGCTGACGGCCGCGGTCCGGGCCAGGGCGTTCCTGCTGCTCGCCGGAACCGGCCGGCCGGTTCCGGTGTCCGCGGTGGGCACCCCGGAGGGCTGGGCACCGCAGGACGTGCGGCGCGCGCTCGACGGGCTGCTGCAGGCCGGACGGCTGACGGTCGCCGACGACGGGGACCTCACCGGCAGCCTCGGGATCACCGTGCAGCCGACCAGGCACCTGATGGTGCTGCCGCAGGGCGAGCGGTACTCCTGGTGCGCGCTGGACGCCCTTGGGATCTTCGGCGCGCTCGGGGTGAGCGGCCAGATCCGCTCGTCCACCCCGCGGGACGAGCCGGTGACCGTCGACATCGACTCCGGAAGCCCGCGCGACTACGGCGAGCTCGTGCTGCTGGTGCCCGAGCGCAAGTCCGGCCCGGTCGTGCAGGACTGGTGCCCGCTGGTGAACTTCTTCGCCGACGCGCCCAGCGCCATGCACTGGGCAGACGAGCGCGGACTCGCCGGCATGTCGATCGGAGTCCACGAGGCGAGCGACCTCGGCACCCGAGTGTGGACCAAGGCTTTGGCGCAGGCTCACCGGTTCGGCGACTGGCGTAACGGGGAGTAGCGAAAACACGCGCCATTGCCGACTGGAATGGCGCAAGCACATGCCCGGTTCGGACGTTGTCGGCCGGGGTGCGGACCGACAAGTGTGGGTTGTCCCCGTCGTCTGCCGCCTTCGGCCGCGGGCGCGTCGGCCGGCAGCGGCGCCGGTTCCGTATCGGCTGCACGGCCGATGTTGCCGGCTGCCCGCACACCGACGGGGCCACCCAGGGAGGCATGTGGTGAACACGCCGACATCGACCGGCCACGAGCCGGCCTCGGCAGACAAACCGCTGGTCAGGCCACTGTCAGTGCTCCTGATCTCCACCTACGAGCTGGGGCATCAGCCGTTCGGTCTGGCCTCCCCGGCGACCTGGCTGCGCGACCTCGGCGCCACGGTCACGTGCGTCGACACCGCGGTGCAGGACCTCGACCCGGACGCAGTGCGCGGTGCCGAGCTGATCGCGCTCTACCTCCCGATGCACACCGCGACCCGGCTCGCCGTCCCGATCATGGAGCGGATCCGGGTCGTCAACCCGTCGGCCCACGTGTGCTGCTACGGCCTGTACGCGCCGGTCAACGAGGGCTTCCTGCGCAAGCTGGGCGCACAGACGGTGATCGGCGGCGAGTTCGAGGAGGGGCTGTGCTCGCTCGCCCGGCGGCTCGCCGACCAGCCGCCGGCACCCGCCGAGCGGCCGCGCCGGATGCTGCAGATCGAGCCGGTGATCTCGCTGCCGCGGCTGCGGTTCCGCGCACCGGACCGCGCCGAGCTGCCCGACCTGTCCAACTACGCCTACCTGGACACCGGCGACGGGCGGCGCAAGGTCGTCGGCTACACCGAGGCCACCCGCGGCTGCAAGCACCTGTGCCGGCACTGCCCGATCGTGCCGATCTACAACGGGCACTTCCGCGTGGTGCAGAAGGACGTGGTGCTGCAGGACGTCAGGAACCAGGTGGCCGGGGGCGCGCGGCACATCACGTTCGGCGACCCGGACTTCCTCAACGGCCCGGCGCACGGGTTCGCCGTGGTTCGCGCGCTGCACGAGGAGTTTCCCGAGATCACCTACGACTGCACGATCAAGATCGAGCATCTGGTCAAGCACCGCGACGAGCTGCAGACGCTGCGCGACACCGGCTGCCTGTTCGTCACCAGCGCCGTGGAGTCGGTTGACGACCGGATCCTGGAGTACTTCGACAAGCAGCACACCAGGCAGGAGTTCGTCGACGTCGTCGGGCGCTTCCGCGAGCTCGGGCTGACCATGAACCCGACGTTCGTCACGTTCACCCCGTGGACGACGCCGGACGGCTACCTGGAACTGCTGCAGGTGCTCGCCGAGCTCGACCTGGTGGACAACGTGCCGCCCATCCAGTACGCGATCCGGCTGCTGATCCCGGAGGGGTCGCGGCTGCTGGAGCTCGACGAGGTGCGGCAGCTCGTCGGCGAGTTCGACGAGGAACGGCTGTGCTACCCGTGGCAGAACCCGGACCCGCGCGTCGACCGGCTCTACGACGACGTGATGGCGACCGTCATGCAGGCGCAGCGCGACGAGGCCAGCCGGCGCGAGACGTTCGCCAGGGTGTGGGACGTGGCCAGTGCCCTGGCCCGCGGCGCACCGGCCCCGTTGCCGGCCGGCCTGGACCGGGCGGCGCCGTCGCGGCCGGCGCCGTCGATGTCCGAACCCTGGTACTGCTGCGCCGAGCCGACCGACGACCAGTTCGCGCCATCCATCTGACCGACCAGCAATGCGCACCGACAGCGCGCACAACTGCGCGCCGCCCCTAGTCGAGGAGACCCGTCCATGACAGTGGAAATGCAGCGCACCGAGCTCAGCGGCGAGGACGACGTCTTCGGCCTGGCGAAGGGCTTCTACACGGCGAAGGCGTTGCTGGCGATGTGGCGGCTCGGCCTGTTCGACCGGGCCGTGCGCGACGGCGAGCTGGACACGGCGGCGATCGCGGCCGAGTGGAACGTCGACGACGAGCTGGTCCGGCCGCTGTTCAACTACCTGGTGGTCCGCGGGTTCCTGGAGCTCACCGACACCGGCACCTTCCGGCTCACCAGCCGAGGGCACGCCGCCTGGCCGTACCGCGGCTACCTGTCCACCATGGTCGGCGCGTACGAGCCGGTGTTCTCCCGGCTGGAGGAGCTGGTCACCGGCAAGATCACCTATGGCCAGGACCTCACCCGCTCGCACGAGGAGATGGTCAGGGGCCTCACGGTGCTCGAGGACCGGATGATGGGCACCGTCGCCAGGGCCGTGCTGGACGCCGGCGCGCGCAAGGTGCTCGACGTCGGCTGCGGCAGCGCCCGCATGCTGTCCCGGATGTGCGAGCTGGCCCCTGGGCTGCGGGCCGTCGGCGTCGACCGGGACCCCAGCTCGTGCGCGGTGGCCAGGGAGACGGCGCAGTTGCACGGCCTCGCCGACCGGCTGACGATCGTGCAGGGCGACGCCTTCGACGTGGCCACCCTGCCGGCCGACGTGCTCGCCGGGGTGGACACCGTGACCGTGATGTTCCTGCTGCACGAGGTGCTGCGGCAGCGCGGCCGGGACGGCACCGTGCGGCTGCTCGGGGAGATCGCGCGGCTGGTCGGCGCCGACGGCCGGCTGGTGATGGTCGAGGTGGCCGGCACGACGGACCACCGCTACCGCGAGCAGCAGCTCTTCGTGCCCGAGTACGAGCTGCTGCACGAGTACACCAACCAGCGGCTCGCCTCGCAGGCCGAGTGGGAGGCGATGGTGGGCGAGGCCGGCATGGCCGTGGTGGACGTGCTGCCGGTGGACATGTGCCAGTCGTTCTGCATGGTCGCCGCTCCCACGGCCGGTCGATGATGGGTTGCAGCGCCGGCCCGCAGCGAACCTGCATGGGAATCGTCGACGAGGCGGCCAGGCTGGAAGGCGCCGGCTACCCGGTGATCCACCTGGAGAAGGGCGAGCTGGACCTCGACACGCCCGAGCCGGTCAAGCGGGCCGCCATCGAGGCGCTGCTGGCCAACAGGACCAGGTACTCGCACAGCAGCGGGCTGCCCGAGCTGCGGCAGGCGGTCTCCGACTACTACGCGAGCCGCTACGGGCTGTCCGTCGACCCGCGCCGGGTGATCGTCAACGCCGGCTCGTCGACGGCCATGGTGGAGGTCTTCCTGCTGCTGCTGTCCCCCGGCGACGAGGTGGTGCTGCCCGATCCCGGCTATCCGGCGTACCCGAGCTTCGTCACCGCGGCCCGCGGCGTGCCGGTGCGCGCGGGTGCCGCCGGCAACGGGTTCCGGCACACCGCCGAGCTGGTGCGCCAACACCTGACGCCGCGCACCAGGGCCGTGATGGTCAACTTCCCGGCGAACCCGACCGGGGCGGTCGCCGGCGCCGCCGAGCTGGCCGCGTTCGCGCAGCTGGGCACGACGATCGTGGCCGACGAGGTCTACCACGGGCTGGAGGCCGACGGCCGGTACTCGCGGTCGATCCTGGAGTTCACCGACGACGCGGTCGTGGTCGGCAGCTTCTCCAAGGCATACGCCATGACCGGCTGGCGGCTGGGCTACCTGGTCGTGCCGGACCGCATGGTCGCCGAGGCGACGAGGATGCACTCGGACCTGTTCGTCGGCACCAACACGTTCACCCAGTGGGCAGCGATCACCGCGCTGGCCGGCGCCGACGACATCCAGCGGCGGATCCGCACCGAGCTCAACGCGCGCAGGGCGGGCCTGCTCGCCGCGCTGCCGCGGCTCGGGCTGGAGCTGGCGTACCGGCCGGACGGCGGCTTCTACGCGCTCGTCAAGCAGCCGCCCGGCACCGGCAGCTCCGCCAGCTTCGCCGCCGAACTGCTGGACCGCACCCACGTGGCGATCACGCCGGGCAGCGTGTTCGGACCGAGCGGCGAGGGCAACATCCGGTTCTCGCTCAGCGCATCGATCGAGCAGATAGCCGACGCCATGCGCCGGATCGAACTGTTCCTTTCCGACACCAGC
>Ga0299913_10005253_pt1 | contig 11023 bp, 12 predicted proteins | sample RVTome_9_FD_201360 | JGI IMG/M metagenome (GOLD analysis project Ga0299913, IMG submission 201360) | Soil microbial communities from uranium-contaminated site in the Upper Colorado River Basin, Wyoming, United States - RVT155D38 (version 2) ... | reverse complement strand
GGTCGCCATCGTCGCCCTTCTCAGCCTGCGCACGGTTGCTCTTAGCCGTACTGCGCGAGTTTTCATCGCCTGGTTCGGACCGCGCGGGCTCAACTCGCTGCTGTTCGCGCTCCTCGTTGCCCAGGCCGGGGTGCCTCAGGGGGAGTTCATGCTGGCGATCACGGGATTGGTGGTGCTGGTCTCCGTGGTGGCTCACGGCGCCACCGCTGCTCCCCTATCGGCGTGGTATGGACGGCGGCTCGCTACGGAAACGCTCGCGGAGGAAAGGGTTGGAACCGCTACCGGGCTCTTCGAATCCGACGAGGGATTCATCGAACGGGTATCTCCCGAGCAGCTACGAAATCTGCTGGAGGGCAGCGAGCCACCGGTGATTCTCGACGTCCGCTCCCGGTCGAGCTACGAGCACGACGGAGTCCAGATCCCCGGCAGCGTCAGAGTGCAGCCCGATGCGGTCGCCGAGTGGGCGGCCGAGCGGCTGCGCGACCAGCCATACGTCCTGTACTGCACCTGACGCAGCGAGGCCACCAGCGCCCGTGTGGCGCAGCAGCTTCAATCGATGGGCTTCACGAAGGTGCAGGTGCTCCAGGGCGGCCTGAATGCCTGGAGGGAGTCGTTCCCGGTAGAGCCGACCACCGCTTCCGTTACCCAGGGACGATGAGGAGCTAACGCGTCCGGTGGGTTGGGGTTGCTATTCGAAGGGCAGCGCTTGAACCTTGATATCGGCCATTGGAAAATCGGCCAAGTTGTCAGTAACAAGGACGGCGCCATGCGTCCGTGCGGTGCCGGCAATAAGGGCGTCGGCCGTGTGCAGAGTCCTCCCTTTCTTCTGAAGAGCAGCCTGATACCGGCCGGCACGGGTGGCCGCCTCGATTGTGGTATCGAGGAACTCAAGCCTTTCCATCAAGGACCTTGCGAGCTTTCTCTCTGATGGCTTGAGCCCTCTCTCAACCTCGGCGACATTCACGCAACACGTTCCAAGTCTGTGGCCACTCGCAAGCAGGTCCAGAAACAGTTGCGTCACGCTGGTTTCGCCCCGAAGATGGGCGATCAAAGCCGTGGTGTCAAGAAGAAATCTTCTCAGGTCGGACTGTCCTCAGTTCGGCGAATACCCTTTACCCAATTGCGGGTCGACTGACGATCGGCCCAGTCGCCGTGCCTCTTGGCGTCGACGATTCCAGACGTTGCCTTCAGAGACTCCTCCAAAGCCATACGCGCCAGCTTTTCTCGAGCAGCCTCCTCCAGAAAGCGGCTGCGGCCCCGCTGGCCTACAACGGAATCGATAGCCTCCATCACTTCATCGGCAACAACCACATGAGTTCTGGACAACCCATCCCACCTCCAAGTCCCACTAGGAGTCCCACTGTAGCATTACTCAAGCTTTTGCCATCGGCCTCCTGGAAAACCAGGAAACGCTGGACGAGCTCTTCATCTAAATCGATGGCGGCGACCCATTCTCCGCTATCTTGCAAAAACCCAATTTGACCTCGCGATCAAATCGTCGACGAGGCCTTCGTCGTCTCCATCCTCGTCGTAAACAAGGAGCCTGAGACCATCCCTCAGCTCGATGTCGTAACGCTTGACGTCCTTAAGAGTGCCGGGACAATCCATCCTGAGTTGCGCTCTCCCGCGAGTTCTCATGAAATCGATCCAGATTGGCGGTGAGATGAGGCTTCCCTTTTCCAGGATCATCGAACCCGGCGCTTCATAGGTTTTGGATTCAGCTGCCGAGCGGCAGCACCCCCAACGCCATCAGCAGGGACAGCCAGCCCGACTCGGCGTTGTGCTGGACCACCTTTCCGTCCTCGACCCGATCCAGAGAGACATTTTGGAACCTCACTCGCTTGCCCGTCGGTGCGATGCCCAGCCACTCGCCCGAATGCGTCCCCTCGAACCAGGAGTGGGTGCAGACCAGATCTCCCTCGGCAGCTTGGGCCTCGATGGTCGCCTTGAGATCCGGGAAAGCCGCCCGCAAGGGGGGAATCCGCGTGCGGGTCTCGTAGTAGCCGGGATGCTCCGCCAGGTCGTCGAGATCCCCGCTCACGATCACCTGGGTCAGCCGGCGAAGCAGTGCCTTGTTCTGTTCGCTCATTGGAGGAACATCGTACTCATCTCCCGCAGCAGCCTGCCCACCACGAACCAGCCCACCACGGCGAGGATGACGGTGGCAGGCAGAAGCAGCAGCATTGCGAGGAACTCCCCGATCAGGAAGACCAGCGCCAATCCGTAGAGCATCGGGGTGACGGCCAGGGCAACCACGTACATACTCAGGCTCCTGCCCGCGGTCTGCATCGTCACCAGTTTCCCGGAGCGGTGGCCCTTGTCCCGCATCTTCTGGAGCAGGTCGGGGGCGGCCGCCGGCCGGAAGGTGACCACCAGCGGGGCAACGGTGCCGAGCGAGAGGAGAACCGCACCGATGATCAGCGGAGCTGCCGGGAGCGAGGTCTCCATCAAGTCTCTGAGCAGCTGCGCGGAGACCCGTCCGTAGGTCATCACCAGCGCCACAAACACGACCAGGAGGGCGTACGCCTTCAACCGCTCCTTGCGCGCCTTCTCCATCCCCACCCCGTTCAGAGGGCCCCGCCCCGTTAAATGCTGGCCGTATTGTGCGCCCGCCCGAAGGTGACAGGCAACATTTCCCGTATTTGGCTGCCGGGCATGTTACTGTCGTTACAGGGACTTGCAATTGGTCCCGAGGTTTGTTCGCTTGTTTCCTCCGCAACTTGGATGAGTTTCGAGCGACTCGAAGCTCGAAGCAACTGGCAATCCGGCCAGAAAATCCAAGAGGAGCACAAAAAGCATGCCAACCTGTACCTTTGCCGACCTGGGCGTGTCGGAGTCAGTAACCGGCGCCCTGGCCAGCCGAAATATCGCAGCACCCTTCGACATCCAAGCGCTCGTCATGAACGACGCCCTGGCCGGCAAGGACATCCTCGCCAGCAGCCGAACCGGCTCCGGCAAGACCCTCGCTTTTGCCATCCCGATCGTCGAGCGGATCACCAACTCCAAGACACGGGCAGCCGCCCTCGTCCTCGTCCCCACTCGCGAGCTCGCCTCCCAGGTGGCGGTGGAGTTCGAGTCGATCTGCAGAGTAAAGGGACTGAGAGTCGCGTCGGTGTACGGTGGAGTGAACCTGCCGAGCCAGGCGAAGCGGGCGGCCAAAGCCCACATTCTCGTAGCAACCCCCGGACGACTCGAGGACCTGGCCAACCAGAGGCTCATCTCCCTGGACAAGATAGAGATACTCGTCCTGGATGAGGCGGACCGGATGCTCGACATGGGCTTCCAGCCGCAGATCGCAGCAATCGTCCGCAGGATTCCCAAGGATCGTCAGACGATGTTCTTCTCGGCCACTCTCGACGGCGACGTCGGCCGCCTGGCCGCCAGCTACACCCGCGATGCCCAGACCCATCACGTCGAGTCGGAGCTACAAACGGTCGAGGAGGTCGAGCACAGGTTCGTCTCGGTCACTCCCATCGACAAGGTCTCCGCGCTGCAGGAGCTGCTGAAGGACCGCAACGAGCGCAGCCTGATCTTCGTAAGGACCAAACGAGGCGCCGACCGGCTGGCGGCCAAGCTCAGCCACAGCGGAATTCGCGCCACAGCCATGCACGGCGACATGACCCAGGGGGCCCGGGAAAGAGCACTCGCAGGATTTGCGGCGGGACGGTTCAACTCGATGGTCGCCACCGATGTCGCCGCCCGCGGCATCGACCTGGACGACATTTCCCAGGTCATCAACTTCGATCCGCCCGAGGACCACAAGGCTTACATCCACCGGGTCGGCAGGACGGCCCGAGCGGGAAGAGCAGGCGAAGGAATCACCCTGGTCCTGCCCGAGCAGCAGGGGGACGTCGGCCGCATCGCTGCCATCCTCAAGCTCAAAGCGCAGTACGAGATGAGCGGGATGAAGGTCGCTCCACCCCGTCTCGCTTACACCAGCGGGCGCCGAGGCTCGATGATGCGCCGCCGCCCCCGTAGGTAGACAGATCTGATAGGGCCCCCCGGGGGCCCTATCAATGGGCTTGTCGAATCTCAAAGATGCCCTGCTACTTCGACGGCACCGGATTTATGACTGCGTGCTCCAATGCGCTGCCGCATGAACACGATCTCTCGTACGGAATCCCGCCGACCAACCGAATCAACAGCTCCTTGAGCTTCGCATTGCTTTGTTTGAAGACCTTCAGCACCAGCGCGACCGACACCGCCTCCGCATCGCTCACGCCCGCGTCGTAGTCGGTGATCAGGGCGATCCCCGTGAAGCACATCTCCAGCTCGCGGGCCAGCGCCACCTCGGGGTACTGGGTCATGCTGACCGCCGTCCACCCTTGCGCGGAGTGGAAGGCGCTCTCCGCTCGGGTCGAGAACCGGGGCCCCTCGATCACCAGCATCGTGCCGGATGGGTGGATCGTCAGCCCCAGGGAGTGGCCTGCATCGATCGCTAACGACCTGAGCTCCGGACAGTACGGGTCGGCCAGGCTCACGTGCGTGGTTTCCGGACCGTCGTAGTAGGTGTCAGGGCGCTTGGTGGTGCGATCGACGAACTGATCGCACACCACGAAATCTCCCGGGTGGACGTCCTTGCTCAGAGACCCGGCGGCACAGGGCGCCAGGACCCGGGTCACGCCGAGCGATCGGAATGCCCAGAGATTCGCCCGGTAGTTGATCATGTGCGGGGGCACGGTGTGGTTACGGCCGTGGCGGGGCATAAAGGCCACCTGCCGGCCGGCAAGCACGCCCACCACAATCGCATCGGAGGTGGGGCCGAAGGGGGTCTCCACCCAGACTTCGTCGAATTCCGGCAACAGGTTGTAAAACCCGGAGCCTCCCAGTACTCCTATCTCGGCGTTGACCATGCGCAAGATGCTACCCGCAGCGAGTCGCCGACGAACTGACGCATGCCTTCCTCGAACGAAATTTCCGCGGTGAACCCGAGCTCCCGGGCAGCTCGATCCGGGCTTGCGAACACGTGCCGCACGTCGGAGGGCCTGAACCGGCCGGTGATCTCAGGCACGGGCGCTCGGCTACCGCTCGCCCGCCACAGCGCCTGCGCCATGTCCTCGAGACGGCGGGGATCGCCGCTGCACACGTTGAAGGGACCCGACACTGTGGAGGCAGCCCGAAGGGCGATCAGGTTGGCCCGGGCGACATCCCGGACGTGAACGAAGTCTCGGATCTGGGCGCCGTCCTCGAAAATCTGGGGAGCCAGGCCCTGCTCCAGCGCGCTTCGGAAGATGCTGGCCACTCCGGCGTAAGGGGTGTCGAACGGCATCCGCGGCCCGTATACGTTGTGGTAGCGAAGCAAGATCACGGAAGCTCCGGAGGACCGGGAGAAGGCATCGACGAGGTGTTCCTGGTGGAGCTTGGTGGCGGCGTAGACGCTGCGCGGCTGAAGCTGCGCGTCCTCCGGGACGGCGTACGGTTTCAGCTCTTCCCCGCAATCGGGACATCCAGGCTCGAACCTTCCCGCCTTCAGATCCTCGAGAGCCCTCGGCCCGGGCGCCACCACTCCATGAGCGGAGCAGGTGTAACGTCCTTCTCCGTAGACGACCATGCTGCTGGCCAGCACCAACCTCCCTCGAAACTGCGACCCCCAGAGGGCCTGCAGCAGGTTCGCCGTGCCCCCGCAGTTCACCGAGACGTACTCGGTAACGTCCCCAAAGTCGACGCCCAGACCTACCACGGCGGCCTGGTGACAGACCGCATCCACTCCCTCTGCAGCCGACGCCACGGCTTCCGGGTCCCGGATATCGTCGAACAGATACTCGGCACCGGAGTTGAGGTAGTCCGGCTTCGGGCCGTGGGCGAGCGGATGGAGGCAGTCCAGTACTCGAACCTGATCCCCTTGCTCCACCAGCAGGTCAACGATGTGAGAGCCGATGAATCCAGCCCCGCCTGTGACCAGGACCCTCATGCCGGCTGGGTGAGCGGCAGTCGAACGGTAAACCGGCACCCGGGAGCCAGATTTTGGACCTCGATGCCGCCGTTGTGAGCCTCGACAATGCCTCGTGCAATTGCCAGGCCCAGCCCGGCCCCGCCGTTGGAGTCCGGCGTCCGGGCGGCCTTACCCCTGAACGCCAAATCGAAGACCCTGTCGAGGTCCGTCTCGGGAATGCCTCCACACTCGTCGCTGACCGTCACCACCGCATGCCCGTCGGCAAGGCCTGCCTGAAGGCTTACCGATCCCTTCGACGGGGTGTGGCGGATTGCGTTCTCCAGCAGGTTGTGGAGAACCCGGCTGAACTCGGAAACCGATGCCTCCACCACCGGACTCCCGGAGACCTCCCCCTCCAGCTTGACTCCCTTGATCTCGGCGAGTGCCGAGGCCCCGGCGAGCGCGTCGGAGACCAGATCGGCAAGGGACACCGGCGTGAAGTTCAGCGAGAGAGCGCCCGCATTGATGCGGCTCAGCTCGAACAGATCATCCACCAGATGAGCCAGCCGGTCGGTCTCCTGGCGAAGGTTGCGGTAGTAGCGTCGGACGGTGTCTCGGTCCGCCACCACACCGTCCTCAAGCGCCTCCGCCATCGCTCTGATGCCGGCCAGCGGCGTCCTGAGATCGTGGGAGACCCACGCGACCAGCTCTCGCCTCGAGGAGTCCATCGCCCGCTCCCGGGCCCGGGTCTCCTCCAGCTTCACTCGCATCTGGTCGAGCTCCCGGGCCAGCGATGCCAGCTCACGCGGCTCCGACTCGCCGGCGAAGCGGCTGGGTTCGCCCTCGGCCACGCCGCGAGCAGCGACGGAAAGATTCCGGCTGGCCTCGCCGACCCGGCGGCCCAGCAGGAATGCAATCGCCAGGCCAACGGTTGCCGCGGCAAAAAGAACGACCACCAGAGCGGCAAGATCGTGGGTCGAGATGAACATCCCCCTCGCGGCAAGCAGAGCACCCGCGCTCACCGCCCCCAGCGCCGCAAATGCAACCACCACCGACTGAGCGGCTATCGAGCGGCGCCGGAGGGCGTGGAGGCTGAGCGCCCCGACGGCCCCCGCTGCCAGGGCACCTCCGCCGGCCATCACGGAGAGCTGGATGGTGTCGGCGAAGGGAATGCCCACCAGGGTGGAAACCCAGGCCGTCGTGAACGCCCCCGCCAGGATGCCGAGAAGGACGAGAACTATCACAGGTCGAACCTGTAGCCGACGCCCCACACCGTGACCAGATGTTTGGGCGCAACGGGATCGCTCTCCACCTTCTCCCGCAGCCTCCGGATGTGAACCGTCACGGTGGAGGTGTCCCCGAACCGGTATCCCCACACCCGCTCCAGCAACGCTTCCCGGCTGAACACCCGGCCCGGGTGGCGCATCAAAAAGCTCAGCAGATCGAACTCCAAAGCGGTGAGCACCACCGGATTGCCGCCGACGGTGATCTCTCGGGACTTGAGGTCGGCCCAAATGTCCCCCGCCTCGACGATATCCGGCTCCGACCTCACCGCCACCGCAGCCCGGCGCTTCAATATCGCGTTGATCCTGAGCGTCAGCTCACGAGGCGAGAAGGGCTTGACCACGTAGTCGTCGGCCCCCACCTCCAGCCCATGCACCCGGTCGGCCTCCTCGATTCTGGCGGTGAGCATCACGACAGGCACCTCGCTTTTGAGGCGAAGCCGCCGAAAGACCTCATGGCCGTCGATGCCGGGAAGCATCAGGTCCAGCACCACAAGATCGGGCATCTTGTGCTCGGCCATCCGTAGCGCCTCCAGACCGTCGGCTGTAGTGGTTACTGAGAAGCCCTCACGTTCCAGATACCGGGTAACCACCTCCGACACCGTCGGATCGTCCTCCACCACCAGCACGTGGCGCGGCGCGCTCACCACGGGCTCATCACCAGCGCCTGGACGGCTATCGCTGTCGCCGCCGATGCTCCCAGCCACCAGCGGCGTACCTGCGGGCCGATCCACGCGGCGGCAAGCACCAGCCAGGGGGTGAATAGAAGCCAGATCCTCTCGACCTCGCCCTTGGACAGGCCGCTCAGGTTGGCCGCGGCCACCGCCACGAGGGCGCTCAAGAAGAGCAGCCGGCCTTTATCGAAGGGAGCTTCCGTCCGAATCATGCCCCGGATCGCCGCCGGGCCGCAGGCTATTGCCAGTGCTGCCAGGTTGGCGATCAGAAAGTACGGGTAGGGCCTCAGGCCGCCGATCCCCGCGTAGTACTGCACTCTGGTGGCCATCAGACCTTCGGGCCACCAGAAGCCGAAAAGAGCGAAGAGCAAAACAACAAGCGACGCACCTGCACCAGCGTAGAGCAACGGCTTCAGGTTGCGGCGGGCGAGGGCAACCGCCGCCGGGACCACCGCCAGAGCTGCCGCTCCATAGGTCAGGAAGAGGGCACAGCCGAAAAGCACGCCGCCGCCAAGGGCCTTCAGCCACCGGTCCGGATCCGCCGAGATGATCAGAGCCACCGCCCACGCCGCCACCCCGGCGTAGAGGGCGTCGGCCGAGGTGGCGATCCAAACTGCGAACGGCGCCAGAACCAGCCAGGGAGCGGCGGTGCGAGCAAGGTCCTCGCCCGACACCGATTTGGCTGCCACCAGGACCGCGGGAACCACCGAGGCACCCGTCGCGATGTAAAGCGCAGCGACTATGCCCGGAGCTGTGAGGCCGATGGCCTTCAGAGCGCCGAGAAGCACCACCAGTCCCGGAGGGTGTCCCTGAACGTGGATGGGGAAGCCGGCGATCCGGCTCGTGAAGCTATTCACAAAGTCCGTCAGGTCGCCGGCGTGAGGCAGAAAAGCAAACGCCTCGAGCGGGTTGGCCATCGGCGCGGTCAGCGCTCCCCAGCCATCGGCAGCCGCCAAGGCCACCGCCCAGACAGCCGCCCCGACGAAACTGGCCCAGAGGAGGCCTTTCCAGGAGAGCCGGAACGCAGCCCGATGTCCCCAGGCAACCACCGTTGCCGCAATCAAAACGGCGGGAACGATTCGGATGCTGATTCTCGGCTCGAGCTCTCCGAAAAGAGGCGGCGCACCCAAGGCAAGCCTTTGCCCCGATGCGGCCAGAGCCGTTCCGAGAAGATGAGCCACTACTATCAGGCCCGCGTAGACGGCGAGCGCAACAAAGCCGGCGCGGAAGCCCGGCAGCCGCCCGGTTCGGGGAACCGTTAGATCTGGGGTCGACACCTGTAGATCGTAGCCCGGCTCCGGCAAGTCCTCGCCCGAGACCGGAACAGTTCACCAAATTGTAAGCACGAATCCGGGGTCCTTCCGGACCTCGCAGATCTAGCATCGGGTAATGCGCAGCGTGATCCTGCCGGTGCTCAACGAGGCAGAGGCCCTCCCATGGGTTCTCGAGAGAATGCCGCCCGGATACCTCCCGATAGTCGTGGACAACGGCTCGACCGATGGATCGGGTGACGTGGCGCGAGCCCTGGGCGCCGCCGTGGTGCTCGAGTCCCGGCCCGGATTTGGGGCGGCGTGCTGGGCCGGACTACAGGCTGCCTCCGACGGCGTCGTCTGCTTCATGGACTGCGATGGTTCCCTCGATCCGAGCTCGCTTCCCCTGGTGGCAGGGGCGGTCGAGTCGGGCGATGCGGATCTGGTGCTGGGAAGGCGACAACCCTCCCCGGGAGCCTGGCCCTGGCATGCCCGTGCCGCCAACCGGCTGCTCGCTTTCGAGCTGAGGCGCCGGACCGGCGCCAAACTCACCGATCTCGGCCCGATGAGGGCCGCCCGGCGGGAGGGATTGATAGGCCTCGACCTCAGGGATCGACGCTTCGGGTGGCCCCTCGAGATGGTCATCAAGTCGGCTGCCGCAGGATGGCGAATATGCGAGGTGCCCGTCCCCTATCTGCCCCGCAGAGGGGGCGAGTCCAAGGTGTCGGGCTCTTTGAAAGGCACATTGCAGGCCGTCGCCGACATGGGAGCGCTGCTCCGGTGACCCTGCGCCCGGCGTCGATTGCGGTCCTCGCCAAGGAGCCGCGGCCCGGCCGCAGCAAGACCCGTCTGTGCCCTCCGTTGCGCCCGGTCGAAGCAGCGGCCCTGGCGCAGGCGATGCTGCGGGACACGCTCGAGGCCGTGAAGGGCAGCAGCTCAGCACGCAAGGTCCTCGTGCTCGACGGCAGTCCCGGCCCCTGGGTGCCCGATGGGTTCGAGGTGATAGCACAACGAGGGGCCGATCACGCCGCCCGCATCGCATCCGCTTTTGCCGACCTGAAGGGGCCGGCGGTCTTGATCGGGATGGACACTCCGCAGGTGACCTGCTCGTTACTCGATGATGCCGTGGCGGTGCTCCTCGAGCCCGGGGTCGACGCGGTCCTGGGGCCTGCGACCGACGGAGGCTGGTGGCTGGCAGGCCTTCAGACCCCGAACCCGGAAGCCTTCTCGGGACTGCCCATGAGCCGGCCCGATACGGCAGCGCATCAACGGCGGCGGTTCGACTCTCTCGGCCTGCATTGCCGAGAGATCGCGGAGATGACCGATGTGGACGATTGGCCGAGCGCAGTGGCGACCGCATCCCTGGCTCCGGCGACCCTGTTTGCGCAGCTGCTCGCCCGGCTGGCCGATCGGGTGCCGGCACCACCGTCGTGAACCGGCTGATGCTGCACGCCGACGACGGTTCGATGGTCGCGATGCACCTGCAACGGTGGCTGGAATCGACCTCCACGGAGGACGAGGAGGTTCTCGATAAAGTGGTGAGCCCGGTGCTCGAGGTGGGGTGCGGTCCCGGCCGGCACATCGCCGAGCTCTCCAGCCGGGGAGTCGTCGCCCTGGGCGTGGACGCCTCCGCCCACGCGGTGGAGATCGCCACCAACCGGGGTGCGCCGGCGCTCCAGAGATCGATATTCGATCCGCTTCCCGGCACCGGACGATGGGGCACGTTGTTGATCCTCGACGGAAGCATCGGCATAGGCGGGGATCCCGAGGCCCTGCTGACCAGAGCTGGCGAGCTGCTGAGATGCGGCGGCCTGGTTCTGCTGGAGATCGGCCCGCCGGGGTCCCGGTCACGGATCGTGCGGGCGCGGTTGGAGGCCGGCGGCCGGTGCACCGCCTGGTTTCCGTGGGCGCTGGTGGGAGTCGACGCGATCAGCGACCTCGCCT
>Ga0299913_10005252_pt1 | contig 11023 bp, 13 predicted proteins | sample RVTome_9_FD_201360 | JGI IMG/M metagenome (GOLD analysis project Ga0299913, IMG submission 201360) | Soil microbial communities from uranium-contaminated site in the Upper Colorado River Basin, Wyoming, United States - RVT155D38 (version 2) ... | reverse complement strand
TCGTCTGCATCAAACAGGTCCCGGCCACCGGCGCCGACAAGCGCTACACCGATGACCTGCGCCTCGACCGCGCCGGCGCCGAGGCGATCATCAACCCGCTCGACGAGTACGCCATCGAGCAGGCCCTCCGCCTGCTCGACGATGGGGCGGCCGAGTCGGTGACCTACCTGTCGATGGGTCCCGAGCAGGCCGCCGAGGCGCTGCGCCGCGCGCTGGCCATGGGCGGCGACGACGCGGTGCACGTCACCGATGCGGCGCTCGCCGGCGCCGACGAGTGGGCGACCGCCAAGGTCCTCGCCGCCGCGCTCGACAAGCTGGCTCCCGACGTCGCGCTCATGGGCATGGCGTCGGACGACGCTCGAGGATCGCTCGTCCCCGGTGCCGTGGCCGCCATGCGCGACGTGCCGCTGCTCTCGTACGGCGCCGAGCTGAAGGTCGCCGAGGGCGAGGCGCGCGTGCGCCGCCTGTCGGCCACCGGCTACGACTGGATCCGCGCGCCGCTGCCGGTGGTCGCGACGGTGACCGACCAGGTCGGCGAGCCGCGCTACGCCAGCCTCAAGGGCATCATGGCCGCCAAGCGCAAGCCGCTCGAGACGTGGTCGCTGGGCGACGTCGGGCTCTCCCCCGACGACCTGCGCGGCGCCGCCCTCACGACCGTGACCGATGCGCGGCCGCCGGAGGAGAAGCCGCCCACCGAGCGCATCGAGAACCTGGGCGCCTCCGAGGCGGCGACGAAGATCGCCGACTGGCTCGCTGCACGAAAGCTGATCTGAGGACCGATGAGCAACGACATCCTGTTCCTGGCCGAATTCGTCAACGGCGCGCCCGCGCGATCGGCGCTCGAGCTCGCCACCGGCGCCGCCGAGCTGGCCTCGCAGTCCGGCGGATCGGCCGTCGGACTGGCCTACGGCTCGGGAGCCGCGTCGGGCGCGGCCGGGCTGGGCGCGTACGGCGCGGCGCGCGCCATCGTGCTCGGCGACGAGGATCGGCCCGCGATCACCTACGCCCCCGGCGCCATCGCCGCGACCCGCGATGCCGGGCTGGCGCTGCTGGCCCCCGCCACGCCGAACGGTCGTGACCTCGCCGCCGCGCTGGTCGGCAGCCTCGACCTGCCGGCCTTCGGCCCGGTCCGCGCCGCGCGCGTGGCCGATGGCGTGCTCGAGACCGAGCAGGCGACCCTGCAGGGCTCGGTGATCACCACCTCCCGCCCGGCGGACGGCGCCCCGACGCCGGCGGTCGTGCTCGTCCTGGCCAACACGTTCACGCCGGCCGAGGGCGGCTCCGGCGAGGCCGAGGTGGCCGAGGCGCCGGCCACGGAGGAGTCGGCCCTGGCGAAGGCCGAGGTGGCCGAGAGCCACGAGGCCGAGGCGTCGGTCGTCAACCTCGAGGAGGCCACGGTGATCGTCGCCGGCGGACGCGGCGTCGGCGGCGAGGATGGCTTCGCACCGCTGCGCGAGCTGGCCGAGGCCCTGGGTGGGGCGGTCGGCGCGTCGCGCGCCGCGGCCGACGCCGGCTGGATCCCGTACCAGCTCCAGATCGGCCAGACCGGCAAGGTCGTGAAGCCGTCGCTCTACATCGGCGCCGGCATCAGCGGCGCGATCCAGCACCGGGTCGGCATGCAGACGGCCGAGCACGTCGTGGCCATCAACAAGGATCCCGATGCGCCGATCGGCGAGTTCGCCGACCTGTTCGTGGTGGGGGACCTGTTCCAGATCATCCCGGCCCTGACCGAGGAGATCCGCCGGCGCAAGGGAGGCTGAGGAACGGACCGATGATGCGCTCACTGTTCGGCGGCCGCCGGCGCAGCGTCTTCAGCGCCGGGAAGGAGCTCGGCGCCTACCGCAACGACCTGTCCGAGCGGGCGCAGCGCATCGACGCGCGCCTCATCGAGCTGGCCGACGACATCGAGGCGCTGCGCCGGCGCGCGATCGAGCCGGAGGAGGCGGTCGCCCGGCTGACGGTGCACGAGGAGGCGCTCGACGCCGAGTCCGATGCGCTCGTCGAGATGCTGGCCCCGGAGGAGCTGCACGGGCTGCACATGGAGTACGAGGCCAACCTCGAGCGGGCGCTGCGCGGCCTGGTCACCGTGGAGCGCGGCTGCGCCATCACGCGCCTGCCGCACCGCCCGCCGGACGACGAGGAGCCCTTCACCTACTACAAGCGCGGCCATGGCAACGTGAACCACGCACGGCTGCGGATGGCGGAGATCGTCGACGTCATGCTCAAGTGGGAGCCCGGCCGGCCGGCCGAGGCGACGGTCGCCGCGCGCCTGCACCGCGACCGCCGCTGAGCCCGCGGTATATACCGATATACACCCCGACATCTTGTGGTATGCTTCGCGCCGGTACCACCACTGGTATAGTCCGCCGCTCAGGAGCACCCATTTCGAATGCGATGCCCACGCTGTGAGCAGACCGGCACGCGCGTCATCGACTCGCGCGACCTCGAGGGAGGCAGCACGATTCGCCGCCGGCGCGAGTGCGAGGCGTGCTCCCATCGGTTCACGACCTACGAGCGTCCCGAGGGCGCTCGGCTGGTGGTCGTCAAGCGCGACGGGTCCCGCCAGGACTTCGACCGCGAGAAGTTGCGCGCCGGCCTGCTGAAGGCCCTGCAGAAGCGACCGGTCACCCTGGATCGCGTCGAGGCCGCCGTGGACGACATCGAGGCCACGCTCCGCGCGCGCGGCGATGCGGAGATTCCGTCCACCGAGATCGGGCGGCTCGCCACGGAGGCCCTGCGCGGGCTGGACCAGCTGGCGTACATCCGCTTCGCATCGGTCTATCACGCCTACGACGACATCGAGACGCTGCAGCGCGAGGTGGATCGGCTCATCCGCGGCCGCACTGAGTGAGTACCATCAGCGCCGCATGATCCTGTCCGATCGGGACATCCGGGCCGCGGTCGAGGCGGGCCGGATCGTCATCGACCCCTACCTGCCCGAGGCCGTCCAGCCGTCGAGCGTGGACCTGCACCTCGGCAACCGGTTCCGCGTCTTCCGCAACAACCGCACGGCCGTCATCGATCCACGCGCCGACCAGCCGGAGCTCACCGAGCTGGTCGAGATCGGCGGCGACGAGCCGTTCATCCTCCACCCCGGCGAGTTCGTCCTCGGCGCCACCCTGGAGCGCGTCGGCCTGCCGGACGACCTCGTGGCCAGGCTCGAAGGCAAGAGTTCTCTGGGGCGCCTGGGTCTGCTCATCCACTCGACCGCCGGCTATGTCGATCCCGGCTGGGAGGGGACCCTGACGCTGGAGCTCAGCAACGTCGCCAATCTGCCGATCAAGCTGTACGACGGCATGAAGATCGGCCAGCTCAGCTTCCAGCAGCTCAGCTCGCCGGTCGAGATCGGCTACGGCGACAGCCGCCTCGGCTCGCGCTACCGCGGCCAGACCGATCCGACGGCCAGCCGCTACCACGCCGACTTCGAGCGGACCCGGGTCTCGCGTTCGTGACGGAGCCGCTCTTCGCGCTCGGGGAGCCGCGCCGCTATGCCGGCGACGTGACGGTGCGCGTCGTGCGCGCCGGCTGGTTCCGTCCCGATGCCGGCGGCTTCTTCGGCGTCGTGCCGAAGCCGCTGTGGAGCCGGCTGACGGAGACCGACGACCGCGGCCGCCTGCGATGCCGGCTGAACCTGCTGCTGGTGGAGGCCGGCGGCAAGCGGATCCTGCTCGAGACCGGCACCGGGGTGCGGATGACCGACAAGGACCGCGACATCAAGGGCGTCGAGGGCGGCGACCCGGTCGAGGCGTTGCGGGCGGTGGGGGAGGACCCCGGCTCGATCGACTTCGTCGTGGTCAGCCATCTCCACTACGACCACGCCGGCGGCATGGTCGACGCCGACGGCCGGCCGAGCTTCCCGAACGCTCGCTACGTCGTGCAGCGCGACGAGTCGGAGGCGGCCCACGGCGACGAGCTGCGGGTGCAGGGGATCATGGAGGTCGAGCAGCTCGACGCCGTCCGAGCGGCCGGACAGCTGGCCGAGGTGAGCGGCGAGGTGGAGCTGGTGGAGGGCGTGCGCGTCGTGCGCACCGGCGGGCACACGCGCGGGTCGCAGGCGGTGCTCATCGGTTCGGCGCGCCCGCCGCGGCGCACCGGCGATCCGACGGACCGGGCTGTCCTGTGGGGCGACCTCATCCCGACCCGCTGGCAGATCCCCGTGCGCTGGACGAGCGCCTTCGACGACTATCCGATCGAGGCGATCGAGGTTCGCAACGAGCTCGTCGCCCGGGCGGCCGACGAGGGCTGGTGGTGTTACTTCACCCACGATCCCGGCGACCTGCCGATCCGCATCGAGCGCACCGAGAAGGGCGGCTTCCGCGCCGCCGCGGACTGAACGCCCGTTCGACCGACGCCGCCCGCGAGGCTATGATGGTCCCGCCACCTTCGAAGCCCACTGACTTCGTGGAAAGGACCTCACCACACGTGAACCATCTTTTCTTCGGGCTGCGCCGCGGGACCGTCCTGGGCGTCGGCCTCGTGCTCACCCTGGCCATGGCGGCCTGCGCCCCGGCCGATGACGGCGGCGATGCCACGGACGGCGGCGCCGCGACCGACGCGGCCACCGACGGGGGCACCGCGGGCGGCGGCACCGTCTCCGTGACCGACGGCACCGTCGAGATCACGGCCGACCAGCTCGTGTTCGACGCCAACGTCATCCAGGCGCCGGCGGGCGAGGCGTTCACGATCACCCTCGTGAACAACGACACCGCGCCGCACAACATCAGCATCTACCGCGAGGAGGGCGGCGAGGAGATCGTCGTCGGCGACGTCATCAACGGCGGCGAGACGGTCGACGTCGAGGTCCCCGCGCTCGACGCCGGCGAGTACTTCTTCGTCTGCGACATCCACCCCGAGATGAACGGCTCGGTCGTCGTCGAGGGCTGACCCCGGCTCACCGTCGCGCCCGGGACCACGCCGCGTGGGCCCGGGCGCTTCTCGTCGCTCAGCCCTCGAGCAGGTCCTCGACGATCCGGGCCATGCGCGCCGGGTCGAGCGGCCCGACGATCTCGCGCAGCACGGTCCCCTCGGCGCCGACGAAGTAGTGCCGCGGCAGCCCGTCGCCGCTCGCCCATCGGTAGTACGCCTCCAGCTCCGGATCGAGCAGGATCGGATAGGCGATCTCGTAGCGGTCGACGAAGTCGCGGACCACGTTCGACCCCTCGCCCCAGTCGACCCCCAGGATGAGCAGCTCCCCTGGATGGGCGTCGGCCAGGCGCTGCATGGCCGGCATCTCGGTGCGGCACGGCTCGCAGCTCGTGGCCCAGAAGTTGACCCACACCAGCCGCCCGTCGGCGTCGTCCAGGCTCCAGGTCCGACCCTCCAGGTCGCGGAGCTCCAGCGCCGGGGCCGGCTCGCCCACGAGTGAGCCGATGCGACCGTCGGGCTCGCCGCGCAGCAGCGGGACCGATGCCAGCCAGGCCATCACCACGCCCAGGGCCACGATGAGCAGGAGCCACGCGAGGCTCCAGCGGCGGCGGCGCAGGGCGGCGATCATCGGTCTGCCAGCGCGTCCTCGACGTCGGGTCGGGTGATGGTCAGCTCGGCGCGCTCCTCGCCGTCGACGACGAGCACGGGGATGCGGTGCGCGTAGCGCACGAGCAGGTCGTCATCGGTCTCGATGTCGACCGCGTCCCATCCATCGGTGCCGAGCATGTCGTCCAGCAGGACGCCGGCGTCCTCGCAGAGGTGGCATCCCTCGCGAACGTAGAGCGTCGGGCGCGGCATGCGCCGCATCTTACGGTACCCTTGTGCCGGCGCCGCCCCCGTAGCTCAGTGGATAGAGCGCCGCCGTCCTAAGGCGGGCGTCGGGGGTTCGAATCCCTCCGGGGGCGCCATAGCTCAGCCACGCGGGGCGCGTCTCGGCGGGCTCGCTCAACCTTGAGCCAGGAGGGAATCCATGACGCCCTGGGATAGGCTGCGGGACCGAGTTGGCGGCATGTCGGAACAGGACCGCCGACGCTGGCTCGTCGTGGGCGTCCCAGTCGTGCTGGCCGTCACGGTTCTGATTGTGGTTTCTCCCTGGGCGATCTGGCCGCTCGCCACGGCCGCAATCTGGCTCGCGGCAATCGGGGTCGTCGTGGTTGTAGCGGTTCGCCTTGCGCTCAGGGACCGGTAGTTTCGTACCGACGGAAGCGCGACGCCCGGAAGAGGCGCTCTCGCGACGCACTCGCTGCTGCGAGGATCAACGAGCCACCCGGGCCGTCCACTGCTCGCAGGTCGTGTCGACTCGAAGCCGAAAGGTACCGGGCCCGATCTGCCTGACAGGTTCCACGCCCTGGCGGGCGCCTCCCGTGCCGAATGACTCGTCCACGCTGGCCACGGCATCATCGGCTTCGTTCAGCAGCTCGATCTTGAGCTCGCAGCCTGAGACGGTCTGAGGGCTCGCAGTCCAGGCGAGATCGTACCTGTCTGGCTCGAGCGGGAAGGCGTCGCTCTCCGTGACGCCCTCGCCTCCCCGCAGCACGGAGGCAGTGTCGTCGCACGCCGCCGTCGTAACGGCCAGCACCATCAACGCCATCGGCAAGCCGATTGGCCTCCCCCAGCGAGACCCGGAGTGGAGCATCGCGGTTCATGCTCGCCAACCGGCCGCCACACCGGCTGGTGCTCGCTACGATCGATGCTCAATATCGCCTCAACATTTCGGACACTCCCGTGGCAGCTGGCGGCCGATGGCCCCGTCGCAGCCGTGGATCGGATCTCGCCGCCGGCAGGCGGACGTACGATCACGCCGAAGGACATGCCGATGGTCAACGACGGGCTCCGCTCACGGCTCGGGACGTACCGCGACCGAGGGGACAACGCGCCTCGCGCCGTCCGCGGTGCCGCGCCCTACGTCGCGGCGCTCATCGGCGTCGGTCTCGTCACCGTGGTCATCGCGCAGGTTGGGCTGCAGCTGGCGAACGCCTCGCTCGCCTACATCGTGGTGGTGCTCCTGGCGGCGGTCCTCGTCGGCCGCGGCCCGGCGATCGCCGCTGCCTTCGTCGCGTTCCTGGCCTTCAACTACTTCCTCACCGAGCCGCGCTACACCTTCGCCGTCGCGGATCCGGGCGAGTGGCTGAGCCTCCTCCTGTTCCTCGCGGTGGCGTTCATCAGCGGTCAACTGGCGGCTGATCAGCGCCAGCGCGCCCGCGAGGCCGCGGAGTACGAGCGGCACACGCGGGTCCTCTACGACGTGGCGGATGCGATCGCCGAGCCCGATCTCCGCCGCGCGTTGCAGGCGGTCGCGGACCGCCTGCGGCGCGAGATCGACGCAGACGGTCTCCAGATCGAGCTGGGCGGTCACCGCGTGCGCTCCGTGGCTGACTCGAGCCATGGCGTGGTGGAGGCGCTCGACCGCCGGACGGGCAGAACTGAAGACGTCCTCGGTTCGTCCGGTTCGTCGCCTGGCGCGCAGCGCTGGATGCGAGTGTCGCTGCCACAGGGCGGCAAACGGTCAGCGTCGACCTTCGGTCTCGCCCGCGTGCCAATCAGCGGGCCGCGGGGTGAGGCCGGGGTCATCCTCGTCGCCACGCAGGCCGGAAGCCGGATGACCGAGGACGCCGGACGGCTCCTCGCATCGGTCTCCGGCCAGCTGTGGGTCGCCCTCGAGCGCTCGCGACTCCGCGACGAGGCGACCGAGGCGGAGGTGCTTCGGCGGTCCGACGACGCGAAGTCGGCGCTCATCGACGCGGTGTCGCACGACCTGCGGACTCCGCTGGCATCGATCATCGCGGCGGCCGGCAGCCTGCGGCAGCGGGGCGTGCAATGGACGGAGGACGAGCGCGAGGGCTTTGCCGCGGCGATCGAGCAGGAAGCACGACGGCTGGACCGCATCGTTGGCAATCTCCTGGATCTGGGACGGATCCGCGCCGGGGCGATCCATCCGGCCACGGCGTGGTACGAACTGGTCGCGCTGGTTCGCGAGGTGGCCGGGCGCCTGGAGGGCCTCGCCAATGAGCGGCATCAACGTCTCATCCTGGACCTGCCGGACGAGCTGCCGCCGGTGGCGCTCGACTACTCGATGATCGACCAGGTCCTGACGAACCTGCTGGAGAACGCGCTGAAGTTCTCGCCATCCGGGACGGACGTGGTCGTCGGGGCGTCGATGACCGATGAGTCTCTGAGCGTGCGCGTCGACGATGCCGGTGCCGGTCTGCCGGAGTCGGAGCGGCAGCGTGTCTTCGATCCGTTCTATCGGGTCCGAGGTGCCGCGGCCCCTGGGACGGGTCTCGGCCTGGCCATCGCCAGCGGGCTGGTCCGGGCGCATGGCGGGACGATCTCGGCCGAGCCCCGCGCCGGAGGCGGAACCCGGTTCACCTTCACCATCCCGGCCGAGGAGGCCGGACCCGAGCCGTGAGCGCGGAGCAGCGGCCTGGCGCGCGCATCCTCGTGGTCGACGACGAGGCCGAGATCCGGCGCACGGTCGAGCGCATCCTGATCGGGCACGGGTTCTCGGTGCGGGTTGCGGCGACCGGTGAGGCTGCCCTGGCGGACGAGCCGACCTTCCATCCGGATCTGCTCCTGCTCGATCTCGGCCTGCCCGACATCGACGGCTTCGAGGTCATTCGCCAGCTGCGGGAGCGAACGAGCACGCCGATCGTCGTGCTTTCGGTCCGGGGCGCGGAACGCGACAAGGTGCGTGCGCTCGAGCTCGGGGCCGACGACTACCTGACCAAGCCGTTCGGCGTGGATGAGCTCCTCGCCCGCATGCGAGTCGCACTGCGTCACGCCGCGCGACCCGCGCGCGGCACCGAGGCGATCTTCCGCGCCGGCGACCTGGCGATCGACTTCGAGCGACGCCGGGTGACGATGGCCGACGTGGTCGTCGCGCTGACGCCGACCGAGTACTCGCTCCTGACCGCGCTGGCGGAGCACCCGGGTCGAGTCCTGACCGACCTCGCGCTGCTGCGACGCGTCTGGGGACCCGAGTACGGGTCGGAGAGCCACTACCTGCACGTCTACATGGCCCGCCTGCGGAAGAAGCTCGAGCCCGACCCGGGCCGACCGCGCTACCTGCAGACCGAGCCGGGCGTCGGCTACCGCCTGCTCGAGGCCGATGTGGACGGTGGAGTCGAGAGCGACGGATCTTGAGGCGGTCTTGAGGCGGCCGTTGACACGGCATTGAGCCCCCGGAGCGCACGCTGAGAGCGGACAACCACCCGCTCGGGGCCCCGGAGGCCCACGTGAATGACATCGCCCACGATCACCACTCTGTCGACGACGCAGGGCCTGCTTGCCGCCGTGCGTGCAGCCTGCTGCCTCCTCAATCAAGCTCCGGACGAGGTGAGCGCCGTCACGGTTGCCGGCGACCTGGAGCCGGGCTCGACGGCACTGCCGGTCCTGGCCCGTGCCGAGTCGCTCGGGCGTGAGTTCGGCTGCAGCGTGCTGATGCACCTCGCGCATGACCGATACGAGATCCGTTTCTCTCGCACCTCGGCCGACGCACCGCAGTGAAGGCCGAGCAGCCGGGGCTTCACGTCGCCGGCGACCTCTCGTTGCGCGAGGATCGGCAGGGCCGCCGCAGCGGCGACCGCTACGTCCGCATCGTCCGTCCCTTCGCCGATCGCTTCCGGCGCACGGCGGCGGGCCACCTCCTCGCGTCCGAACGCGTACTCCGGCCGGCGGGGCCGTTCGGCACCATTCTGGATGTGCTGCGGCGAGCCCTCATCGGCCGCCGGGTTGCGTCCGAGCACGAGCTCCAGGAGCGGGTCGGGCCGATCAAGGGGCTGGCGGTCTTCGCGTCCGACAACATCTCCTCCTCAGCGTATGCCAGCGAGGAGATCATGCGCGTCCTCGTGCTGGCCGGGCTCGGCGCCCTGTCGCTCACGATGCCGACCACGATCGTCATCGTCGCGGTCATGGCGATCGTCGTGACGAGCTACCAGCAGACGATCCGCGCATATCCGAGCGGTGGTGGCTCGTACGTCGTGGCCAGCGACAACTTCGGGCGCGGCCCCGGTCTCGTGGCGGCCGCGGCCCTGCTGACGGACTACGTGCTCACGGTGGCCGTGTCGATCGCCGCCGGCGTCGCCGCGCTGACGTCCATCGTCCCGGGCCTGTTCCAGCATCGGGTGCTGCTCGGCGTCGCCTTCATCGGCGTCCTCTGGGTCGGTAACCTGCGCGGCATCCGTGAAAGCGCCAACGTCTTCGCGGTGCCGACCTACGTGTACCTGGTGGCCATGTACGGCCTGCTGGTACTCGGCCTGTGGCAGTTCGCGACCGGCTCGCTTCCGGAATACACGGCGCCTGCGAGCTGGCAGCAGGCTCACGGTGCCGAGACCCTGGGTCTGCTGCTCATCCTGCGCGCCTTCGCGTCCGGCTCCGTCGCGCTGACGGGAACCGAGGCCGTGTCGAACGGTGTTCCCGCCTTCCGCCCGCCGGGAGCACACAACGCCGGCCTCGTCCTGCTCCTGATGGGCACCTTCTTCGCCTCGATCTTCCTCGGGATCAGCTTCCTAGCCGCCCAGCTCGGGGTCGTGCCGGATCCAACCGAGCAGGAGACGGTCATCAGCCAGCTGACCCGCACGCTGGTCGGTGCCGGCACGCCGTACCACTACCTGATGCAGATCTCCACGGCGCTGCTCCTGGTGCTGGCGGCGAACACGGCGTTCGCGGGCTTCCCGCTGCTGTCGAGCATCGTGGCCCGTGACCGGTTCCTGCCGCGGCAGTTCCAGTTCCGCGGGGATCGCCTGGCGTTCAGCGTCGGCATCGTGGTGCTCGCGCTGCTGGCGACGGTGCTCATCGTCGCCTTCGAGGGCAGCGTCACCAACCTCATCCCGCTGTACACCGTCGGCGTGTTCATGGCCTTCACCCTCAGCCAGGGCGGGATGGTGCGTCACTGGTGGAAGCTGCGGAACGAGGTGCGCGGCTGGCGCTGGCGGGCGGCGCTCAACGGGGCCGGCGCGCTCGCCACCGGCGGCGTCGCCGTCATCGTCGGCGTCGCGAAGTTCGCACTCGGGGCGTGGATGATCTTCGTGCTCATTCCACTCCTGATCGCGGTGATGTGGGCCATCGAGCGCCACTACCGCCACGTCGAGTGTGCGCT
>Ga0299913_10005251_pt1 | contig 11023 bp, 9 predicted proteins | sample RVTome_9_FD_201360 | JGI IMG/M metagenome (GOLD analysis project Ga0299913, IMG submission 201360) | Soil microbial communities from uranium-contaminated site in the Upper Colorado River Basin, Wyoming, United States - RVT155D38 (version 2) ... | reverse complement strand
CGGGCCGGCGCCCCGTGCGCCGGTACGCTCGTGCGGTGGCCCGCCGGGAGGACATCCGCAACGTCGCGATCGTCGCGCACGTCGATCACGGCAAGACGACGCTCGTCGACGCGATGCTCTGGCAGTCAGGCTCCTTCCGCGAGAACCAGGACGTGGCGGAGCGCGTGCTCGACTCGATGGACCTCGAGCGCGAGAAGGGGATCACGATCCTCGCGAAGAACACGGCCGTCCGGCACGGAGGCGTGAAGGTGAACATCGTCGACACGCCCGGCCACGCGGACTTCGGCGGCGAGGTCGAGCGGGCGCTCACGATGGTCGACGGAGTCCTCCTGCTCGTGGACGCGAGCGAGGGACCGCTTCCGCAGACCCGCTTCGTCCTGCGCAAGGCGCTCGAGGCGCGGCTGCCACTCGTGCTCGTCGTGAACAAGGTCGACCGGCCGGACGCTCGCGTCGAGGAGGTCGTGAACGAGGTGTACGAGCTCTTCCTCGACCTCGACGCGGACGAGTCGCAGATCGAGTTCCCGGTCCTCTACGCGAACGCGCGCGCCGGGCAGGCCGGGCCGTCGCCCGGCGAGCTCGAGCCCGATCTCGAGCCGCTCTTCGCGGCGCTCCTCGAGCACATTCCGGCCCCCGCGTACGCGGAGGGACACCCGCTCCAGGCCCACGTGACGAACCTCGACGCCTCGCCGTACGTGGGGCGCCTCGCGCTCTGTCGGGTGCGCGAGGGAACGATCAGGAAGGGCCAGGCGCTCGCCTGGTGCCGCGCGGACGGGACGATCGAGCGCGCGAAGGCGACCGAGCTCTACGTGACCGAGGCGCTCGACCGGGTCGACGCGGACGAGGCCGGCCCGGGCGAGCTGATCGCCGTCGCGGGCCTTCCGGACGTCACGATCGGCGAGACGCTCGCCGACCCGGACGACCCGCGGCCGCTCCCGGTGATCGGCGTGGACGAGCCGAGCCTCTCGATGACGATCGGGATCAACACCGCGCCGCTCGCCGGGCGCGACGGCGACCGGCTCACCGCGCCGATGGTGAAGGCGCGGCTCGACCAGGAGCTCGTCGGCAACGTCTCGCTCCGCGTCCTCCCGACCGAGCGTCCGGACGCGTGGGAGGTGCAGGGCCGCGGCGAGCTCCAGCTTGCGGTGCTCGTCGAGCTCATGCGCCGGGAGGGCTTCGAGCTCACCGTCGGGAAGCCGGAGGTGGTCACCCGCGAGATCGACGGGAAGCGCCACGAGCCGGTCGAGCGGCTCGCGATCGACGCCCCGGAGGAGTACGTCGGCGTCGTCACGCAGCTCCTCGCCCTGCGGCGCGGCCGGATGGAGCAGATGGTGAACCACGGCACCGGCTGGGTGCGCATGGAGTACCGCGTCCCGGCGCGCGGGCTCATCGGCTTCCGCACGGAGTTCCTGACGGAGACGCGAGGGACCGGGATCCTCCATCACGTCTTCGACGGCTACGAGCCGTGGCACGGCGAGATGCGGACGCGCCCGACGGGGAGCCTCGTCGCCGACCGCAGCGGTGTCGCCACCTCGTTCGCGCTGCTCAACCTGCAGGAGCGCGGGCGCCTGTTCGTCGAGCCGGGGACCGAGGTCTACGAGGGGATGGTGATCGGCGAGAACGCCCGGGCCGAGGATCTCGACGTCAATCCGACGAAGGAGAAGAAGCTCACGAACATCCGCTCGTCGACCGCAGACGAGCTCGTGCGGCTCATCCCACCGCAGCCGCTCTCCCTCGAGCAGGCGCTCGAGCTGATCCGCGAGGACGAGTGCGTCGAGGCGACGCCCCGGCACGTCCGGCTGCGCAAGGTCGAGCTCTCCGCGCAGCGGCGCCAGACCGCCGCGTCGCGCAGGGCGCGCGGGCTCGCGTCCGTCTGAGCCGCGAGACCCAGGTACAGCCATGACCTCGACCTTCCGGCCGGCAGCGGCCTCGGCCAGTGCCCTGGGAGAATCTTCTTGGCAGAACTAGTGCAACGGCGTATTATCCGCCGCGTGAGGCGCGTGCTCCTCGTTCTCGCCTGTGCCGTCCTTCTCGCGCCCGCGGCGCACGCGCAAGGAGAGCCGCTCGACATCCTCGACGGCGGCGTCTCGGGGCAGATCACCCACTGGCTGACGTTCGGCAACGGGCAGTTCGGGGAGCCGGTCGTCCACCTGGAGGAGCCGGGTCTCTACCGGTTCATGATCACCGACAATGCCGCGGGCCACAATTTCTGGCTCACGGGCCCGGCGCCCAACCAGCTCGTGTTCCGGACCGTGTTCGAGAGCATGGAGCTGCCGCCGCCTGATCCGAACGGGCCGCCCCAGCAGTTCGACCGGGTGCTCGACGCGGGGATCTACCGCTACCAGTGCGAGAACCACGCGTTCATGACCGGCTGGTTCTCCGTGGGCGACGTCGTGGTCGTCCAGACGGAGACCGGCAACGGGTTCATCACGAGCGACCCCGCCGGCGTGAACTGGCCGTCCAACCGGGGCGCGGCGTTCCCCGCCGGGACGCAGGTGACGCTCTCGGCGACGCCGCAGAACTCGTCTTTCACCTTCAACGGCTGGCTCTACGGCTGCGGCGGGCTCGGCGGTTGCACCGTCACCGTGGACGGCCGGACCGAGGTGCGGGCGATGTTCGGCACGCCCGTCGCCGCGACCGCGCCGGCCACGATCTCGAAGCTCGCGGTCGTGAAGCGGAACGCGCGCCGCACCGTCCGCGTCACGCTCGCCGTGAAGCGCACGGCCGACGTGACCGCCCAGCTCCGCAAGAGGACGCGCGTGGTCGTCGCCAAGACGGCGCGTCTCACGGCGGGCACGCGCCTCGTGGCGCTCGCCGTTCCGAGGCGGGCGAAGGCGGGCTTCTACACCGTCCGGGTCGCGATGCGCGACCTCGACGGCAAGACCTTCGGAGCCAGCCGCACCGTCCGTATCCCGCGCTGAGCCGCGGCGGCGCTACGCGGCGCTCTTCGGGATGAAGCTGATCTTGCCGCTGCCCTCGACGACTGCCCACTGGATGTCGTCGAGCGAGACGATCTGCTGCTGGCGGGCCTCGCCGGCGAGCTCCTCGACGGTCATGCGCTCGTGGCGGAGGTTCGCCTCGATCGGCTTGCCGTCCTGGAGGAGCACGAGCGGCTTCGCCTCGAGCACGGGCCGCACGCGCCGGAAGCGATAGACGAGGTAGGAGAAGAAGACGGCGAGCCCGGCGAACGTCCCGACGGCGAGGACAGCGCCCGTCATGGACATGTCGCTCTGCGTGACGCCCTGCTGCATGAGGTCGCCGATCACGACGAGCAGGATGATGTCGAACGGCTCCATCGAGGAGAGCTCCCGCCGGCCCATCACGCGCAGCAGCAGGAAGATGAAGAGGAAGGCGATCGCTGAGCGGATGACGATGTCCATGGCTCAGGGGAGGATCGTCACGTCCCGGTCGACGCGTGCGAGGAGCTGGTCGCCGTCGCGCAGCTCGACGTCCTGCGAGCGCCGGCCCACGTTCGTCGGGTTCACCTGGAGCTGGAGGTAGACGGTGGCGGTCTCGCCGGCCGCGACGGGGCCGAACGAGAGCGCCAGCCGCCCGTCGCGGCCGAGCTCCTCGACAGGCGCGGGCTCGATCGTGTTCACGTGCATCGACTCGAGCCACCCGGGGTCGAGGACGAGCGTCGCGTCGTCGATCGACTCCGCCGCCGAGATCTCGAAGCGGCCCATGAAGTAGACCCCTCCTCTCAGCGTCGTAGGAGCGACCACCTCGAGGCTCGCGTCGTCGTCGCCTGCCGTCGACGTCACCGGGCGCTGGCCGAAGACGTTCAGGAGCGCGAGCAGCGCGAGCAGGGCGAACAGCGTCATGAGGCCACGCCGGACCCAGAGCTCGACGGCGTGGCCCGAGTCCCGGGCGTCCTTCAGAACGAGGTACTGCGGCGCGTCCGCCATCGCGCCCTATTTGTCGGGCGCCGCTCCTTCCCTGCCGTTTCCCCCGCGCGTTCGGGCCTGCACCAGCAGGTACTCGTAGTGGTACTCGGCCGGGCCGCCGGGTGCGCCCCGATTCGAGCGGGTCGCGAATTCGAGGAACTCGCGGTCGAGCGCCTCCCGCCGGTCAGGCTGGTCGCCGAGGCTCGCGTAGAGGGCGATCACCGGGCCGAACGTCTCCTTCACGAAGTCGCGGTAGCCGGCCGGCCCCGCGGTGGCTCGCTCGACGTACTCCTTCCGCGTCAGCTCGAGCACGGCCACCCGGTCACCGAAGAGCTCGCGCACGTGCTCCTCGCTTCCCCACAGGACCGGTGGTTCCGCTCCGGGCGGCGGAGGAGGCGCGTACGGCGCGAAGACCGTGAAGAAGTCTGCCCCGAGGCCCTCGGGCGTGAAGTTGAGCATGCCGATCGTGCCGCCCGGGCGGCAGACCCGCACGAGCTCGGCGGCCACGGCCCGGTGGTCGGGCGCGAACATCGCGCCGAACGAGGAGGTGACAACGTCGAAGGTCCCGTCCTCGAACGGCAGCGCCTCGGCGTCCGCCTCGACCCACTCGAGCTCGACGCCCCGTGCGCGTGCTTCCCGGCGACCCGCCTCGAAGTTCTCCGGCGTCAGATCGGCCGCCACGACCTGCGCGCCTGCCTCTGCGGCGCGGATCGCCACGTTTCCCGTGCCCGCGGCCACGTCGAGCACCCGCTGGCCCGGGGAGATCCTGCACGCCTCCACGAGCACCGGACCGAGCTCCCAGACGAGCTCGGTCGCGAATCGGTGGTAGTCACCGAGCGCCCACATGGCGCGGTCGGCGGCCTTGCGCTCGCGGCTCTCCTCCGCCGCTCTCGTGCCGGGCATGTGCTGAGCCGTCATGTCTCCTCCTAGCTCCTCGATTCGGGCGAGCGCCGCGGCCTCCGCCATGCGCATCCTCGGCTCGGCCTGCCTCGCCATCGGCGACCACTGTAGGCCCGGCGGCCGGGGCCCGCTTCGCCTGGACCGGCCATCTTCGGCCGTCCGCCGAGATGGCCTGTTTCGGCTACGCGCCGGGATGTCCGAGCAGCCCGGCCTGCACCGCCTGCGCGGCCGCGGCCGCCCGCGAGTGCAGTCCGAGCTTGCGCAGGATGTTCGTCACGTGCCGGTGGACCGTGTGCTCGCTCACGACCAGCTGCGCGGCGATCTGCCGGTTCGTGAGCCCCTCGGCGAGCAGGCGCAGGACTTCGCGCTCCCGTGGCGTGACGCGCTCGAGCATGAGGGCGCCGGAGCCGCCCGGCGCCTCGACGAGCTGCCGGGCGCGCTCGGCCTCCGCGTCCGCCCCGAGCTCGCGCAGGCTCGCGCGGGCCGCGACGGCCTCCCGTTCCGCATCCTCCATCCGCCCCAGCGCGACGAGGGTCGCGGCGAGCTCGATCCGCGCCTGGGCGGCCTCGAACGGAGCGCTCGTCGCCTCGAAGCGATCGACGGCGTCCTCGAGAAGCGTCCGGGCCCGGGAGTGGTCGCCGCGGGCGGCCGCGAGCATGCCCTCGGCCCGGTCGGCATAGGCGCGCAGCGCGGGCGTTCCGACCAGGCGCTCGAGCTCGCGCAGCTCGTCGAGGGCAGCAAGGGCCGCGTCGGGCTCGTCACATGCGATCCGGGAGCGAACGAGCAGCTCGAGGACGGGAATACGGGCGAGCGCTCGGTGGTCGGGCGCGCGGCGCAGCAGTCGCTCCAGGAGCTCGACCGCGCGTAGCGCGTCGCCACGGTCGAGCGCCAGGCGGGCGCGACAGGCCTGCGCGGCCGGGGAGGCATCGGCGCGGTCGAGCAGGCGCTCGGCGTCCGCAGGTCGCCCTGGAGCCGTCGCAGCTCCGCGAGCGCGACGAGTGGTGCTCCGATCCATGCCGGACGCGACGCGGAGAAGTCCTCGAGCGAGGCCTCGAGCATCGCCTCGGCGTCCGACCAGCGGCCGCGCCAGAGGTGGACGGCGCCGTACTCGGCCCGGCAGAAGGCGAGCATGTAGCGGCTTCCGTAGCGCTCCGCGAAGTCGGCGATCCGGTCGCACCACTCGAGCGCCCGCTCATAGTCGAGCACCGCCGTGCAGGCGCTCACGAGAAAGCAGCAGGCCCAGGCGCCCGAGATCGGAATCGTCGCCTCGCCCTCGAGCGCGGTCGCCGTCGCCTCGTCGAGGCAGCGCATGCCCTCCTCCACCTGGGCGTCCGCGACGAGCGCGCTACCTTCGAGCGCGAGACCGAGCATCTCCAGGTCGGCCACGCCGAACCGCCGACCGAGCTCGGCCGCGAGGCGCGCCCGCTCGCCCGCCAGGTCGCCGTCGCCGCCCGCATGGGCGACGTAGCCTTCGTGAAAGGCCAGCCACCCGTGGTCGGGCCCCGGTTCGAGCGGGTCAAGCAGGCGTCGGGCACGCCGCAGCCACCCGCCTGCCACCGCCGCGGCGCCCGTAGAAGTCGAGTTGATCGGCGGCGATCCACGTCGCCATGCGCGCGGCGCCGGCCGGGTCCCCGCGCTTGCGGTAGAGGCGGTAGGCACGCTCGCGTGCCTCGAACACGGCGTCAGCGTCATCGAGCCACCAGGCCGCCCAGCTCGAACCCTCCAGGGCCTCGGGCGTCTCGTGTTCGGCGACGGCCGTCGCGAACGACGTGCGCGCTGCGTCCCAGCGTCCGTCGGCGAGCTCGGCCCAGCCCGCCTGGAGCCGATGCGCCACTCGGTTCGCACCGTTCGTCACCGCGGCCCGCATTCTCGCGCCTGCGAGCGCCTCGGTGGGTCTTCAGGCGCGCGCGGCGGCGGCCGCGGACCGGGGGAGCACGAGCACGCCAGGCCGTGTCCCGGAGCGTTCGGCACAGCCGGCGCGCGTCTGCGTCAGGCGCGCGCGGTCGAGGAACGCCGGTGCGCCGCCCGGTCGACGAAGACGGCGGCGAGGAAGAGCGACCCGAACGCGAGCGTGCCGAAGGGGAACGGATGGCCGCCCATGAGGAAGAGCGCGGCCAGGCCGATGAAGACCCACTGCGTGCGTGGTGCCCCTGCACGACGCGCCGCCAGCGCGAGGGCGCCGAGCGCCACGACCCACCCGAGCGTGCCGACGATGTTGATCGAGAACGGCACCGGATCGAAGCCGGGCCAGTCTTTGACCGCGGCCCAGATCCCGTCCTGCTGGGCCGGCGGAAGGTCGCGCGCGGTGCGCAGCGCAAGGCCGGTCGCGATCCCGGCCACGGCGTCGTAGGCGCTATAGAAGACGAGGAACACGCCGAGGCCCAGCCGCACCGCCCACGAGTGGGCGTGGCCGAGCTCGTCGGCGAGGAGCAGCACGGAGAGGCCGACGAGGCCGATCAGAGCGAGCTGGATCGCATGAAAGGTCAGGAACCACGTCGCCACGTCCATCACGGCGGCGAGGGTTTCGTCCGGCTGTGGGTGGAAGATTTCGAGGACCGCGAGCGCGAGCGGCGGCACGAGGATGAGGCCGCGCCGGAACGACGTGGAGACGCGTTGTGTGCGGGGCTCGGTCGGTGCCTGCGCCAGCGGGACGGCGCGCGCCTCAGCCATCGAGCAGCTCGCGGTCGAAGAAGCCGACGACGCGGCGCTCGTACTCGGCCGGCTCGGCCTCGATGCCGCCCGTGTGCTTTGCGCCGGGCACCTCCCAGTGCTCCTTTGGCTCGCCGGCGGCGGCGAGGTAGAGCGGCTGCCGCTCGTTCTCGCCACCGATCCCGTGCTCGGCGCTGATCAGGAACAGGGGCCGCGGAGCGATCAGCCCGATCCGCTCGACGATCGGCGGCGGCGGGCCGTGGTTCGAGAACACGGTGACGGCGGCCGTCAGGACGGTCTGGAGCGGCACCACGAGGATCTTGTCGGCGCCCGAGGCGTCCTGTTCTCCCACCCGCTCGCCCGCGCCGTCCGAGACGACGGCGGCGAACGCGTCCGACTTCGCGGCCGTCTCGAGCAGGATCTCGCCGCCGATCGAGAACCCGATCCCGCCGATCCGGCCCGGGTCGACGCCGGGCTCCTCCCTCAGGAACGCGGCGCCGGCCAGCAGGTCGCGGTCGCCGGCCCAGCGGACGATGTCGCCCTCGCTGCCGCCCTGGCCGCGCGACTCGAGCAGGAGAACGCCGTAGCCGTTCTCCGCGAGCATGCGCGCCTCCGCGGCCCGCGTCGCGCCCGGGAAGACGACGACCGCCGCGCCGTTCTCCGACGGGGCGTACCAGGCGGCGAGCTCGAGCGAGTCGCTCGTGGTCACCGTGACCGGCTCGAACGGCGCGCCGGGCGCGGGCTCCGAGGGCGTGCGTCCCGTGTGGGTGTAGATGTACGCGAGCGAGACGGGGAAGACGACGAGCCAGACGAGCACGATCCCGAGCACGACGCCGGCGGCCACGGTCGCCGTGCGGAGGAGATACCGGCGGCGCCGGCTTCCCTCGCGGCGGCGGGCCTTCCAGAGCGTGACCGGCCCGCCGAGGACGAGCACGACGCCGGCGAGGATCGCGAGCAGCCCCGTGTAGTGGTCGCCCGAGGCGGTGCCGTCGGCGAGGTAGTACGCGCCGGGGACGCCGATCGCGATCCCGAGCACGCCGAACGTCATTGCCGTCGCGGCCCGCACGCCCGCCCTCCCGCGCGGGTACAGGTAGGCGACCGCCGCGAGGATCGCGATCGGGACGAGCCCGCTCGTCAGGTGGTCGCCGGCCGAGGTTCCCGGCTCGGGCTGGAGGAAGTTGTCGTCCGCGATGTGGAGCGCCACGACTCCGAGGGCGAGCCGCACACGCGCGGTTTCGTCGCGCAGGGCCGCGCTGGCCCGGGCGAGGGCGGGGCGGCGCGCGGCCGGAACATTGACGGCTGCGTCGGCCATCAGGCTGCTCCCACCCTAGCCGCGTTCGCGCGCCGGGAGCGGGCGCGCTCGACGAGGACGGCCGCTGCGGCGAAGCAGAGGAGGCCGAACGGCCCGACCGGCGGCGGATGGACGGCGAAGAGGGCCGCGAGCCCGACGAGCGCGGTCACGAGCCAGCTGGCACCCGCGCGGCGGAAGGCGACCGCGGCAGCGATCATCGCCACGATCCAGGCGAGCGCGCCGACGACCATCGAAACGGATGGGTCCGTGAGGATCGGGTTCCGGTTGAGGTCCTGGATCGCGCCGGCGACGGCAGCCTGCTCGGTCGCGGGCAGCCCGTTCGCGTGGTCGACGAGAATCCCCGTCGCGGCGCCGACGGTCACCTCGTACGCCGCGTAGAAGACGAGGAAGGGCGCGAGCGCGAGACGGCTCAGGGTGGCGGCGCGACCGTCGAGGCCGTCTACCAGGAGGTAAGCGGCGATCCCGAGCAGCGGGAGCGCGAGGAGCAGCCCGACGTGCACGAGGAACCAGGCATTCGCGTCGGCCCGCACTCCCTCGAAGACGTTCTCGCCTCCGGCCGGGTGGAACCAGAGAACGACGGCGAGCCCGAGCGGCGGCCCGACGAGGAACGTGCGCCGGAGGACGGTGGTCAACAGCGTTCCCGTTCTCTCCGGCGTGCCGGCCGGGACGGCTGGGACGGGCTGGGCGACGGTGCTCATGACAATCCTTTCGGGCGAGAGGGGACTGCGCCGCCCGCCGGAGAAAATGGCGGGCGGCGCAGGACGGTCGGTCTAGGCGACGGGCGTCGGCACCGGGGCCGGCACGGGCTCGACGGGCTCGTGGCGCTCCGGTCCGCCGTGCTCGAAGTGCGGGAGCCACTCGAGCCAGCTCGGCAGGTACCAGTTCCAGTCACCGAGCAGCTTCATCGCCGCCGGCAGGAGGATCGCGCGGATGATCGTCGCGTCGATCAGGATCGCGGCCGCGAGCCCGACCCCGAACTGCTTGAAGATCATCGCCTGGAGCGTCCCGAAGATCGCGAACACCCCGACCATGACGATCGCGGCGCTCGTCACGACGCCCGCGGTCGTCTTGATCCCGTGTGCGATCGCCTCGTCCGTCGACATGCCCTTGTCGTAGGCCTCCCGGACGCGGCTCAGGATGAACACGTGGTAGTCCATCGAGAGCCCGAAGAGGATGACGAAGAGCAGGATCGGCAGGAACGGGTCGATCCCGCCCGTGAACTCGAAGCCCAGGAGCCCCTTCCCCCAGCCGTGCTGGAAGACGAGCACGAGGATCCCGTAGGCGGCGCCCACCGAGAGCAGGTTGAGGAGCACCGTCTTCGCCGCGATCACGATCGAGCGGAACGAGACGAGCATGAGTCCGAACGCGAGGATCAGGACGAACGCGAAGACGAGCGGCGCGACCGTCTTCATCTTGTCCTGGAAGTCCCGCGCTTGGGCCGTGAGGCCGGTCACCCCGACCTCCGCGTCCGGGACGGCCGCGAGCGTCGGCGGGATGATCTCGTCACGGAGCGCCGTCAGCGCCTCGTTCGATGTAGCGTCGGTGCCGTCGCCGTCGATCGGGATCGAGATCACGGCGACCGTCTTGTCGTCGTTCACGGTCACGTCGATCGGCTCGTTCATGACGCCCGTCGAGAGCGCGCGCCACTCGAGCTGGCCGATCGCCTCCTGCATCGCCGGCGTCTCGACGTCTGCCGCCTTGACGACGACGCTCGCGCCGATCTCGGTGCCGGGGAAGGCCTCCTTCAGACGGTTGTAGGTGACGAGCAGGTTCTTCGGATACGTGTCGATGCTCGGCTGCGCCGTCTTGAGCTGGTAGGCGGGCACCGCGAGGGCGACGAGCAGGCCTCCGGCCACCACGGCCGAGATGACCGGCCGCCGGAGCACGCGGTCGATGATCGCGCCCCAGATCCGGCCCTCCCCGTCGTCGCGGCGGAGCCGGTGGACGAACGGCACGCGGCCGCGGTCGACGTTGTCGCCGAGCTTCGAGAGGAGTGCCGGAAGCACGGTCAGCGACCCGAGCATCGCGACGGCGACCACGGTCATGGTGGCGACGCCGAAGGACGCGAAGCCCTTGTCGGCGGTGAGGAGCATCCCGGACATCGCGACGATGACCGTGAGGCCGGACACGAGGACCGACCGGCCCGACGTGGCTGCGGCGGCCTCGAGCGCCGCCTCCTCGCTCCGCCCGGCGGCGCGTTCCTCGCGCTCCCGCTTCAAGTAGAACATCGTGTAGTCGACGCCGACGGCGAGGCCGATCAGGAGGATGATCGCCGACACGG
>Ga0299913_10005250_pt1 | contig 11025 bp, 10 predicted proteins | sample RVTome_9_FD_201360 | JGI IMG/M metagenome (GOLD analysis project Ga0299913, IMG submission 201360) | Soil microbial communities from uranium-contaminated site in the Upper Colorado River Basin, Wyoming, United States - RVT155D38 (version 2) ... | reverse complement strand
CCCGAGGTTCTCGCGGGTGAAGATCGGCCCGACCGCCTCGACCTCCTGGCTGCCCGCGGGCCCGATGACCGCGAGGATCGAGTCGTCGGAGACGAACCGCTGCGCGACCGTCGACGCCTGCGCCGGATCGAGCTGCGTGTCGCCCTCGACCAGCTCGAACGAGGTGCCGTTGTCCTGGTTGTACTGCGAGACCGCGAACTTGGTGAAGTTCAGCTGCTCCGTGCCGATCGAGGCTGCGTCGCCGGTGATCGGCGCCATCACCCCGACCGAGCCGTTGCACTCCGCGGGCGCGGAGCCGCCGTCGTCCGTGGTTGCCGCCGTGGTATCGCTCGCCGCGTCGTCGTCGTCGTCGCCGCCGCAGCCGGCAGCGAGGAGCGACAGCCCCAGCACGAGCACGAGACCGAGCAGGGTGCCTGCTCTCTTCATCTGCTTCCTCCTTTTGGCCGTCGATGCGGCTTAGGTCCGTGTGATCGTGAATCACACAGCGTCCAGTGTGTCATGTCAAACACGGTCGGCGCTCTAGCCGACCAGCGTCTTCTTGCCGCCGAGGCCGAGCCGGAAGACGTGGAACGTCGCGCCACGGCGGTCGCCGCGGGCGGTGAACCGAAGCTTCCCGCCCAGCACGATCCTCGGGATCACGGTCGCCTTCAGGTTCCGCTGCACCTCGGCCCGCGTGGCCTTGCCGTCCGCGCACGCCTGCTCGATCGCGGCGACGGCGGCCTGCACGGCCACGTACAGCGGCGGACCGAAGTTGGTGACGAACCTCGCCCGGTAGCCCCGGACGAAGGCGGCGTTGCCGTCGATCGCGCGGACGTCCGGCGCGAAGTTGGCGACGTAGGAGCCCGCGAGCGTGAAGTCGCCGGAGTCGAGCGCGTCCGAGCCGACGATCGTCGCCGTCCTGCCGTGCTGCCTGAGCTGCCGTCCGAAGAGCTCCGCGCTCGCCGCCACCTGCCAGGGCAGGAAGACGGCGTCGACGTCCCGGCCGATCCGCGCGATCACGGTCGAGAAGTCCGTCGTCGCCTGGCTGACGGAGCTCCGGGTCACGCGGACGCCGGCGGCGCGGAGGCGCGTCTGCACGCCGTTCGCAAGCGGCCGCGAGTAGGCCGTCCGGTCGTCGACGACGACCACCATCTCCGCCTTCAGCGCCCTCCGGATGTGCCGGGCGACCGCCGGCGCCTGGGCGGCGTCGTTCGGGACGACCCGGAAGAAGCCCGGGATCGAGCCGTTCGTGAGCGCGGCGTGGAGCGCCGAGCCGGAGATGAACGGGAGCCGTTCCGCCCGCGCGAAGACCGGCGCCACCGCGAGCACCTCCTGGCTGCCCGCGGGACCGACGACGGCGAGGACGTTCCGGTCGGCGTGCAGCGTCCTGGCGACTCTCGCGGCATGCGCCGGCTCGAGCCTGGTGTCCGTCTCGATCAGCTTGATCGTGCCGCCCCCGAGCGTCCGGACCGCGTGGCGCGCGAAGCCGAGCTGCTCCTTGCCCATGAACGCCGCGTGGCCCGTGAGCGGGCCCATGAAGCCGATCCGCGGGCTGGCGCAGCCGGCGGCCGGCGTCGCGGCCCCCGAGACGCCGGCCGCGAGGGCTGCGGCGCCGAGGAGCGCGAGCGCGGCAGCCGCGCGCACCATCAGGACGCCGGAATCAGCTGCGGGTCGTCCTCGTACGCTCGGGACGCGGGATCCCCCGACGGATGGAAGACCCCGAGGATGCGCATCACGCCCGGGCCCGTGTTCTCGATGCAGTGCACCCGCTCCGGGGGCAGGTGGAAGCACGAGCCCGGCCGGAGCGGCATCGACTCGCCGCCGATGTGCGCGAACCCTTCGCCCGCGACGATATAGCCGACCTCGTCGTAGCTGTGGCTGTGGTCGGGGGCGCGGCACGGCTCGACGAGCCCGACGAACTGGGTCGCGTCCGCGCAGCCCGCGTCCTGGTTGACGAGGTAGCGGAACGTCCGCTTCGCGTCCGCGCGCAGCTCGGGCCGCTCGTCGAAGCGGACGATCACCTCGCGCGGCGGGCGGTAGGCCTGCTCGACGGGCACGGTCGTCGAGACGACCAGCAGCTCGTCCGGGCCGGGGTTGACGACGACGTACGTCTCGCCGGCACGGACGTAGGCGCCGCTCTCGGCCTCGAGCTCGAAGGGCTCTCCGTCCAGCTCGAGGGTGCCGGCGCCGGAGACGGCGTACAGGAGCTCGTCGCGGTCCGGCTCGCCCCGCGGCAGCGAGCGGCCCGGCGCGTACCGGGTCACGCGCTGCTCCAGGAGCTGCGAGCCGGTGTGGACGCCGAGGGTCCGCTTCTCGAGTGCGGTGTCGCCCTCGAGCCGGCGGCCCGCGACGTCCAGCTCGGCGACGACGTGCGTGTGACCCATGGCTGCATCTCACCTACTCGCCCGTGTCATGTCAAACGCGGGCGAAATCGGAGTGTCAAATGTCGCCGCCGTCTCGTACACTCGGGCGTGTGAACGTCGTCGAGGCGGTCGACCTCCACCGCACGTATCGAGTCACCACGGGGACGATCCGGCGACGTTCGCACGACGTCGAGGCGGTGCGCGGCGTCAGCTTCTCGATCCGCGAGGGCGAGCTGTTCGGCCTGCTCGGCCCGAACGGCGCGGGCAAGACGACGACGATCAAGATGCTGATCACGCTGCTGATCCCCACCTCGGGCAGCGCGCACGTGCTCGGCTACGACGTCGTCCGCGACGCGGCTCGGGTGCGCGAGCAGGTCGGCTACGTCTTCGGCGGCGACAAGGGCCTGTACGAGCGGCTGTCCGCGCTCGACAACCTGCGCTACTTCGCCGAGCTCTACGGAGTGGAGCCGCGGCGGCAGCGGGCCCGGATCGACGAGCTGCTCGGCCTCGTCGGGCTCCGCGGCCGCGAGCACGAGCGAGTCGAGGGCTACAGCCGCGGCATGCGCCAGCGCCTGCACCTCGCCCGAGGCCTGATCCACGACCCGCCCGTCCTCTTCCTCGACGAGCCGACGATCGGCGTCGACCCGGTCGGCGCGCGCGAGCTCCGCGCCCTGATCGCGTCGCTGACGAAGGCCGGGAAGACGGTGCTGCTGACGACGCACTACATGTTCGAGGCCGACTCGCTTTGCGACCGGATCGCCGTGATCACCGACGGCGCGATCGTCGCGCAGGGGACGCCGCAGCAGCTGAAGGCGGGCGTCGAGCAGGGAGGCGTCGTCGAGGTCGAGGTGTTCGGGATCGACGAGGCCCAGGTCAGGCGGATCGAGGCGCTGCCCGGCGTCCTCGCGGTCACGGTCGAGGAGCAGGAGCTGAAGCAGCTGCTGATCGTCCAGACGGCGCCGGGGACGGAGCTGATGCACGTGATCCTGGCGCAGCTCGACGGCGCCTCGGTCGGGCGGATCTCGCAGCGCGAGCCGACGCTGGAGGACGCGTACGTCCAGCTCGTGACCGCATGACGAGAGTCGTGCGGGTGGTGGCGTTCGGATTCCTGATCCACTTCAAGCACCTGACGCGCAACCCGTTCGACGTGATGGTGACGACGATCTGGCCGCTCGTGTACGCGTCGCTCGCCTACTTCATGTTCCGCGCCGGCAGCCCGCCCGAGTCGCTGCTGATCGCCTCGATCGGCGCGACGGTGATGGGAATCTGGTCGGTGACGACGGTGGGCGCCGCCGACGCGATCCAGCGGCAGCGCTGGGCGGGCGTGCTCGAGGTGCTCGTCGCCGCGCCGACCCCGTTCTGGACGGTGCTGCTGCCGATCACGATCGCGTCGTCGGCGATCGGGATCTACTCGCTCGCCTCGACGCTGCTCTGGGGCCGCTTCCTCTTCGGGATCCCGCTCGAGCTCGCGCAGCCGATCTGGTTCCTGGTCTCGATCCCGCCGACGATCGTCTCGATCGGCCTGCTCGGCTTCGTGATGGCGTCGGTCGTCGTGCGCTTCCGGGCCGGCTGGGCGGTCGGGAACATGTTCGAGTACCCGGTCTGGATCGTGACCGGGCTCCTGATCCCGGTCGCGCTCCTGCCCGCGTGGGCCGAGCCGGTCTCGTGGGCGCTCGCCCCGACGTGGGGGATGCGCGCGCTCAGCGACGCGGCCTTCAGCGGCGGCTCGCCGCTCTTCGACATCGGCATGTGCGTGCTGCTGAGCGCCGTGTACACGCTCGTCGGCGCGGTGCTGCTCGGCCGCTTCCTCCAGTCGGCGCGCCGCCGCGCGACGCTGTCCTTGACATGACCGCCGTCCGCGTGGCGCTGGTCGGCGGGCTGCTCAGCTTCCGCGGGCTGTTCAGCTGGCTCCACCCCGCCATCTTCGTGCCGACGATGGTCGTGCCACCGCTCTTCCAGGTGCTCTTCTTCGCCTACCTCGGCAGAGCGGCGGAGCTCGAGTCGGACAGCTTCTACGTCGTCGGCAACTCGATCCAGCTGGCCGCGCTTCCCGGGCTGTTCGCGGTCAGCCAGGCGATCAACGGCGAGCGGAAGAGCCAGACGCTCGCGCCGCTGCTCGCCTCGCCCGCAAGCCGCGTCGCGCTCTTCCTCGGCCGCAGCCTGCCGGTGATGGCGATCGGCCTCGGCGTCTCGTTCGCAAGCTTCGGCTTCGGCAGCGCGGTGCTCGGCGTCGAGGTCGACGCGGGCGTGCTACCGCCCCTGCTCGCGACGATGACGGTCACGGCATTCTCGTGCACCGCGCTCGGGATCGCGCACGCGGCCGTGGGGCTGCGGGTGCGTGAGATGGCGGTCTTCTCCAATCTCGTCTTCGCCGTGCTGCTCGTCTTCTGCGGCGTCAACGTCCCGCTCGACGACCTGCCCGGCTGGATGGGCACGGTCGCGCAGGGGCTGCCGGTCACGCACACGGTCGAGGCGGGCCGCGAGCTCTTGGCAGGCGCATCGCTCGCCGACGTCGGCGGCCTGCTCGTGACGGAGCTCGCGATCGGCGCCGCCTACCTCGTGCTCGGCCTCGCGCTCTTGCGCTACTACGAGCGCGTCGCCCGCCGCCGCGCCACGCTCGACCTCGTCTGAGGACACCGGAGGAACCAGGGACTGTCCCGGACAACCGCGGTTGTCCGGCTACCGGAGGAGCCAGGGACAGTCCCCGGTCACCCCGGTTGTCGCGCCGGCCTAGAGCTCGAACAGCTCGAAGTCCTTGCCGAGGACGTGGACGGCGACGTTGCGCACCGGTACAGGCCCAAGCTCGGCGGCAGACCGACTGGGAGCTCGTCCGCACGCGCACGGCCGGAGCCCACGAGGCCGCTCCGCCGGCCGAGACGCGCAGCTGGCCAGGACGCTAGGTCTCGAAGAAGAAGAGCTTCCAGGCGTCCCACCATGTCTTCGCCTCGACCCGGATCGTGCGGCCGTCCAGCCGCTCGACGCCGGGGTGGAAGCGAAGCCTGTCGGCAGGCTGCGTGCGCTTGAACTCGACCTTGATCTCGCAGGGGCTGCCCGGGTCGTAGGGCGGCACGGCCTTCAGGTCGGCGAGCGCCGCCCGCGCGCCGTCCTCGATCAGCTGCCGCGCACGGGCCGGCGGGATCATCCGCGCCGAGCTCGAGCCGAGCCCCTCCTTGACCGCGACCGTCGTCAGCCCCTCGCCGAGCAGCGCCTTGCCCTCCGCGCACGAGGCCGCGTCGCCGGTGACGAGCAGGACCGGGCAGCCCCAGGTGCCGCAGAGCGCCGCGTTGATCCCGGTCTCGCCGACCTCTACGCCGTTGAACCAGAGCCGCTGGTAGTCGCGACCCGAGACGGTGTGGTTCATGTTCCCGTCGCGCGTCCCCGCCATCGCGTGCATGCCGACGAAGAGCGCCGCGTCGCACCCCTGCTCGAGGAACTCGGTGTAGCCGGTCCACTCCTCCTGCACGACCCACTCGCAGTCGGGATGGAGGAGCTCGGGCACGAGCGAGTTGAACGTCCACGCGCCGCCGGCGCCGTGGCAGTCCATCACGACGACCTCGGTCGCACCGGCGGCCCTGGCGCCCCGCACGGCGGCGTTGATCTCCGCGGTGTAGAGCTTGCGTGCCTCCTCGAACGTCGGGTCGCCCCCCGTCGTCTGCTCGGGCTTGACGATTCCGGAGACCCCCTCCATGTCGCTGATGACGTGGACGCGCATCCGGTTAGCCTAAGCGCGTGGACACCGGACTGTCGGGCAAGGGAGTGCTCGTCACAGGCGCGTCCGGCGGCATCGGGGCCGCCTGCGCGGAGGCCTTCGCGTCCGAAGGGGCGCGCGTCGCCGTGCACTACCACCGCGGCGAGGAGCGAGCGCGCGCGGTCGCGAGCGGCCTCGGCGGGGTGCCGGTGCTCCAGGCCGACCTGACCGACGAGCTCGAGGTCGACCGCCTCTTCGCGGAGGCACGCGCTGCCCTCGGCCGGATCGAGGTCTGCGCCGCCGTGGCCGGGGTGTGGCCGTCTGAGGACGTGCCCGTGTGGCAGCTGCCGCTCGAGCGCTGGGAGGCGACGCTGCGCCAGAACCTGACCTCGGCGTTCCTGACCGCGCGCGGCTTCTTGCGCGAGGTGGAGCGGAACGGGCACGGCTCGCTCGTGCTCGTCGGCTCGACGGCGGGGCTCGTCGGCGAGGCCGGTCACGCCGACTACGCCGCCGCCAAGTCGGGGCTGCAGGGCGGGCTGCTCCTCTCGCTGAAGAATGAAATCGTCCGGATCGCGCCGGCCGCGCGCGTGAACGCCGTCGCGCCGGGCTGGACCGAGAGCCCGATGACACGCGGCCACGTCGACCCCGAGGCGGTGCGCCGCGTCTCGCGCACGATGGCGCTGCGAAAGATCGCGCAGCCGGCCGACATCGCCCGCCAGGTCGTCGTGCTCGCCTCGGACGAGCTCTCAGGCCACGTCACCGGCCAGGTCGTCACGGTCGCGGGGGGCATGGAGGGCCGCGTCGTCCACGACGAGCCCTAGAGACGAAAAGGCGGCGAGCCCTGAGGCCCGCCGCCTTTGCACTCGTCCCAGCCGCAGGATGATTGCCGTCAGTCCCCGACGAGGAGAGTCGTTCTCTCTATCGGCAACAAGCGCGACGAGCTTGAGACGCGGGATCCGCTCCCGCGGATCCCGCGTCTTGCGCACAGAAGAAGGGCCCCGCCGCCTGGGGCCCTTCTGATGGGCTTCCGATTCAGATGGAAGCCGGACTGTGCCCTCCCGTGCGGCGCCTGCCACAGCGGTGCGCTCGGAAGCTGACTGCAGTATCGAGGCGGGCGGCACGGCGGGAATCACCCTTCAGGTGGTTGACCCGTCCCTCGAACGGGGTTGACCGCGAGCGCTTCACTCTGTTGTCGGCGCAGGACAGGGAATCCGCGGGAGCGGATCCCCTGTCGCGCGAAAATCCCTAAAGGCGGCCGCCCGCGGCCGCAAGAACTACGCTCCTACGATGCCGACCCGGTTCGAGGAGCGACTGCGCACGGGGCCTCCGCTCGTGGCGGACGGCGGCATGGGCGCGCTGATCTCGGGCGCCGTGCCGCGCCTGCGCTGCCCCGAGGAGGCCAACCTGCGCGCGCCGGAGAGCGTGGTCGCGCTGCACGCGAGCTTCATCCGCGCGGGCGCCGAGCTGATCGAGACGAACACCTTCGGCGCGAACCGGCGCAAGCTCGCCGCCCACTTCCTCGAGGAGGAGTTCGAGCGGATCAACTCGACGGCCGTGCGGCTCGCCCGGGAAGCGCGCGAGGTCTCGGGCGCGGACGTCTACATCGCCGGCTCGATCGGCCCGCTGGGCGAGGTCGAGCGCTTCCACGCGTCCGAGCAGAGCCGCCAGTTCGGCGAGCAGGCGGAGATCCTCGAGGGCCGCGGTGTCGACCTGCTCATGCTGGAGACGTTCTTCGACCTGGAGGAGCTCGTCGCGGCGCTCGAGGCGGTGCGCGAGGTCTCCTCGCTCCCCGTCGTCACGCTGATGACCTTCGACGCGGACGGGCAGACGCTCGGCGGCGTCTCGGCCGAGGAGGCGGCCGAGCGGCTCGCCGGGCTCGGAGTCGCGGCCGCGGGAGCGAACCACAGCGCCGGGCCTGCGGCTGCGCTGAACGCGCTGGCGGCGATGCAGCGCGAGGGGCTCGTTCTCGCCGCGCTCCCGAACGTCGGCCTCGCGAGCCTCGCGGGCTCGCGCGTGATCTTCCCGCACGCGACCCCGGACTACTTCGCCGAGTTCGCGGCGCAGGCGCGCAGCCTCGGCGCCGGGATCATCGGCGGGTGCTGCGGGACGACGCCGGCGCAGATCGAGGCGATCCGCGGCGCGATCGACGAGGACCGGGCGCCGTCCGCGCCGCTCGTCGTGCGGGAGCGCGAGCTGGCCGACGCGGCCGAAACGGCTCCCGAGGAGACCGGGCTCGCTCGGATGCTGCGCGAGCAGCAGTTCGTCGTCTCGGTCCAGCTCGACCCGCCGCTCGGCGCCAACAACAGCGCGCTCGTCGAGGCGGCGCGCGCGCTGAAGGAGTCCGGCAAGGCGCACTTCGTCGACGTCAACGACAACCCGCGCGCCCGCGCGCGGATGAGCGGCGTGATGGCCTCGGTCGCGATCGAGCACGCGAGCGGGATGGAGACGATCCCCCACCTGACGACGCGCGACATGTCCGTCGCCGGGCTCGAGTCGCTCCTGCTCGGCGCGCACGCGGAGGGCGTCCACAACATCCTCGCCGTCACGGGCGACCCGCCGGAGGAGGGCGACTATCCGGGGGCGCGGGGCGTCTACGAGGTCGACGCGATCGGGCTGACGCGGCTTGTCACCGGCCTCAACCGGGGGGAGGACTATCACGGCCGCGGCATCGACGCGCCCACGTCGTTCTTCGTCGGCGTCGCCGTCAACCCCTCCGCGGACGACGTCGACCTCGAGCTGGAGCGCTTCGAGCTGAAGCTCGAGGCGGGCGCCCAGTTCGCGATGACGCAGGTGCTGTTCGACCTCGCGTTCCTCGACTCGTTCCTGGGTCACTTCGGTGGACGCTCGCCGATCCCGCTGCTCGTCGGCGTCTGGCCGCTGCCGAGCCTCCAGCTCGCGGTGCGGATCCACAACGAGGTGCCGGGGATCGTCGTGCCCGAGCCGGTGCAGGAGCGTCTCCGCGCCGCCGGGACGGGAGCTGCCGACGCGGGCAAGGAGCTGGCGCGGGAGCTGATCGCCGAGGCGCGCGAGCAGGCCGCGGGCGTGTACCTCGTCGCCCCGTTTCGCCGCCCGCTGGGCATCCTCGACGTGCTCTGAGACGCGCCCACGAACGGGGGACAGTCCCGGGGACAGTCCCCTGTTACGAGTGTGTGACGGCGCGGCTCCTCAGCGGACGCAGGGGCCGGTCGAGACGGTGCCGGAGCCCGCGCCGGCGAGCTCCTCGCGCACGAGCGAGGTCGGCACCCCGTAGCCCGCGGCGTCGGAGCCGACGCGCGAGGCAAAGAGCGTCGTCTGTACGCGGCCCTGCCCGTCGACGGCCGGCCCGCCGGAGTTGCCCTGCCGCACCTGGCCGCGCAGCGTCGTGATCAGCCGCTGCACCGGGCCGCGGCCGAGAGCGTCGTCGGTGAGCACGGACGTCGTCTGGCCGATCCGGCCGGGCGTCGCCGTGAAGGGCCGGTTCTCCGGGTAGCCGAGGATCGCGACCGCCTGCCCCTCGACCGGGTCGACCGCCGTGAGCGGCTTCGCACCGAGACCGTCCACGCGCAGGATCGCGATGTCGTCGCGCGCGTCGAACGCGACCACGTCGGCGTCCCGGAACTCGCCGTCGTGCCGGTCGACGCGGGCGTCCTTCATCCCCGCGACGACGTGCGCGTTCGTGACGACGAGGTTCGGCGCCGCGGCCCAGCCCGAGCCGACGACTCCGAGCCCGCAGGCGGAGCCCGTGACCCGGAAGACGCTCGCGCGCGCGGCGCGGACGCCCGCGGTCGCCAGCAGTCCCGGGTCGGGCGGCGGCACGTTCGCCTCCGGCCCGCGGATCGCGGCGAAGGGGTCGACGCGGGCGATCGCGTCCATGAGCCGCGACGGCGGCACGCGCGAGTTCAGCTCGCGCAGGATCCGCGAGCGCTGCACCTCCTCGCGCAGCTCGACCTGGCCGGGGACGTGCAGCGCGACGGCGCCCGCGACCCAGACGATCGCCGCGCCCGCGGCTGCGCCGAGCACGAGCCCGCCGAGCGTGTCGAGCAGCCGCAACGGCGGAACCGCGAAGAGGCTCGTCCTGACCGCGCTCCCCGCCACCGACGCCGCGCTCTGAAGCAGCGCCCCGAGGACGACCGCGCCGCCGAGCGCGACGAGCGGCGTGTACGGCGACTCCTCGCCCGAGAGGAACTGGGGCGCGAGCCTGGCGCCGAGGTAGGCGCCGGCGACGATCCCGGTGAGCGAGAAGACTCCGCCGACGAGCCCGCGCCGAAGCCCGTTCAGCGCCGCGAGCGCGATCACTCCGGCCGCGATCCAGTCGAGCGTCGTCACCGCCGCACCCTACTCGCCGCACCAGCCAGCGAACGATGACTTCCCGGGCCGCGGCGGGTCTGAGATTCTGAGACGTCGACGAAGGAGGGCGGAATGGACGCGGGCTTCACGACGTGCCTGTGGTTCGACGGACAGGCGGAGGAGGCGGCCCGGTTCTACACGTCGGTCTTCCCCGACTCGAGCATCGGGAAGGTCGGCCTCTACACCGAGGCCGGGCCGGGCGAGCCCGGATCGGTGCTCGCGGTCGAGTTCGTGCTCAACGGGCAGCGGTTCGTCGGGATCAACGGCGGGCCGGAGTTCACATTCGACGAGGCGATCTCGTTCCAGCTCCACTGCGACGGCCAAGAGGAGGTCGACCACTACTGGGAGGGGCTGACGGAGGGCGGGTCGGAGTCGATGTGCGGCTGGCTGAAGGACCGCTTCGGTGTCTCGTGGCAGGTGATCCCAAAGGGGATGATCGAGCTGATCGGCGACGCCGATCCGGAGAAGGCGAAGCGCGCGACCGAGGCGATGCTGTCGATGCGCAAGCTCGACCTCGAGACGGTCCGGCGGGCGCACGCGGGCGCCTAGCGCGGCGGCTATGCTGTCCCCCGCTCCTGGGGGCGTAGTTCAGTTGGTTAGAACGCCGGCCTGTCACGCCGGAGGTCGCGGGTTCGAGTCCCGTCGCTCCCGTAAACTCCCTGCAAATCA
>Ga0299913_10005248_pt1 | contig 11027 bp, 5 predicted proteins | sample RVTome_9_FD_201360 | JGI IMG/M metagenome (GOLD analysis project Ga0299913, IMG submission 201360) | Soil microbial communities from uranium-contaminated site in the Upper Colorado River Basin, Wyoming, United States - RVT155D38 (version 2) ... | reverse complement strand
AGGACCCGTGCGGTGGTGCGGAAGGCGCTCTGGCGCTCGAGCTTCTCGTCGCAGCTGACGTTCGGCACCCTGGCGCGGGTGGCGCCATCTCCCGCCTGCCGGACCACGGCCATCTCCATCTTGACCCTGCCGGCGTCTCCGTCCGAGAGAAGGTCGGCCGCCTGCCGGCAGGCCGCCTGGTGGAACAGGTCCACCGCGCCGGGGAGGGCTCGATTTCCCTTGGTGCTGCCGGCGCGAACGCTCCCGCGGACGTGGAAGCCCCGATCGGCAGACTCGTCGGCCACGGCGCTTCCGGCGCCGCCGAAGGCCAGCGCGGCCACGAGCACTCCGGCCGCGGTCTTCTTCCTCTTCGTGAGCGACATCGCTCACCTCCTTGTTTTGCTTCCCTCGCCCAGGCGCGCGCCAGCGCGACATAGGGGAAGGGAGGGTTGTTTTCCGAGGATCCCGGAGGAGAGACGGGACGGTCTTCCTGGTCTACCGTCTCAGGGCATCTCCACGCCGCTTCAGCGACCGTGGAAGTCGGGACGAGCGCGTAGTTTACCGAACAGTAGCCTCGGTGTCAGCCGGGCCACCGTTTTTCGGTGACTAGTTATCGCGGACCGGTTCGGACCCGGAATCTGAGCACGATGGACTAGGGAGATCGGGCGAAATCGCCCAAATCCGGACGAAATCTTTGTGCAAACGCCCAAACTTTTTCTTCCAGCAAGCAGGAATCGCCACCCGAGCGTCGAATTCCCTCACTCATGGCAACTGAAAGCAAGTCGGCTCTACTAGCGCTCCGGGCCCGGCCCCGGGGCCGGAGGTGAGGGAAATGGTCAACCCAATCGTGCGCCGTTCGAGCAAGGTAGGGCTGGTTCTCAGCCTTACGCTCGTGTTCGGCCTGTTCCTCGGTGTGCTCCCTGCGTCCGCGCAGGCGGTGGCCACCGCGTCGGTGAACATCCACAACGTCCTGGCCGGCCAGGTCGGCAAGCCGTTCACGATCAACGTCGTGAATGCCGAGCCGATGACTCTCCCGGGCGACCTCGGGGGAAGGACCATCAACGAGGTTCGCATCGTGCCTCCCACCGGCCGGATCACGGCTGTGGGCGGCTCCGCTGAGGGCTGGAACGAGGTCCATCTTCTCGGGACCAACCCAACTGAAATCCTGTTCCGGGGCGGAACGATCGCTCCCGGCGATGACTTCGACTTCACGGTCCTCACCGACGTCACGGATCAGCGAGCCGCGGACTCGAGCGACACCTGGCTGGTTCGTGTTTCGAGCAACTTCATGAACACGTCGGCCGCGACCGGTGCCGGCAATGCCTTGACGACGGTCGTGCGCCAGCTTCAGGTGCAGAACGTCGCCGTGGTCTCGCCGGCCGGAGCCGCGGACGACCGCGACGGCGACGGGAACCCAGAGGTCACCGGGACCCAGAGCAACGTCTGTGTCCGTAGCCGGGTCTTCAACGCTTCTGCCTTCACCCTCAACGTGACTCCTTCGGTCTCGGCGTCCGGCGTCACCTTCGGTCCCGCACGGCCTGCTGGAGGAGCCGGCTGCTCCGGAGCACCTCTCTCAGGTGGATCGGCGAGCATCCCGGGCAAGGCTTCGGCGGACTTCGACTTCCTCGCCGAGTTCGGAAACGTCGGATCCAAGACGAACAGGAACCTGGTGGGGACGGCAAGCGCTCCCGGCGCCTGCACGCCCACCACGAGCGGGAGCTGCACGCCCACGACCAGTGGCCCAGACGACACGTTCGTCGCGAACCGCATCGTGGCCGTTGAGCCCAAGGCCGACATCAGCTACGTCGGTGACACGCTCGAGCCGCGGGTCGTCGTGCCGGGCAGCCTCGACAAGGTCTTCACGCTCTCCATCAACAAGGGCCCGAACGGGTCTCCGCCGCTCGGCACCTTCGCAGGGACGTTCTCTTCGGCCTTCGGGAACACAACCGTTGCATCGCCGACCTCTATCGACGGCGGACAGCTACTCAACCAGAACGTCGAGTTCGCGGCGATGGACATCGCCGACATCGACGACGACCGCTACCCGGTGGACGTCAAGTTCCAGTACACAGACGGAAACGGGCTCATACAGCCCCTGACGACCCCGAGCGGTCCTTCGATCGAGAACGTCCGTCTGGACTCACTGATCCCAGACGTGACGATCGATCTGACTCCCCCGGACCCACAGGTCGACGCCGAGCCACCGGTTGCACCGGCAGTTACCGACGGCGAGCCCTTCGATGTGGACGGGACCGTGACGGACACCGATCCGGACACCGACATGGATGCTCCCTGCGGGCCGGCACCCGCCACGATGCGCTGCTCGCTGACGTCGGTGGAACTGATCCAGTTCCCGCTGCCGGCCAGCCAGGGTGGCGGAACGCCGGTGGGCGACCCCATCGACATCACTGACCAGTGCAGCCTCAGCGCTCTGGGGCAGATCAGCTGCCCGGACGTGGCGGTGGACTTCGCAGATGGCGTCCAGTCGACGCAGGTCACCGCGGAAGTCAACGACGAGGCAGAGCTGCCCGGTGAGGACCAGGACGAGCTGGTCGACGTCGACAACATCGTTCCGATCCTCTGCGACACTGACACCGACCCCGCGCTGTGCGACGGTCGGGTGGCGCGTGCCACTCGCGGCCCCGTCGCCGGTCAGCGTCGCGCGGTGAACGTGCCGTTCAACGAGGCTGCTCAGGCCGGACCCCAGAACCAGAACCAGGCCATTGACTGGAGGGCTCAGGACGGGGAGGAGAAGGGTGTCGCGGCTGTCTCGCAGCCGGCCGACAAGAAGTCGGTCAACCTGACGACGATCCTTGACCTTCACGCGGACGTTCCCAACGGTACCGTCGAGTACGCCGCGACCCCGTTGAGCACTCGTTACAACGACAGGGTTGGGCTGCTCATGGAGGATGATGGCGTCACTTTGACCGACGGGATAGCGCCGCTGGCGCCGACCATCGAGACGGTCAACGGCAACGTTGCTCAGGAGGACGACAAGTTCTACTTCAACACGCCGTCGGTCGAGATCCACCTCAACAACGACAACGGTTCCGCGGACGACCCGGCGATCGCCGATGGGTACGACGTCGAGGTCTACAAGGAGGCGAACGGCGAAGACGGCCTCCAGCGGACCGGCGACGACCAGCTCTGCGCAGATACGGCGGCCGGCGATAGCATCACGCTGACCTGTGACTTCGGTGCGGTCGAGGGAGAGGCCGACGTGTACGCCATCTCGATCGACCCCAGCGGCAACGTGGGTGACCTCAGCCTCGTGCAGCTGGTGCTCGACATGACCAGGCCGATCTTCCAGTCCGCGACCATAGCCGGGGACTCGATCACGGTGACGTTCAGCGAGGATCTGCGGACCGGCAGCAACGTCTCGAACCACTGGCTCTTCAACACGATTCGTAACAGCGATGGAGAGTCCAAGTCGTTCAACATCGGTAGCGTGACCGGAACCGGCCAGGTGCGCGTCCTGGAGATCGAAAGCCCCGAGTACAACGCATCGGACTTCACCGCGCACTCGGTGAGGTACGTCTTCTTCACCACACCCGGTCAGAGCCGGTACGCCGACCGAGCGAGCAACGAGCTGCTGGACATCCCCAACGGTCCGATCGGCTGACCCGGGGTAGATAGAGAATCAAGGGGCCCGGCCCGCTGGGCCGGGCCCCTTTACACAAGGGGTACTCTTGACGGCGAAGGGACGAGGTGAGGGGCAGATGCGCAGGGTGATCGCAGGGACCACAGCGGCTCTGGTCATGGGGGCTGTGGCGGTCTCGGTGCTGGGGGCGGGTAGCGCCTCTCTCGCCGACGCCCCTACCGTTCAGCCGGAGCTCCGGGCCCCCGACGGACAGACCTCGATCCGCAGCGGGGATACGGTCTCCTTCGGTGGGTCGGTAACTCCCGGATCCGTCAAGGTCTCGGCCGAGATCCGCTTCTTCAGGGCCGACGGGTCCGAGTTCCGGACACCCCTCGACGTGACGGCCCAGGTTTCCTTCGGGCCGGACGGGAGCATCTCCGGAAGCAGGACACTCAACCTGACTCCGAACGACCCACCCGGGAGCGCGAACGGCCACGGAGGCCGGGTGGTCCTGATCGTGACCGCTCGGGATCCGGGGCCGAGTGGCCAGGACACCACCCGCCAGTCGAACGACGTGCCTATCGATCTGATCGGGCCCGTCATCAGCAGGGCGCGGCTCGTGGAGCCAAACCAGGTTGTCGTGGTGTTCTCGGAGGAGACGCATCTGCCGACCCAGTCGGACAGTCCCAGCGACTGGAGGGTCGCGGGCGTCCCGCCGACCTCGGTCTCAGGCAGCGGGGCGGAGCGCACGCTGACGCTCGCGAGCGAGCAGGACCAGGACGCGACGCCGGTAGTGCACTACGCACCGCTCATCCCTTCGCGCGAGACGTACCGCGATGGGTCCAACAATGCGTACGCGGGAAGGTCCGGGACATCAGAGGACGCCAGCTTCTGGGCCCGCGACGAGATCGCCCCGCCACCGCCCACCGTCACTTCCGTGGCCGGCAAGGCCGGGAACTCGGTCGTTGCCAACGACCCCACGCCCGAGATCGTGATCTCCGACATCCGGAGCGGGCACTGGGCGGAGATCTACCGCGAGGCTAACGGCCAGCCGGGGCTGCAGCGTCCGGGTGACGCGTTCCTCGGCGAGGACCAGGCGGACGGGACCGGAGCCCGGGTCGTCACCAACGACCTCGGGTCCGACGGGACCTACACGCTCTACGCGATCGCGCGCGACAACGCCCTGTGCGACCCGCCCGACGACGCGGCCATCGAGCACCAGTGCCCGAACTGGAGCGGCGCGAATGCCGGCTCCACCGTGAGCTACGTGCTGGACAGGGTTGCCCCCGCTCCGCTGTTCGCCGCTGTGACCAACGTCGACGAGGTTACGGTCGACTTCACCGAGCCGATCCTCGGAAACAACAACAACCTCAACTGGAGGATAAACGGCGTCCCCGCCACCAGCATCTCCGGTTCCGGAGACCGCCGCACGCTCACCGCCGCCGGCGCCGCCCCGGGTGCCATCCTTGTCTACACACCCGGCAACCACGCCGACGAGGCCGGAAACGCGCTGCCGCCCTTCACGACCTCTCTGCTCGACCAGCTCCCGCCGCTCGTCGAGTTCACGGACCCGGCCTTCGACACTTACGTCCAGGGAACGACCTACGCCATGACGGGCACCGCGGAGCGCTCCAACCAGGTCCAGATCTTCCGCGACGACGACGACAACGGGACGCCCGACACGAGCTCGCCGATCGCCACCGCCCCCGTCAGCGGCGACTCGTGGTCGGCCGACGTGCCGCTCAACGCCGACACGACCAACCGCTTCGTGGCCCGTGGGGTTCGCACGGACACCTCGCCGAACATCCAGGGCCCGAACGTCAAGCTGGACGCAGCCCTGGTGCAGGACTCCCAGAACCCGACCCTCTCGGTGGGGCAGTTCGCGGCCGCGTACAAGGGCGAGCTGCAGGTCGACATCGCCTGGGACGCGAACGACGCGAACTTCGGCAGCGGCCCGATGACGCTCGAGTTCTCGCCGGACGGCGGGACCACGTGGGAGCTGATCCAGGCGTTCTACCCGGACGACTCGCCCTATCAGGAGTGGATCACCCCGCTCATCAACACCAAGAACGGACAGATCCGTGTGACGGCAACCGACTTGGCGGGACGCTCCGCTGCGGCGACGAGCAACGCCTTCGAGATCGACTCGATCCCGCCGGTGTTCATCCCGACCGTCACAGACGCCACGCACATCGACCTGAGCTTCAGCGAGCCGATCAGCGGCCTGTTCGCCGCCCCGGAGTGGACGGTCGACAACGAGTCGGCCGGACAGATCGATCCGGCCGGCCCCGATAACAACGTGACCAGGGCGACCCTGACCATCTCCCCGCTCGCAGATCCGATGGACCCGAACACGTCTCCGGACGTGACGTACGGCTCGGCGAACCCGCTGCCGGTCGCCACGGAGCTCGTCGACCATGTGGGCAACGAGCTGCGTAAGGGCTCGAAGACCGTGAAGGCCCAGCCCCCGGCCGTTCCGGGAGACCCGACGGCGGACGCGATCTGCACCATCATCGGAACGGACGGGACGGACGCGCTCTTCGGCACGGACGAGCCCGACGTGATCTGCCCGCTGGGCGGCAACGACGAGATCCAGGCCTTCGGCGGCGACGACATCATCGTGACCGGGCCGGGCCGGAAGGTCATCGACGGCGGAGCAGGGAACGACGAGATCAACGGCGGACCCGAGGCAGACATCCTGATGGGTGGCCCCGGCAACGACGTCATCTTCGGCTACGGCGGAGACGACCAGATCGACGGCTCCGACGGAGACGACATCCTCTACGGGGATGAGGGCGCCGACAACCTCAAGGGAGGCGCCGGGATCGACATCCTCGAGGGCCATGGTGGCAGCGACCACCTCTCCGGCGGCGCGGGCAACGACTACCTCGAGGGCCACGGCGGCAACGACTCGCTCGGTGGCGGCGCCGGAGACGACCGGCTGAACGGCCACGGCGGCAACGACGCCCTTCGTGGAGACGACGGCGACGACATCCTCGACGGCGGTGAAGGGGCCGACACCATCGATGGTGGGAAGGGCGACGACCTCATCGAGGGGACCAGCGGCGCCGACAAGCTTCTCGGCAGCGACGGCAACGACGAGCTCCGAGGCGGAACCGACAACGACGTGATGAACGGCGGCAAGGGCCGCGATGTGCTCCTCGGCCAGGGTGGCCGCGACAAGCTGAAGGGACAGGCCGGCAAGGACCGACTGCTCGGCGGACCGGGCAAGGACCGGTTGGCCGGCGGCAAGGGCCGCGACTTCTGCTCCGGCGGGGGAGGCCCCGACAAGAAGCTGAGCTGCGAGAGAGGACCAAAGACATGACCGAGATCAAGGCACCCGCGAAGACCACGGAGGCGGCGCCGGGCGCTGATACGGGCCAGAAGCCCTCCGCCTCGCCGGAGCCGGAGCGCCACGCCATCGCGTACCGCCGGATGGTGCTCGTAAGCGGCAACGGGTCGGACCCCTCGTTCGAGCAGGGCGACATCGCCGTGCTCGACCGCCAGAGCATCGGCCGCAAGACGCTCACCAAGCTGGTGGAGCGCCTGGCGCAGGCCAAGGCCATGGGCCTCGTCCTGAACGATGACGTGCTCTCCGACCTGCCGATCCGCGAGCGGGAGTCGCTGGCGGAGAAGCTGCCGCTCCTGGTGCTCGGACCGGAGCATGCCTCCACCGAGCTGCTCGACGAGCCCACGCCACCCGAGCGCCCGACCGCCGTGCTTCGAGCCATCCTGCGCGGGGACGACAGCGGCGAGCAGGCCGCGGGCATCGACCTCTCGATACCGACCCGGGCAGTCGTGATCAACGCGCATCCGGACCAGCACGCTCCGCTGCCTATAGCGAAGCTCGAGGAGTTCGTCGCGGCGGAGGCCCATGCAGCGGATCCGCGCGCCGTGGTGACCAAGCTCGACGGAACGATCGTCGCGCTGGTCCACGACTACAACGGCGGCGAGAACATCGAGGCGATGGCGCGGACGATCCTGCACCGGGCCAGGTCGAACCTCCTTGTGAGCCGGATCACCGCCGGAGTGGGCCGCGCCTATCCAGGCGCCGAGGGCCTGCGTCGCGCGTACCGAGAGGCCCTGTGGGCCGCGAACGCCAGCGAGCTGCTGTGGGGCGGCGACAGGGTGACCACGTTCCGCGAGCTCGGCATCTACGGGATGCTCGAGCCGTTCGTGGCGGACCCGGACTCGGCCGACACCGCGGACATCGAGAAGCTGCTCGAGCACGACACCCAGGGCGGCGGCGCGCTGCTCCCCACCGTGGAGATGTTCTTCAAGCTCACCAGCGTGGGGGAGACCGCGGCGGCGCTGTACGTGCACCGGAACACGGTGAGCTATCGCCTGCGCGCGGTGAAGCGGATCACCGGGCTCGACGTCCTCGGCGACCCCGAGGCGCGGGTGTACCTCGAGGTGCAGATGCGCCTGGCGAGGCTGCGCGGCCTGCTGCCACCGGAGTTCGAGCAGCCGGTCAAGCAGGAACAGCCCAAGAAGCGCGCTCCTCGCGCGAAGTCCAAGAGCTAGCCCTCCGGCGACCTCTGCTCGTCCGTCTCTCGCGGGCGAATGTCGCACGCGCGGGTTTTTCCCGCGGTTCATGTCAGTACCCCGTTCTAGGGTGGGCGAGTCATGGCTACGGCTGCCCGCGCCCTGCCTCGCGCCGACGTCGGCGCGCTCGATCTTTCCGTCGCCGCGCTGACGGCTGCATCCGCGGAGGTGCTGCGACTCGTGGCGGAGGTTGACGAGCGCGATCTGTGGGAGGCGGACGGGGCCACCTCCATGAGCGCGTGGCTGGCTGCTCGGTATCGGGTCTCGAAGGCTACCGCCCGCGAGTGGGTGCGTGTCGCGCATGCGCTGCGCGGTCTCCCCGCGATCGTGCAGGCGCACGCTTCTGGCCGGCTCTCTTGGGATCAGCTTCGGTTCCTGACCAGGTTCGCGTCTGCCGAGACGGATGAGATGTGGGCGGAGAAGGCCCAGGACTGGTCGCCACTGGACCTGTGGGTCGAGGCACGTCGTCACGAGCGGGTAAGCGCCAGGCGGGTACAGGGGGCCCACAGGAAGCGGTACGTGCAGATGTGGTGGGACGAGGAGGAGCCGCTCTTCTACTTCCGGGGGATGCTCGCCGCCGAGCAGGGCGCCGCGGTGGAGGCTGCTCTGTCCAGACGGGCCGAGAGGTTTCCCAGGGATCCTGCTGCTGAATATCCCGGCGAGGCCCGGTTGGCGGATGCCCTGGTTGACCTGACCACGAATCCGGGGCCGGGTGACCGCCAGAGACCTTTGGTGGTCGTCCACGCCGACGCTGATGTCATCTCTGGGGAGGAGCCAACCACAGGAAGGGTCATCTCCGAGACGGAGGGTGGGCGGCGGGTGGCAGCGGAAACCGTCCGCCGGCTCGCGTGCGACTCGAAGGTGGAGCTCGTTGCGGAGAAGGACGGCCGCCCCCTGGGGATCGGCCGACGAGGCCGGATGGTCCCGCCCCACCTCGATCGTGCTCTGCGCCATCGGGACCGCGACTGCAGGTTCCCGGGCTGTCAGGGTAGACAGTGGGTGGACGCTCATCACATCGTCCACTGGGCGAACGGCGGCCGAACGGACCTCGACAACCTGGTGCTCCTGTGCGACGCGCACCACCGCCTGGTCCACGAGCACGGTTGGAGAACGAAAGGGGATGCGAACGACCTGCGCTTCTACGACTCTCGCGGCCGGCCCTTGCGAACGCGGCCGCCGGGGCTGCCGATTCCCCCGGCGGGCTTCACGTAGACCCCTCCTTCCCTGCGCTGCCTTGCGGACATGAGAAGAGGCCCGGCACGGGCTCCGGGCCTCCTCAAGTCGATGGAAGGGCGGCGTTCTAGGTGAGGATTACTCCGCCCAGGACCGCCGGCTCTCCGGCGAAGTTGCAGGCCCGGATGGTCCACTCGCCGGCCACGGCCTTCATGGTCACCGATTCGGCCAGGCCCGGACCGCGCCCCGATATGTCGCTCTCGCCTGCCGGGTTGATGACCACCAGGTCCCAGTCGGCATGCGGGAAGAGGCGGACGGTCACGTTCTTGGCGCCCGCGGGCACCTGGACCTTGATCTCCTGGAACGTCTCGGGTGCCGCAGCGGGGACCTGGGAGGGGTATTCGCCGCACGGCGGTCCGACGGCGCCGGGGCGCGCCGCCGCCGTGAAGGTCAGGTCGTAGTCCCCGGGGCTTCCGAGGCTCTTCGAGGCTCCCGCCGCGTCCGACGTCTCGTAGAAGTCGCCGTCGTCGCCGGCGGTGTCGTACACGGCCGTGTACCAGACATCCGCAAGGAGGTGCGCGGAGCCGCCGCTGCCGACCTCGTCCTCGTGCGTGGGCCAGTCCACGTCGATCCAGAAACCGGGCACGTGCGTGGTCACCTTCGTCTGGAAGCCGCCGCTGACCTGGGTCGAGGAGTCCACCACCTCACAGGCACCGGGGCCGTTCTGGGGCTGGTACGGCGAGGAGCCGGGGTGCACGAAGGTCCGGGTGCTGGTGAACGCCGCCGAGAACCCCGATGTGCCCACGCTCGAGCAGGCACCGTCGCGAACGTCGCCGTGGACGCCCATGAAGGCCTCGTCGATCTCGGCCGGGGCCCCCTCATCCCCAAGGGAGCCCACGCCGGGGGAGTGGGCCTTCATCCTGAGGTCGGGGGAGGAGCTGGCGATCTTCAGCCCGAACGCTCCCTTGGCCAGGAGGGTCGAGGGCTTGCCCGCGGCGTTGAGGGAGCGGTCGTAGATCACGACGAGCCGATGCAGGCCCGCCGGGGGGTTCTCGTTGGTGTTGTCGGGGAGCCACCTGAGCGTCCCCACCGGGTTCGCCTCGGGCCCCGCAGGAGCCGCCGCGGCCGTGCCTGCCGGGGCCAGGGTTGCCAGGGCCAGCAGCACGAGCGGTATCGCAAGCTTCCTCATCGGTACCTCCATCTGCGGGCTTGGCTGGTATGCGTGAGCTTGTTCCCAAAGGATTCGCCGGAGCTCGGAGCGTGACCTTTGTGCACTTGCACAAGAGGGTTCGGGGCCGGGAGGACGAACTACTTACTCGTGAGGATCCGCGCTCTTGGGGCCACGCTGACGTTGTTCGCCCTGCTCCTGGCTGGCGCCTCGCCCGCCCCCGCCACAGGCGCCTCGACGGTCCCGATCCGCGTGGAGGCCGGAGGGCTCGGGGAGGCCGGGGTCCAGGCACGATGGGTGGAGCGCTACGGCTCTTTCGACTGGGCCGAGGTCTCCGAGCACGATCTCGATCGGCTGAGAGCCTCGGGCGTGGCCTTCGAGTCCCATCCAGAGGTACGAGAGCTGATCCTGCCCTCGGTCTCCTTCGACCCGCTCCTCGGCGTGCCGCGGGACACCTGGGTCACCACCGACGGCGCGGCCCTCCGGATCGTTCAGTTCCGGGCGCCCACGCGCGAAGCGTGGCTGAACGCCCTCCGGGCCCGGGGCGCGCGGCTGGTTCAGCCGATCGCGCCCTTCGGGTAC
>Ga0299913_10005247_pt1 | contig 11031 bp, 10 predicted proteins | sample RVTome_9_FD_201360 | JGI IMG/M metagenome (GOLD analysis project Ga0299913, IMG submission 201360) | Soil microbial communities from uranium-contaminated site in the Upper Colorado River Basin, Wyoming, United States - RVT155D38 (version 2) ... | reverse complement strand
TCGTCATGCGGCGGCCCCTTCCGGGAAGGTGACCGAGACCTCGTCGCCGTCGTCGACCACGACCGCGGGTGTGGCAGGCACACGCTCACCCCGCAGCACGATGTCTTTGGCCAGGACCTCGGCGTCGACGCAGGTCGGCGCCCAGGCGGTCGCCTGCACGATGCCGGTGGCCGCGGGCCTGCCGGTCCCCGGGTCGATCAGGTGGTGCAGGCCCGGACCCCACGAGCGCCGCGACGTGCTGGACGTCGCAAGGGCGCCCGACGATAGCCGCAGCCGCAGCAGCTCCCGGTCCGACGCGTCGGGGTCCTCGATCGAGATCTCGAGAGCGGCCCCTGCGCCGACGGGGTTCAGCAGGCGCAGGTCACCTCCCGCGTTCACGAGCGCCCAGGGCAGGCCGGCGGCCACGGCGTCGCCGGCGGCCCGGTCGACGGTCCACCCTTTGGCGATCCCACCGAGGTCCAGCCCGACGCCGCGCGGCAGCCGGATCTCGCCGGGGCGGCGCTCGACGGCCCGCCATCGGCCGCATCGCGGCGCCGGCCGCAGCACCGAGCGAGCCCCGGCCACCAGGTCGTCGAAGTCCCGGTCGTAGCCGGCCGCCACCACGGCAGCCAGGACCGTCGGGTCCACCCGTCCCTCGGTGCGCCGGGCGGCGTCCAGCGCGAGCGCGACCACCTCGAGGAACGTGGTCGACGCCGGCGTCCACGCGCCCGCCGAGGTGTTCACGCGGTGCAGCTCGCTGTCGTCACGGAACCGCGAGAATCGCATCTCTTCCCGCCGGAACCGCTCGGTCACCGCGTCGGCCGCGGTCGTGAAGGAGAGGTGCCCCGCCGGTCCGAGCAACTCGACCGACGTGCCCATCGCCCGGAACCCATGGCGAGCCGGGAGGTCGCCGGGCGGCGCGAAGGCCGACATCTCAGGAACCTCCCGACGAGGTGGCGGCCGGCGGAGGCGGCGCGGCGGCAGGCTGGGGGGCGGCCGGCGCTGGCAGGATCACGGCGGGGGCAGGCGCCGTCGCGCTCGTCGTCGGCGGCCCGACCACGATCACACGCCGCACGACGTGGCGCTCGATCACCCGAGGAGCCTCGCGCCGGACCGGCGCCGGTTCGGGCTGCGCCGTTGCCGGGTGCGGGGCGGCCGCCAGGGCGCCGACGCTCGCCACGAAGGTGGCCGCGCCGGTCGCCCAGGACAGGCCACGGACCTTTCCCCGCGACCAGCGACGTCGACGAGGTCGGTCAGTCATCGGCCCCGTGGTCGTCGTCGCTGTCGTCGTCGTCGTCGCTGCCGTCGTCCTCGCTGTGGGATCCGTCGTCCGAGTCGTCATCCGCGTCTTCGCCGCCGTCGTCCGAGTCGTCGCCCCTCTCGTCGTCCCAGTCGTCGTCGTCGTCGTTGCGTGCGTCGTCGTCCCAGGGCGCGGGGGTGGCGCCGACCGCGACGGGTGAGGCGGTCGTGACCCCGGCCGCCGGGCTCGTCACCGATCCGGCGTCGTCATCGCGCTCGACCCGCACCGTCCGCGTGATCGTGCGGACCTCGGGCGAGGGCCGCGTGACGGACGTCGACTGCGCCGGATCGGCGGCGTCGGCCTGTGACGGCCCCGTCATCCCGAGTGCGATCGCACCTCCCGCCACGACCATCGTGAGCACCAATCCCGCGGCGATCGTGATCGCTGAGCGTCGGTTCATCGGTCGACTCCTTCCCCTCGGCCTGTCGGCCGTCCGCGGTCCCTTTCCGGTCCGGGACCTGTCCGTGGTTCCTGCAAACGAGGCTAGGAAGGGGCGCAACAGCGGCGGGGAAACGCGACGTTAAGCGGGAGGAAAGATGCTCACGCCAGCGGTGCGGTGAACACCGGTGCCGCGGCCGTGGGCGCGCTGGGGCACTCGGCGGGCTCCACGGTGACGGCCATCAGATCGGTCGTGCCGACGTCGGCCTCGACGTAGATCGCGATGCGACCGTCGACGGGCACGACGCAACCCCCAGCGACCGGCCCGTCGTCGTCGATCATCCAGATCTCGTAGACGTGGTCCGGTCCGGGATCCTGCAGGTCCGAGCCCCAGAAGATCACCCCGGTCTCACCGGGCGTGTAGGCCATCGCGAGCCGTCCCACGTCCCCCTCGCCGTCGAACCGCACGATCCGTTGCGAGGGGCCTGACGCGCGAACCTCGATCGAGCCACCGGGCTGGACGGTGACGACGACGGCGATCAGCACCGCAACGGCCGCCGCAACGCCGATGAGGGCCGTCCAGGTTCGTCCTCGCGTGCGGGCCTCACCCCGCGCCGCGAGCTCGCCGGCATCGGGTGTGGGCGACGGGGCAGCCGGGAGGGCCGAAGCCGGAGCCGGAGTGGCGGGCACGGATGCGGGGCGCGGCTGCGCGAGGATCCGATCGGCCATCTCCGGGTCGACGGGAGCGGGGTCGAGCGCGAAGGCCATGCGCCCGGCGACCTCGGCGAAGCCGTCTTCGAGCGCGCGGCACTGAGCACACCCCGTCCCGTGGTCGGCCATCATCCGGGCGAGGTCGTCGGCGTCGGATCCGTCGAGGGCGCCGAGGCTGCGCACCGCGAGCAGCTCTTCGATCCTCGCGTGGTCGAGGCTCATCGCTCGAGTCCTTCCAGGGCCGAGCGCATCCGGCGCATGCCGAGCAGCGTGCGCGACTTGACCGTGCCGAGCGGCAGACCCGTCCTGTCGGCGACCTGCGTCTGGGTGAGGCCGTCGAAGTACATCAGCTCGAGCACCTCGCGCTGTTCCGTCGGCAGCTCGCCGAGCGCGGCTCGCACGACGCGCTGTTCCTCGGGCAGCGCGATCTCGTGCACGACCTCGTCGGCATGGTCGGCCGTCTCCTCACGTGCGGACGCGACGGCGTCGGCCGCCCGACGACGCTGTGCCTCCTCGCGGCGCACGGCGTCGACCGCGCGGTGGTGCACCATGCCCATCAACCAGGCTCGCACCGACCCGCGGGTGGCGTCGTAGCCCTCGGGGCTGCGCCAGAGGGAGATGAAGGCTTCCTGCACGATCTCCTCCGCGAGGTTGGCTTGACGGACGACGCGCATGGCGAGCGATGTCGCCGATGGCGCGTACGCCTCGAACAGGTGCCGGAAGGCCTCCTCGTCGCTGCCGCGGATGCGGGCGACGAGGTCGCGATCTCGGTCCTCAGCGCGCTCCGAGATCTCCACCGTCCGGCCTCCTGGCTCGGAGGTCATGGCGAGCTCGACGACGGTCGTTCTCCAGTCGGGTCGGTCCTGCGGCGTATTCGCAGCATCGCCGCCGACGGATGACCGTGCGCATCCTCACCGCTCGGCCGCGTCGTCGGCGATCAGGCGCCGCTCGGCCGCCTCCAGGATGTGCGACAGGGGCGTGCCGCTGCCGGGCTCGTACCGGGCGGTGCCCACGGACACGGCCATCGCCCGCGGACGGTCGCGCCGAGCGTCGTGGACCGCGATCGCCTCCACCAGCCGAGACAGCACCAGGGTCTCCGCGCCGTCGGCCTCGCCGGTCAGCAGCACGCAGAAGGTGTCGGCCGAGATGCGGGCCGGCACGTCGGCGTCGCGAACCGCCTGCAGGATCACCGCGGCGGCGTCGCTCGCCAGCTGCTCGGCGGCGGTGCTGCCGAGCGATCTGGTGACCTCGGCGTGATCGTCGAGCCGGACGAACAGCAGCACGACCGGGCGCTCGCCGCGGTCGGCCATCCGCAGGTGGTGTTCGGTCACGGGCACGAACCCCCGCAGGTTGGGCAGCGCGGTCGTCTCATCGGTCGTGGCGAGCTCGCGACGGAGTCGCCGCATCGCCACCGCGTACCGGACCGCGCGGGGGAGCAGGCCGGCGAGCAGCGGGCCCGACGCCAGGTGGTCCTCGGCGCCGGCGTGCATCGCCACCGTGCCGTCGGCCTCGTGTTCGGTTGAGGTGACGACGACGATCGCGGCTCCCGGCGCCCTGTCTCGCAGCGCACGGATCGCGTCGAGGGGCCCCGCGCCGTCAAGATCCAGGACGACCGCGTCGCTCGTGACCGCGCCGTGGAGCTCGTCGATCGCCCCGATCCGGCGTACGGCGAAACCGCCCTCGCGGGCAAGATCGCGCTCCGCGGCCTCATCGAGGCCGACGAGCAACACGTCGAGTGGGTCGGTGATCATGGCCTGGTCGATCGATAAGATCGGATCTTCCGGTGGCGCATCTTCCCACATCGACGTGGCCCGACGGCAGCGTCCGTCACATCTCCGCCACGGGATCGTCACGGCTCGGCGGCCCGGTCCCGAGGCGGCGACGGCTACGCTGGGTCCGTGCGAAACACCCACCGCGATACTGACCCTGCCCGGCCGCGCCGGCACGGCCACGTCGTTCGCGCCCTGGTGGCGATGTCGGCCTCGTTGTCGCTCCTGCTCGCCGCCGGCACGGCCTACGGCTTCGTCACCTACCTCGATGCCCGCGACGAAGGGACGCTCCCGGCGGAGCATTTCCCCGGGGGCGTGCAGCCCGATACCTCCCCTGGCGCCTCATCGGCTCCGCTCGTGACGAGCCGATGTGCCGAGCAGCCGTGCAACTTCCTGATCCTCGGATCGGACTCCCGCGAGAACCTCACGCCGGAGGAGCAGCAGCAGTTCGGCACCGACGATGACATCGGCGGCGAGAACCGAGCCGACACGATCATGCTGGTACATCTCAACCCGGCGCTGGAGAAGGCCATCGTGCTGTCGTTCCCCCGGGATCTGTGGGTCGAGATCCCCGACCAGGGGTGGGGCAAGATCAACGGGGCGTTCACCGGCGGGCTCGAAGGCGGCGGGCCGAAGCTCATGGCCCGCACCGTGGCCAACCTGACCGGCCTCACGGTCGACCATTTCCTGTTCATGGACCTGGCGGGCTTCCAGGGTGTGGTCGACACGCTCGGCGGTGTCGACCTGTGTATGCCCGACTACCTGGCGGACCCGGCCACCGGGCGCATCCAGGACGAGCTGACCGGTCTCGACATCGCCCCCGGGTGTCAGCGCCTCGACGGGTACCAGTCGCTCGCGTACGTGCGCACCCGGCACCTTCGGTGCGACACGATCCCGGATTTCGCCCGCATCGGGCGTCAGCAGCAGTTCCTGCGGGCGGTGATCAACCAGATGACCCGGCCCGAGAAGCTCGCCCAGGCGACGAGCCTGATCAAGCCGATCCTGCGCAACATGGATCGCGACGCGGGGTTCCAGGTAGGCGACCTGATCTACCTGGTAGGTGAGCTCCGCGGCCTGGCGACCGGCGGGGTGGAGTTCCGCGCGATCCCCGGCTACGGGGCGATCGAAGACGGACTGTCGGTCGTGAAGATGGACGATTCCGCGCGGGAGATCTTCGCCGCGATCCGGCTCGGCCGGCCGATCAGCGGGGAGGGGGAGCGGCTGCTCAACACGCCCCCCTCGGAGGCCGGCATCGACGCGGCCGTGGTCGACGCCGGTGCCGCCGACGAGTCGCAGGCGGTGCTCGACCTGCTGCTGCAAGCGGGGTTCGCCGTCGACACCACGATCGCCTCGCCGGGGTCGCTCGATCTGGCCCCGCGGTCCACCAGCGTGATCGCCTACGCCCCCGGCTTCGAGGAGGAGGCCCTGGTCACCCAGGCCTACCTGCCGGCTTTGAAGCTGCTCGAGGTGCCGAGCCTGAGGGGCTACGACGTCGCCGTGGTGCTCACCCCGACCTACGAGCCCCCGGACGCCGAAGCCCCGCCGGTCACGACCGAGTGCCCGACATGACCCCGTAGACTCTCGCGCCATGCGGGCGCTGGTTCTCTCGGGCGGCGCGGGCTCACGGCTGCGGCCGATCACCCACACCCAGGCCAAGCAGCTGATCCCGATCGCCGGCACGCCGATCCTGTTCCACGCGATGGCCTCGATCGCCGACGCCGGGATCACCGAGGTGGGGGTGGTGGTCGGCATGGGTCCGACCGCCGAGGAGGTCCGCGCGGCCGTGGGTGACGGCAGCCGCTGGGGTGTCGCGATCACCTACATCGAGCAGCCGGCCCCGCTCGGCATCGCCCACGCGGTCAGCACCGCGGAGCCGTTCGTGCGCGGGCAGCCGTTCCTGCTGTACCTGGGTGACAACGTGCTCGTCGAGGGGGTCGCACGCTTCGTCCGGGAGTTCGAGCGCAGCCGCCCCGACGCGCAGATCCTGCTCACGCGCGTCGCCGAACCCGAACACTTCGGCGTCGCGGTGCTCGACGGCGACCGGGTCGTGCGCCTCGTCGAGAAGCCTTCGACGTTCGTCTCGGACGTTGCGCTCGTCGGGGTGTACCTGTTCGACGACTCGATCCTGGAGGCGTGCGCGTCGCTCACGCCATCGTGGCGAGGGGAGTTCGAGATCACCGAGGCGATCCAGTGGCTGATCGATCAGGGGCGGACCGTCCGGGCCGAGATGGTGTCGGGATGGTGGAAGGACACCGGACGTCCGGAGGACCTGCTCGAGGCCAACCGCGTGCTGCTGGCCACCCGGGAGCGATCGATCGAGGGCGAGGTCGACGACGCGTCGGTGCTCGAAGGCGCCATCGTGATCGGCGCCGGCGCCAAGGTGACCGGCAGCACGCTGATCGGACCCGTGGTGATCGGGGCGGATTCGACGGTCGAGGGCTGCACGATCGGGCCGAACGTCTCGGTCGAACCCGGATGTGAGCTGGTGCGCAGCACGATCCGCGACGCGATCCTGATGCAGGGCTGCCGCGTGATCGAGGTCGACGCCCTCGAGACCTCGATCCTGGGGCGCAACGTCGAGGTTCGCCATTCGGGTACCGATCGGGTGCACCGCCTGGTGGTCGGTGACCAGAGCCGCGTCGAGGTGGACTAGCCTGCTCGCGTGAACCCGCCGACCCTTCCCGTGCGGCGCCCGTGGCGAGGAGGTGCTCGGTGCGCGTCGTGATCGATGCCCGCCCGGCCCTGGATCCGCACCGCACGGGTGTGGGCCACTACACCGAGGCGGTGCTCCGTCACGTGCCGCCTGCCGACCCGGAGGGCCGGTACGTCGCGTGGTACCTCGACGTGCGGGGCACGCTCGAGAACCGCCGGTGGTTCCGGGGGTGGGCGCCCAACCTGTCGGAACGCGCGACGAGGGTGCCGACGCGGCTGTTCGCCCCGATCAGCGTGCGCACGCAGCTCCCACGGCTCGAATGGCTGGCCGGCGGTTCCGATCTCGTGATGGCGACGAACTTCCTGCCTCCGCCAACGGCCAGTCGCGGCGTCGTGCTCGTCGTGCACGACCTCGCGTTCGATCACCTGCCCGAGACGGCGCCGCACCACAACCGTCGGTGGCGGCGCCTGTTCGACCACTGGCTCGACCGCGCGGCCGGGGTCATCGTGCCCTCCGAGGCCACCCGGCAGGACCTCTTGCGGTTCCACGAGGTCGACCCCGCGTGCATCGATGTCGTGGCCCACGGCACCGACGCCGACGCGTTCCGGCCGGCGTCGGAGGCCGACATCGAGGCGACGCGGCGGCGCCTGGGCATCGGGGGACGCTACGTGCTGTTCCTCGGAGGCCTCGAGCCCCGCAAGAACCTGGAGCCGCTCGTGTGGGCGTTCGGGTCGGTGGCCGACGCCGATGCGTGGCTCGTGATCGCCGGCGGACCGGTCCGGTGGGCGCCCGAGTACGAGGCGAAGGTCGAGCGGGCGATCGCCGCGCTGCCACCGGCGGCGCGGGCCCGCGTGGTGCGTGCCGGCTACGTCGCCGACGCCGAGCGCCGTGCCCTGCTCTCGGGCGCGGAGGTGCTCGCCTACCCCTCCCTGTACGAGGGGTTCGGCTTCCCGGTCATGGAGGGGTTCGCGGCGAACGTGCCGGTGCTGACCTCCGAGACCTCGGCGCTGCCCGAGATCGCCGGGGAAGCCGCCGTGCTCGTGGACCCTCACGACCCCGGCGCGATCGCCGCCGGCCTGTCGGAGCTGCTCGGCGACGCGGATCTCCGCAACGTCCTGCGCGCCGCCGGTACCGCACGTGTGGCCACCTTCACGTGGGAGCGCTGCGCCCGAGCCACGGTCCTGGCGCTCCGCAGGGCCCACGCGAGGGCCTCCGGGTAGACTCCGCTCGACCGCACATCCCGATCGCGGATCCGCACTCTCCCGCCACGCCATGGTCGCCGACCCTCATCCCGATCCCGACGGTCCCCCGGGCCGCGCCGTCCACGTGCTGGTGACCGGCGGGGCGGGGTTCATCGGCTCCCACCTCGTCGACGCGCTGCTGGCGACCCCCGACCGCCGCGTGACGGTGCTCGACCGCCTCTCGATCGGCGGCAGTCGCCTGAACCTCGCGCAGCACGAGGGGGACGACCGGTTCCGGTTCGTGTGGGGCGACGTCGGCGACGCCCAGATCGTCGGGCCGCTCGTCGAGCAGGTCGACGCCGTGATCCATGCCGCCGCCGAGTCCCACGTCGACCGATCGATCGAGGACCCACGACCGTTCTTCGAGAGCAACGTGCTCGGCACGCAGACGGTGCTGGAGGCCGCGCGACGGACCGCGACGCGCATGCTGATGATCTCGACCGACGAGGTGTACGGGCCGGGTGACCCCGGCGGCGGCCTGTTCGACGAAGACCACCCGATGCGACCGGCGAGCCCGTACGCGGCGAGCAAGGCGGCGGCCGACCTGGCCTGTCAGGCCTACGTCACGACCTACGGCGCGAACGTCACCGTGGTGCGGGGCACCAACGCGTTCGGCCCGCGCCAGATCGAACGCGTCGTGCCGACCTATGCGATCAATGCGCTCGAAGGGCGTCCGTTGCCGGTCTACGGGGACGGACGTGCGCGCCGGGAGTTCCTCTTCGTCACGGACTGGGCGCGTGCCGCGCTCACCGTGCTCGACCGGGGCGAACCGGGGGTGCTCTACAACATCGGCGACGGCCACGAGCTCGAGAACCGCGAGCTGGCGGCGCGCATCTGCGACCTCGCCGGCGCCGATCGTTCGCTCATCACGTCCGTGCCGGACCGACCGGGCCATGACTTCCGCTACGGGGTGGCATCCGACCGCCTGCACGCGCTCGGGTGGCGGCCGATGGTGCCGTTCGATGACGGGCTCGAGCGCACGGTGGCGTGGTACCGCGACCATGGCGACTGGCTCCGTCGCGCCCATGAGGTCGAGGTCGTGACGGCGCCGAGGGAGGCCGCCACATGAGGCTCGTGGTCACCGGGGCGGGGGGCGGTCTGGGCCGGGCGTTCCTCGCGAGCCTCGGCGGTCACCATGAGGTGCACGCGTTCGAGCACGCGCAGCTCGACATCGGCGACCACCATGCGGTGATGGCCACGGTGCCTTCGCTCGGGCCCGACGCGGTGGTCAACCTCGCGGCGTTCACACAGGTCGATGCGAACGAGATCGACCCGGCACGCGCGTTCCGCGACAACGCGCTCGGACCGCAGTCGCTCGCGCTGGCGGCGGCTGCCTGCGACGCGGCCATGCTCCACGTCTCGACGGACTACGTGTTCGACGGGACGAGCCACGCCCCCTATGACGAGACCTCGATGCCGAACCCGCTGAGCGTCTACGGGCGGGCCAAGCTCGGAGGAGAGGAGCGGGTCCGCGCGACGCTTCCCCGGCACATGGTCGTGCGCACCGGCTACGTGTTCGGCGGAGGCACCGACTACCTGACCACCCAGCTGGCACAGCTGCGGCGAGGGGAACCCGCCCGCGGGATCGCCGACCGTGTGGGCACGCCGACCTTCGTCGGCCACCTGGCGGAGCGTTTGTTGCCGCTGCTGCTGACCGGCCGCTGGGGCACCTACCACCTGGCGGGACCCGAGGTGGCGTCGTGGCACGACGTGCTGCAGCGGTGCCGAGCGCTCGGTGGGTTCGACGCACCCGCGGAGCCGCAGGCCGCGGCGGACCTCGGTCTAGCAGCCCCCAGGCCGATGCGGTCCGCTCTCGTCAGCTCGTACCTGACGCACCTCGATGTGGCGCCGATGCCACCGCTCGACGATGGGCTGCGCGCGGTGCTCGGGTAGGGTAGGCCGTCCGCATGCGCGCCCTCCGCAGCACCCTGCTTGCCGCCACGGCGTCGCTCGTGGTCTTCGCCGTGGTGGCGGTGGCTTGTACGAGCGACGGTCCCTCGCCCGCCACGGCGACCGACCCGCCGACCGCCGGCACGCCCGCCCCGACCGGGGCGCCGATCGGATGGGAGCCGCCGACCGGTCGCGCCTACGTCGACCCGGGCTCGGGCCAATCGATCTTCGAGCCCCCCGACCTCGTGAGCGCCGAGCTGCCCGAGCCCGTCGACGTCTCGACCCACGAGACCCGCTGGCCGATCAAGCGGGTGGTCTTCCTCATCATGGAGAACCGCAGCTTCGACCACCTGTTCGGCCTGTTCCCCGGCGCGAACGGTGTGGCCACCGGCATGGACAAAGGTGTCGAGCGCCCGCTGACCGAGGCGGTGCTGTCGCGCACGCCGGACATCCCGCATTGCTACAACTGCAACGTCGCCTCGGTCAACGGCGGCCGCATGGACGGCTTCAATCAGACCGAGAATGCCGGCCGGTACGCCTACACGCAGTTCCGATCGCAGCAGATCCGCCCGTACTGGCAGCTCGCCAAGGACCACGTGCTGTCGGACAACTTCTTCGCCTCGGCGATGGGCCCGTCGTTCCCGAACCACCTGTACACGATCGCCGCGCAGGCGGGAGGCGCCCTGGACAACGCGTGGCAGCCGTTCCCGCGCCTGCGGGAACAGCAGGAGGCCGGCTACGCGAAGTCGTGGGGTTGTGATATCGCCGACGGCGGCTACGTCGAGATCGTCGACCCCGAAGGAGTGCTCGTGAAGGTCGACCCGTGCTTCGACTTCCAGACCGAAGGTGATCTGTTGAACGGTGCCGGCATCCCATGGGCGTACTACGCCGCGACGAACACCCAGATCGGGTACATCTGGTCGGCCTACGCCGCGATCGACCGGTACCGCAGCGACCCCGAGCTGTGGGCACAGCACATCCGCCCCGTCGACGACGTGGTGCGCGACATCGAGCAGGATCGGCTGCCGGCCGTGACGTGGGTCACGCCACGCTTCGCGCTGTCGCAGCACCCCGAGTACGACTTCTGCTGGGGCATGAACTGGAGCGTGG
>Ga0299913_10005246_pt1 | contig 11033 bp, 9 predicted proteins | sample RVTome_9_FD_201360 | JGI IMG/M metagenome (GOLD analysis project Ga0299913, IMG submission 201360) | Soil microbial communities from uranium-contaminated site in the Upper Colorado River Basin, Wyoming, United States - RVT155D38 (version 2) ... | reverse complement strand
GCGGCGCCGCGGGCGCGACGCCCGCGGCGGCGAGGGCCGCCGCACCCTCCTGCACGGACGGGACCCTGATCGTGCTGCCGAGCACGACCTGGGAGTCCTCGGAGAGGCCATTCGCGGCGGCAAGCGTCCGCGTGGTCAGGTTGCTGGCGGCGGCGATGGACCACAAGGTCTCGCCGGGCTGCACGGTGTGCGCGACGTAGGCCGGCGCGGGCGCGGCGAGCGCCAGTGACGCCAGGGTCGTCAGAAAGCAGAGCCGGGTGATTCTCAAGACGGACCTCCCAATCCGTGGAACACGAGTTCTCGCCCTGCGCTCGTCCGTGCGGCTCGCCATCCAAGTGCTGCAACGCGAATTGCACGCGAGGGTCGTGTGACAACGCCCGCGGACCAACGGATGTTCGACGCATGAACCGGGCACGCCCGCGCGTTACCGGGTAACCGACCAGGGGGCACGAAGGCCCCCGAAACGAGGTGGCAGTGATGCCGACGCAGGGACGCGACCGCGACAGGCAGGACGCCGCGCGGGCGCCGCGCCGTTTCGTGGCGGTCGCGGCGCTCGCGCTCGCAATCGCCGCACCGGCGGGGGCGGCGCACGGCGCCGCTGTGCCGGGCGAGCTGCTGGTGCGGTTCGCCCCCGACGCGGGTGCGGCCACGCGCGCCGCTGCCCGCAGCAACGCCGGCGCGCGCCTCGAGCAGCGGTTGCCGGTGAATGGTCTCGAGCTCGTCCGCCTCCATCCGGGAGCCTCCACGGATGCCGCGATCGCGCGCCTGGAGCGGGAGCCCGGCGTGCTCTACGCAGAGCCGAACCAGGTCCGCAGCGCATTCCGGCTGCCGGGCGACCCCCACTTCGGCGAGCTGTGGGGGCTGCACAACCAAGGCCAGCAGGTCAACGGAGCGACCGGGACGCCCGATGCCGACGTGGACGCTCCGGAGGCATGGGACATCGCGACCGGCAACGCCACGGTCACCATCGCGGTCGTCGACAGCGGCATGTCGCGAACGCATCCCGATCTCGCGCCCAACGCGTGGTCGAACGCGGGCGAGACCGGGTCGGGACGAGAGTCCAATGGCGTCGACGACGACGGCAACGGCTACACGGACGACGTCGCCGGATGGGATTGGGTCGGCGACGACCGCGACCCGACGGACGCGAACGGCCACGGGACGCACGTCGCGGGGACGGCCGGCGCACGCGGCGACAACGGGATCGGCGTCACCGGAACTGCGTGGCGGGCGAGCCTGATGGCACTGCGGGTCCTCGATTCCGAGGGGAGCGGCACGGTCGCCGACGCGATCGCCGCGTACGCGTACGCCGGCGCAGCGGGCGCGCGCATCCTGAACGCGAGCTTCGGGGGTCCAGGCTTCTCGCGCGCCGAGTACGACGCGATCCGCGCGATTCCGAACGTCCTCTTCGTCACCGCTGCCGGGAACGACGGCGCCGACAACGACGTCATCCCGCAGTACCCGTGCAACTTCGACCCCCCCAACGTCATCTGCGTCGCCGCCACCGGAGCGCGCGACGCGCTGGCCGGATACTCGAACCGGGGCGCGCGCAGCGTGGACCTCGCGGCACCGGGGACGAACGTCCTGAGCACCTGGCCGGGCGGGTACGCGTACTCGAGCGGGACCTCGATGGCGGCCCCACATGTGGCGGGCGCGGCGGCGCTGTATTTCGCCCACCGCCCGTCGGCCAGCCCTCCGGCGGCGAAGGACGCGCTGCTCGCCGGAGTCGATCCGCATCTGTCGCTGACGGGCGTCACGGTCACCGGTGGGCGGCTGAACGCCCACGCCACGCTGGCCGGACGACCCGCCCAGCCGCCCGCTCCGGCCCCTCCGGCCGGCGGCTCGCCGCCCGCCGCGGACCCCGACCGCACACCGCCTCGCATCCGGATCAGGGTGGCCGGCCGGCAGCGCCTCCGTACGCTCCTGCGGCGCGGCCTCCGCGTCAACGTCATCTGCTCCGAGGCGTGCCAGGTGCGCGCCCGCGCGCTCGTCCGCCGCCTGTCGGCGCGCCGCGGCAGAGCTTCCGCGAGCGGCTTCGTCGCGGGCCGCGATGCGACCCGTGTGGCCGCATCCGGGAAGCGGCGGCTGGTGATCCGGCTGCGGAAGTCCGCGCGGCGTCGGCTTGCCCGCTCGCGCGCGGCGCGCGTGGTGCTGAGGGTGAGCGCCAGCGACCTCGCCGGCAACGTCCGCGCCGCGAAGCGCCAGATCCGAGTCCGGGAGCGCCGATGAGACGCGCGCGCGACGACGAGCTCCGCCGGACACCGGCCCGATCCGGCGCCGGCAGGCCGCTCCCGCTCCGGGCGCTGTTAGCATCGGGCAAGTGCCCGAAGCAGCCGCCGATCTGGCCGGGCTGACGCTCCACAGCCGCGGCAAGGTGCGCGAGATGTACGACCTGGGCGACCGCCTCCTGATGGTCGCCTCGGACCGGCTCTCGGCGTACGACGTCGTGCTGCCGACCCCGATTCCCGACAAGGGGAAGGTGCTCACCGGGCTGTCCGTCTTCTGGTTCGACCGGACGGCGGACATCGTCCCGAACCACCTGATCTCGGCCGACGACGTGCCCGCGGAGGCGCACGGGCGCGGCCTGCTGGTGGAGAAGCTCGAGATCTTCCCGGTCGAGTGCGTGGCCCGCGGCTATCTGTCCGGGTCGGGCTGGAAGGAGTACCGCGCCGCGGGCACCGTGTGCGGGATCGACCTGCCGCCCGGCCTGCGGGAGTCCGACCGCCTGCCGGAGCCCATCTTCACCCCCGCCACGAAGGCCGAGCAGGGCGAGCACGACGAGAACGTCGACTTCGACCGCGCCACGGAGATCGTCGGCGACCGCGAGACGATGGAGGAGTTGCGGCGGCTGACGCTCGAGCTGTACCGGTTCGCCGCCACCCACGCGGAGCGCAACGGGATCATCCTGGCCGACACGAAGTTCGAGTTCGGACGCGACGCCGAGGGGCGGATCGTCCTTGCCGACGAGGTGCTGACGCCGGACTCGTCCCGGTTCTGGCCGGCCGACCGCTACGAGCCCGGCCGCTCACAGCCGTCCTTCGACAAGCAGTACGTGCGCGACTGGCTGGACCAGTCCGGGTGGGACCACACGCCGCCCGGCCCGGAGCTTCCCGCGGACGTCGTGGAGGAGACGCGCGCCAAGTACGTGGAGGCCTACGAGCGGATCTCCGGCCGGTCCTTCGACGACTGGAACACGGCCGCCGATCCGCAAGCGGATCGGCGGGTTTCGTGAGAGTTCGGGTCCTGATCCGGCCCAAGGAGGGCATCCTCGACCCCCAGGGCCAGGCGGTGGAGCGGGCGCTGCCGGCGCTCGGCTACGAGGGGGTCTCGAACGTGCACGTGGGCCGCATGGTGGAGCTCGACGTGCCCGGGGACGGCGACGTCCCCGCGCGGGTGGCGGAGATGTGCGAGAAGCTCCTCGCCAACCCGCTGATCGAGAGCTACGAGGTCGAGCCGCTGCACGATGGCTAGCGTCGGCATCGTCGTCTTCCCCGGGTCCTGCGACGAGCAGGACGCCGCCCGCGCGGTGAGGCGCACGCCGGGCCTCGAGCCGCGCTTCCTCTGGCATGCCGACGGCGACCTCGGCGGCGTCGATGCGGTGATCGTGCCGGGCGGGTTCTCCTACGGCGACTACCTGCGCGCCGGCGCGATCGCGCGCTTCGCCCCGATGATGGACCAGGTCGCGCGGTTTGCGGCGGGTGGCGGGCCCGTGCTCGGGATCTGCAACGGCTTCCAGGTGCTGTGCGAGGCCGGCCTCCTCCCGGGCGCGCTGCTGCCGAACACGTCCCTGCGCTTCGTGTGCCGCCAGGTCGACGTGCTGGTCGAGCATCCGCGCTGCGCGTTCACCGCCGAGTGCGACCCGGGCGAGTCGCTGTCTTTGCCGGTGAAGCACGGCTTCGGCCGCTGGTACGCGCCCGAGCGGCAGCTCGACGAGCTCGAGCGGAACGGCCAGCTCGTGCTGCGCTACGCCCCTGGGCAGAACCCCAACGGCTCCGCTCGGGACGTGGCGGGCGTGATGAACGAGGGGGGCAACGTGCTGGGTCTGATGCCGCATCCCGAGCACGCGGTCGACGAGCTGAACGGGTCCGCCGACGCGTCCCGCCTGTTCGGGTCGCTGGCGGCGACGCTGGGCGCGGTCTCCCCCGTCGCCGCGTGACGCAGGTCGCCGAGGCGCAGGCCCTCGGGCTCACGGCGGCGGAGCTCGGCCGCATCATCGACCTGCTCGGCCGGGAGCCGAACAGCGTCGAGCTGGCCGTGTTCTCGCTGCTGTGGTCCGAGCACTGCGCCTACAAGCACTCCAAGAAGCTCCTGCGCAAGCTGCCCACCGAGGGCGACCGGGTCCTGATGGGCCCGGGCGAGAACGCGGGCGCCGTGGATGCCGGAGACGGCCTCGCGGTCGTGTTCAAGGTCGAAAGCCACAACCACCCCTCGGCCGTCGAGCCCTTCCAGGGCGCGGCCACGGGGGTGGGCGGGATCCTGCGCGACGTGTTCGCGCTCGGGGCGCGGCCGGTCGCGGTGCTGGACTCGCTGCGCTTCGGCGACATCTCGACCCCCCGCACCCAATACCTGCTGGAGCGGGTGGTGTCCGGGATCGGCGCGTACGGGAACTCCGTCGGCGTCCCGACCGTGGGTGGCGAGATCTGCTTCGAGCGGCCATACGAGCAGAACTGCCTCGTGAACGCGATGTGCGTCGGCCTGGCCCGGCGGGAGCGGCTGATCCGCTCGGCCGCCGCCGGCCCGGGCAACGTGCTGGTGCTGCTGGGCGCGCTCACCGGCCGGGACGGGATCGGGGGCGCGAGCGTGCTCGCGTCCGCCGAGCTGGGCGAGGGCGAGGAGGACAAGCGGCCCACGGTCCAGATCGGTGACCCGTTCGAGGAGAGCCGCCTGATCGAATGCTGCCTGGAGCTGGTGGGAGGAGAGCTGCTCACCTCGCTGCAGGACCTGGGTGCCGCCGGCCTGTCCTCGAGCACCAGCGAGATGGCGGCGAAGGGCGAGGTCGGCATCGACGTCGACGTCTCGCGGGTGCCGCTGCGCGAGCCGGGGATGGAGCCCTTCGAGGTGATGATCTCCGAGTCGCAGGAGCGGATGCTGTGCGTGGTCGAGCCTGCGCGCCTCGCCGAGGTGCTCGCGGTCTGCCGGCGCTGGGAGGTGCGGGCCACGCCGGTCGGCGCGGTGACCGACGCGCGGCGGCTGCGCGTCTTCGACGGCGAGGAGCTGGTCGGCGACATGCCCGTCACGGCACTCGTGGACGAGTGCCCCCTGTACGACCTCGAGCCCGCCGAGCCGGCGGACCGCTTGGCCGCGTTCGCCCCGCCACGCGCGCGGCTCGCGCCGGGAGCCGGGGAGCAGGAGGCCCTGCGTGCGGTGCTCTCGTCCGAGAACGTCGGCAGCCGGCGGCCGGTGTTCGAGCAGTACGACTGCCTGGTCGGCAGCCGCACCGTGCGGCGCCCCGAGCAGGCCGACGCCGCGGTGCTGCGCCTCGCCCTCGACGAGCTCGAGACCGACCGGGGGATCGCCGTGTCGATCGACGGGAACGGCCGCCGGGTCGCATGCGATCCCTACATCGGCGCGGCGGAGGCCGCCTGCGAGTGCGCCGCGAACCTCGCCTGCGTGGGCGCCGAGCCGCTCGGGCTCACGAACTGCCTCAACTTCGGCAACCCCGAGAAGCCCCACGTCGCCTGGCAGCTGACCCGCGCGGTCGACGGCCTCGCGGCCGCCTGCCGGGCACTCGAGGTGCCGGTCGTGGGCGGCAACGTGTCGCTCTACAACGAGGGCCCCGAGGGCCCGATCTACCCGACGCCGATCGTGGGGATGGTGGGCGAGCTCCCCGACGTGCGGCGCGCGGGCCGGAGCGCCTTCGCCCCCGGCGACGACCGGATGGTTGCGCTCGTGGGCCCGTTCGCGCCCTCGCTGCTCGGCTCGGAGCTGGCGCGGCTCGAGGGCCGGCTCGAGGGCCGGCTCGAGCCGTTTGACCTGCGCCGGGTCCGGGAGGCGCTCGACGTGGTGCGCGCGGCCGTCCAGGCCGGCTCGGTCGAGAGCGCGCACGACGTCTCCGACGGAGGCCTTGCGGCCTGCGTCGCGGAGTGCGCGCTCGCGGGCGGAGTGGGCGTGACGCTCGACCTCGAGCCCCTGATGCGCCGCGCGGAGGTCGACGGGCGCACGGCGCTGTTCGGCGAGGGGCCGGGGGGCGTGGTGGTCTCCGGTGCCCGCGAGACCCTGCTCGAGCTCAGCTCCCAGGCGGCCGCGGTGGGCTTCCTGGCACTCGGGACCGTGGGCGGATCGGCCATCGCGATCGCTGCCGGCACTGCTACGATCGGAGTCTCGTTGGAGGACGCTGGAAGCCTCTTCGAATCTGCGCTGGCAGAGAGACTCTCGTGAAAACGCGGCCAAACCGGGGAACGGCCGGTGACGCGCAGACGCGCGTCGGCTCCCGCGCACCCGCGCCCCGTGCACCCGCGCCGTTTGTCTCGGAGCGCGAGGGCCCGCGCGACGAATGCGGTGTGTTCGGGATCTACGGCCCCGAGCTCGACGTCGCCCGGCTGACCTACTTCGGCCTCTACGCGCTCCAGCACCGCGGCCAGGAGTCCGCCGGCATCGCGACCTCCGAGCACGGGCACATCACCACGCAGCGCGAGCTGGGCCTCGTCTCGCAGGTGTTCGACGAGCGCAGCCTGCAGGCGCTGACCGGGGACATGGCCATCGGGCACGTGCGCTACTCGACCACGGGCCGCAGCGGCTGGGAGAACTCCCAGCCCGTCTACCGCCACGACCGCCGGCCGGTGGCGCTGGCCCACAACGGCAACCTCATCAACGCCGTCGAGCTGCACAATGAGCTCACCGCCCAGGGCGTCCGCTTCCGCTCCACCTCGGACTCCGAGATCATCGCGGCATTGATCGCCTCCCACCCGGCGGAGCGCGTCGAGGACGCGGTCGCCGCGGTGATGGGCCGCCTGCGAGGCGCCTACTCGACGGTGATCATGACCGGGAGGTCGATCGTCGCCTTCCGCGATCCCGCCGGCGTTCGCCCGCTCTGCCTGGGCCAGGTCGGCGAGCGCTATGTGGTGGCCTCGGAGAGCTGCGCGCTCGACATCATCGGCGCGCGCCTGCTGCGCGAGATCCAGCCGGGCGAGCTGGTCTCGATCGACGAGCGCGGGATCGAGACCCGCATCGCGGTCGAGTCCGAGCGCCCGGCGCTGTGCGTGTTCGAGCACATCTACTTCTCGCGTCCCGACACCAAGCTCGAGGGCCGCACGCTCCAATCGGTACGCGGCCGGATGGGCGAGATCCTGGCCCGCGAGGCGCCCGCCGACGCCGACCTCGTGATCTCGGTGCCCGACTCGGGCAATGCGGCAGCAAAGGGTTTTGCGCGCGGGTCGGGGATCCCGCAGGACGACGGCCTGATCAAGAACCGCTACGTCGCGCGCACCTTCATCCAGCCGGGCCAGGAGCTGCGCCGGCACGGCCTGCGCATGAAGTTCAACCCGTTGCCGGAGGTCGTGGACGGGAAGCGGCTGGTGGTGGTCGACGACTCGATCGTGCGCGGCAACACGATGCGCCAGATCGTCCAGATGCTGCGCGATGCGGGCGCCGCGGAGGTCCACCTGCGCATGTCGTCCCCGCCGATCCGCCACCCGTGCCACTACGGCGTGGACATGCCGACCAGCGAGGAGATGATCGCCGGGGGGCGCACGGTCGAGGAGGTCGCCGCGGAGCTCGGTGCCGAATCGCTCGCCTACCTGTCGCTGGAGGGCGTCTACGAGGCGATCGGCTCGCGCCGCGACGTGCACTGCGACGCGTGCTTCACCGGCGACTACCCGCTGAACGGCGAGCATCCCACGCACGGCAAGAACGCGCTCGAGGAACTCGCGGTAATTCAGTGAGGCGAGCGCCGAAGGCGCGAAGCACGAGACTTTAGGTGGGGCGAAGCCCCCTGATATTGCAGGGCCTGAACCCTTTCCCAATAGCCGTTCTCGTCTCGGGGTCCGGCACGAACCTCCAGGCGATCCTCGACGATGTGCACGGGCACGACGACATCACGGTCGACGTCGTGGTCGCGAACCGTCCGGACGCGCCGGCACTGCGGCGGGCCGAGGCGACCGGGGTGGAGACCGCGGTGTTCGACGCCCGCGACTACGCGGACCGCGCCGAGCGCGACCGCGCGATGGCCGGATATCTGAAGGACCGCGGGGTTCGTCTGGTGGTCCTGGCGGGGTACATGCACCTGCTCGACCCCATGTTCCTGGCCGAGTTCCCCAACGCCGTGATCAACGTCCATCCGGCCCTGCTGCCAGCCTTCCCCGGGGCCAACCCGGTACGCGACCAGGTTGCGTATGGAGTCAAGGTGAGCGGCATCACCGTCCACTTCGTGGACGACGGCGTCGACACCGGTGCAATCATCCTGCAGGAGGCGGTGACGCTTCCCCCGACCCGCAACGAAGAGGAGATCCTGACGGTCCTCCACCGCACCGAACACCAGCTCCTGCCGCGCGCAATCCGGCTCTTCGCGCGCGGAGCCATACGGGTCGACCCCGACGATCCACGCTACGTCCACATCGACGAGGGGGTGCTCTCGGACCATGGCTGACCTGAGCCCAAGCGGAGCGCTGGCCTCTCCTGGCGTGTCCGGCGACCTGCGCGTCGAGCGCGCGCTGCTGACGGTGCACGACAAGCGCGGCGTGGTCGACTTCGCCCGCGCACTTCATGACCTCGGCGTGGAGATCATCTCCACCGGAGGCACCGCGTCGGAGATCGCCGGCGCGGGGATCGAGGTGCGCCCGATCGAGGACTACACGGGCTTTCCGGAGATCCTCGACGGCCGCGTGAAGACGCTGCACCCGTCGATCTTCGCCGGCCTGCTGGCGGTCCGCTCCCGCGAGGAGCACCGCGAGACCCTGGCCGAGTACGGCATCGCCCCGATCGACCTGGTGGTCGTGAACCTCTACCCGTTCGAGCGCACCGCCGCGCGCCGCGGGGCGAGCGACGAGGAGGTGATCGAGCACATCGACATCGGTGGGCCGACCCTGATCCGGGCGGCGGCCAAGAACAACGCGCACGTCGGCGTGGTCGTGCGGCCCGAAAGCTATGACGCCGTGATCGAGGAGCTGAACGAGTCGGGCGGCTCCCTGTCCGCCCAGACGCGCGAGTCGCTCGCGACCGAGGCCTTCGGCACCACGGCCCGCTACGACGCCGCGATCTCGCGCTGGTTCTCGGAGCGCGAGGACGACTTCCCGAACCACTTCGTGGCGGCGTTCGAAAAGGTCCTGGACCTCTCCTACGGCGAGAACCCGCACCAGCGCGCCGCCTACTACGAGCAGGTCGGCACGCGCACGCACCTGCTGGCCCGCACGGTCAAGGTGCACGGCAAGGAGCTGTCGTTCAACAACCTGCTCGACCTCGATTCCGGCAGAGCGCTGCTGCGCGAGTTCGAGGTGCCCGCGGCGGCCATCGTGAAGCACAACAACCCGTGCGGGGTCGGGGTGGCCGAGTCCCTCGCCGCCGCCTACGAGAGCGCGCTCGCGTGCGACCCGCAGAGCGCCTTCGGCGGCGTCGTGGTGCTGAACCGGGACGTCGACGGCGACCTCGCGCGCCGCATCTCCGAGCACTTCGTCGAGGTGCTGTTCGCGCCGGGGTACTCCGACGAGGCGCTCGAGGTCCTGCGGGAGAAGCCCAACGTGCGGATCATCGAGGACTCCGAGCGGCGCCAGCCGCCGCCCGGCGAGCGCGACATGCGCCGCGTGATGGGCGGGGTGATGCTCCAGGAGGGCGACACGGACCTGCAGGAGCGCGGCGACATGGAGGTGGCCACCGAGCGCAAGCCCAGCGAGGCCGAGTGGGGCGAGCTGCTGTTCGCCTGGAAGGTGGCCAAGCACGTGCGCTCGAACGCGATCGTCCTCGCGCGGGACCTCGGCACGATCGGCATCGGCGCCGGCCAGATGAGCCGGGTGGACTCCGTACGGCTTGCGGTCGGGAAGGCGCAGGAGGCGCAGCCGGAGAAGCTCGAGGGCGCCGTGATGGCCTCGGACGCGTTCTTCCCGTTCGCTGACGGCCCTGAAGCGGCGATCGAGGCGGGCGTGAAGGCGATCATCCAGCCCGGCGGCTCGAAGCGCGACGCCGAGGTGATCGAGGCGTGCGACCGGGCCGGGATCGCGATGGTCTTCACGGGTCGGCGCCACTTCCGGCACTAGCGCCTTTCGCAAGCGACGTCCTGTCGGGCGAAGGTCGACGACCCGATCCCAGAGGCCCGACAGGTACATTGAACGTGGGGGTGTGGCCCGAAGGTCGGGCAGCAGACTTTTAATCTGCGGGTTCGGGTTCGATTCCCGGCGCCCCCATTTCCTGGTCACGGCGCCAGCATCGAAGGCAGCCAGTCCCGCACCGCGGCTGCGACCGCTTCCGGATCGGTCCGCAGGCTGTGGTCGCCCGGTACCAGGACGACCCTGCGCGTCGCGGACTCCGGCGGGATGCCGAACCTGTCACGCTCACCCTGCACCACCAGGACGGGCACCTTGACTGCTTCGAGCTCGGGCAGCCGGCTCTGCGGCGGCTTCCCGCGCCGCGGCGGAAGCAGCGGGAACGCGAGGCAGACGATGCCGGCGGCGCCGGTCACCTCCGCCGTGCGGCAGGCGACGCGCGCGCCCAGGGAGCGCCCGCCGGCGATCAGCGGCAACCCACCGAGCGCACCGGTCCGCAGCTGCTCGACGACGGCCGTCCAGGCCGCGTCGAGCTGGCGCGACGGTGCGGGCGCGCGCCGGCCCGCGACGCGGTAGGGCTGCTCGACCAGCGCGACGCTGACCTGCTCGGCACGGGCCGCGTCGGTGGCCGCCACCAGGTCCGGGGCGGTGACGCCTCCGCCCGCGCCATGGCCGAGGACGAGGGCCGCTCGAGGCCCCTCGGCAGGGTGCAGATGGGCGCGCGCGAGGCCATGCGGAGTTTCGATGTCGAGCTGCGTCATCGCGGTATCCTGAGGTCCATCTCCGAGGGGGAGGTGGTGGCCATGATGAAGAAGTTGACGTGGTTGGCGCTGTTGGCCGGAA
>Ga0299913_10005245_pt1 | contig 11034 bp, 8 predicted proteins | sample RVTome_9_FD_201360 | JGI IMG/M metagenome (GOLD analysis project Ga0299913, IMG submission 201360) | Soil microbial communities from uranium-contaminated site in the Upper Colorado River Basin, Wyoming, United States - RVT155D38 (version 2) ... | reverse complement strand
ACCTCGTCGGTGGCCATGGCCACCGCCACCCCGCCGACGGCCAACGACCGGCTGCCGTAGGTGTCGAGGCCGTGCGGGCTGATGGCCGTGTCGGAGTGCAGCACCTCGATGTGGTCGGGGTCGATGCCGAAGCGGTCGGCCACGATCTGCGACCAGGCCGTCTCGTGGCCCTGCCCGTGGGGGGCGGTGCCGGTGACCACCTGCACCATGCCGGTGGGCAGCACCCGCACGGTGGCGGCCTCCCAGCCGCCGGCGCCGAAGTTGAGCGAGGCCAGCACCCGGCTGGGCGCCAGGCCGCACATCTCGACGTAGGTCGCCAGCCCGATGCCCAGGTGCTTGGTGTCGCCCGCCTCGCGGCGTCGCCGCTGCTCGGCCCGCAGGTCGTCGTAGCCCACGAGCTCGAGTGCCCGGTCGAGCGTCGGCTCGTAGTTGCCCGAGTCGTAGGTGAGTCCCGCGATCGACTCGTAGGGGAACTTGTCGGGGGCGATGTAGTTGCGGCGGCGGATCTCGGCGCCGTCGACGCCGACGGCCCGGGCGAGCGCGTCCATGGCCCGCTCGAGGGCGTAGGTGGCCTCGGGCCGGCCCGCGCCCCGGTAGGCGTCTGTGGGCGTGAGGTTGGTGAACACGCCGGTGCACTCGAAGTGGTAGGCGGGCACGTCGTAGACGCCGTGGTACAGGAACGCGCCCAGCAGCGGGATGCCGGGCGTGACGAGCTGCAGGTAGGCGCCCATGTCGGCCGTGAGGTTGGCGCGCACGGCCGTGACCTTGCCGTCCGCGTCGGCCGCCAGCTCCATGTGCTGGATCTGGCCCCGGCCCTGGATGGTGGCCACCGCGTTCTCGCTGCGCCCCTCGGTCCAGCGGGTGGGCACGCCCAGGCGGCGGGCCACGGCCACGGCGATGAGCTCTTCGGCGTAGACGTCGAGCTTGGAGCCGAAGCCGCCGCCGACCGCCGGCGCGATGACCCGCACCTTGTGCTCGGGCACCGCGCAGGTGGCGGCGATCATGACCTTGAGGATGTGCGGGATCTGGGTGGCCGAGTACACGGTGAGCTCGCCGCCGTGCGGGGCGGGGATGGCGACGACGCCCCGCGGCTCCATGGCGACCGGGATGAGCCGCTGCTGGACGTAGCGCTCGCTGACCGTGTGGGTCGCGTCGGCGAAGGCCCGCTCGACGGCGTCGGGGTCGGGCGACAGCGTCCACGTGTAGCTGCGGTTGGTGCCCAGGTCGTCGTGGATCACCACCCGGTCGCCGGCCGCGTCCTCGAGGTCGACGACGGGGTCGAGCGGGTCGTAGTCGACCACCACCGCGTCGACCGCGTCGGCCGCCTGGTAGCGCGACTCGGCCACCACCACCGCCACGATGTCGCCGACGTAGCAGGCCTTGCCCTGCGCCACGGGGAAGTGGTCGGGCGCCTTCATGTCGTCGGTCACCGGCCACGCGCACGGCATGGGGGCGGCCCAGGCGCCGGCCAGGTCGGCGCCAGTGAGCACGGCGCGCACGCCGGGCATGGCCGCGGAGGCGCCGGTGTCGATGCTGCGGAGGCGGGCGTGGGCGAACGGGCTGCGCACCATGGCCATCCACAGCGCGCCCGGGATCTGCAGGTCGTCGACGAACCGGCCCTCGCCCGTGAGCAGCCGGGCGTCCTCCTTGCGCAGCAGCCGCTGGCCGAACGCGCCCTCCGCCGCCCCGGTCGGCGGCGTCTCGGTGGCGGTCATGCCGACACCTCCTCGCCGGCGGCCGTGAGCACCGCCCGCACGATGTTGTGGTAGCCGGTGCAGCGGCACAGGTTGCCCTCGAGCCCGAGCCGCACGTCCTGCTCGCTGGGATGCGGGTTCTCCTGCAGAAGCGACACCGCCGCCATGACCATGCCCGGCGTGCAGAACCCGCACTGCAGGCCGTGCTGGGTGTGGAACGCCTGCTGCACCGGGTGCATCTCGCCCGCCGCGCCGTCGCCCGTGCCCGCGGCGGCCAGGCCCTCGATCGTGGTGATCTCGCGGCCGTCGACCTGCACCGCGAGCACCGTGCACGACTTCACCGACTCGCCGTCGACCAGCACGGTGCAGGCGCCGCACGACGACGTGTCGCACCCGACGTTCGTGCCGGTCAGCCCGAGGTCGTCGCGCAGGTGATGGACCAGGAGTCGACGGGGTTCGACGTCGCTCGTCCGCTCCTGGCCGTTGACGGACAGGGTGATCTCCACGAAGCCCCTCCCTGGATCGCGCCCGGAGGACGTCCCCCGGACAGCTGTGTGACCAGCGCCACACTATCGCCGGCCCGGGCGACCGTGCGGCACGAACGACGGCAGCCCGGCCGCGGCTGGTGCGCCGGTCAACCGAGCATGAGCGACAGCGCCACCACGGTGAAGCCCCAGACCAGGGCCACGACGACGGTGATGCGGTCGAGGTTGCGCTCCATCACGGTCGACCCCATGGCGCTGGCGCCCATGCCGCCGCCGAACATGTCGGACAGGCCGCCGCCCTTGCCGCTGTGCAGCAGCACGAGCACGATCATGAACAGCGAGGCGAGCACGTTCAGCACGACGGTGATGGCGGTGATCACGGGGGCGGGGTCTCCTCGGGCGCGAACCGGCGCCTCAGGCTAGCGGCCGCCCCCGCCGCGACGCAGATCCGCTGGTCACCCACGGCGGGTGGGGCCCGGGTCGAGGTCGCGGTGGGCGCCCGTGCGCAGGTGGCAGGCCGCGGCGTGGGCCGGGTCGCCGTCGCCGGGCAGCAGCAGCGGCGTCTCGACGTCGCACACCCCGGTCACGGCGATCGGGCACCGGGGATGGAACCGGCAGCCGGGCGGTGGGTCCATCGGGCTGGGCATCTCGCCCTTCAGCCGCGTGCGGTGGCGCGGGCGCTCGGGGTCGGCCACGGGGATCGCCGACAGCAGCGCCTCGGTGTAGGGGTGCTGGGGCAGGGTGAACACCCGGTCCCGTGACCCGATCTCCGCGATCCGGCCGAGGTACATGACGGCCACCCGGTCGCAGAGGTGCTCGACGACGGCCAGGTCGTGGGCCACGAACACGAGCGTGAAGTCGAGCCGGGCCTGGAGGTCGCGCAGCAGGTTGAGGATCTGCGACTGGATCGACACGTCGAGCGCCGACACCGGCTCGTCGGCGACCAGGAACCTGGGCTCGACCGCCAAGGCCCGGGCGATGCCGATCCGCTGCCGCTGGCCGCCAGAGAACTGATGCGGGTAGCGCTGCGCGTGGTACGGCTCGAGGCCCACGAGGTCGAGCACCTCGCCCACCTTGTCCCGCCGGCGCGACGCCGGCACCCCGTGCGAGCGCAGGCCCTCGGCGATCGAGTCGCCGACCGTCGCCCGCGGGTCGAGCGACGAGAACGGGTCCTGGAAGACGATCTGCATGTCGCGGCGCAGCGCCCGCAGGTCGCGCCCGCGCGCCCCGAGCACGTCGGCGCCGCCGAAGGTGACCGTCCCCTCGTCGGCGGGGAGCAGCCCGAGCAGCACACGTCCGAGCGTGGACTTCCCGCAGCCCGACTCGCCCACCAGCCCCAGCACCTCGCCGGGGTAGATGTCGAGGTCGACCCCGTCGACGGCGCTGACCGAGCCGACGACCCGCCCGAGCGCCCCACCCCGAACGTCGAACGTCTTGACGACGCCTCTGGCCGAGACCAGCGGCGCCCGCTCGCTGGCCGCGTCGTCCGCGACGCGCTCCCCCGCCGCGGTCACCGGCGCCCGACCTCGACCGCGACCTCGTACGCCTCCTCGGCACGGTCGCTGTGCAGGAAGCAGCGCACCCGGTGGCCCGGCGCCACCTCGACCAGCGCCGGCAGCTCCTCGGTGCACCGTGTCAGCCCATGCTCCTCGCGGGCGCGGCAGCGAGGCGCGAACCGACACCCCACGGGCAGGTCGACCAGGTCAGGCACCCGGCCGGGGATCACCTCGAGCCGCTCGCGGCGCGACCCGATGACCGGAACCGAGCCGATGAGGCCCCGGGTGTAGGGATGCTTCGGGTCGCGGAACAGCGTCCTCGTGCCGGCCTCCTCGACGATCTGGCCGGCGTACATGACGGCCACGCGCTCGGTGACCTCGGCCACGATGCCGAGGTCGTGGGTGATCAGCAGCACGCTCATGCCCAGGTCGGCCTGCAGGTCGAGGATCAGGTCGAGGATCTGCGCCTGGATGGTGACGTCGAGCGCCGTCGTCGGCTCGTCGGCGATCAGTAGCTCGGGTCTGGCGGCGAGGGCCATGGCGATCATGACCCGCTGGGCCTGCCCGCCGGAGATCTCGTGCGGGTAGGCCCTGGCCCGGTGCCCGGGGTCGGCGATGCCCACCCGGGCCAGCATGTCGCGCGCCCGCTCCTGGCCCAGGGCCCGCTTGACGCCGCCGTGGGCCTCGTAGACCTCCGCGATCTGGAACCCCACCCGGTACGACGGGTTCAGCGCCGAGATGGGCTGCTGGAAGATCATCCCGATGCGGTCGCCCCGCAGCGACCGCATCTCGTCCTTCGAGGCGGCGCGCAGGTCGCGACCGGCGAAGGTGATCGCGCCGTCGACGATGCGGCCCGGCTCGTCGATCAGCCGCATCACCGACAGCGAGGTGACGCTCTTGCCCGATCCGGACTCGCCGACCAGGCCGACGACCTCGCCCCGGCCGACGGTGAGGTCGACGCCGTCGACCGCCTTGACGACTCCTGCCGAGGTGAAGAACCAGGTGCGCAGGTCGCGCACGGCGAGGAGGGGCGACCGGCCGTCGACGGGCGTGTCGACCGGTGCGTCCGCCGGCGTGTCGGGGGGTGGGGCGCCCGTCACTTGTTCAGCCTCGGGTCGAGCGCGTCGCGCAGGCCGTCCCCGATCAGGTTGAAGGCCAGCACGTTCAGCATGATCATCAGGCCCGGGTAGAAGACCAGGTGGGGGGACGTGAACAGCTGGTTGCGCTCGAGGGCCAGCATGCGCCCCCACTCGGCGGTGTCCGGGTCGCCGCCCAGCCCGAGGAACGACAGCGCCGCCAGCTCGAGCACGGCGGTGGCGACGCCGAGCGTGGCCTGCACGACCAGGGGCGTGAGCGAGTTGGGCAGCACGCGGTGCGAGAGGATGCGCAGGTTCGAGACGCCGAGGGCGCGGTCGGCCGCCACGTAGTCCTGCTCGCGGACCGACAGCACCCGGGAGCGCACCACGCGGGCGTACACCGGGATCGTCACCACCGACACGGCCAGCACCGCGTTGAACAGGCCCGGTCCCCGGGCCGTCACGATGGCGATGGCCAGCAGCAGGGCGGGGAACGCCAGCAGCACGTCCATCACCCGCATGATCGCGTTGTCGGTGCGGCCGCCGAGGAACCCCGACACCAGGCCGAGGACCGTGCCGAACACGACGGCGAAGGCCACCGCCCCGACCCCGGCCACCAACGACACGCGGGCGCCGTAGAGGATGCGGCTGAACACGTCGCGGGCGTTGCCGTCGAGCCCCATGAGGTGCTGGGGCCGGTCGGACGGGCACGAGAAGCCGTTCGACTCCAGGAAGCTCTCGGCCTGGCGCAGCACCGGCACGTCGGGGATCCACGAGACGCTCAGGTGGATGCAGGGCTCGGCGCGCGGGCGCAGGCCCTCGCTCGCGATCAGGACCTCGCGCTCGCCGTACGGGGCCAGCAGCGGCGCGAACACGGCGATGAAGACCAGCAGCCCGAGGATCGCCACCCCGACCTTGGCCGACCGCTTGCGCAGGGTCTCGCGGAACGCGTCGCGCCACAGCCCGCGCTCGCGCCGAGTGGGCAGCGGGGCCTCGGCCGCCTGCTGCTCGGAGAGCGGGATCTCCTCGATCGCCACGTCAGCTCACCCGCACCCTGGGGTCGAGAAACGTGTAGACGATGTCGGTGATCAGGTTGATCACCACGAACCCGACCGCTACCACCAGGGTGAACCCCTGCACCACGAAGTAGTCGCGCCCCGAGATGGCGTCGAAGAGGGTCTTCCCCATGCCCGTCAGGTTGAAGATGGTCTCGGTGAGGATGGCCCCGCCGATCAAGGTGCCCAGCGAGAGGCTGATGACCGTCACGACGGGGAGCAGCGAGTTGCGCAGCGCGTGGCGGGCGATCACGACGCGCTCGCGCAGGCCCTTGGCCCGGGCGGTGCGCACGTAGTCGAGCCCCAGCACGTCGAGCAGGCTCGACCGGGTCATGCGGGCGATGACGGCCATGGGGATGGTCGACAGCGCCACGGCCGGCAGGATCAGGTGCTGCAGGGCGTCGACGAAGATGTCCCACCGCCAGATGAGCACGGCGTTGAGCAGGTCGATGTTGGAAATGAACTCGAACACCGCGTTCTCGCCGATGCCCCACGCCTCGTAGAAGGGCTCGGGGATGGTGCCGGCCGTGAGCTGTCCCGAGGTCGGGAGGTCGAGAGGCGTGTCGTTGAGCTGCACGGCGAACACGTACTGCAGGATCAGCCCGAGCACGAAGACGGGGATCGACACGCCCAGGTTGGCGCCGACGATCGTGGCGACGTCGGTCTTGGAGTTGTGCCGGGTGCCCGCCAGCACGCCGAGCGGCACGCCGACGAGCACGGCCAGGATCAGCGCTGCGACCGACAGCTGCAGGGTGACCGGCAGGCGCTCGACGAGCAGGTCGGTCACCGGCTGGCGCAGCCGGACCGACTCGCCCAGGTCGCCGCTGAAGACGTCGCCGACGTAGTCGCCGAACTGGACGATGATCGGCTGGTCGAACCCGTAACGGTTGTTGAAGTCCTCGCACGCCTGGGGCGTCGCCCGCTCCTGCAGCACGGCCTGGCACGGGTCACCGGGCAGCAGGCGGCCGATGACGAACGTGGCCAGCAGGATGCCGAAAAGGACCGGGATCGAACTGAGCAGCCGCCGGAGGATGAATCGCAGCATGGGTCGGGCGCCGGGGGCCCGGCGCGGTGCGCACCGGGCCCCCGCTCACACAGTGTGTCTCAGCCCTCGGCCGGCGGTGGGTTGAGGAAACCGCCCATGAGGGCCTCGAAGTAGGTGAACAGGCCGTCACGACCCACGTGCAGCGGGTCGGCCGCGTCCCACTGCACCCGGTAGCTGGAGACGACGTCACCCGCGTCGAGGCTCGAGCCGTCGTGGAAGGTCACGCCCTCGCGCAGCGTGAACGTCCACTCCGTGAGGTCGTCGTTGGGCTCGAACTCCTCGGCCAATGCCGGCACCACCTCGGTGCCGCCGACCTCGTAGGCGAGCAGCGACTCGTTGATCTGCTCGCAGACCCGGAGCGCCTCGCCGTCGGTCTCGTCGGCGCAGTAGAGGCCGGACGGTTCGCCGTTCTGCATCCACACGAGCTGGTCCTGGCCCTCGAGCGACATGGCGGCGAACTGCTCGTTCGAGAGCGGACTGGCGTGCGCGCCCTCGACCTCGGCCTTGAACGCCACCGCCGAGCCGCCGTACGCGATCGGGATCGCCGGCGAGTGCTGCATCAGCAGGGCGTTGGCCTCGGCATACAGCTCGGCCCGGGCCTCCTCGTCGGTGGTCGAGCCGGCCTCCGCGAGCACCTCGTGCAGGTCGTCGAAGCCGGTGCCGAACTGCGGCGTGCCGCCCATGCCGAAGTGGAAGTCCCAGAAGTTGGTGGCGTCCGGGAAGTCGGCGCCCCAGCCGAGCATGTGCATGCCGAGGTTGCCGGCGTTGGCGTTGTCGATGAACGCCCCCGACTCCTGCTCGTCGAGCGCGACCGTGATGCCGGCCTGCGCGAGCTGGTCGCGGATGTCGCTGGCCACCTGCGGCGGCTGCGGCAGGTAGGGGCGGGGCTCGGCGCGGTAGCTGAGCGGCCCGAGGTCGATGCCGTCCGGGTGGCCGGCCTCGGCCAACAGCTCGCGGGCCCGGTCGGGGTCGTAGGTGTAGCCCTCGGCACCCTCTTCGTACATGTTGATGCCCGGCGGGAGGAACTGGTCGGCGGCCTGCGAGCCCTCCGGGTAGAAGTTCTCGATCAGGCGCTCCTTGTCGATGGCGTACCCGACGGCCTGCCGCACCCGCTCGTCGTCGAACGGCGGCTTGTCGACGTTGAACCCGAGGTAGAAGACGTTGAGCGGCTCGCGCTCGAGCAGCTGCAGGTTCGGGTCGTCGGACACCGTGGGGAAGTCCTCGGTGCCCACGTTGTCGATGCCGTCGACGTCGCCCGCCTGCAGCTCGACGAGCCGCTGCGCCGACTCGGCGCTCCAGCGGAAGACCACGGTGGGGATGGCGGGCTGGTCGCCCCAGTAGTCCTCGTTGGCGGTGAGCACGATCTGGCTGCCCCGCTCCCACGCCTCGAGCCGGTAGGGCCCGGTGCCGATCGGGGCGTCGATGGGCGCACCGCCCGTCTCTTCGAGGTTCTCGGAAGGGTGGATGCCGAGCGCGGAGAACGCGACCTTGGCCGGGAAGGCCACGTCGGGGTTGCACAGCGTGAACCTGACGGTCAGCTCGTCGACGGCCTCGATGCCGGCCAGGTTGCCGGCGTAGCCCTCGGTGCCGCACTGGGCGCTCTCGTCGTAGGCGACCGCCTCGAAGTCGCCGCCGCCCTCAGCCTCGCCTGCATCGTCGTCGTCGTCGTCGCCGCCGCACGCGCCCGCCGCGAGGCTGAACGCGGCGAGGACGGCTAGCCAGCGGAGTCGCGGCTGTCTCATGGCTCCCCCTGAGGTGCTGTCGTGGTCGCCGGCGACCAGGCAAGTTGCTGCTGGATGACCGGCGGTGGCGGCCAATTGTTGCACGGTCGACGACCTCGCGTAGGCGATCTGCGACGTCGACCCAATCGCAGGCGCCGATCCATCTAGACGACCGCGACCGCCTTGGCGAAGTGGCAGGCGACCGGGTGGTCGACCCCGCTGGACTGGCGGATCTGGAGCAGGGGCTCCTGCTCGACGCACGCGCTCGTGTCGGTGCCGGCCTCGTCGAGCTCGCGCTTGCGCCAGCAGCGGGTGCGGAATCGGCAGCCCGACGGTGGGTTGGCCGGGCTCGGCACGTCGCCCGTGAGGATGATGCGGGTGCGGGTCTTCTCCCGCTCGGGGTCGGGCAGCGGGATGGCCGACAGCAGCGCCTGCGTGTAGGGGTGCCCCGGGTTCTCGTAGATGGGCTTGCGGTCGCCCCGCTCGACGATCTTGCCGAGGTACATCACCGCCACCCGGTCGGAGATGTGGCGCACCACCGACAGGTCGTGGGCGATGAACACGTACGCCAGACCCAGCTCGTCCTGCAGCCGCTGCAGCAGGTTGACCACGCCGGCCTGGATCGACACGTCGAGGGCCGACACGGGCTCGTCGAGCACGATCAGGTCGGGGTCGAGGGCCAGCGCCCGGGCGATGCCGATCCGCTGGCGCTGGCCGCCGGAGAACTCGTGCGGGTAACGGTTCATGTGCTCGGGGGACAGGCCGACCGTGCGCAGCAGGTCGGCGATGCGCTCGTCGACCGCCTGCTGGTCGAGGCCGAGGTGCACCTTGAGCGGCTCGCTCAGCGTGGCCCCGACCGTCATGCGGGGGTTGAGCGACGCGTACGGGTCCTGGAAGACGATCTGGAACCGTTGCCGCATCCGCGACAGCCGCTTGCCCCGCATGCGGCTGATGGGCTGGCCGTCGAACAGGACCTCGCCCGCGGTGGGCGGGATCAGGTTGAGCAGCAGCCGGCCGGTGGTGGACTTGCCGCACCCCGACTCGCCCACCAGCCCGAGGGTCTCTCCCTCGTCGACCTCGAGGCTGACCCCCGCCACCGCGGACACGTACCCGACTGTGCGGCTGAACACGCCACCCCGGATCGGGAAGTCCTTGACCAGGTCGGTGGCCCGCAGCAGCGGCGCCGCGTCGTCGGGCGGCGCGTCCACGGGGGCGGTCGCAACGTCGCTCACCGGTTCGCCTCGCCGTCGTCCGGACGCTGCCCGGTGGCCGGCCACTGGTCGATCTGGCCCTCGGCGCGGTCGGTGACGCCGGAGTGCGCCGTGGCCTCCGCTACGGCGACGTCCTCGACCACCGCGGCGTCCTCGATCGGCTCCCGGTCGCGGGGCAGTGCGAGGTCGAGTGCGGTCTCGGCGGTGACGTCGACCGCCGTGCGCAGCGACTCGACGCTCACGTCAGCCAGCTCCTCCGCGTAGTGGCAGGCCGCCTGGTGGTCGTCGCCGGCGACGAGCCGGAGCGCCGGGTCGTCGGTCTCGCAGTTGCCCGGCACCCGGGCGAAGCGGCAGCGCGGGTGGAACGAGCATCCCGACGGCTTGCGGATGAGCGAGGGCGGCGACCCGACGATGGGCACCAGTGGCTCGTCGCCGACGTCGTCGAGCCGAGGCAGGCTGGCCAGCAGGCCGAGCGTGTAGGGGTGGCGGGTCTCGTAGAAGATCTCGTGGGTGGTGCCCGTCTCGATGGCGCGGCCGGCGTACATCACCATCACCCGGTCGGACAGGCCGGCGACGACGCCGAGGTCGTGGGTGATGAGGATGATCGCCGAGTCGATCTCGTCCTTGATGTCGAGGAGCACCTCGAGCACCTGGGCCTGCACGGTGACGTCGAGCGCCGTGGTGGGCTCGTCGGCGATGAGCAGGTCGGGTTTGCAGGTGATGGCCATGGCGATCATGGCCCGCTGGCGCATGCCGCCGGAGAACTCGTGGGGGTACATGTCGGCGCGCGTGCGAGCCTCCGGGATGCCCACCAGGTCGAGCATCTCGATCGCCCGCGCCCTGGCCTCCTGGCGGTCGAGCCCCTCGTGGATGCGGGCCATCTCACCGATCTGGCGCCCGACCGTGTGCACGGGGTTCAGCGCTGTCAGCGGGTCCTGGAAGATCATGGCGATCTCCTTGCCCCGCACCGCCCGGCGACCGTTCTCGGACATCGTCAGCAGGTCGCGGCCCTTCCACAGGATCTCGCCCTCGGCGATCTCGAGCGTGGGCTGCAGATCGAGGATCGCCATGGCGGTGACCGACTTGCCCGAGCCCGACTCGCCGACGATGGCCAGCACCTCGCCCCGGGCGACGTCGAACGACACGCCGTCGACGGCCCGCACGAAGCCGTCGTCGGTGGCGAAGCCGGCGCGCAGGCCGCGCATCGAGAGCAGGACCTCATTGCCGGTGAGCGGGGAGGCTGCGTACGTG
>Ga0299913_10005244_pt1 | contig 11034 bp, 8 predicted proteins | sample RVTome_9_FD_201360 | JGI IMG/M metagenome (GOLD analysis project Ga0299913, IMG submission 201360) | Soil microbial communities from uranium-contaminated site in the Upper Colorado River Basin, Wyoming, United States - RVT155D38 (version 2) ... | reverse complement strand
GATCGCGAACCGCACGGACTTCGACTTGAAGGCCCATGCGGAACACTCGGGGCAAGACCTCTCGTACTTCGACCCGGAGACCGAAGAGCGATACGTCCCGTACGTCATCGAGCCCGCGGTCGGTGTCGAACGGCCCACGCTCGCGTTCCTGATCGATGCCTACCGTGAGGAAGAGGCGATGAGCGCCGCCGGCAAGATGGAGAAGCGCACGGTTCTCAAGATCGACAAGCGTTTGGCTCCGATCAAGGTTGCGGTGCTGCCCTTGTCCAAGCACGCCGACCTCGTGCCGGTTGCCGAGAAAGTGGCGGACGAGATCCGCCCACACTTCGTCACCGACATGGACATCACCCAGGCGATCGGACGGCGTTACCGGCGCCAGGACGAGATCGGCACCCCGTTCTGCGTGACGGTCGACTTCGACTCGCTCACCGACAATCAGGTGACGATCCGCGAGCGCGACACGATGGAACAGGAACGCATCCCGATGGCAGAAGTAGTCGACCATTTGAGAAAGAGGTTCTAGATGCCGAATCTGACGGGCCGGATCACGGTGCACGGGGACCACGCGGCAACGAGCGCGGTCGTGGAGCTGCACAACTCCACCGGGGATGTCGTCGACCAGGTTCAGGTCGACGCCGACGGCCGCTACAAGTACCACCTGAGCCCCAACACGTGGACCTTGAACATCTGGGATGCCCACGGTCATCGGGGTAAGCAAGAGGTGACGCTCGGCGAGGACGACATGACCGTCGACGTCGACCTGCACGAACCAGAGGGCGGCCACTAAGGAGCCCAGTTGGGAGGGAACGCGTAGTGACGAAGTGGGTCTACGACTTCGAAGAGGGAGACGCATCACAGAAGTACCTGCTGGGCGGTAAGGGAGCCAACCTCGCCGAGATGACCAACATCGGGCTCCCGGTCCCGCCGGGCTTCACGATCACCACCGAGGCTTGCAACGCCTACCAAGAGGCCGCTGGCCGGTTCCCCGAAGGATTGCTCGACGAGGTCGCCGAGCATCGCAAGGGCCTCGAAGAGAAGATGGGCCGCCAGATCGGCGACCCGCGCGATCCGTTGCTCGTTTCGGTGCGGTCCGGCGCGCCGTTCTCGATGCCCGGGATGATGGACACGGTCCTGAACGTCGGCTTGAACGACGAGAGCGTCGAGGGCCTCACCGCGCAGACGTCGAACGAGCGCTTCGCGTGGGACTCCTACCGCCGGCTGGTTCAGATGTTCGGCAAGACAGTGATGGACGTCGACGGCGACCTCTTCGAAGAAGCGATCGAAGCGGCCAAGAGATCCAAGAAGGTAGAGAACGACGTCGATCTTGACGTGAAGGACCTCCAGGGTCTCGTCAAGACATTCAAGAAGATCGTCAAGAAGGAGGCCGGCCGGGAGTTCCCCCAAGACCCGACCGAGCAGCTGCACCTCGCGATCGAGGCCGTGTTCGGCTCGTGGGGCAACAAGAGGGCCCAGGACTACCGCCGCAAGAACCGGATCTCGGACTCCCTCGGTACCGCCGTCAACGTGCAGACGATGGTCTTCGGTAATAAGGGTGCCGACTCGGGCACGGGGGTGGCGTTCACGCGCAACCCGTCCACCGGCGAGAAGAAGCCCTACGGCGACTACCTCGAGAACGCGCAGGGTGAGGACGTGGTCGCAGGTATCCGCAACACGCTGCCGCTCGAGGACATGGCGAAGGTCCAGCCGAAAGCGTGGGAAGAGCTCCTGGAACACTTCGCCAAGCTCGAAGAGCACTACAAGGACATGAACGACATCGAGTTCACGGTCGAGCAGGGCAAGTTGTGGCTGCTACAGACCCGCATCGGCCAACGCACCGGGCGGGCGATGCTGGTGATCGCCGCCGACATGGTCGACGCCGGATGGCTCGACGAGAAGGACGCGTTCACCTCCCGCATCACGACCGGCAAGCTCGACGAGGTCTTCAAGAAGGTCATCAAGTCGACGGTGAAGGCGTCGCAGGAACCCCTGGCGAAGGGCCTGAACGCATCCCCGGGGGCCGCGGTCGGTCGGGCTGTGTTCACCGCCGACGACGCGTACGACTGGGCGAACAACGACGAGCCCGTGGTGCTCATCCGGCGTGAGACGAACCCCGATGACTTCCACGGGATGATCGTGGCGCAGGGGATCCTGACATCGGCCGGGGGGACGAGCTCGCACGCGGCCCTCGTCGCGCGCGGTGCCGGTATCCCCGCGGTGTGTGGCGCCGACGCGCTCCGCATCGACACGAAGAAGAAGCAATTCACGGCTGGCTCGACCACGGTTAAGGAAGGCGACTGGGTCACGATCGACGGCACCGACGGAACCGTCTACGCCGAGGGCCTCGAGCTCGAGGACTCCGAGCTCGACGCCGCGATCAAGGGCGACAAGAACGCCAAGAAGAGCGATCTGTGGCGCGCCTACGAGCGGTTCGACAAGGTTGCCGAAGCCAATCGACGGATGCGGGTACGGGCGAACTCCGATACCCCCGACGATTCCGTCAACGCACGGATGCGGGGGGCCGAGGGCATCGGTCTGTGCCGCACCGAGCACATGTTCATGGGCGAGCGGGCCGAATTCGTCCGCCAGATGATCTTCGCCGACACCGAAGCTGAGGAGCAGGCTGCCTACGACGCCCTGCTTCCTCTTCAGCGCACGGACTTCGAGGGCATCTTCAAGGCCATGGATGGTCTGCCCGTGACCGTCAGGTTGCTCGACCCGCCGTTGCACGAGTTCCTGCCTAACCACACCGACCTGTCGGTCGAGGTGGCGCTGGCGGATGCCGGCAAGCTCAAGTGGTCGAAGAAGAAGCTCGAGGAGCAGCGCGCCGTGCTCGCGAAGGTCAACGAGCTCCACGAGGCCAACCCGATGCTCGGGCTCCGTGGCGTGCGCCTCGGCATCATCAAGCCGGGCCTCTACGCGATGCAGGTCCAAGCGATCACCGAGGCCGCGGTCAAGCTCAAGAAGAAGGGCCTCGACCCGCGGCCCGAGATCATGATCCCGCTGGTAGCGACATCGGAGGAGCTCCGTCAGATGCGTGAGGAGCTCGAGCCCGTCGTCCAGGGGATCCTCGAGAAGGCCAAGGTTGATCTCCACATCGAGATCGGCACGATGATCGAGCTCCCGACCGCATGCATCAGCGCAGGCGAGATCGGCGAGCACGCCGACTTCTTCTCGTTCGGGACGAACGACCTGACCCAGACGGCGTTCGGGTTCTCGCGCGACGACATCGGAAAGTTCCTGACGATGTACGAGGAGCGCAAGCTCGTGCCCTACAACCCGTTCGTCACGATCCACCCGGCCGTCGCGAGCCTGATGGAGATCGCGGTCACCGAGGGCAAGAAACAGAACCCAGAGCTCCACCTCGGCATCTGCGGCGAGCACGGGGGCGATCCCGAGTCGGTAGCGACCTGCGACAAGCTCGGCCTCGACTACGTCTCCTGCTCGCCATTCCGGGTCCCGACGGCGCGGTGGGCCGCAGCCCAAGCAGTCCTAGGAGCCGGCGAAGCCGTCAAATAGTGCGGACCGACTTCGCCGGTCCTGTTGCTAGGCCGGTGTCGGCGTAGCCGACACATGTCCTAGTAGGAGTTACTGACACTCACTTTCGAAAAACGAAAGTCCAGTACAGAAACTCTCGATTCCCGGGGCCCGTTCCCAGGTCCAGGTAGGAGAGCGGCGCCGGGCGCCGAACCCTAGGGGTGAACCCTGACTACCCCAAGGAGATGCTCGTGCGGAAGCTCGCTCTGCTCGGTGCCGTCGTGATGATGGCTACTTCGTTCATGGCCGTGCCGGCCACCGGTGGCCCGACCCCGGGAGGGCTCGCGACCGACAACATCGAGCACGTCCGCCACATCCCGATCGCCCAGAACGGCGTCGGGGGCCGTCTGATCGGCAAGTACTTCTACATGAACGACCAGAACAAGGTGATGGTGTTCGACGTCTCCGATCCTCTCGACCCCCAGATGATCGGGCAGGTCCTGATGCCACAGGAGTGGCAGTTCTCGCGCGAGGACCTCGACGGCAACGGAGAGATACTGGTCGTACCCAACACCGTCAGCGCCTCTAACGACGGCAACCCGACACCGAGCGCGAACGCGGTCTACATCATCGACGTCGAGGACAAGACGAACCCGCAGATCATCTCGAAGGTCGTGGGGGCCGCGCAGCACACGTTCTCGTGCGTCCTCGACTGCACCTGGGCTTACGGATCGAGCGGAAACATCATCGACCTCCGTAACCCCGCGAAGCCGAAGCTCGTCGAAGAGAAGTGGGGCGACGACACGATCGCCGGCAACAGTGGCCACGATGTCGAAGAGGTCGCTCCCGGCATCGTCATGACCGCCACGCAACCGATGATGCTGCTCGATGCTCGTAAGGATCCGAGGAACCCGAAGTTGATCGCGGTCGCCGAGCGCAACGAGGACGGGCGCTACATGCACGGCACCCAGTGGCCGCACAACATGAAGGACCGTTTCCTGCTCGCCGCATCGGAGACAACGATGAACGGTCGCTGCAGCGAGTCCTCCGGTTCCTTCATGACCTGGGATGCGAGCAAGTGGAAGAAGACCAAGACGTTCAGGATGATCGATGAATACCGCGTCGTGAACGGCATGATCGTCGACGGCAATCCTGTGGCCCAGCGGAATTGCACCGCGCACTGGATCGAGGAGCACCCCGACTTCAAGAACGGCGGGTACGTCGCGGCCGGCTTCTACGACCACGGCACGCGCTTCTTCGAGGTCACATCGAAAGGCAAGATCAAGGAAGCGGGCTACTTCATGGCATGGGCCGGACAAGCCAGCGCGGCCTACTGGATCACCGACGAGATCGTCTACACGGTCGATTACAACCGGGGCCTCGACATCCTGCGCTTCACCCCGCCGAAGGGCTGATCCGACACACCCGACTGCTACCGTCGGGATGTGGCCACACCTAGGGAACGGATCGAGCAGGTCGAGCGCGCCGTCCTCAGCCCGCGCGCCCAGCTGGCGTCGGAGTCGAAGGGGCGTGACGATCACGAGGACGAAGACGACCTCCGGACCTGTTACCAGCGGGACCGCGACCGGATCATCCATTCGAAAGCGTTCCGCCGGCTCGCGCACAAGACCCAGGTCTTCCTGGCCCCCGAAGGCGACCACTACCGGGTGCGACTGACCCACACGTTGGAGGTCACCCAGGTCGCTCGCACGATCGCGCGGGCGCTGGGGCTGAACGAGGACCTCACCGAGGCCATCTGCCTCGGTCACGACCTCGGCCACACGCCGTTCGGCCACCTCGGCGAGGAGGTGGTGGCCCGGTTCCACCCGAGCTTCAAGCACAACCTCCAGTCCGTAAGGATCGTCGAGGTGCTCGAGGACCTGAACCTGACGTGGGAGGTCCGCGACGGCATCGCGAACCACACGTGGTCGATGCCGACGATGCCCTCGACGCTGGAGGGTCAGATCGCCCGCTTCGCCGACCGCATCGCGTACATCAACCACGACATCGACGACGCGATGAGGGCCGGGATCCTCACCGACGACATGCTTCCGGCCGCGACCGTCGGGGTCCTCGGCCGAACCCACGCGAAACGGATACACACGATGGTTTCGGACCTCGTCAACACGTCCGCCGACAGCGATTCGATCGGGGTCAGCGACGGCGTCTTCGAGGCGATGGCGGAGACGCGCCAGTTCCTGTTCGACGAGTTCTACCTGGGGCGCGTGGGGGCCGCGACCCAATCTGCCGTTGAAACGATCCTCGGAACTCTGCTCGAGCACCATGCTGGGTCGGATGCCGACCAGGTCGCGGCCGTTGATTACGTGGCCGGGATGACCGACCGATTCGCCATCCGGGCCTACGAAGAAGTGACTAGTGGTCCTGCCCCCAGCCTCCGGGTGGAGGTCCTAGGATGAGCGCTGAAAGCCTTTTTGCCTGGCAACCAGGCTTTCAACTTCCCCCTGAGCCCTACTAAGCGCGCCTCGAGGGAAGAAGCATGGCTCGTATCAAAGAAGACGACATCGACCGTTTGCGAGATTCGGCGGACATCGTCGAGATCGTTTCCGGCTACACCCAACTGAAGAAGTCCGGCGGCCAGCGATTCACCGGCTTGTGCCCCTTCCACTCCGAGAAGACCCCGTCCTTCCAAGTGAATGCAGGCACAAACCTCTACCACTGCTTCGGTTGTGGGGAGGGCGGCAACATCTATCAGTTCATCCAGAAGGTCGAGAACCTTCCGTTCCCCGAAGCGGTCGAGTGGCTCGCGCGCCGAGCGAACTTCGAGCTCCACTACGAAGAGATGCGTCCCGGCGAACAGAAGGCAGCCGGACAACGCGCCCGCTTGACTGCCGCCAATGCGGAGGCGTCGAGGTTCTTTCACAAGACGTTGACGGAATCCCCGGACGCCCTTGAGGCCCGTCGCTATCTCGAGAGTCGTGGGTTCGGGAAGGAAGTCTCGGAGCGCTGGCAGCTCGGCTATGCCCCCGGCCGCGATGCCCTCTGTAAGCACCTCTTGTCGAAGGGCTTCTCCGAGCAGGAGATCATCCAGGCCGACCTCGGGCGCAAGAGCGACAAGGACGGCAAGCTTTACGACTTCTTCCGCCAGCGGATCACGTTCCCGACCTGGAGCCTCCAGGGCGACGTGGTGGCGTTCGGGGCCCGGGCCCTCGGGGACCAACAGCCCAAGTACCTCAACACCTCCGACACACCCGTGTTCTCCAAGTCCCGAGTGATGTACGGGCTCGATCGGGCGAAGTCATCGCTCGGCCGTGGGAATGCCGCGGTTGTGGTCGAGGGGTATACGGACGTGATCGCGCTCCACGAGGCAGGCGTCACGGAAGCAGTTGCCACTAACGGGACCGCGCTCGGCGACACACACTTCGAACAGCTCAAGAAATTCACCGGACGCGCCGTTCTTATGTTCGATGCAGATGATGCGGGCAAGGGAGCAGCCGAGCGCGGGTGGGGTGATGTGAAGCAAGCTCCGTTGTTCCACCGGCTCGGTCTCGAGGTTTTGGTCGCTCCGTTGCCGACTGGTCGCGATCCCGCGGACGTCGTGAAAGAAGACGGTTCCGAAGGGATCACGAAAGTCATCGAAGCAGCTCGACCATTGCTCGAGTTCAAGATGGAACAGACGATCGCGAAGCTTCCACTCGATACCCCCGAAGCGCGTTCGACTGCCGTTCGGGAGGTTGCCCGAGTGCTAGGGTGGCATCCCGACCCGATAGCGCGGCACGAGTACGCGTTCTCGGCGGCGAATCGGATCGGCGTTGATGCAGAAGTGATCCAGCGGGCACTCAACGAGAACCGGAACTCCGAACCATCTGGGGGAAGCACCGTTGCCGACCGGGACAAGCGTCATCCCGGGCACGTGAAGGTCGAGCGAGAGGCTTTACAACTGTTGTTAACGCGACCCGATGAAGCAACTCCATGGTTCGACCAGGTTGACGAGGCCAACTTCACATCCCCTTCACGCCGTGAGTTGTTCACCGAGGCCAAGAACGCCATCGTGCAGGGTCATCGTCCCGCCGAGATAGCCCAGCGACTCACTCCGGATGCGGTTGCTCTGTTTACCGAGCTCACCGTGGCCGCCCCCGATGCCGTCGTGGGCGATGAGAGCCACCGAGCCGAGGAGGTATTCATCCGCCTGCAAGTCTTCACCCTCGAGCGCGACATCAAGAAACTTCGCAATACGCTTCAGGACGTGAATCCACTCGATGATCCCAAGAGCCATGACGATCTCTTCACCAAGCTGGTCGGTCTAGAGGCTCAGCGACGGGATCTTCTCCGAAGATTGCGTCGAGAGACGCAAGGCGCGGCGTAGTGGCCGAAGACAAACCACAGCCCGAAACAGCCGGTACCGTGCTGACGCAGGTCTCGCCCGCGCAGAGCGAGATCGATCGCATCACGAAGGCCGCGCAGACAGAGGGCTCGATCACTGCCGCAGACCTTGCGGAGAAGCTCGCCGTCTTAGACATCACCCCCGACGAGACCGATTCCGTCTACCAGAAGCTCGTCGAGCTCGGAGTCGACGTCTTGGAAGACGAGTCGATCGCCGAAGAAGACGAAGAGGAAGAGGCGCCCGAGGAAGAACGTGTCAGGGCACGTCGCGAGGTCGATCAGGCCCTCAAAGCTCCCACTAACGATCCCGTCCGCATGTACCTCAAGGAGATCGGCCGGGTAGCGCTCCTTACAGCGCAAGAAGAAGTCTCGCTCGCGAAGCGTATCGATGCCGGTGTCCAAGCGACCGACGAGATGGAACGTGACCCCAGCATCACGGGTGCCAAACTCGCCGAGCTCAAATGGAATCAGAAGGACGGTGCGCGTGCGAAGAGGCACCTCGTCGAAGCGAACCTCAGGCTTGTGGTGTCGATCGCCAAGCGGTACGTGGGCCGCGGCATGGCGTTCCTGGACCTGATCCAAGAGGGCAACCTCGGCCTGATCCGTGCGGTCGAGAAGTTCGACTACACCAAAGGCTTCAAGTTCTCGACCTACGCGACATGGTGGATCCGCCAGGCGATCACTCGCGCGATCGCCGACCAGGCACGCACGATCCGCATCCCCGTCCACATGGTCGAGACGATCAACAAGCTCGTCCGCATCCAGCGTCAGTTGCTCCAGGACCTCGGTCGCGAGCCAACGGCCGACGAGATCGCCGAGCAGATGGAGATCACGCCCGAGAAGGTGCGCGAGATCCAGAAGATCAGCCAGGAGCCGGTATCGCTCGAGACTCCGGTCGGTGAGGAAGAGGACTCGCACCTCGGCGACTTCATCGAAGACTCCGACGCGGTCGTTCCGCTCGAGCGCGCGTCGTTCCGGTTGCTGCAGGAACAGCTCGAGAGCGTGCTCCACACGTTGTCCGAGCGCGAGAAGAGCGTCATCGAGATGCGCTTCGGACTCAAGGACGGTCAGCCCCGTACCCTCGAAGAGGTCGGCAAGACATTCGGTGTTACCCGCGAGCGGATCCGGCAGATCGAATCCAAGACGCTGTCCAAGCTCCGCCACCCATCGCGCAGCCAGAAGCTGCGCGACTACCTCGAATAATTTTCTGCGCCCTTAGCGGGGTACGCGCCCCCTAGCTTTTCTGCGCCAAACGCCCGCGCCGGGGGCTCGTCGCAGGAGACGCAACCCAGAGGTCGAAAACATCCCGTATGAGGGGTGCCTGGATCTTGTCCGCCGCGCTCACGCTCGTGCTCGGGATCACCGCCCCAGCTTCGGCCGCCGAGGTCGTCACCGCGCCGGGTGGTTTCCTCGCGGGTTTCATTCCGCCCGTGGTTGTGATCGCCGAAGGTGAGGGGATCAACTACACGAACGCAGATGTCGCGCAACACAACTTCGTCGCGGCCGATGCTTTCCTCTCGAAGAGGGCGGCGAAGAAGGCCAAGTGGTGTTCCGGCTTCGACAAGGGCCGATGCCCGCTGTTCTGGAGCCCCACGATCGCAACCGGCGAAGCAGCGGAGGTCTCGGGGCTCCAGCGCGTGAAGGCAGGAGATCAGTACGAGTTCCTGTGCACCCTCCATCCGAACATGACGGGGACGTTGATCGTTCGATGAGGCGGCGTCGCAGGCCGGTTTGGGCGGTGTTGGTGGTCTGTGCTGTAGGTATCGCCACAGCGGCCCCCGTCTTGGGTGACCAGCGCGCTCTTCCTCGACCCCTCGAGCCCGGTTTCTACGTCATCGCGTACGCAGTCACGGGCGGGACCCCTTCGAGTCTGACTTTCGGATCCGATACCCGGGATGGCGCCAGTGGAGACCGCCTCTACGTCGCCGACAACTCGGGTGGGAACATCGTGGTGATCGACGACAACGCGGGCGTGGGCTCACCGCCGCAGGTCTTCGCCGAGGGTTTCCGGGGGCCACTGGGAGTCGTGGCTCGCAGCGATGGCAGCTTGTATGTCGCGGATGCTGAGGCTTCGCGCGACGGTCCGTTCGGTGTGCGGACCTACGGCCGGGTAACGCGTCTGTTCGATACCGACGGAGACGGTGTCGCCGACAAGCGACAGGTCGTATTGAAGGACCTTCCCAATGGACGACACAACACGAACGGCATGGCCTTCGGTCCTGATGGGATGCTCTACATCACGAACGGGAATTCCACCGACGATGGCGTCGAAGGTGGCCAGAGCGAGGTCCTTCCGTGGTCGGGATCCCTCGTCAGGGTCGACCCCGATGCTAAGAACCTGTCGCTGGCCGATCTGCCGCGCCGCAGGGCGCTTGTGGCCACCGGATGGCGCAATGTCTACGACGTAGCGTTCTCGCCGATCGATCCGAGCATCGCCTTCGTCCCCATGAACGGGGTTGACGATGCCCGGCAGGGGTCGACTGGAGAGAACCCGATCGACCCGAACCTCGAAGATTCCGACGATGCCCTATTCGCGACCGATATCAACGACCGGCGCACCGACGATTTCGGGTTCCCATCCTGTCTGTTCAACGAGAGTCGGCAGGGCGACCTCGAGCCTTACGAGAATCCGAATCCCGACGTCATCGACAAGTTCGGGCGGTGTTCCAAGAACACGCCTTCACCCGTCTCGTCGTTCGGTCTCCACACGTCCTCAGACGGACTCGCCTTCCAGGTGACCGATCGCTGGGGTGCGGAACACGAGCACGATCTCTTCGTGGCCGAGTGGGGGAGCTTGTTCGGCACCCCGGCGGGCCACGACGTGATCCGGGTTCAGCTCGACGAGTCAGGGCGCAAGGTGGTCGAGCAATCATCGTTCCTAGAGCTCGACTTCCCCCTGGATGTCACCTTCGATGCCGATGGCGCGATGTACATCGCGGATTTCTCGGGTCAGATCTTCAAGGTGGACCGCGCCATATAGGCGTTTCTCCCGGCGCGCAGGGTCTAGTTCGAGTAGTCGGGCGGGGGAGCGACGGCGAGCCCGCTCGGACGTCCATCGGTCCCGGAGCGCTTGTCCTTGACCTTCGACACCCCTTCGGTCGCGAGATCGCGAGCCTGATCCAGCCCGGTGCCGACCGCATCGCGGGCCGCGCTCGTCGCCTGACGGAACGCGGGCGAAGCCTGGATGTTCTCGTACAGACGGCGCAGTTGTTCGTAGCG
>Ga0299913_10005243_pt1 | contig 11034 bp, 7 predicted proteins | sample RVTome_9_FD_201360 | JGI IMG/M metagenome (GOLD analysis project Ga0299913, IMG submission 201360) | Soil microbial communities from uranium-contaminated site in the Upper Colorado River Basin, Wyoming, United States - RVT155D38 (version 2) ... | reverse complement strand
GTGAGCTCGGCCAGCTGCTCCTGGGAGAGCTCCACGATGGGAGCCATGAAACGACGGTAGCGAGACTCCGGAGACAGGCGACGGAACCCCTCTACCAGGACCGACTTGTCATCCGGCACGATCGGCCGCAGGCGGACGCGGCCCCCGTCGGGGAGGGAGACCTCCGTGGTGCGGCTCCGCACGAACTCCTCGTCGACCATCCCCTGCATCTTCGCGAGTAGACGGGCCATCTGTCCATCGGTCCCGGGCACCGGAGCTTCGGCGGCCCGTGCCGTAGGCTGCCACGGTGAGGGCCGGTCTTCTTCGCGATCACATCGAGGGCTACCGCGAGCACGTGCGTCACCTGCTGGCGGAGCATCCGTACGACGAGGCCATCCGCCTGGCGGTGGGCGGAAGCTGGGATGCGGCCGCTGCCCTGGAGGAGGGGGCGCTGCGTCTAGCGGGAGTCGGGCCCGACGCCGACCTCGTCGACGTGGGTTGCGGCGCCGGAAGGCTGGCGGAACGCCTTCGCCCCTTCCACAGCGGCCGGTACCTCGGAACGGATGTCGTCCCCGAGCTCCTCGACCACGCCCGCACTATCGCTCCAGGGTGGCAGTTCGAGCTCGTGGAGTCGTGCGTCATCCCGTGGCCGGACCGATCGGCCCACGCGGTGTGCTTCTTCTCGGTGCTCACTCACCTCCCCCACGAGGCCTCCTACACCTATCTCAGGGAGGCGGCGCGCGTCCTCAGGCCGGGGGGTCAGGCGATCGCCTCGTTCCTGGAGCTCGCGGAAGCGGACCACTGGCCCATCTTCGAGCAGATGGTGGAGTCTCTCGGGATGCGTGGGTACCACAATCAGTTCATCCACCGAGACGACCTGGGCCGTCTGGCGGAACGCGCCGGCCTTTCTGTCGGGAGACTGATCGGGGGGTCCGAGGAGGTCATACCGATCGATGGCCAGTACGAGATGGACGACGGACGCGTACTGGAGCCGCCGGCACCATTCATCCAGAGCTTGGCCTTCCTGGAGAAGCCCTCCGGCTAGCCGTGCGGGCTCGGACCCGAGACCCGCATCAGCCGTCCGTGGCGGGCGCGCCGGCCACGCAGGCCTGGATCGGCCAGGGGACGCCCACCACGATGTTCCCTTCGCCCACGATCCCCTCGTCGATGGTGACGTTCAGGTAAACGGTCTCGGCAGGCTCGAGTTGCACCGACCCCCGATAGTCGGGCTCGATGCCGTCCGCGGACATGAACACCTCCACCCCCAGGGGGACCCTGGACGACAGACCGACCGACGAAGGAGGCTCGAAGGGGATCAGCAAGCGAGCCTCAGGTCCCAGCGGATGGACGTCCGCGCAACCGTTCGGGTGGCGGACCATCTTCGCGTTCGTCGCTCGCAAGCTTGAGGTCGGCACGGAAGATCGCACCCGGGGCGAGGGCGAAACCGAGAACTGCAGCGCGAGCGCCGCCCGCATCACCGCTTCCCGTCCGGGAGTGATGCCTTGCTGGAAGCCTGGTAGGAGCACCTTGAGCTCCTCGAGGTCCAGGTCCGGTGTGTACACGGGCTCGGGGTAAACTCGGAGCAGCGCCTTGCCCTCGAACAGCGTTCCGGCGGCGACAAGCTGTTCCCTGATCACCCGTTCCCTCTCGGCCTCGGCTGCCGCCTTGTCGATAAGCAACCGTCCGTTGTTGAGAGCCCACACGACCGCGAGAGCCGAGACCACGACCACCCCCCAGGGACGCCGACCGACCAGGTCCGACAGTCCGATCATCATGAGCGGAAGGAGCAGCGCGGCCCCGATGTACACGTACCTGGTGGCGTCGGCCGCCTCGAGACCGAGGGGTGCTCGCACCACCCCGACGATCACCAGCAGGACGGCCTCGCCGAGCGCGGCCGCGACCGCGGCGTGGGGAAAGGCGACCCCGCGGCGCGCCCGAGACGCGATTGCGGCACCGGTCAGGACCAGCAGCGCCGCCCCGACCAGCGGAGTGGCCGTGCCCAGCGAAAGGACCGCCCCGCCGGCCCGCCCCACGAACTGCGGGAAGACGCGGATCGAGTCCCAGCTGGGCGGGACCCCCGGCACGCCCGCGCGTCCCGCGGTGGTCAGCCACAGCAGGTACACGGCCGCGGGCACGGAGGCGGTCACCACCAGCGCCTTGAACCCTCGGCGCTTCCACGCCGCCACGGCCGAGGCGCCGATCAGGGGCACCGAGATGCCCGAGAAGGTGAGCGCGAAGATGGAGGTCGTCCAGCCCAATCCGACGCCGCGCCGGGTTAGGGAGGCATGGTCGGCGAGCAGGATCGCGGCCAGGCCGAGGGCGACGGATCCGACGAAACCGATCTGAAAGGCCCACAGCAGGTTCTCCGCCCCCGGTCCGAACGCCAGGAACGCGGCGCAGACGGCCGTGGCCATCCAGGGCTCCACCCGGCTCCGCAGCATCACCCGCCACATCAGATGAACGACCGCGAGATGGATGAGCAGGAGGACCCCGATGTATGGGGCATAGGACCCGACGCCGGCCAGTCGGAACAGCAAGCCGTAGAGCAGGATGGGCGTGCTGGACCAGTGCTCGTTATGTGGCTGGAGGATCCCTTCGTCTCCGATCGTGGTCGAGCGGTTCGCCAGGAAGTCCCACTCGTCACCGAAGAACCACTGGTTCCGGTTGACGTACAGGAGGAGCAAGGCTCCCGCGGCAAGGGTGAGGACGTGCCACGCGAGAGGCGTTCGGAGGACCGCCCGGAGACGATCCCACGCGCGCGGGCCCGGGACCTCCGGCGGCGCGTCGGTCGTCAGATAAGGCCGCTCGCGACCGCGTCCCTGATCCAGGGGACCACCTCATCGAGCATGTCGTCGAGGGAAGTCGTCGCCTCGAACCCGAGGATCCGCTTGGCCTTCTCGGTCGAGGGGATCCGTCTTTGTACGTCGTGCTCGAAGGCCGGATCGCTGACGTGGCGGAATGGATCGTCCGGCCGAAGCCGGCGCCAGATCATCTCGGCGAGCTCCAGTACGGTCGTGGACTCGGCCGTGGAGAGGTTGAAGTCCTCGTTCCGAGCGTCGGGGTGCTCCATCGCGGTGACGATCCCCTCCGCCAGGTCACCTCCGTACGTGTAGTGACGGACCTGGGTACCGTCGCCGAGGATGTGGAGGGGATCCTGCCCCTTCACGACCTTCTGCACCAGGTCCGGCACCACGTGGCTCATCGCGAGCTTGACGTTGCCGCTCGGGATCTCGGTCTCGCCCAGCGCGCGCATCTCCCCGATCCCCACGCAGTTGAAGGGCCGCACGATCGTGTACGGGAGCTCGTGCTGGTCCCAGGCGGCCCGGGCGAAGTACTCGACCGCGAGCTTCTGGAACCCGTAGGACGAGCGCGGCGGCGGGATCTCGCGCTCCTGGCCCTCGTAGGACGGCCACGAGTCGGCGGACTCGTACACCATCGAGGAGGACATGAACGTCACCTTCTGGAGCGTGCCGGCCCGGTGCGCCTCGATCGCCGCGTCGCACGCGGCGGCCGTGATGCGCTCGTTCGTCGCGAGGAGGTCGTAGGCGTACGTGTGGAAGTAAGAGATGCCGCCGATCAGCGCGGCGCCCGCGATGAAGTGATCGCAGTCCTTGAGCAGCTCGCGAACCAGCCCCCGGTCGCGTGCGTCACCCTCCACGAAACGGTAGCCGGGGTGCTCGTCGTACGACTTGCTCAACAGGCCGTACTTCGAGAGGTTGTCGAGCCCCACCACCTGGTGCCCGCGCTCGAGCAGGCGCTCCACCACATAGCCGCCGATGAAGCCGGATGAGCCGGTGACCAGGACCGTCACGATGACGCGCGGGTCCGACGGCGGGCGCCCTCCTGGAGCCGGGAGAGCGTAAGGCGCCTGCCGAACGCGAACCGGTACCAGTGGAGATACCTGGGGATCCACTTGGCCAGCCGGAAATTCGATGTGCCCAGGGGGCGATCCAGCCAGATCGTCGGCAGCTCGGCGACCGGGAGCCGAAGCCGCCTGGCCTTGGCCACCAGCTCGATGGCAACCTCGAAGCCGGAGTCGGACTCGATCCCGACTTCGCGGAGGAAGCGTACCGAGTAGGCCTTGAAGGAGTTGGTGGCGTCACGCGTCCCGACTCGGGCGAACCAGTGCAGCGTCTTGCCGGCCCAGCGCGACAGGAAACGCTTGAACCAGGGACCGCCCACCTGCTGACCGCCCCGGCTGTAGCGCGATGCCGCGGCTATCACGACGCCTCGCTCGACGAGGCGGGTGAGCGCGTCGATCTGGTGGGGGTCGTCGCTGCCGTCCGCCATCGTGACGACCACAACACCCGATTGCGAGCGATCGACGCCGAAGCGGATCGCGCGCGCGGGGCCGCGACCGTACGTGTTGAGCAGGGGAACCAGGCGCGAGTCCTCCCGAGCGTACTTCTCCAGGTAGGGAACCGTGGTGTCATCCTCGGTGTCGTGCACGACCAGGACCTCAGAGGGAAGCGTGACGGCTTCGAAGATCCGGTCGAGGTGGGCGACGATCGACTCGCCCTCGTTGTAGACGGGGATCACGACCGAGACGCGCGGCTTCATACCCGGACCGATTCGGCCGCGACGCCCCAGATGTCGACGACCGGGGCGTCGGCCTTCAGGCCCCGGTACTCGTCATGCGGCGTCGCGATCACCAGCAGGTCGGCGCCGCGGAGGACCTCCTCGAGCGGGAGCAAGTCCTCATCGTCGCTCACGTACGGATCCGTGCAGAGCACCTCGCGTGCCTTGAAGCGCAGGATGCGCTTGAGCTTGTAGCTGAGGCTCGACCGAGGATCGTCCGAACCGCGCTTGAACGCCATGCCGAGGATCCCGACCGTCATCTCGGGGAGGTCGTAGCGCTGCTCGATACGCGAGACGAGGTACAGCGGCAGACCCTCGTTGATCGACATGGCGGCCTGCCCCAGGTGGAAGTTGTGGTTGTTGAACGCAGCGAGCTGGGCCGTGTCCTTGAACAGACACGGCCCTGCCGCCAGGCCCGCGCCCGGCATGTCGGCTGCACGTGGGTAGTTGTGCGCGAGCGCCGAGCGGATCCGCTCGAAGTCCAGGCCGAAGTCGTTGGCCATCATGAAGAACTGGTTGGCGGCGGCGAAGCGGATGTATCGCCACGCGTTCGTGAAGAGCTTGGCGAGCTCGGCCTCCTCCGGCTCCAGGCGGACGATCTCGGCGGTGAGGTTGCCGAACAGCTTCTCCGCGCGCTCCAGCGAGCGCTCGGTCCGCGCCGCGACGATCTGCGGGAGCTCGTACAGCTCTGAGAGCGCCTTGCCCTCCGCGATCCGCTCGGGGCAGAACGCGACGTCCAGGTCCAGGCCGCGGCGACCGAGCAGCTCCTCGACCTTCCGCGTCACGCCCGGGTACACGGTGCTGCGCAGGATCAGCTCCTGGCCGTCCACCAGGTGCTGCGCTAGATCCTCCATCGCGGAGGTGACGGCCTGGATGTCGGGGTTGAGGTGCTCGTCGACGGGCGTGCCGATCACGACGATCGCGTGCTCGGCCCGGTGCAGCTTCGCCGGCGACCCCGACGCCTCGAGTCGCCCCTCGGACAGGACACGCTCCAGGACCGGCTCCGCGCCCTCCTCCAGGAACGGCATCCGTCCGTCGCTGACCGCCTCAACCGCGTCCTGATCGATGTCGTAGGCCAGCACGCTCAGACCTCGGTCGGCGAAAGCAAGAGCAAGCGGAAGACCAGCCCGGCCGCAGCCGCCGATCACGGCAACGTCGATGTCAAAGGCCATGGGAGACCCCATTGTCCCCGATATCGGGTCCCGACCTCAACGATCCCACCTCACTGCCGCCGCTCGAGCACGACGACCGCCTCCCCCTGTGGGAGCTCGCCGCGGTAGACCTGTTCGAAATGGGACCGGAGGTAACCCTCGAGGATGGTCGAGCCGGGCGTGCGAGTGTCGGGGAAGAAGGTCGTGCCAACGACGAGATCGACCTGAGCGATGTCACGGACGATCTCGCGCTGCACGGGATCGGTGTCGGTCAGACAGGGATCGAACTCGATGAACCTGGACGCCGGGGGACGGTCCGTCCACCAGTAGAAGATGGGAGCGTTCGCGTGATGCCGCGAGCTGTTGTCGGTGAGAGCGACGAAGATCTCCTCGTCCTCCGCCGTCCGCGAGCGGACCATCGAGGCGATCTCCGACCAGACCACAGGATCGTAGAACCCCTGCATCCGGCCGCCCTCCCAGCCGAGCCGCGCGTCGTAGGGAGGCCAGCCGCTCCAGCGCCTCAGGGCCGGTGGGACCCATGACGTCGCCAGGACGAGGGCGATGACGACCGCCACCGCGGCCCACCCCGCGGTGGCTCCCTTGCCCCGGGTCCACCTCCGGCCAAGGACGACGGCGGCCGACAGGACAAGGAGGGGGATGACGGCCTGCGGATTCTCGCTCGATCGGGTGCGATGCTCCAGCCAGATCACCAGGCTCACCACGCCGATCGCCCCGGTGACGAAGCGGGCCAGTGGCTGGGCCCGGCGCCGCGCCGCCGTGGCGACCGCGAGTATGGCCAGCGCCGGCGCCAGGATGGTCGCCGACCACAACATCAGCTCCCGGGTGGTCCAGAGCTCCCCGCGGATCGGCGCCGCCAGAGCCTGCAGCGCGGGTAACCACGCATCCGGGAGACCTCGGCAGGCATGATCCGGATACCGGAGCACCGGGTACTCCACAAGGTTCAGCCAGGCGCGGCTCAAGCCGACCACGGCCACGATGTAGCCGAGGAACAGGACGGGCGGAGCGAGGCCGAGCCACAGGGCGCGCCGCCTGGCAGGCTCGTCAACCTCTCCCCGAGCCGCGTACCAGAGCCACACCACCAGCCCCAGCGAGATCGGTACGAACTCGAAGCGACCCCAGAACGAAGCTCCGAGCAACAGGGACGCGACCAGGAGTCGGCGCGGACGGGCATCGGTTCCTTCGGATGCCCGAAGCGTGAACCAGAGCCCCCAGACGAGCAGGGCCAGCGTCTGAAGGAATGGGCCGGTCGGGGCGATCGCCGCTACGAACGAGGCCAGCGCGGCGGCGGCCCACGGCCGCAGGTGGCGTCGGGCTACCAGGTAGACGCCGATGACCATGCTCGCGTGGGCCAGCACCAAGACGACTTGCTGGGGACCGATGCCGGGACCGAACAGTCTCATCACCAGCGACCCGAGCAGCGGAGGTCCAGGCCCGTACAGCGTCCAGAGGTCCCGGTAGAGCAACCGATCCCAGTCCAGGAATCGCGACATCGTGAGGAACAATCCGCCGTCGTACGGGCTGATGACCGCCCGGAGCAACAGCGGTGCCCCGAGGGCAACGACAGCGAGCGGAGCACCCACAAAAAGCCGCGGCCAAGCCCGCCGCCACCAAGAAACCCGATCGGCCGCGGTGGCATCGATGCGCTCCCGCGTCATGGCTAGTCCTGGAGGATCACGCTGCTCCTCCGCGGGGGAGATTCAGGCAAGTCTCGCGGAGGCGGCCAGGTGCGTGTGGAGGGCTTGACCGCCGATGTCGTAGAACCGACCCAGTCTGGTCACCTCGCAGGAAGCCGCGTATCCGAGAAGCGTCCTCCTCAGTATCTCGGGCGTGAAGAAGTTCACGTGCGTCCCTTCGAGCACGTGCCAGGGGGCGAGATGCTTCGTGCTCATGAGGGGAAGGACAGAGATGTCGGGGACCGTCACCACGATGGATCTCGATGCCACCCGCGCGGCTTCGGAGAGCGCCGATCGGTAGTCATCGAGGTGCTCCAGGGTCTCGATCATGATCACGGAGTCGAAGCTCTTCTCTTCGAATGCGAGCTCGTACGCGGACATGACCCGCAGGTCTCGTCCGAGCTCCCGTCCCCGGTCGACGATCTCGGTGTTCGTATCGATCCCGGCGCATCGTTTTCCGAGAAGCGTCAGCCGCTCCACGTACGGACCCAGCCCGCAACCAACGTCGAGGACCGAAGCGCCGACGTTCTCGGTCACGAAGTCCAAGATCTCCTCGGAGACGAGGTCGATCGGTGGCCCGGACGTGTAGATGTCGTTCCTACGCAAGACTCTCGCTTCTGCCTCCGCCTCCCGGAACAGCCCTTCGAACGGTAGCTCTCCCGGCAAGGGGACCGCGGTCCTTCGACCCTCGTTGTCGGTCACCGCAAGCCCAGGCGGTACGGGTGGTCGATGTCGAGGTTCGGATTGTAGTAAGGGTCTCGGTAGCCGCGCCAGCGCTCCCGGAAGAACTCCTCGTCGGCCTCCGGATGGGTACGACCGGTCCTCCCGCGCGTCCCGCCCTCCTCGTGTCGGACGACCGCCAGCGGCGTATACACGACCAGGTACTCCTTCTCACGGGCGCGCAGGCAGAAGTCCACGTCCTGGTACGCGACGCCGAGGCGCTCCTCGAAGCCGCCGAGCTCCCGAAACACATCTGCCCTGGTCATCATGCAGGCCGCGGTGACCGCGGAGACGTTTCGGATGACACGGCCGAGCTCGAAGTAGCGCCGCACGTCCAGATTCCCGGCCAGCCCGTCACCCGGTCCCACCAGGATGCCCTCGTGCTGCGGCTCACCGTCGGGGAACAGCAGCCTGGCCCCGGCTGCCGCAACATCGGGGCGCTGCGCGTGCTCCAGCATCGCCTCTATCCAGTCGTCCGACAGGACCTCGGTGTCGTTGTTGAGGAGCAGCAGGTACTCGGAGTCGACCTGCGCCACCGCCTGGTTGATGATCCTGGCGAAGTTGAAGGGACCCGGCTGGCGGATCACCCGGCCGCCGAAGGCGTCCAGGTACTCGAGCGTCTCCGGCTCGCTGCTGTCGTTGTCGACCACGACGATCTCTCGGTTGGCATAGGTCGAACGCTTGCGGATGCTGTCGATGCAGCGGCGGAGAATGTCCGGGCGGTCCCGGGTCGGGATCACGATGGCCACCCTCGGCTCCCCTCGGATCGCGTACCGGACGTCGTAGTAGCCGACCACGACGCCGTCCCGGACCTCGCCCGGCATCCCTCGTCGCTCTATCGCCTCCTCTATGGCTCGGCTGGCCGCCCGGTAGGCATACGGCTTGGCCTCCTCGGAGGAAGCCGCGGACCCGGGCGCCCTCCTCCACGAGTAGAGAAGCTTGGGCAGGTGAGCGATCCGGTCGGAGTGCTCGGTCACGCGCAGTGTGAGGTCCCAGTCCTGAGCCCCTTCGAAACCCTCCCGGAAGCCACCCACGCGGTTGACCAGCTCCCGTCGGAACACGCTGAGGTGCGTCACGTAGTTCATTGACAGCAGCAGGTCGGGGGACCAGTCCGGTTTGAAGAACGGGTTCGAGCGCGTCCCGTCGAGCTCGAGCTTGTCCTCGTCGGTATAGACGTAGTCGAGGTCGCGCTGCTCGTTTAGCGCGCCGACCACCTCGTGCAGGGCATCGGGCTGGAGAACGTCGTCGTGATCCAGTAGGGCCACGAACTGGCCACGAGCCAAGAACAGGGCCGCGTTCGAGGCCGCGGAGATTCCACGATTCTCGGGCAGGTATGTCACCCGGATCCGCCTGTCGAGTCTGCCGGCACGTCTCAGGAGGTCGCGAGTCTCCTTCCTCGTGGACCCGTCGTCGGCGATGCACAGCTGCCAGTTGCCGTAGGTCTGGCTCCGCACCGAGTCGATCGCCTCCTGGAGCCAGCCCGGATCGGTGTTGTAGACCGGCATCACCACGCTGATCTTCGGTCTGTACGAGAAGCGCTCTCCTTCATCTCGAAGTCGAAGCAGGTCGCCGGCAGTGAGGCGGTTGCGATCGAGCCACACCTGGTAGGGGTCGCCCTTCCGGGTCTCGTCGAGCTTCAGAGGCTTGGGGGCGGGCGGCGGAAGCCTGAACAGTGCCGGGACCCACCGCCACACCGCGAAGAGCCACCGGAGGAACGCCAGCGGCCCCTCCCGCGTCAGCGTGACCCCGCCCTTTCGCAAGACGGCCACGGCTCCCCGGCGCCGGCTTCCTGGAGGCGCGAGACCCTCGAACCACCCGCGCATGCGCTTGCCCGCGCGGATCGCCCAGCGCCCCTCGTAGTCGGCGATCAGGTCGTCCCGTTCGGCCACCCGGCGGTCCCGCTCGGCGATGGCCTGGTCCTTCTCGCGGACTTGTTCCTCTTTGCCTACCAGAACCGCTTCCCTGTCCGCCAGCTCCGCGGCCAGCTCCTTGAGCACCACCTGGTGCTCGTGAAGCTTCGCGTGAGCATCCTTGACCTCCCCCCTGACCTCGTGGACCACGCGGTCCCGAGCCAGCACGTCCTCGCGCAGCTTGGTGGCCATCTCGTGGTACTTCCGCAGCGTGTCGCGCACCCCGGAGGCTTGGCTCTCCAGGCCCCGCATCATCCGTTCGAGGGCACCGAGCTCCTCGGCAGGTGGCAGTGCCGCGACCGAGGAGCGCAGCGAGTCCGCGAGCCCCGGGAGCCGGGCGGCCAGGTGATCCTCCGCGGTGATGACGTACGCCTGCCGGTAGCACAGCCCCCAGAGATCCCGTTCGGCCAGCAGCGAGTTGAACGTCCGGTCGACGCCCTCGGCCGCCTCGCCGCCGTTCGGAAGCGACAGGGCGTAGTTCTTGAACATGTTGGTGGTAACCCACAGCGCCAGGTTGCCGTTCGGGAACGAGGCGAACCGAACGCCTGCGTCGTTCAGCACCGCGTCCACGCGGTCCGTCCGCGGGAGGCCGTATTCCGCGTGCTCCTCCAGGAAGCGGTGCTCCTCCGGGCGGATCCTGGCGAGATACTCGAGCAGGCGGCGCTCGGCCGTCTCGGTCTCGGGGTGGTACACGGGCTGGTTGAGGATCACGAAACCGCGGCTCACCCGAAGGACCTCGTGGATGAATCCTTCCCGGAACTCGGGGGGGATGTGCTCGAGAGTGTCGTGCGCCGTGACGAGGTCGAAGGCGTCGTCCCGGAACGGCAGGATCGCTCCCGACGCCTGCACGTAGCCGTCGAACCGGAGCGGCAGGTGCGTCAGCGAGCCCGGCTCGGCGACGTCCACCAGGAAGATGCGGTGCTCGGGGAGCATCTGCTTGAGCGGGCTGGTATGTCCCCCCACGTCTAGGATGCGCCGGGGACCGTCCTCCTTCCACAGGAG
>Ga0299913_10005242_pt1 | contig 11035 bp, 9 predicted proteins | sample RVTome_9_FD_201360 | JGI IMG/M metagenome (GOLD analysis project Ga0299913, IMG submission 201360) | Soil microbial communities from uranium-contaminated site in the Upper Colorado River Basin, Wyoming, United States - RVT155D38 (version 2) ... | reverse complement strand
CGGCGAAGGTAACACCGGCGGTGTGATCATCACGGAGGTCTTCCTCGATGCTGGTCGCGGGCGCGAACGTCCGAGCGACGGAGCCAAAGGGGGAAGACATGCCGGAGTATCGCTCTCGGACGACGACACAAGGTCGGAACATGGCGGGTGCCCGTGCGCTCTGGCGCGCCACGGGCATGACCGACGACGACTTCGACAAGCCGATCATCGCGATCGCCAACTCGTTCACCGAGTTCGTTCCCGGTCACGTCCATCTGCGGGATCTCGGTCAGCTGGTCAAACGCGAGATCGAGGCCGCCGGCGCGGTCGCCAAGGAGTTCAACACGATCGCGATCGACGACGGCATCGCGATGGGGCACGGCGGGATGCTCTACAGCCTTCCCAGCCGTGAGCTGATCGCCGATTCGGTCGAGTTCATGGTCAACGCGCATTGCGCCGACGCGCTCGTGTGCATCTCGAACTGCGACAAGATCACGCCGGGCATGTTGATGGCGGCCATGCGGCTGAACGTCCCGACCATCTTCGTTTCCGGCGGCCCGATGGAGTCGGGGAAGACCCGGCTGGCGGGCAACGAGGTGAAGCTGACCCTAATCTCCGCGATGACGATCGCGGGAGTGCAGTCCGCGGACGACGCCGAAGTCGATGCGGTCGAGCGGTCCGCCTGTCCGACATGCGGTTCGTGCTCGGGAATGTTCACGGCCAACTCGATGAACTGCCTCACCGAGGCGCTTGGACTGGCCCTGCCGGGCAACGGCACATTGCTCGCAACTCATGCGGATCGCGAGAGCCTGTTTCTTCGAGCCGGGCGCACGATCGTGGATCTCGCCCGCCGGTACTACGAGAAGAACGACGACTCCGTTTTGCCCCGCGCGATCGCCAATCGAGCCGCGTTCCACAACGCGATGGCGCTCGACATCGCGATGGGCGGGAGCACCAACACGGTGCTGCACATCCTCGCCGCCGCGCACGAAGGTGAGGTCCGGTTCGCGATGGCGGACATCGACGCGCTCAGCCGGCGAATTCCCCACATCTGTCTGGTGACACCGGCCAGTGAGCGCTATCACGTCGAAGACGTTCACCGGGCGGGTGGCGTGATGGCCATTCTCGGCGAGCTCGATCGAGTCGGCCTCATCGACACCGGAGTGCAGACCGTGCACAGCACGACGCTCGCCGCCGCACTCGACGCGTGGGACATCGAGAGCACGGGCTGCACCGAGAGCGTGAAGAAGTTCTATCGAGCGGGTCCTGCTGGCATCCGAACGCAGCAGGCATTCAGTCAGAGCACGCGCTGGGCGACGCTCGACATCGACCGCACGCGTGGCTGCATCCGCGCCGTCCCGCACGCCTATCGCCGCGACGGCGGCCTCGCAGTGCTCTACGGCAACCTCGCCATCGGTGGCTGCATCGTCAAGACCGCGGGCGTCGACAAGGACATCCTGACGTTCGCGGGGCCCGCTCGTGTGTACGAGAGCCAGGAGGCCGCCGTCGACGGCATCCTCGGCGACGAGGTCGAGCCCGGTGATGTCGTCGTCGTGCGGTACGAGGGCCCGAGGGGCGGTCCCGGCATGCAAGAGATGCTGTATCCGACGACGTACCTGAAGAGCCGGGGACTGGGCAAGGCGTGCGCGATGGTCACCGATGGCCGCTTCTCCGGCGGGACGTCAGGGCTGTCGATCGGCCACGTGTCGCCCGAGGCGGCCGAGGGGGGCCTCATTGCGCTGGTTCGCGACGGCGACCGGATTGTCATCGACATCCCCGCGCGCACGATCGCGCTCGACGTCAACGCTCAGGTGCTCTCGGAGCGCCTTCGGGAGGAGGACGCGCGCGGCCGAGCGGCATGGTCGCCGCGGCAGCGCGAGCGCACGGTCTCGGGCGCGTTGCGCGCGTACGCCGCGCTCACCACCTCCGCAGCACGGGGCGCCGTGCGAGATCCCGGCTAGCGCAGCTCCTTGAGCAGCTCCGTGGTGCGGCGGATCGTGTCGCCGTCGCCGAAGCACGACGCGTTGAACTCGGTGACGCCGGCGCCCGCCATCGCCCGCACGCCGGCGGCGACCGCGGCCTCGTCGCCGACGATCGCGACGTCAGCCGGCCCAGCGGCGCCTTCGGCATCGAGCATCGCTCGGTAGGACGGCAGCCCGCCGTAGATCTCGAACGTCGAGGCCGCTTGTTCCCTTGCGGCATCGACATCGTCGGTGACGGCGATCGGAAGCGCGGCGACGATCTGCGGTGCCGGCCGCCCGGCGTCGGCTGCGGCCTTGTTGATGCGAGGCGCGACGTGGTTGGCCACGGTGTTCGGTCCTGTCATCCAGAGCAACGTGCCGTCCGCGACTTCACCGGCGAGCCGGAGCATGACGGGAGCCATCGCCGCGAGGAGCACGGGCGGCCCCGCAGGATCGCCCGCCCGCTCGAGCGGCGCGTGCACGCGGTAAAGGTCGCCGTCGAACGATGCGCCACCGGTGCGTAGCAGCGGCAACAGCACCGCGAGGTACTCCCGCATGTGCGCCGCGGGCTTGTGGAACGAGAGGCCGAACATCGTCTCGATCACGATCTGATGCGAGACGCCGATGCCGAGCGAGAACCGCCCACCAGTCGCGTCCCATGCGGTCATTGCCTGCTGCGCCATCGCGTGCGGATGGCGAGGGAACGTGGGCACGACCGCCGTTCCGAGATGCAGGCCGGGCACGGCTCGCCCCGCGATCGCCAGCACCGTGATGGCGTCGAGCCCGAAGATGTTCGCCGTCCATGCTGACGTGAAACCCTCCGCGGCAACTCGCTCCGCTTGAGCGACGACTTCGTCGACGGTCTGACCGCCGATTCCAACGCTTATCTTCATGAGCACCTCACGTGGTCATTCGCCCTTCTACTACGAACTGCGTTCCGATCATCGGTTCGGCTCGCCGTCGGGCGGGCCTGTAGGGTCCCGCCCTCGTGGCCGTCTCGACAATTGACCCCGACCTCGCCGTCACGGCCAGCCCCGAGGGAGGATCGAACCCCCGCCTGAGGTTGGTCGCGGTCAGCTTCCTGATGCTTTTCCTCGAGCTGGCGCTGATCCGCTGGACGGCATCGAACAACGTTCATCTCGCGTATCTGACGAACTTCGTACTGATGGCGAGCTTCCTCGGCATCGGCATCGGCTTCCTGCGTGCCCGCTCTGACGTCGACCTGTTCCCCTGGGCACCTGCGGCGCTGGCCTTGCTCGTGTCGTTCGTACTCGTGTTTCCGGTGTCGTTCAGCACGAGCGCGAATCATTTGGAGGGAGGCTTCGGCTGGGCTCCGCTCCCGCGCTGGGTGAGTCTCAGTGTGATCTTCGTCCTCACCGTCGCGGTGCTGGCGTGCGTGGGCAACGGCGTGGCCCGGATCTTCATCCAGTTCGAGCCTCTGGAGGCATACCGGTTCGACATCCTCGGAAGCATCGGCGGGATCGTCGTCGTCTCCGTGCTCGCGTTCCTCGAGCTCCCGCCGATCGTGTGGGGTTCGATCGTGGCCGCGTTGTTCCTCATGTTGCTTCCGGTGCGCTGGCCGCTGGTCGGGCTCGGAGTCGTTGTCGCGCTGCTGACGGTCGAGTCGCTCTCGTCGAACGACCACTGGTCGCCCTACTACAAGGTCACCGCCGACTTCTTCCCGACGGCGAGCGTCGGCGGCACGAGCACATACGACGTGATGGAACTCTCGGCCAACCAGATCCCGCACCAGACTGCCTATCCGGTCGAGACGCTGCGGGAGATCCAGCCGTTCTACTTCCTGCCGTACGAGCACCTCGGCGACCGCGGGCCGGGCCGGATGCTGATCGTGGGCGCCGGCAACGGCAACGACGTCGCAGTCGCGCTGGCCGCGGGCGCCGAGCACATCGATGCGGTCGAGATCGATCCCGTGATCCAGTCGCTCGGCAGCGACCATCATCCCGACCACCCGTACCAGGACCCTCGCGTCACGGTGCACATCAACGACGGCCGCGCGTTCATCCAGCAGACGGATGAGCGCTACGACCTGATTCTCTTTGCCCTCCCGGACTCGTTGACGCTGCTCGCCGGCCAGGGGAGCCTGCGGCTCGAGAACTTCCTGTTCACCGAGGAATCGATGCAAACGGTGAAAGAGCATCTGAATCCCGGCGGCACGTTCGCGATGTACAACTACTACGAGCCGTTCTTGGTCGACCGCTACGCCGGAACCCTCGAAGCAACCTACGGCGCCGCTCCCTGCATCGAATTGGGGGACACACTCGCCGCTCGGCAGCAGGCCGTGCTCACCGCCGGTGCGGGCGCCACACGCAATTGCGACACGCCATGGAACGGTGAACGCCTCCAACATCCGACCGACGACTACCCGTTCCCGTACCTGCAGACGCGCACGATCCCGTCGTTCTACGTGCAGACGTTGGCGTTGATGCTGGCGGCATCGCTCCTCCTCATCCGCTTCGCGGGTGGCCCGTTCCGAGGTATGCGGCCGTACACCGACCTGGCGCTGATGGGCGGCGCCTTCCTGCTGCTCGAGACGAAGAACGTCGTGCAGTTCGCGCTGCTCTTCGGAACGACCTGGTTCGTCAACTCGCTCGTCTTCGCTGGCGTGTTGCTCAGCGTCTACGCCGCCATCGAAGCAGCGCGTCACATCCAGCTCCCGCAGCCGCGCCGGCTGTATCCCTTGCTGCTCGCCTTGCTCGCGGTCGCGTGGGCCGTGCCGCAGGACTCGCTGCTCTCGCTCGCGCCGGTTCCGCGATTCGTCGCGGCCGTCGCGCTCGCGTTCGCGCCGATCTTCATTGCCAACCTCGTCTTCGCGCAGCGGTTCCGCGAGGTGGGCTCGGCGACCACCGCGTTCGCCGCGAACCTGCTCGGCGCGATCGTCGGAGGGATGATCGAGTACCTCGCCCTCGTCAGCGGGTACCGGTTTCTGCTCCTCGTCGTCGGCGTGCTCTACGCGCTCGCCTTCCTGACAACACCGCGCGCGTCGGTCGCGACAGCCGGCTGAGCCCCGCCTACGACTCCTCGGTCAGCAACGCGCGACCGAGGACGTACATGGCCTGGCGAGCTGCGAGATCGAGTGGTGCATCGCGGCATCCGTCTTCGGCCAGGGTGAAGGCGAGCTCGATCGGCGAGTCCTTGCCGTCGCTGCGCTTCCGAATGGCCTCCGCGGCGTCGTTCAGCGAATGGCCGGTGACCGCGAGCTCCAATGCCAATGCGTAGATGACATCTGCACCAGCCTCTGTGGCCACCGGGGCCGTCTTGGCACCCTTGTCGGTGGTCACGCCGCCGGCTTCTCGGTCATCGTCGTTGCTGACTTCGAACCGGGATCTCTCGGAATGGCGCCTCGATGAGGACCTTGAAAACGGCGTCGTTGGGCTGGACTGGTTCGTTCAGCTGGCGAAGGAAGTTCTTCAGCGCGGCGCGTGCCGGCGGCACGTGGGCACCTCCGAGGCCGGCGGAGCGACTCAGCGCGTCCTTCGCGGCCTCGACCCTGGCGCGGCGTTCGGTCTTCTCTTGCTCACTCGGCATGTCAACGCGCCCCGGTTGCCTTGAGCCGCTGGCGCAGCTGCGCGATGGCCGCAAGTTTCTGATCGAGCTGTTCTGGAGCCGACCGCTTGCGCGTCCGCTTCTCGAGATCGTCGAGGCGGCTGCTCTCCTCGGTGCGCAGGGTGCGCTGCTCGGCCGCGGGCCGCGATCGCAATGCCTGCACGAACGCTTCGAAGGCGTCTCGCGCGTGCCCTAGGCCGAGCTCGTTTGCGATGTAGGCGAATGAACGCGGATGGCTGCGCAACTCGATCACTCGCGCGCCCAGGTCGTCGTCCGCCCGCTTCGCCCGGGTGGCTGGCTTCCCTGCTGGCATCTCGACTCCTCGTTCGCCGCGCATGGCAAGCAATCGGAGTCGATGAAGAAACCAGTCGCTGTAGTGGTCAGCAGCGCGGCACGCGCCGACCTCCATACAGGCTACCTCGGATGGGTTGCGTTTCCCCGCATCGAGCACGTACGCAGGCGTAAGTTCGAGCCGTGGACTTCGAACTCGACAAGGACCTGGCCGACTACCTCGTTGAACTCGACGACTTCATCGAACGGGAGATCAAGCCGCTCGAGCAGGAGAACGACAACATCCGTTTCTTCGATCACCGCCGGGAGGATGCACGTACAGACTGGGAGCGGGGCGGTCTTCCCAACGCGGAGTGGGAGGCGTTGCTGTACGAAGCCCGGCGCCGTGCCGACGCGGCTGGGCACTACCGCTACCCCTTCCCGAAGGAGTACGGCGGCAAGGACGGCAGCAACCTCGGCATGGCCGTCATCCGCGAGCACCTCGCTCGCAAGGGCCTCGGCCTGCACTGCGATCTCCAGAACGAACACGCGATCGTCGGCAACAACGTCGGGCTGCTCCTGATGATCCTCTACGGCACTGAGGAGCAGAAAGCGGAGTGGATCGACGACCTCGCCGAAGGCCGCCGCGGCTTTGCGTTCGGTATCACCGAGCCGGCGCACGGCTCGGACGCGACCCACATGGAAACGACTGCTGTCCGCGACGGCGACGAGTGGATCATCAACGGTGAGAAGACGTGGAACACCGGCATCCACCGCGCCCAGTTCGACATGATCATGGCCCGCACGAGCGGGAAGGCCGGCGACGGCGAAGGCATCACCGCGTTCCTCACTCCGACGAGCAGTCCCGGCTTCGAGATCGTCGAGTTCCTTTGGACGTTCAATATGCCGACCGACCACGCTCACATTCGGCTCACGGACGTGCGGGTGCCGCACAGTTCGATATTCGGTGGTGAAGGACGCGGCCTGCAGGTCGTGCAGCACTTCTTCAACGAGAACCGCATACGCCAGGCCGCGTCGAGCCTCGGTGCGGCGGAGTTCTGCATCGACAAGGCCGTCGAGTACGCCAAGGTGCGCGCACCGTTCGGCAAGCCGCTCGCGACGAACCAGGCGATCCAGTTCCCGCTCGTCGAGCTGCACACGCAGTGCGAGATGCTGCGGGCCCTCATCCACAAGACCGCCTGGCTCATGGACCGCGACGGGCCGTTCTCGGTCTCCGACAAGGTGTCGATGTGCAACTACTGGTCGAACCGGTTGTGCTGCGAGGCGGCCGACCGGGCCATGCAGGTGTACGGCGGCCTCGGCTACTCGCGGCACATGCCGTTCGAGCACATCTACCGGCACCATCGCCGCTACCGCATCACCGAAGGCAGCGAGGAGATCCAGATGCGTCGTGTCGCCGGTTACCTCTTCGGGTTCATGAAGCAGCAGGCACCGAAGGGTGTGACCGTCTCGTAACCCACGAACACTCTGTGGTTCACTTTTCGGCGTGGCGGTCCCGAGCGCGCTTCCGTTGAGCCGGCGGTCGGTGTCATGGCGCGTGAACGCCGAACCGGCGGTGTTCCTGGGTGGCGGGCGGGCGTTGCTCCTCCAGGTCGCGCATCCGAGCGTCGCGGCCGGCGTCGAGCAGCATTCGACGTACGTGACCGACCCGTGGGGCCGCTTGTTCCGCACGGTCGACGTGATGGCCAAGCTGACGTTCGGGTCCCCCGAGGTCTCCGCGGCTCAGACGGTGTTGCTCGAACGGATGCACCAGCGCGTCAACGGCGTCACCGAGGACGGTGAGGCGTACGGCGCCCTCGATCCCGATCTGTTGCTCTGGGTGTGGGCCACGTTGTCCGACACGGCGTTGCTCATGTACGAGTCGGTGCGCCGGCCGCTCTCGGCGGACAGTCGGTCCTGCTACTACGAGGAGTCGAAGCTGGTCGCGTACGCGTGCGGAGTCCCACCCGGTGGTTGTCCGCCGACGTTGGACGACTTCACCACGTACTTCGACCGAGTCGTCGACGAGGATCTGCGCGTCACGGCGGCGGGAAGAGCGGTGGCCCACGCGACGATGGTGCCGCCGTTGCCGCGGCCGCTCGACCGCGTCACCGCGGGGCCGAACCAGCTGGTGACGGCCGGCCTCTTGCCACCAACGGTGCGCGCCCAGTTCGGGTTCGAGTGGAATGAGCACCGCGAGCGGGAGTTGCGAACGTTTTTGCGCCGCTTCGCATCGGCGAACCGGGTGGCGCCACGAAGGGTTCGCGAGCTGGGCATGCGCTACGTCGTGCAGCGCGAGAAGCCATTGCAGTTCCCCTGGCTGCAACGCCGGGGCGCCGAACTCACCGCCCGCCGCATGGCCGAGCTCACCTGACCGGCCGTTTTCGCGTCAACGATCGGGCTCAGATCCGCCGAAACGCCGGATCTGAGCCCGATCGATGCGTACCGCCCGCCGATTGTCGGAATCTGGGACGAAAACGGTACGATGTCAGACCCCCAGCGGACTCCGGAGGTCCGATTCCCGTGGCTTTCGCCGTCGGCTCAAAAGTGGTGTACCCGTCCCATGGCGTCGCCCAGATCGTTCGTCGTGAGAAGCGCGTGCTCGATGGCCAGAAGCTCGAGTACCTGATCCTCGAGGTTCCTCAGCAGGGATGGGGCACCTCTGGCGCCATGACCGTGGCCGTCCCCGAAGACCGAGCCGAAGGGCTCGGCGTGCGTCCGGCGATCTCGAAAGCCGACGCCACCGAGGTGCTCGACCTTCTCGCCGTGCGGGATGTCCGTGTGCCTGCGAACTGGTCCCGGCGGTTCAAGAACCACCAGGAGAAGCTCAAGTCCGGTGACGTCTACCAATGTGCCGAGGTCGTGCGGAACCTCGCCGCTCGCCTGCGGGAGAAGTCGCTGTCGGCGGCCGAACAGTCGATGTACGCCAAGGCCCGCTACATCCTCATCTCCGAGCTGGCCGTGTCGTGGAACATCGACGACGAGAAGGCCGCTGCCAGGGTCGACGCCGCCCTCGGCCTCGAGGCCGACGCCGCCCCCGCCGCATCGCGCTAGCCGCAGAACCGAGCCGCCTCCCATGTCGTCCACCTTCGCCGAACTTGGCGCGCCCGCTGATCTCGTCGACCACCTCGCCACGCGCGGCATCCGTTCCGCGTTCGACATCCAGGCCCAGGCGTTGCCTCCGGGCCTTGCCGGTCGCGACATCTGCGGCCGTGCGCCGACTGGCTCGGGCAAGACGCTCGCGTTCGGCATCCCGATCGCGCAGCGCGTCCGCAAGGCCAAGCCTCGCCGGCCGAAGGCGTTGATCCTCGCGCCGACGCGTGAGCTCGCCACGCAGATCAGCGATGAGCTCAAGCCGTTGCTGAAGCTGCGCGGACGGACCGTCGCCACGTTCTTCGGTGGCGTCGGCTTCGGGCCGCAGATGACCGCGCTGCAGCGCGGAGTCGACGTCGCCGTTGCCTGTCCCGGTCGCCTGGCTGATCTCGTACGCCGCAATGCGATCTCCCTCGACGACGTCGAGATCGTCGTGATCGACGAAGCGGATCGCATGGCCGACATGGGATTTCTTCCCGAGGTTCGCAAGATCCTCGACCAGGCGCGGTCGGATCGGCAGACGTTGCTCTTCTCCGCCACGCTCGACAACGCCGTTGACGTGCTCGTGCGCAACTACCAGCGCGATCCGGTCCGGTGCGAGGTCGCGGCGCCGACGAAGGCGGAGGATCGCAACGCGCACCACTTCGTGGATGCCAAGCGAGAGGCACGCGTCGGGCTGGTCGTGGATCTCGTGGTCGAGCACGGATCGACGATGGTGTTCTGCCGCACCAAGCACGGCGCCGATCGGGTTGCGAAGCAGCTGGCGTCCGCAGGCATCGCCGCAGCCGTGATTCACGGCAACCGCTCGCAAGCGCAGCGCGAACGAGCGCTCGCCTCGTTCGCGTCGGGGCGCGTGCAAGCCCTCGTGGCCACCGATGTTGCCGCCCGCGGGATCCACGTCGACGACGTCGCCTGCGTCGTGCACTTCGACGTACCGGCCGACGCCAAGGACTATCTGCACCGCTCCGGCCGCACGGGTCGCGCAGGGGCCACGGGTGTCGTCGTGTCGCTCGTGACCCGCGATGACGACGTCAAGGTCCGCAAGCTGAAGTCGACGCTCGACTTGGCGGGAACGTCAGCTCCGCGCCGCGAGCGAAGCCACGCCCCGCAACCGGCGAAACCCAGAGTCAGGTCGCGGACTGGCCGACCTCGGCCAGCCAGGCGAACACGTCGTGCGTGATCCCGAAGCCGCCGAGGTGGCTCTCCGCGGGCCGCACGATGAGCTCGCAGTCGGGTAGCAGGCTCGTGGCGTGACGCGCATGGTCGAGCGGCACCAGTGAATCGGCGTCGCCGTGCCACCAGCGCACGGGCACGTCGACATCCGCCAGCAGGAAGCCCCACGGGCGGCCGAACAGCACGGCGTCACTGAACAACCCGCGCAGGCTGCGCCGGTTGGCGGCGACGAGGTCGCGGACGAACATCGCCTCGACCTCGCGGTCGGCGAACACTCGCTGGTCGCCTTCGGGCATGACCCTGGCGAAGCCGCTGTAGGCCTGATGCGAGAGCGGCCCGAGTAAGCCGACGAGCCCGCCGACCACGTCGCCGAGCGGCGCACGCACGACACCGAGGATCGAGTTGAAGCGGGCCGACAGCCCGACGATGCCGCCAGGCGACGCGTCAGGGCCGATCACCGGACACACGCCGCCGAGGATGGCGAGAGCTTCGACGCGGTGGGGCATCTCGTGTCCGCAGGCGAGTGCGTACGGTCCGCCGCCGGAGAGGGCGACGATGCCGAACCGGGCGGCGCCGATGTCGTCTGCGACCTCCGCGATGTCGGCCGCCGAGTCGCGGAACGACGGGTACGCATGGTCGGACGACTGGCCCACGCCGGGCCGGCCTACGCACACGATCTTGAGGCCGAGCTCGGCGGCCTCGCGAGCCGTCGCCGGCGGTATCTGCAACCGTCCGCCCGGAGAGCCGTGGAACCAGAGCAGCGGTGTTCCCTCGTGGTCGCCGAAGGCCGCCCAGCACATGCGTCGCCCGTTGCTCAGTCGGGTCTCGCCGAGCTCGAGAGGTGGATCGGGGTGGCCGACACCCAGCACCGGCAGTCGCAGCACGGGCGGCACCCTACGAAATCCAGTGCAGAGCGACACACTCTTGCGGCCCGAGTGTCCCGCATCCCAACCCGGTCGTAGGAACAGCAACAGCGCTTTTGAAGACCCGGTATC
>Ga0299913_10005241_pt1 | contig 11035 bp, 12 predicted proteins | sample RVTome_9_FD_201360 | JGI IMG/M metagenome (GOLD analysis project Ga0299913, IMG submission 201360) | Soil microbial communities from uranium-contaminated site in the Upper Colorado River Basin, Wyoming, United States - RVT155D38 (version 2) ... | reverse complement strand
TCGGACCCGAAGGTCGGGAACGCCTGGGCGTGCCGTCCCTCACGGAACGCGGCGACGGACAGCATCTCGGCAGCCGTCACCGCTCCCTGGCCGCCCCGGCCGTGGATCCGCACCGCGAACATGTCTCGAGCGTCGCACCCAGGCCCGCTCGCGGCTCGGGCCCTTGGTCCCTCCCGGCCCGGCATTGGTCACGACGGGTCCGATGGCGCCGGGCCTGGGACCTTGGACCTCTGTCGGGACCTGGCGTCGGCGCGCACCGTGGTGACCATGACTGGTCCGGTTCGGGCGACGCCGTCGCTCCGCGATCCGTGGTTCCGGCGACGCCCGATCCTCGCCCTGGGCGTGGCCGGCGTGCTCTTCGTCGCGATACTGACGCTGCGGCTGCTCGTCGGGGACGCCGAGGACGCCTACTCGATGCTCTACGTGATGCCGGTGGCCCTGATCGCCACCGCGTTCGGGCTCCGCGCCGGCGCGGCCGCCGGTGTGATCGCGGTGGCCCTGATCGTCATGTGGGCCATGGCCGAGGACGTGTCGCTCACTCCCCTGGCCTGGGCGTCGCGGATCGTGCCGATGCTGCTGCTCGGGGTGTTGCTCGGCTGGGCGTCGGACCGGCTGCAAAGGGCCGAGGCGGAGCGGCGCCGGCTGGAGGCCGCCGCCCTCCTGCACCGCGAGGCCATCGAGATCAACGACTCCCTCGTGCAGGGCATGGCCGCCGCCAAGTGGTCGCTCGAGTCCGGGCGGGTGGACGCCGGCCTGCGCACCCTCGACGAGACGATCGCCCAGGCGCACGTGCTGGTCTCCGGGCTGATCCGCGAGGCGAGCATGGGCAGCCGCACCGAGCACGTGCACGACCGCGACTGACCGCTCGGGCCCTCGGTCCTGACGCCGCGGGACGCAGGCCTCTGGGGCTTCACCGGGCCTGGCGGAAGGGTGGTACTGACGACCATTGGAGGCGATCGGAAATGTCTTCGTCGACCTATCCCGTGCGCGTGGACGCACATCTCGACTCGGGCCTGAGCCGCTGGCTGTGGTTGGTCAAGTGGCTGCTGGTCCTTCCGCACTACCTGGTGCTGGCCTTCCTGTGGCTGGCCTTCGCGGTGCTCAGCGTGGTCGCGTTCGTCGCGATCCTGTTCACCGGGCGCTACCCCCGAGGGATCTTCGACTTCAACGTCGGAGTGCTGCGGTGGAGCTGGCGGGTGGCCTACTACGCGTACGGCGCGCTCGGCACCGACCGATACCCGCCGTTCACGCTGTCCGAGGTGCCGGACTACCCGGCACACCTCGAGGTGGACTACCCGGAGCACCTGTCCCGCGGCCTGGTCCTGGTGAAGTGGTGGCTGCTCGCGATCCCGCACTACCTGGTGATCGGGATCTTCCTCGGCGGCGGTGTGTACGTCGCCAACGAGGTGGCCGCGATGGAACCGGCCAACCTGCTCTGGGGCGGCGGCCTGATCGGCCTCCTCGTGCTCGTGGCCGCGGCCGTGCTGTTGTTCACCGGCCGCTACCCGCAGCCCATCTACGACTTGGTGCTCGGGCTGAACCGGTGGGTGCTGCGCGTCGCGGCGTACGCCGGGCTGATGACCGACCAGTACCCGCCGTTCCGGCTGGACCAGGGCGGGGACGACCCAGCGGGTGGCGCCCTGACCTTCTCCACCGGCGGGTCCACGGCACCCACCAGTGTCCCCGACGTCAGCACCACGCCCGCGACCTCCGGGCACGAACCCCCGAGCCCGCGGAAGTGGGGCGCCGGCCGAGTCGTGCTCGTGGTCTTCGCCAGCCTGGTGCTGCTGCTCTCGCTCGGCCTCGGCGCGGGGGGTGCAGCGCTCCTCGGCGTCGACGTGGCAGCGCGCGATGACGACGGGTTCGTGATGAGCGGCGACGAGTACTTCGCGACCGACAGCTACGCCTTGACCTCGGAGAGCATGACGATCCACTCCGACGCACCCACGTCACTGGTGCCGGAGTCGCTCGTCGGGGACGGCAAGCTCGAAGTGGCCGGCACCGACGACACGACACTCTTCGTCGGCGTCGCGGCCACCGACGACCTGGCGGCGTACCTCGAGGGAGTGCGGCACGCCGAGGTCGTCGACCTGCGGACGACCGACAGCGGAGACGTCGACCCCGTCTACGACGTCAGCGGTCGGCACGCGCCGGCCACGCCGCCGGCCGACGCCGACATCTGGTCGGCCCAAGCCACGGGCACCGGGACGGTGTCGCTGGTGTGGCCCGCAGAGGAGGGTGACTGGACCGTCGTCGTCATGAACGCGGACGGGAGCTCCGACGTGACCGCCGACGTCGCGGTCGGCGCGACGCTGCCCTGGCTGGGCTGGGCTGCCGCCGTGCTGCTCGTGGGTGCCGGGATCGGCCTGCTGCTGGCCGGGTTGATGCTCGTGGCAGCGCTTCGGGCGCCCCGGACCGGCGGTTCGCGATGAGCACGGCCCTGTTGGCCGCCTTCCTGGGCGTCCATGGGCTGCTGCACCTCGCGGTCTGGTTGCCGCGACCCGAGCCGGACGCCGAGCACCCGCCGCCGTTCGAGCCCGACCATTCCGCGCTGTTGACCGCCGCCACGGTGCCACGCTCCGCGGTGCACCGCGTGGCCGTGGCCCTGGCCGTCGCGGCTGCCACGGCGTACGTCGTCGTGGCGGTCGCGGTCGCCGTCGGGGCACCCTGGGTGATCGGCCTGGCGCTGTTGGCGGCCGGCCTCGGCCTGGGCCTGAAGGTTCTCTTCTTCCACCTGTGGCTGAGCGTCGGGGTCCTGCTCGACGTGTGCGTGGTCACCGCCGCGCTCCTGGAGTGGCCGATCGCGCCCTGACCGTCCCGGTCCGCTCAGTCCTTGCGCCAGGCGAGGTCGCCCTCGGCGGGGCCCTGCGTGCCGACGTGGTCCACGTAGGCGTCGGTCCCCGGGAAGAACAGGGCTTCGTGGCCGGTGTCCGACCACCGGACCCGGTAGGGAGGCGAGCCGTCCTCGTGCTCGACCTCGAGCACCTCCGCGTCGCGAATCGGCTCGCCGACGTGATGGCCGTGAATGACGATGCGATCTCCAGGCTTGGCGTGCATCAGACCCTCCTCAGACGGGAGCAGCGGTTGCCGCTCCGACGGGTATCGACTGCTCGAGTTCCGCGGTGTACCCGCCGTGCCGTGCGGCGCCGTTGAGCCTGGCCCGCTTCAGCAGCGCCACCTGGGCGGCGGGTCGGTTCGCGTCCTCCCCTGCCCACGCCTTCAGCACCGGCGCCTGCAGCGCCCGGCCGAACGAGAAGCTCAGCTCCCACGGTTGCGGGCCCCTCCGGTTGATCGCATTCAGTCGTGCGGTGGCCTGCTCGTCGCTCTGCCCGCCGGACAGGAACAGGATGCCGGGCACGGCCGCAGGCACCGCGCGGCGCAGCACCTCGAGCGTCGCGCGCGCGATCTGCTCGTCGCTGGCGACCGATTCCGCCTCGGCGCCGGGCAGCACCATGTTCGGCTTGAGCAGGCTCGCCTCGAGCGCCACCCGCTGGCTGCTCAGCTGGGCGTACACCTCGCGCAGCACCCGCTCCGTCACCTCGGCACAGGTGCCCAGGTCGTGGGGGCCGTCCATCAGCACCTCCGGCTCCACGATCGGCGTCAGCCCGGCCTCCTGGGACAGCGCCGCGTAACGGGCGAGCTCGTGGGCGTTGGCCTCCACACAGGCATCCGTCGGCAGCCCGTCGGCGATCCGGATCACCGCCCGCCACTTGGCGAACCGGAGCCCGAGCGCGGCGTACTCCTCGAGCCGTTCCCGCAACCCGTCCAGACCCTGGGTGGCCACCTCGCCGGGGAACCCCGCCAGCGGCCGGGTGCCACGGTCGACCTTGATTCCGGGCACGATCCCCCGGCGCCGCAGCAGCTCGGGGAACGGCGTGCCGTCCTGGTCCTGCTGACGAGCCGTCTCGTCGAACAGGATCACACCGCCGATGTGCTCGTCGAGACTCTCGGTGGTGAACAGGATCTCCCGGTAGGTGCGCCGACGCGGCTCGGTCGACTCCAGCCCCACGCCGGCCAGTCGCTTGGCCATCGTCGGCGTGCTCTCGTCCGCCGCGAGAACCCCCTTGCCCGGGGCCACCAGCGCCCTGGCCGTCGCCTCCATAGTCTCGAGGTTCACGTGGCTTCCCTTCCGTCGGGCCGGCGGGCCCGCGCTACTCGGTCCCGTACCCGGGGATCGGCGCGGACGCGATGGTGTAGTCCTCCGCCATGTCCACGTCGGGAGGTTCGTGCGCGAGGACGTCGCCCGGCCCGTTCTCCACGGGAAAGTCGTCCACGAGGACGAAGAGGTTGGCGACGTCGGACCAGCCGTCGATGACCGCTGCCACGTCGTCCTCGCTATCGCACAGCTCCCGCGTCAGGAGCCGGTCGTGGCTGTAGATGCGCACCTCGATGGTCGGTGCGCCGGTGTCGTAGCGCGTGCCTGCGGACATCGCGGTCCCCTTCTGGGTCGAGTCGTTGAGGCCAGCCTGGCGTCGCAGCGGCCGAGTGGTGAGGGCCCAAGGTCCCGGCATGCAAGGACGACGGTCACCCGAAGTGCTCCGGCGCGCGGCAGTACTCCTTCACCGCGTCGGCGAACTGCGCGGCCTGGTAGCCGTCGACGTAGCGATGGTCGAAGGTCGCCGTCAGCGTCAGCATCGGGCGGATCACGATCCGGCCGCAGACGGCCATCGGGCGCTCCGCGACCGCACCCACGCACACCAGGACCGGCACACGGTAGTAGGCGGCGAGCGGGGAGTAGGCGCGCTGGATGCCCCACATCCCGACGGAGGTGACCATCGCCGATCCGAACGCCTGACGCGGCATCCCGAGTGCCGTGAGGTCCAAATTGAGGTCGGAGGTCAGCCAGGCGCCCAGTCGCAGGGCGCCGTGCAGGACCCGGGGAGGGAGCAGCCCGAGCAGCTCCTTGGAGCGGCCGAAGGTCGCGTCGGTTCCCTCGCTGATCGCGGCGCGGCGACCCTCGAGCTCCTGGGCGATGTCGATCACGGACTTCTCGTCGGCCCGGCTCACCTTGATGCCGGTGAGCTCACGTCCGCCATCGGTCGCGACGATGAAGAACACGTCCACGGTCTCGCGCGGATGTTCCCGGCCGAACGCCAGCCTGGCCCGCAGGGCCGGCACCGTCGCCAGGCCGTGCGCGACGGCCCGGCCGACGAGGTGCGTCAGGGTGACGTGGACGCCGAGGTCGTCACGGATTCGCCGCCGCTCCTCCAGCAGGGCTCCGGCGTCGATCTCGAGGTCACCGAAGAACTGGGGATCCGAGGGGGCACCCCAGGTCGAACCCGCGAGCTTGCGCCACCCATGCACTCGGTGAGTCATCGTGTCGGATCCGGGCATCGGGTGCCTCCTTCCCGGTCCGAGTCGAACCGGTCTTCCGACCGTGGCCGTCCGCGGCCTGTAAGTCGACGCTACGAGAGCAGCCGGGGCGCGGGGAGGGCACGAGGCCCCGGCTCACCGGGACGAATGCCCCTCCCGTCGCGCGTCCCGCGGTCGCAGTATCGGACCGAGGACAGGAGACGGAGCGTGGACGGAGGCAGACTCCCCATGGGCTGGAGCCGGATCAGGGTCGCTGGCCGCCCCGCGACGTACGGCCACGCGGGATCGGGTCCGGTCATCGTCTTCCTGCACGGCTGGGCGCTCTCCAATCGGACCTACCGCCGCAGCCTCACCCGTCTGGCCCGGCAGGGCTTCTGTGTGCTCGCGCCCAGCCTGCCCGGCTTCGGCGGGACCGCCGCCCTGCCGGAACGGCAGTTCAGCCTCTCCGGCTACGCCGACTGGGTGGCGGAGTTCCTGCGGGCGGCGCGGGTGCGCGAGCCGGTCACCCTGATCGGGCACTCGTTCGGCGGTGCGGTCGCGATCAAGACGGCGCACGACTACCCGGACCGGGTTGCCCGGCTCGTCCTGGTCAACGCGATCGGCGGTGCTACCTGGAGCGAGGACGGGCTGCGGCGCCGCCTGATGTCGGAACGTCCCGTCTGGGACTGGGGTGTGCACCTGTCCCGGCCCGCCCTCTCCCCCGGCGGCCTGCTGCGCGTGCTGCCGGTCATTGCCGCGGATGCCGTGCCGAACGCGCTGCGCCGGCCGAGGACGATGTGGCACGTCGGCCGGCTCGCCCGGGAGGCAGCACTCGCGACCGAGCTGGAGGAGCTCAAGCGGCGGCGCCTTCCCGTCGTCATCCTGTGGGGCCGCGAGGACACCGTCGTGCCGCAGGTCTGCGCGCAGTCGCTCATCGATGCGCTCTACGACCCCCAGGTCGTCACCGTCCCTGGCGACCATGCCTGGTTGATCAGGGAGCCGCGACGGTTCGTCGAGGAGCTCACCAACGTGATCGGCACCGGCCGGGGGCCCGGGGCGAGCGGGTCGGCCGCCTGACGGCCGCAGTGCGTGCGGGTGACTCAGGGGCGCTGATCGCGCTGGTCCGCCTCGGCTGCCTTGTGCTCGCGCTGGGCGGCCGCGCCCAGGTACTTGATCAGACCGGCCCAGAACTCCGTCCGGTCGGCGCCACCCGACGGCGTCGAGCGAAGCGCCTCCGCCTGCGCCCTGCGCTTCTCGTTCTCGTTCATCGTCGCTCCCTGTCACTCAGGCCGCCCGTCTGCTCAAAGCGGGCTCCGTCCTCTCAGGGTGTGCCCATTGGACCGGCATCGGCAGGGCATCGCGACCGCCGTTCGAGAGTCCAAGGTCCCAGCCCGAAGGGTCCCGTGTGGGAGGCCCTGACGCGGGTCCTCGTCAGGCACGGCCGCCATGGCCCACCACCGGTGCTTTCGTGGTCAGGCCTCGAGCGCCCCCCGGGCGCGATCCACCCACCAGGCGAGATCTGCGCGCTCCCGGTGCCTGACGACGGGATCGGGGTGTTCGGCCGCGTCCAGGGCCTTGTTCCAGCCGTACATCGCGAACACCGCGAACAACGACCGGGCCAGCACGGCGGCGCCGGCCACGCCGCCCGCACGCCGGAACTCCTCGATCAGCTGCTCCCTGCTCGCCTCGGAGATCGACCATCCGCCCGCCACGAATGTCGCCAGGTCGAGCGCCGGTGGGCCGTCCACGCCCAGGCCCCAGTCGAGGAAGGTGACCCGGTGGGGCTCGAGCGCGATGTTCACCGGCCACAGGTCGCCGTGCACCCAGGTCGTTCCCTCGGCCCGGAGCGCCCGTGCCAGCGGCCCCGGATCGGCGAACGTGTCGTCGAGAGCGGCCATGACGTCACCCGGGAGCAGCTCCGCGGCGCGCTGCCAGCCACGCAGGATGGTGACCGGCAAGGGGTTCGGTCCGTTCGCCAGGGAGGCGGCCGTGGCCGGCGCCAGGATCGTCAGGTAGGTCTCCAGCGGACAGAGCGCGCCGGGTGACCGGCCGGCGAAGTGTCGGTGCAACGAGGCCGCCGCGCCGAGGATGCGTCGACAGTCGACGCGCGCGAGACGGCGGTCCCAGCTGATCACCCGGCTGCCGAGGTCGCGCATCACCGTGACAATCAGGCCGTGGTCCTCCTGCCAGCCGTCGAGGACCGCGTGACCGACGCCGGGCGGGAGCTTTCCGAGGTGACCGGAGCGCCACAGCCGCAACTCGCGGCCGTCCCGGTCCCCGCTGACGACCATCCCGAGGTCGGCACTGGGCCGCGTGGACTTGACGATCAACCGGGTCCCGTCCGCCAGGCACACCCGCTCCAGCCGGGCACCGGATCGTCCGTCATGCCCCTCGAGCATGGTTCGCGTCGCGAGCCGCTCCGCGAGCGCGGACCGCAGATCAAGCTCCTGCTGAGCGGTCATGGTCGGATCATCGGCGCTTCGGCCGCCTGCTTCGTGATCGCCGCAGCGTCCCAGATCCCGGTGCAGTACATCGTGTGCCCGACGATCTGCTCGACCTCGCGACGGACCAGATGCACCTCGCGCCACAGGTGCGCCTCATCGCCGGCCCCGAACCTCGCTGCCACCTCTACGGTGGCCAGGTCGTCCGCGTACGTCGCCCGCAGCTCGTTGACCGTCAGGTCCTCGACGCCGCCGAGTGCCTCTCGCACCATCTCGAGAATCGCTGTGGGCCCCTGAAGCTGGTACCGCCAGAGCGGCACGTTCGCGTCGAAGAGAACGTCGTCGCGATAGTGCCCGGCGAGTCCGGGGAGGTCGTACGTCGATAGGGCCGACACGCTCTGCTCGAGGACACCAGGAGCCACCGCGAACTCATGCGCCTCCGCGGTCGGCAGGGCACCGAGCAGGATGAGCTCCATGGCCCCCTCCGGACCCGCGATCTGCCGGTGTACGTCGTCAGGAGGGCCTCCCCAGGTCGTGCAGCCCCCCGCCACGCGCGTGATCATCTCGACCAGGCGGACGCCGCCGTCGACTGGCGTCCACCGCTCGTAGCGGCTGCTTCCCTCGCAGATGACCGCCACCCCCCACGCCTCGTGGTCGTGGATCGTGGTGGCCTCGCCCGGTGCGAACCACTTCACCGCCAGCGCGGCACCACCGGCCACGTGCGCGATGACCACGCCCCGGCCCTCCGCCCGGGATGCGGACTTCGCCTCGGCCAGATCGAGACCCGGGGCCAGCCGGGCCAGGGCTGCTGTGGCATCAGCGAGCCGCCCTCCGGGGCGGACGAGCCCGGCCGTCTCCTCGAGGACGCCGTCGGCACCCGCCACCGGCACCAATGTCCGAGTGACGGTCACGTGGTGCTCGCTTCGAGGTTCGCCAGCACGACCTGGACGGTCGCGGCCAGCTGCTCGGTGGGGCTGAACTCGACGATGCTGGCACCCGCGTGGAACAGCGGCAGGTGCCCGGGCGGCGCGTAGTACGCCTCCCCCGCACCGATCACATCGGTGCTGCCGTCGACGTAGCGGTAGGTCAGCTTGCCCTCGAGCACGTAGCCCCAGTGCGGGCACTGGCAGTGGTTGTCGGGGAGTCCGACGAAAAGGGGCGCTGGGTCAGAGTCCTCGGCGTACGTCTCGAACGAGACGGTGTGGCCCCCCAGGTCGTGCATCCGCACCTCGAACCCCGGTCCGGACTCGACGTCGCTCACCGTTGTCCTGTCGATCTTCGCCATGTCTTCCTCCTTGGTAGTGGGTGTGCACCGGGTGCACACCCAGGAGGCGTGAGAAGTGATCGCACGGTGTAAGAGTCAGAGCGTCCAGGGCTCGGGAGGGTCGGGGTCATAGCGGCAGAAGGTGCCGGTCCGCACCGAGCGGCTCAGGTGCCGACCGAGATCCGGATGGGCCTCGCCGATCCGCTTGATGCTGTCGCGAAGGCGCGCTGTGACGGCGGTCCGGGCGCGCTCGGCCGAGCTGCCGGTCCGACGCGATCGGCCGCCGAGCCCGAACGCCGACGTGAGCTCGGCCAGGATCGCCTCGCGCTCGGCCGCGAGTCGTTCGGATGCACCGGTGTCCTGCCCCCGGTCGGCTGCGTCGAGCTCGGGCTCGATGTCCTCGAGGCGCTGGCGGTACTGCCGGCGGGCGGTCTCGTCGATCGCGTCCCCGGTGTCGGCCTCGACGACCCTGGCATCCATCAGGTCGAGAGCGGCCAGTTCCCGTCCCGGCTCGGCCAGAAGCCGGACGAGGTCGCGCATGCCCTTCGTATTCCGCACCCGGACGGTCCGGCCGCGGAAGGTCACCGCCCAGACCTCGCCCTCGAGGAGACAGCTGTTGCCGCCGCCCGGTTGTTCGGGCGACGCGAGCCACTGGCGTACGGGTCCCCGGATGACTGCCCCGATGCCCTCGACCACCCATCGATCGGCGCGTGCCGCCAGCTGATCCCGTGCCCATTCCGATGCGGGGTGGCCACCGACCGCGTCCGCAGCCTCTGTGAACTGCACCAGCATCGCGAGCCACTCTGAGTCATGGGGCGCCTCGGGAAGCTGGCCCGCGGCCGCGTCGAGCACGATCCGGGCCTGGTCGTGACGGCCGGCCAACGCGTGGTTCCAGGCGATCGTGACCGCGACCTGGACACCCAGGACGGCGTAGGCCTGCCCGAACATCGCCTCGTCGAGCAGCGTCACCGCCTCGGGGAGCCGGTCGGTCTGCACCCAGCCGAAGTACCGCTGGGCGAACGACAGGATCTCCGCGTTCGGGCTACCCGAGCGCTCCCCGAGCTCAACGGCCTCCTTGTGCAGCCGCTCGAAGTCGTCGAACCGCCGGTCGTAGAGCGCCCGGGCGGCCCGCCACAGGGCGACGTACCAGTCGAACCGGGCCTGCGCCAGCGGTGCCGCCACCCGCGCGAAGGTCCCGATCTCCGCGTCGACCCGGACCAGGTCGCCGAGCTCCATCAGCGCCACGACCCGCAGTCGCCGACCCAGCAGCTCAACGGTGCGGTCGGCCAGGCCGCGGCCAAGCTCGACGATCTCGCCGGCATCGGCGAGCCGGGCCTCGCAGGTCGCGGGACCGGCATCGGCGTCGCACCTGGCCGCAAGGGCGTGGGCCAGCGCGCCGTCGGAGCCACACTCACGCGCCAGTGCGACGGCCTCGTCGGCAAGGGCCATCCGGCGCGGGTCTGCACCGGTGAGGGACAGGGCAGTCGAGAGCCTGGCCGCGCACCAGGAACGGAGCTCGAGGTCGCCGGCACCGAGGCCGAGCAGCGCCTGCTCCAGCAGATCCAACTGGTCGTGGTCGAAGAGCGTGACCTCGAAGCCGCTCGGGCCCGAAAGCCCGAGGGCCGCCCGGGCGAGCTGGGCATGCTTTCCGTTCGCGCGCGCGAGGGCCGCGGCCTCGAGGACGGCCTCTCGCGCCCCCACATGCTCGCCTGCGACCAGCCGTGCGTGGCCCAGGTCCAGCAGCAGGTCGGCGCGGTCAGCGGAGCCGGGACTGATCTCGAGCGAGGCGAGAGCCCGGTCGAGCAGGCCGACGGCGTCCTCGTACGACGCCATCCGGATCGCCTCCTCGGCCGCGATCCGGGCGTGCTCCACGGCCTCGGCGACCGTGCCGCCCGGGGCCGAGCGAAGGAAGTGGTCGGCGATCGCGGCTGGACGCACCGACGCGCCGAAGTCCCGGGCCGCGATCAGCGCGCGCCCGATCTGCTCGTGCAGCCGAACCCGACGGGCGACCCCAAGCTCCTCGTAGAGGACCGCTCGG
>Ga0299913_10005238_pt1 | contig 11038 bp, 10 predicted proteins | sample RVTome_9_FD_201360 | JGI IMG/M metagenome (GOLD analysis project Ga0299913, IMG submission 201360) | Soil microbial communities from uranium-contaminated site in the Upper Colorado River Basin, Wyoming, United States - RVT155D38 (version 2) ... | reverse complement strand
CGATCAGCGCACGATCCCCGACGGCGGCCGCGATCTCCGGCAGCGCGTCGATCCCCGCCACTGACGTGTCGAGCTGCCGGCCACCATGGTTGCTGGCCCAGATGCCATCGCATCCGAGATCCACCGCCCGGACCGCGTCATCGGCGCGCAGGACGCCCTTGGCGATCAGCGGGATCGGGCACACGGAGCGCAGCCAGGCGAGGTCGTCCCAGGTGAGGGTCGGCAGCTCGATGATGCCGCCCTCGTCGGTCGGCTGGTCCGGCGGCAGATGGGCGCCGAGATGGAGCACGAACGCGTTGCGCCGATCGCGCTCCCGGTTGCCGGGCAGGGGCAGGTCCACGGTCACGGCCACCGCCCCGTAGCCGGCGGCCGCGGCACGCTCGACCAGGCCCTGGCAGGCGGACCGATCGGCGGGAGCGTACAGCTGGAACCAGCGCGCGGCATCGGGCGCCGCCGCGGCGACCTCCTCCATTGGCACCGATGAGATCGTCGAGAGCGTGTACAGCGCGCCGGCGGCGGCCGCGCCACGGAACGAACCGCGCTCGGCATCGGGGTGGGCGAGGTCGTGCGCCGCCATCGGCGCCACGATCACCGGATGGGCCAGCGATCGGCCGAACGCCGTGGTCGCCAGATCCCGCGTCGCGACGTCGACGAGGATGCGCGGACGAAGCTGGATGCGATCCCAGGCGGCGCGCGCATCGGCGAGGGAGCGCTCGTCGCCGGCACCGCCGGCATAGTAGTCCCAGGCACCGCGGTCCATGGCCGCGCGAGCGAGGGGCTCGTACTCGGCGATGGTGATCGGTCGGTCGGCATCGGTCATGCATGCCGATGATGCCATTCGAATCCGGCCAGAATGGAGACCATGCAACGAAACCAGGCCATCATCCTCGGCCTCGTGGCGGTCGTCGCCCTCGCCGTCATCGGCTTCCTCCTCCTCTCCGGCGGCTCCGACGAGCCACCCGAGGCGACCGCCTCGCCGAGTGCAACGGCAATCGCCAGTGAATCGGCCGCGCCGTCGGCATCGGCCACGCCGGAGCTCAACGCCGAGCTCCTGGACCGGCGCTGGACGGTCCTGTTCGTCGGCCTTGACACCGATTCGACCCGCGAGTCGCGTGGCGAGCCGGTGAACAGCGACGCGCTGATGCTGGTGAGTGTCTCGGCCGACCAGTCGGAGGTGGCCCTCGTCTCGCTGCCGCGGGATACGGTCGACGTCCCCCTCCCCGACGGCAGCACCTACGACCGCAAGATCAACGCGCTGTACGGCGAGGAAGGGCTAGACGGCCTGGTGGAGGCCATCGAGTCGCTGTACGAAGTCCCGATCGACGGCTACCTGGCGCTCAACATGGACGACTTCGCCGCACTGGTCGACGGTGTCGGCGGCGTGGAGGTCTCGCCGGAGGAGCCGATCGTCGACCCGAATGCACGGCTCGACATCGAGGCTGGCACGCAGACGATCGACGGCTCGACCGCCGAAGGCTACGTGCGGAGCCGGATCGACCAGGATTACGGGCGGATGCGCCGCCAGCAGGAGGTGATCGTCGAGATCGTGCGGGGGCTGGTGGATCCGGAGGCCGACCTCGACGCCCGCTCCCTCATCGAGGGCCTCGAGTCGCTCGATACCAACTTGCCGATGGACGACCTGCCCACATTGCTCGAGATCGCTCGCCGCTCGACCGATGCCGAGGTGCGCGAGCTGATCATCGAGCCGCCGCTGATCACCTTCGAGGGTGATCGGGGCGACGGCCGGGGCTACATCCTCGAGCCGGACGTCGAGGCGATCCGCGACGAGGTGCAGGAGCTGATCGGCGAGGAGTAGCGCCGATCAGGACTCGGAGGAGTCGCCCTCGCCCTCGGCGGTGGAGGCTTCGCCACCCGCGGCGGCCTCGCCCTCGGCACGCTCGGCGCCCTCTACGCCCTCGGCAGCCTCGCCGCCCTCCCCCTCGAGCTCCTCGCCCTCGGCGACGACCGGCTCCTCCTCGACCTCGACCCGCGGCGGGACGACGGTCGCGACGAGCGTCTCGCCATCGGTCTGGACGTGGACGAGATCGCGATTGAGGTTCAGATCGGCGACGTGGATGGCGACGTCGAGGCTGGTCAGGGTCGAGACGTCGACCGTGATCTCGTGCGGGATGTCGTTCGGCAGCGCCTTGACGCGCACGCTCGAGAGGTTGTGGAGCAGGGTGCCGCCGGTCTCCTCGACCGCGGGCGCCTCGCCGGTGAAGACGAGGGGCACCTCGACCTCCATCTCGACGTTCAGGTTGACGAGGTAGTAGTCGACGTGGAGCGCCTGGCGGGTGAGCGGGTGGCGCTGGACGCTCTTGATGAACCCGCTGGTGGCGCGGCTGGCGCCGGGGAGTCGGAACTTGACGACCGACGTGCGGCCGGCGGCGCGGTACAGCGTCTCGAAGGTCTTGGCGTCGACCTGGACGTTGGTCGAACCCTCGCCCTTGCCGTAGACGACGCCCGGCACGATGCCGTCGCGGCGCAGCCGCTTGTTCGCCTTGCCCTGCGCCTCACGCGCGTCGAGGGTGAGCTCCAGGTCCATCTGTCGTGGTGATCCTCTCTGGTGGTCGGGCGCCTCGGACGCTCGCGGCGAGCGGCGGGCAGCACCGAACTGATCGAATGCGCAATCGGGATGCGTGCGGCATGGTACCCCGCCCTCCGCCGCCGGGCAACCGCGGCAGTGGCGTTCCCTTTGCCTCGCCCCGTGGTGCTCGTGTGCCGCCGGTGCACGCATCGGAGACGGAGCGGCCGACCGTCCGCGCCTCCCTGTCCCGAATGTGCCCGGGCGGCACTGAACCGACGAGCAACCCAGCCAGTCGACCGCGCGCCGAGCCGTCCCTCGCCGATGCGTGCCGCTGCCGCACATCGCACCGGGTGGCGAACGATGTTTCGGTTTCTTCAGCGGACCGAAATCGACGCAGGCCCCATGGTTCCTATACTTCCCCGCATGCCCGGCACGATCATGATCGTCGAGGACGAGCCCGCCGTTGCCCGAGGCGTCCAGGTCGCCCTCGAGCGCGAGGGCTACGCGGTCACCGTTCAGCCCACCGGCGAGGATGCGGTCGCGAACTTCGCCGATGCCGCCCCGGACCTGGTGGTACTCGACGTGCGCCTGCCCGGCATCGACGGGTTCGAGGTGCTGCGCCGCCTGCGCCGCGAGACCCGCGCCCCGGTGATCTTCCTGACTGCCCGCTCCGACGAGGTCGACAAGGTGGTCGGCCTGGAGATGGGCGCCGATGACTACCTCGTCAAGCCGTTCAGCGTCCGCGAGCTGGTGAGCCGCATCAAGGCGCTCCTGCGCCGCGCCTACGGCGAGCTGGCCGACACCGAGACGGGGCGCACGCTGCGGCGCGGCGACCTGGTGATCGACCTGGAACGCCGGCGGGTGACGCGCGACGGCGAGCGCGTCGGACTGACCACCACCGAGTTCGACATCCTGCGTCACCTCGCCGCGCGCCCGGGCCGCGTCTACACCCGCGTCCAGCTGCTGGAGCTGGTCCGCGACTACGACGATGCGCTGGAGCAGGACGAGCGCACCATCAACGTCCATATCAGCCACATCCGCGACAAGATCGAGCCCGATCCGGCCCACCCGCGCTACATCCGGACGGTGAGGGGCGTCGGCTATGCCTTCACCGAGGACTGAGCCGGAGCGATCCGCCGCCGGCGGCTGGGCGCGCTTCGACCCCCGCGGGCCCGGCGCCATCTTCCAGCGACTGAACATCCGCCTGGTGATGGCCATCGCCGTCGTCGCGCTCGTCGGGTTATCGGTGTCTGGCCTGGCGATCAACCAGATCCTGCCCGACTACTTCCGCGAGCAGACCATCGAGCGAATGGTGACCTCGACTCGCTCGACGGCCCTGCTGCTGCAGCAGTACGTCGCCGAGGCGCCGCGCAACTCCAGGGTTGCGGCGGAGATCCGGGACACGCAGATCGTGCCGCGCGTGGCACGCGACGCTGCGCGATTCTTCAATGCCACGGTGGAGATCTTCGACTCCGGTGGACGGCGATTGGAGCGCGCGGAGCCGCCGGACGCGTCCGAGCTCGAGGAGCAGGGCCTGCGCCGCGACAACGAGGTCCCCGAGTTCCGCCTGGAAGGCGTGCTGGTCGAGCTCGACCTCGGCCTCGCCGCGCGCTACGACGTGATCCTCAGCGATCCGTACACGACGCGCGCCGAGACGTTGACCCAGATCCAGTCCGCGATCATCGGCGCCGGGCTGCTGGCGCTCGCGGTGTCGCTCTTCACCGGGATCATCGCAGCGCGTCGCATCACGCGGCCCATCGCCCGTCTGCGACGCGTCGCCGGTCGGGTGGCGCAGGGCCAGCTCGACGAGCGCGCCGTGCCATCCGGCGTCCTGGAGGTCGACGAGCTCGGCCAGCAGTTCAACGTGATGGCGGACCGATTGGCCGGGACGCTCCGCATGCTCGAGGCCGATCGCGATCGGCTGCGCGAGTTCGTCGCCGACGTCAGCCACGAGCTCCGGACGCCGATCGCGGCGCTGCGCATGTACACCGAGCTCCTTCGCGAGGAGGACGTCGACCAGGCGACGCGCGCCGAGTTCCTCGAGCGCTCGACGCAGCAGATCGGGCGGCTGGAGTGGCTGAGCACCAACCTGCTCGACCTGTCACGGATCGATGCCGGCATCTTCCCGCTCGACATGCGCGAGGGCGACCTCCGCGACCCGGTGCAGGCCACGGTCCAGGCCCTCTCCGAGGTCGCGGTGGCGCGTGGCGTCTCGCTGGACAGCGAGGTGCCCGGCAAGGCCGTCGAGCTGCGCTTCGACCGCGAACGGATGATCCAGCTGTTGACGAACCTGGTCGGCAATGCACTGAAGTTCACGCCACGCGGTGGATCGGTCTCGGTCAGCGTCGGAGAGTCCGATGAGCAGGTGACGATCGCGGTCAGCGACACCGGCCCGGGCATCCCGGCCGATGAGCTGCCGCACGTCTTCGAGCGCTTCTACCGTGGCACGAACACCGGCGAGGAGCGGGCGTCGGGGAGCGGGCTGGGGCTCGCGATCGTGCGCTCGATCGTCGAGATGCATGGCGGCGAGATCGAGGTTGCCAGCGTGATCGGCGAGGGAACCGAGTTCCGGATCAGCCTGCCCCGCATCCACGAGTCCGAGGATGCGAACGTCGCCAAGGTCAACGAAACTTCACCTGCCGCTCACGCGCTGACCAACCCGGTCCCCTAGGGTTGGGTGTGCTCGCATGGCGAGTTACCCGCAGCAAAGGCACTGATCTCACCGATGACCAACGACCCGAATCGACTCAGCGACCGAGACCCGACCGAGCCTGTCGAGGTCCAGCACTACGGCCCGGACTCCACGGGCCACCCGGCAGGACGCGATCTGCACCGCGACGGCTGGCAGGCGGCTCCCGCGTGGTCGAGCCGCCCGCCGTCGCCGCAGCCGGTTGCCCAGCGCCGCGGTCCGGGCGCCCCGGTCATCGTCGCCCTCGCCCTCGTCACGGGTATCGTTTCGGGCGCTCTCTCCGCGGTCGCGGTCACGAATCTCATCGACGAGCCCGCGACGCCCACCGGCGTCGTCACCGAGTCGCCCAGCGAGGCCGAGCCGGTGAGCGAGGTGCGGATCAACGAGTCGAGCGCCGTGATCGAGGCGGTCGACCGCGTGGCACCGGCGGTCGTGCTCATCAACACGCGACAGGAGAGCTTGCTGGGCGGCGCCGACGGAACCGGGTCGGGCGTCATCTTCGACCCCGCCGGCTGGATCCTGACCAACCGCCACGTCGTCGAGGACGCGGACACCCTGACCGTCGCGCTGAGCGACGGGCGCACCTTCACCGGCGAGGTCTACGGCATCGACACCTTCACCGACCTGGCCATCATCAAGGTCGACGGCACCGATCTGCCGAGTGCGCCGATCGGCACCTCGCGGGACCTGTCGCCGGGCCAGCTGGCGATCGCCATCGGCAATCCGCTCGGCTATGAGAACACGGTGACGACCGGCATCGTGTCCGGCCTGGGCCGCATGATCAACGCCAGTGATGCCAGCCAGTCGAGCGCCCCCGAGACGCTGCGGAACCTCATCCAGACCGACGCAGCCATCAACCCAGGGAACTCGGGCGGGCCGCTCGTCAACAGCGCCGGCCAGGTGATCGGCATCAACACCGCGGTCAGCACGACCGCCCAGGGCCTCGGCTTCGCCATCCCGATCGACATCGCCAAGCCGATCATGGGCCAGGCCCTGGCCGGTGAGCCGATCGCGCGGCCGATGATCGGCATTCGCTACCTGCCGATCACGCCAGCGCTGGCCGACGAGCAGGACCTGCCGGTCGACTTCGGAGCGCTCGTCCGCTCGACCGGCGACCAGCCGTCGATCATCCCGGGCAGTCCGGCCGCTGCGGCGGGCCTCCAGGATGGCGACATCATCGTCTCGGTCGACGGGCAGCAGATCACCGCCGAGCAGGACCTCTCCACCCTGATCGTGAACTACGCGCCCGGCGACACGGTCACGCTGCGGGTCCTGCGCAACAACACGGCACGAGAGGTCGAAATCACGCTCGCCGAGCTGCCGCGGGCGACGAACTAGCTCCCGGCTCCGTCCCGTCGCCGGAGGATCGTCGCCTCGACCGTGTCGAACGACCCGTCGATCGGCGCCTCCGGCTTTCGGACCCGCACCTCGACCGCGTCCACGATCTCCGGCGGCGTGGCGGCCAGGATGGCCCTCGCGATCGCGCCGGCCAGCGCCTCGATGAGGTCGCGCGACGTCCCCTCCACGATGGCGCGCACCACGTCGAAGAGCGCCGCGTAGTCGACCGTCGCGGCGAGGTCGTCGCGATCCACGGCATCGGCAAGGTGGGCGTGGAGGACCAGGTCCACCTCGAATGGCTGGGCCGTCACCTTCTCCTCGGGCAGGACGCCGTGGCGCCCGAGGAAGCGCATGCCGAGCAGACTCAGCCGATCGGTCGCGCTCATCGGCGCACCACCGCGTCGGCGACCGTGCGGACGCGGGCCATCTGCGCGACGTCGTGGACCCGCACGATATCGGCCCCCGCCGCGATGGCGAGCGCGACGGTCGCCGCGGTTCCCTCGATCCGGTCGTCCGCCGGCACGCCCCCCAGCAGCTCGCCGAGGAAGCGCTTGCGGCTGGTCCCCACGAGCATCGGCAGACCGTCCAGTTCCGCCTTGAGCTCCGCGAGCCGATGGAGGAGCTCGAGGTTCTCCGTCGCCCCCTTCCCGAAGCCGATTCCCGGATCCACGATCAGGTGGTCGCGCGCCACCCCTCGCTGCTCGGCGGCCGCGGCGGCCTGGGTGAGCCAGGTGACCACGGCGGCGAACACCCCGTCGGGATAGTCGATCCGCTCCTGGTTGTGCATCAGGACGAGATGGGCGCCCGCACCGGCCGCTGCCTCGGCGGTCCCGGGGTCGCGACGGGCGGCCCAGACGTCGTTGACCATCGTGGCGCCGGCCTCCAGTGCCGCGCGTGCCACTGTCCCCTTGCTGGTGTCGATGCTCACCACCGCCCGATCGCCGAGCTCCGAGGCCAGCGCCCGGACGACGGGCACCGCCAGGGCGATCTCGGTGTCGGCGTCCACGTCCGGGTGATCCCCGTAGGCGTTGCGCGGGCGGCTCGACTCGGCACCGACGTCGAGCAGCTCGGCGCCGGCCTCGACGAAGGCGCGAGCCTGTTCGACCGCCGCCGCCACGATCTGCGTAGTGCCGCGGTCGGGCGTGGCGAGGCCGTCGCCGGAGAACGAGTCCGGGGTGACGTTGAGGATACCCATGACATGGGTGCGCTCGCCCCAGCGCAGCTGGACCGGCATCAGGCTTCCTCGTCCATGCCGGTGATCATGCCCCGAACGGCGCCGACGAGGTAGAGCGACCCCGCGACCACCACCGTGTCGCCCTCGGCCATCGCCAGGGCGCGGACCGGGTCGGGCGCGGTCGCCGCGAAGCCGCCGATCGGCGTCCAGGCGGCCGCGAGCTCCTCGGGGGAGAGCGCTGCCGGATCGTCCACGCGGGTGAAGACGAACCGCGGCTCGAGCGGGGCGAGCGCCCGCAGCACGCCGCGCACGTCCTTGGTGCGCATGGCGCCGAACACGATCGTCGGGCGCCGGAGCCCGAGGTCGGCCAGCGCCCGCGCCAGGGCCGCGGCGCCGGCCGGGTTGTGGGCGCCGTCCAGCAGGATGCGGCCGTGGCCGAGCGCCGAACCGTCGAGGAGCTCGAGCCGGCCCGGCCAGCGAACCCCGGCCAGCCCATGCCGCAGGGTTGCCTCCGGGATGGTGAGGGCGAATCGCTCGTCCAGCGCGTCGAGGACGGCCAGGGCCACGGCCGCATTGCCGGCCTGATGCGCCCCCAGCAGGCCGATGCGCAGGTCGGTGAGCTGATGGCCGGGCGTCCAGGCGTCGACGACCGTGCCCTCCCACCCGCTGTGCACCAGTCGGGCGCGGTACGGCTGGCCGCCCCCGACGCGGCGTAGTGGCACCCCGAGCTCAGCGCAGCGGTCGAGGATTGGCCGCAGCCCGCGGCCGGAGGCGCCGGTCACGCCCAGGTTCCCGCGCTTGATGATCGCCGCCTTCTCGCGGCCGATGGCGGCCAGGGTGCTTCCGAGGTGCGCCTGGTGGTCGAGCTGGACGTTGGTGATCGCCGCCACGCCGAGGTCCAGCACGTTGGTCGCGTCGAGCCTGCCGCCCATCCCGATCTCGACGATCGCAAGGTCGACGCCCCGCCTGGCCAGCTCGCCGATGGCCGCGGCGGTGAGCGCCTCGAACTCGGTCGGCGGACCGACCTCTGCCGCAACGCGGTCGATCGCCGGCAGCACGCGCTCGACGGCGGCGGCGAAATCGGGGCCGGGAATCGGCGTCCCGTCGACCGCGATCCGCTCGCGGTAGCCGACCAGGTGCGGCTTCGGCATCGTGCCGATCCGCAGGCCGGCGACGGTGAGGACCGACTGGACCATCGCGACGACCGACCCCTTGCCGTTCGTGCCGCCGACGAGCGCCCCGCGCAGCCCTCGCTCCGGATGGCCGGCCTCGGCCATGAGCCGCTCGACCCGCTCGAGGCCCATCGAGATGCCGAAGCGGCCGCGCTCCGTCAGCGCGGCGACGGCCCGGGGATAGGTGAGCCGATCGGGATCGGTCACGCGGTCAGTCCGAGCCGTCCTCGTAGAAGACGCAATCGGTGAACTGGCCGGTCAGGCACAGGTCGTTTGTGTAGCCGGAATCGAGGTGGACCCCGCCGCGCAGCTCGCATCGGGCCACGGTGCCCTCCTGCTTGGTCAGCGTGCGCATCAGCTGTGGCGCCTGGATCGGGATGCGGCCCTTCGAACCATGCGTCAGGTAGAAGTGCGGGCAATGGTGGCGACGCGGCTTCGTGTAGCCCAGCGGCATCCCGCGACGGCCGACGTGGACGGTCAGCGGCTCGGCGGTGCCGGCGAAGCGCTTCTCGGCGATGACGCAGCGACCCGGCTCGCATTCCTTGTCGTTGTGGCAGCAGGCGCGCGCGGGACCGATGCCGTCCACGGCCCACAGCTCCCAGCAGGGCCGTCGCAGGATGAAGGCCGGGCAGCGGTAGCGGATCGTGAGGTCGCAGTTCTCGACCTCCCAGCACATGGTGCGGCGGTCGCCGGAGCGGCGGTCGGGCGCGAACGGGTCGGCCGTCTGACGGCGATCAGCTCCCCCGCGGCGTTCGGTCTTGATGATCATGCGGGCTCGGGCATCCCTCCTCGCCGGGGAGTGTAGCGGCTGGCGGCGCAGCTTCGTGCGGCGCCACCTGCCACGGCCGCATCTCGGTGCCGATCGACCGACCAACGGTGCCGACCTCTCCCGGGTATTGCCACAAGTGGTCGCGGGCAGGTTGACGGCCGCAGCTCGGCCCACTTCCCGCACTGGAGTCGCCCTGCCGCGTCCGGACATCGCCGTGAGTGATATGCCCGCACTCATGGGGCAGCCAGTGGCCGTCTCGGCCGGACGTGGGCTATCGCTCAGCACTCACAGCGATACTCCAGAGGATCGGGCGGGTCCGCGGCCGCGTCCCACCCCATGCGGTCCAGGGCGGTCACTGCAGCCGCCCAGTGGCTCTGGCGCCGGCCAGAACCCGCGTCTCGACGGCCGAACGACCAGGATGCGGGCTCGCAGCGGCGGTCCGACCGGTGATCAGCCACCCGCCTGCCCTGGACCGCATCGGTACGGGAAGACGGAAGGTCAGGCGAGGAACTGGCTGAGCCGTTCCTCCATGACCTCCTGGGGCATGTAGCCGACCAGGCGGGCGGCCTCACGGCCGTTCTGGAAGACGATGAGCGTGGGGATGCTGAAGATGCTGTAGCGCATCGCCAGCTGCTGGTTCTCGTCGGTGTTGACCTTGGCGACCTGCATCTTGTCCTGATGCTTGTCGCCGAAGCTCTCGACGACCGGCGAGACGAGCCGGCAGGGGCCGCACCAGGGGGCCCAGAAGTCGACGAGGACGGGTTTGTCGGCCTGGAGAACCTCCGATTCGAAGGTCGACTCGTCGACCGGGACCGGAGCGATGGTTGCCATGAGGGTGAAGCTCGCCTCCAACGTGAGCTGCGTATGTCTAGGCGGTCATCGTAGCACCGGGCCGGGGCCGCGGCGCCGCCGGCGTCGGCCGCCTACGGCGCGGGCGTCGGCGTCGGCGCCTCGCTCGGTGGCGGCAGGGTCGGGGCCGGCGTCGGGACCGGGGTCGGCGTCGGCGTCGGCTCAGGCGTGGGGCTCGGCGTCGGTGACGGGGTCGGGCCGGTGCTGATGACGAGATCGACCTGGCTCCCCGGCTCGACGTCGACTCCCTCGGCCGGGTCGCTGGTGATCACCGAGCCCTCCGGCACGGTCGGATCGGGCTCACGGTCGAGCGCGCCGACCGACAGGCCGACGCCGGCCAGGGTTGTCTGGGCCTGGTCCAGCGTCTGGCCGCGCAGGCGCGGGACGGGCACCGAGTCGGCGCCGCTCGAGACGTAGACGATCAGCGTCGATCCGTCGTCCACCGAGGCGCCCGATGCCGGATCGCAGCGGATGACCCGGCCCTGCTCGATGTCCTCGGAGGGCTCGCTCTCGGTATCGA
>Ga0299913_10005237_pt1 | contig 11039 bp, 8 predicted proteins | sample RVTome_9_FD_201360 | JGI IMG/M metagenome (GOLD analysis project Ga0299913, IMG submission 201360) | Soil microbial communities from uranium-contaminated site in the Upper Colorado River Basin, Wyoming, United States - RVT155D38 (version 2) ... | reverse complement strand
CCCACCATGTCGCGCGCCACCCGCGTGGCTTCCTCCAGGTCATCCTCGATCCCGGTGGAGTGTTGGCCGAGCACGGTCTTCTCGGCGGCCATCCCGCCGAGCGTTACGACGAGTCTTTCGTAGAGCTGATCCGCGGTAAGGATCACCTCTTCTTGCCGCTGGATAGCAGTGCTACCGAGGCCCTTGCCTCGGTCGAGGATCGATACGCGGTGGACCTCCTCGCGGTTACCGATCGCTGCGGCCACGATCGCGTGTCCGCACTCGTGGTACGCAACCCGCGTCCGCTCCTCCGGCGAGAGCATCCGACCCTTGCGCTTCGGCCCATGCAGCACGCGCAGGACCGCCTCGTCGAGTTCTTCGATGCCGATCTCGTCCTTGTCACCACGCACGGTCAGCAACGCGGCCTCGTTGATGACGTTCGCCAGGTCGGCACCCGAGTACCCAGGGGTCCGGCGCGCCAAGTACGCGAAGTCGACATCCGCGGCGATCGGCTTGCCGCGCGCGTGCAGCCGAAGGACCTCCTCGCGGCCCTCCACGTTCGGCTGTTCGACGGTGATGTGACGGTCGAAGCGCCCGGGACGCAGCAACGCGGGGTCGAGGATGTCGGGGCGGTTCGTCGCACCCATCACGACGATGCCCGCCGAGATCCCGAAGCCGTCCATCTCGACGAGCAGCTGGTTCAGCGTCTGCTCGCGCTCGTCCGAACCACCGCCCATGCTTCCGCCGCTTCCGCGCTTGCGACCGGCTGCATCCAGCTCGTCGATGAACACGATCGCCGGCGCAACCTGCCGGACCTGCTGGAAGAGGTCTCGAACCCGCGCTGCCCCCACACCCACAAGGGACTCGACGAACTCCGCACCCGCGACGGAGAAGAACGGCACACCGGCTTCACCGGCGACGGCCTTGGCCATGAGGGTCTTCCCACATCCCGGAGGCCCGAAGAGCAACACACCCTTGGGAGGTGCGGCCTTCAGGTCGTCGTAACGCTCCGGATCGCGGAGGTAGTCCACGACCTCGCGGAGCTCGGCGACGGCTTCGTCGGCACCACCGACGTCCTCGAACGTGACCGGAGTCGTGAAGCCCCGCTTCTGCCGCTTGTTACCCATGATTCCGAACGCGATGACGTCTCCGATCCCCGACGTCCCACTGCGCCCGGCGGTGAACAGCAGCCCGAAGAAGTTCGCAAGGATGAGCAGAGGCAACAGATAGGTCGAGACGACGCGCACGACGCCCTTAGGGCTCTGCTGGTCCACGGTGATACGCGCGCCGGCATCCGTGAGGATGCCGGAAAGGACACCGAACGCGGCATCCGACGACGGGTATGCGAGCCAGTACTCGCCCGCACCGACCGGAGCGACCGACGGCTTCTCTTCGGCCGCCTTGTCCTTCTTGGCGTCAGCACCCTTGTTCTTGCCGCCGTCGCCCTTCTTGGCCCCAGAGCCCTTGGCATCGTCGCCCGACTCCTTCTTGCCGCCACCGTCGGACTTCTTGTTCGTTGCCTTCTTGTCCTTCGGCTCCTCCTCAACCAGAGACTCGGCAACATAGGTCCCTATCAAGCGGTTGTCCTCGTCGAGGAACTGGGCGTCGGGGAGCCGATGCTCTTTCCCCAAGGCCTTCAGCTCGTCGATCGAGATCTCCCGACCCTGAGCCGGCGTCGTCAGGAAGGACTGGGCCCACCCGAAGGCTCCGAACAACAGGGCCAAGATGAACGCGAGGAAGAACGTTGCCTTCCGGCTCCCCGCCTGCTTGCGGCGCGCGACCCGCGCCCGTTTGCGGTTCAACCGGTACTGCGTGATCTTGCGGCGGGCCTTGCGGACGGCCGCCGATCTCATCCATGGTGCTGTAGCGCTCATCGTGCCTCCTCGATCATTTCCGACGTTTGCCGCGCGCCTGCGCGGTTCGGACCTTGCCTCTGGACACAGCTGCGTACGCATATAGAGAGGTGATCGCTCCCGCGGCGAACACGAAACCGACGGGGGGGACCTTCGATTCCTCGCGCGCCGACATCAGGTACTCGTCGGACGCGCCCTGTTGGGCCGCTTGGGCACCCGGATCTACTTGGTGAGCGACCGCGACCTGCGGTTGCTGCTGTTCCTGCGCTGCGAAGCCGGCTTGCGCCTGCGGGTTCTGCTGCGGGTTCGGGTTGGGGTTCGGCTCCGGGATGGGGTCCGGGGGCCGCGGCGGTGGGGGCGGAACCAGTGCTACCGGCACGAAGGGAGAGATCGCCGGGACGAACTCCTCGCCGGGCCGCGGCACGCAGACCACCGACAGGGACGCGTCCTCGAGGGGGCCGGTAGCGCGTGACACGCCAACCCGCAGGGGATACGTCGTACGCCGCTGCACGGCCGGACAGCGGACGGTCACCGAGAACTCGCGCGCGTTAGCTTCCTTGAGGTCGACCTGTGGGAACAACGTTGGCTCCACCGAACTGACGACGGGAGAGTCGGCCGTCACGTCCGCCGCGGGGACGACGGACACGGTCAGGTCCTGGATGTCCTCGATCGCGTCGAGAACACCCACGATGGCATCCGCCATCAGCTCGGCGTCATCCACGTTCGAGGGCGGCAGCAAGCACACGAGCGGGTCCGCTTCATAGAGCTCGAGGTCACCGTCACCGTCGCAGTCGACCCCCGCCTCGGGGGCGCGCGCGTCGGTAGCCTCGGCGACCTCTTGGAGCACTCCGGCAGGCTGACCCGGGTTGTCGTAGTCGTAGTCGCTCAGGAAGGGTTCATCCTGGATCGCAAGCCCGACCATCTGCACGTCGGCGTCCCTCAGGGCCTGCGAAACCTCGGTGTGAGGTGGGTGTTGACCTCCTTGCGAGATGACCTCGTCGGTGACCATGATCGCCACGCGCAGGCTTCCCGGGCGGAAGTGCATGTTCAGGTCGGGAGGGATGACGTTGTCTCCGGTGCCCGTCACGGACTGCAGCAACGCGGCCATCTGCGTTTCAGCACCACCGCCGCTCGCGCTGAGGCTGTTCAGCGCGTCGGCCAGGTCACCGTTCGGCGGGGCGATGTCGCGTACCCGGTCGTAGGCCGGCGGATCGTTGTAGGCGCGGAAGGCGCCGACCCCGAAGTAGGCGTTCCCACCTTTCTCGTCTAACCGCTGCGCGATCTCCCGCATCCCGCTGCGGACCCCATTGATCGCGCCCCCCATGCTTCCGGAGATGTCGATCATGAAGTACACGTCCAGCGGTGTGATTGCCGCAGGAAGACCGAGGTTGTAATCGAGCGTCCTGGACTGACCCGGGCGCATCACGATGCGTTCCGAAGCCGGTTGGAGGTAGTTCGAATCGATCTCTTCGAGAGCTGGGACCGTCGCGAGAACTTTCTCGGTATCGATGGGGTTCGGCACCGGCCGGTATGCCACTTCGATCGTCCTCCCGGTGGTGGCGTAGACCGATGGGTTCTCGATGCTCCCCGAGAGGGCGAAGGTCACGTCGCTGACGTAGCGCCCGTCGAGGGGAGAGAGGTCGTCGATCACGGGGGGCTGACCCGGGAAGACCCTCTGCTGGTAGACGCGGCCCCCCGCCCCTACGAGCGAGGTCGACGGCAATCCGCTGACCGCATCGACGGAGCCGACCGACAGACCCGTTGAGAACGATTCGAACGCCTGACCGCCGTTGAACGAGATCAGACCCGACGTCCCTCCGTCCGGGTAGGCGACGATCGCTTTGCCGTCCAGCGCGATATCGAGCACCCTTACCGGGCCGAGGTCGACTGGGGTCAGGTTGGGGCCGTCTGAGTGGTAGACGCCGCCGCCGCCGTACAACCAGATCTCATTCGGTGCCACCGGGTTCATCGAGATCGAGTCGATGTCACCGAGGCCGTTGATGCTGGTGGTCCCGGTAACGACCGGGCTCGTGATGACGACCTCCCCAACGTTGGGGTGGCGCGGCTCCCACGTCTGCCCGGCGGTCGACGTGACCAGAAGCGTCGGATCGCCGTCTACACCGACCCCCGCTTCATCGAGCTGGACCTCGACCAGCATGGCGGCAGCCGCCGGGTTACCGAGTGAGGCATCGAAGTCGAGCAGTGACCCCGTGATCCCGGTGACTGCTGGTCCGGACGCATCGGTCCACGACTCCCCAGCATCGCGCGACAACATGACGTGGGGGCGGGCGCCGGTACCGTTCTGCTGGATCGGGAGGTAAACGGCACCGGGCGCCGATACCTCGATCTCGAGGATCTCGCCGTTCGTCGAGTTGAGTCCCGTGTCTCCGTCGGGAAGCGTGTACGACACCGACCAGTTGCACCCGGCATCCATCGAGCGCATGACGGCCACACCGTTCGTCACGTAGAGGCGCTCTGACACGAGGGGCTCGACCGCGTAGCGCGTGATCAGTTGGGGGCCCACCGGGAAGACCGGGGCCTTGACCGAGTACCACTTCGTCACGCCCGGCAATCGGTTGGACGGGTGCGGGGTGATCTGGCCCGGTCGGTTGCAGGGTGGGATGCCGGCTGCAGCCGCGGGCTGCGCGCCGATGAAGGGTCCAACGAGGATCGCGGTGGTGAGGAGACCAACGGTCAGGCGCGCACCGAGCCGGCCCCGCTGCCGGACCCATCGCCGGCCCCGGAGCGCGTTCAGGACGCAGCCCCCCATCGAATGTCCATTACCGCCCTAATACGAGGAATGTCCGGCCCGGTAACTTTCGCCGCCCGCCGGCCACTCCCTGCCCCGGAGGGCCCATTTGGGGCGTGCGATAACTATCCCGCCCGCCTAGATGGGACGATTAGCGCATGGAGACGTGGTCGCCGTCGTCGTGGCAGGCCCTTCCAGCTGCCCAGCAGCCGGAATGGCCCGACCGCGCCCTATTGGATTCCACCCTCCGGGAGCTCCGCGAGCTGCCCCCGCTCGTTTTCGCCGGCGAGGCCCGGCGCCTGCGGTCGGCCCTGGCGGCGGCCGGTGCAGGCGAGGCGTTCGTGCTCCAGGCCGGGGACTGCGCCGAGGCGTTCGGGGACTTCTCCGCCGACGGGATCCGCGACAAGCTCAAGATCATCCTGCAGATGGCGGTCGTGCTCACCTACGCGGCGGGCTTGCCGGTCGTGAAGGTGGGGCGCATCGCGGGCCAATTCGCGAAACCGAGATCGTCGCCGAACGAACAGATCGGCGATACCGAGCTCCCCTCGTTCCGCGGACATGCCGTCAACGACGCCGCGTTCGATGCCGACTCACGGCGCGCCGACCCCACCCGGTTGGTGCGCGCTTACCACCAGTCCACCGCGACGCTCAACCTGATACGAGCGTTCACGAAGGGTGGATTCGCCGACCTCAACCAGATCCACACGTGGAACCAGGAGTTCGTGGCGCGCAGCAACCAGGGCCGACGCTACGAGATCATCGCTCGAGAGATCGACAGGGCATTGCGCTTCATGCAAGCGTGCGGCGTCGATCTCAGTGCGGACTCGGCGATGCACGAGGTCGACTTCTACACGTCGCACGAGGCGCTGTTGCTCGGTTACGAAGAAGCGCTCACGCGCGAGGACAGCCTGACCGGTGACTGGTACGACTGTTCGGCTCACATGCTGTGGGTCGGCGATCGCACCCGCCAGCCTGACGGTGCTCACGTCGAGTTCCTTTCGGGTGTACACAACCCGATCGCGGCGAAGATCGGGCCCACGGCCACCGGCGCCGATCTCGTCCAGCTGTGCGATCGGCTCGATCCGGCGAACGAACCGGGACGACTCACGTTCATCACCCGCATGGGGGCCCAAGCGATCGAGAGCGCGCTGCCGCCGTTGCTGAGCACGATGAAAGCCGAAGGACGGAACGTGACGTGGGTCTGTGACCCGATGCACGGGAACACATACATGAGCCCGTCGGGCTACAAGACGAGGAGCTTCGACGACATCCTGTCCGAGATCAAGGCGTTCTTCGTCGTGCACCAGCAAGAAGGAACGGTCCCGGGAGGTGTCCACCTCGAGCTCACGTCGCGCGAGGTCACCGAGTGCATCGACGCCGAGGTCACGAACGAGACGCTCGAGGTCGACTACCAGGCGCTCTGCGACCCCCGCCTGAACGCTCGCCAATCACTCGAGCTCGCGTTCCAAGTGGGGGAGCTACTCCAGACCGGTTAGCCCTCTATCCGGATCACGCCTCTCATCCCGTAGGCGTAGTGCTGCGGGAGGTGGCAACCGAAGATAAGGGTGCCCGGTTCGTCGAACCTGTAGGTCGTCTCGGCGGACGCGCCGGCCGGAACCGAGATCTCGCCGGGACGAGCACCGTGATGAGATTCCGTTCCCCTCTCGTGGAGATCCTGGACGGTCTCGTCACCGATGAGGAACTCGTGATCGATCGGGTCGTCGTTGACCACCTCGAACCTGACCGACTCGCCGGCCTTCACTTCGAGAACGGCCGGAACGAAACGCGAATGTTCTATCCGGACGGTGATCGCCGTGGGGGCCGCGCCCGGTTCCAACGAGCACCCCGTTCCCAGCACCGCCAGCGCGCAGAGCGCTCGTACGACTAGCGCCACTGGATCGATGCGCCCTTGCCGAGGAACACCAGGACGCTGAGCCCCATCACTGCGGCCATCAGCCACAACCCCCACGGGACGGTCGCGGGAGGCGGCCAGTGATCCGAAGGCTCCTCGAGTCCTGCTGCCACACGCGACGGGATCGTCGTTCCGGTCGCATCGATCGCGAGGTCGTGCTTCAGCTGCCCGGCGGTCGCGTCGATCTTCATGTACGTCAGGTGCATGTTGCGGACCGGCAGCCACTTCATCCCCTTGTCCGAACGCAGGTCGAATAGCAGCTGGCTCGACGCTTCCTCGGAGCGCTCGATGCTGATCCCCTCTGCGGCCCCCGCAGAACCGGGGCCGGGAAGCAGGATCGGGCGCTCGTCGGTCAGCAGGAAGACATCGGCTTCGATGACCTCCTGTGATTGACGGCCGAGGCCGAGGATGCGCAGCGGGACCCACGGGTTCGGGGTCGGGATCACGACGTGGATCGGGGTGCCATCACCGATGCCCTGGTTGAACTCCGCGGCGCGCCCGATGTCGAAGCGTGCGGCCATGAAGATCGGGCTTCGCTCGGCATAGAAATCGAGAACCTCGGGCGCGTCGGGGGGAAGGTCGAAGCCGTTCTCTTTCGCCCACAGTCCGACCTCGTCGCCCCCACCCTTCAGCACCGTGATGTCGAGAGCATCGATCTCAGCCTCGAGGATCACCTCGGCGTTCGCCGCCACCGCTCCGGAGTCGGCAGACTCCAACGCGAGATCCCGACGCACAGGCGGCGCCACTTCCTGCTGCAGTCGTTGAAGGGTCCAGTCGCCCCCGCGCTTGACCTCCGACGGGATCCCAGGGAGCGGGACGATCGAGCCGAACTCGGCCCCCCCGCCGGCGAACTCGAACGACGTCACGTAGTGCTCGATACCTTCGTGGTAGGCGGCGAGGGTTGCGGTGCGAAGCAGGTTGATCGACCCGTTGGCACCGACCAAGCCCCCGCATGCGGCGGCCGGCCCTGCGATCAGAACCACGACCAGGCCCGAAGCAACGAGTGTCGAGAGCGTGCGCCTCATCCCCCACCTCCTGAAGAGCGACGGTTTTGGGGTTAGAGGTTGGAAGCCGCGGAATGGTTCCTATCGAGAACGGATCGAGGCCAGGATCTCGTCATGCTCGGCGTGGCGCCCTGTGGCCTTCTTGGAATACACCAGGTCTCCGTCGACCGTCACCTCGTAGACGCCCCCACTTGACGGGACGATCTTCAGATCGGTGATCTGGTGTTCGAACTCTTCGAGAAGGCGCTCCGTCAGACCGACGGCTCTAGGTGCGTACCCTCATTGAGCGCAGTATTCGATCGATATCTCCACGACCCGATTGTAGGGCGGCGGTTGCGGTTCTCGTCACCGTGCCGCACTCTTGTATCTCTGAACCGACAACTAGGAGGCTTCAATGGGTGTTCTCGGCTGGATCGCGATCGGAGTGGCGGTTCTCTTCGTCATCTTCCTGATCGCCACGTACAACCGGCTCGTCCGCCTGCGCAACCGGGTCGAGGCCGCGTGGTCGCAGATCGACGTGCAGCTCAAGCGACGCCACGACCTGATCCCCAACCTCGTCGAGACGGTGAAGGGTTACGCAGCCCACGAGCGCGAGACGCTCGAAGCCGTCACCCAGGCCCGCCAGCAAGCCGTGGCGGCGCAAGGGGTCGAGGAGCAGGCGCAAGCCGAGAACATGCTGACGGCGACGTTGCGCCAGCTGTTCGCGGTGGCCGAGGCGTATCCCGACCTGAAGGCGAACGAGAACTTCCTCGCGCTGCAGGAAGAGCTGACCGGGACGGAGTCGCGCATCGCGTTCTCGCGCCAGTTCTATAACGAGCAGGTCCTCACCTACGACAACGCCCTGGAGACGTTCCCGTCGAACCTCGTTGCCGGTGCGTTCAACTTCGAGCAGAAGGAGTACTTCGAGGTCGAAGAGGCCGGGCGCGAGGCGGTGCGAGTCGACTTCGGCCAGGGTGGTGGGACCGGCGCACCACCTGCCGGGGGCGGCACGGAGGCCCCGACCTCATAACCATCTTTCGGAGCACCTAGATGTACGAGCGCATCGCCTCCAACGTCCGCAAGACGTGGGGCCTGATCTTCGTATTCATCGTGCTGACCGTCCTGATCGGATGGGTGGTCGGCGAGTTCCTCAACATCGGCTTCTGGGGCCTCGGTGGGGCCGTCATCTTCGCGGTGGCGATGACGTGGGGGTCCTACTTCGCGTCGGACAAGATCGCGCTGTCGATGAGCCGAGCTCAGCCCGCCGACGAGCGTGAGCACCTGCAGTTGCACAACATCGTCGAAGGGCTCTCGATCGCTGCGGGGATCCCGAAACCGCGTGTTTACGTCGTCGAGGACGACGCTCCGAACGCGTTCGCTACCGGGCGCAACCCCGAGCATGCTGCGATCGCGGTCACGACCGGACTGATGGCGAAGCTCGATCGGGACGAGCTCGAAGGTGTGATCGCACATGAGCTCTCGCACGTGAAGAACCGCGACACTCTGGTCATGACGATCGCGGTGACGCTGGTAGGGGTCATCGTCCTGCTCGCCGACTTCATGATCCGGGCGATGTGGTGGGGCGGTGGGAGCAGGAACCGCGACAGCGGTGGCGGCCTGGGCTTGCCCTTCGCGATCATCGGGATGCTGTTGCTGATCCTCGCTCCGCTCATCGCCCAACTGTTGCAGTTCGCGGTGTCCCGCCAGCGTGAGTTCCTCGCCGACGCCGACGGGGTGTTCCTAACGCGCTATCCGGACGGGTTGATCGGCGCGCTCGAGAAGCTGCAGCACGACCAGACCGTCGTACGAACCGCGAGCCGCGCTACCGCCCACCTGTGGATCGAGTCACCGATCGCACGCCACGCGAACAGGGCCCAACACGCGACCAAGCAAGGGGCGTGGCTGAACCGCATGTTCGACACCCACCCGCCGCTGGAGACGAGGATCGAGGCTCTGAGACAAACCGCTCTCTCCGGCTCCATGCCGCCGGCGCCTCCCCCGGCCGTCTAGGAGCGTTCGAGCCACTCCGATATCTCACGTGCCGCCTCGGACCATGCCTGCTTGGTCGTACGCCCGCTCGACTTCGGCACCTTGAACGAGTGGTCCCCACCATCGACCACGATCAGTTTCATTGGCACCGAGAGTTTCGCCGTCACTTTCTCGAGAGTGGGAAGCGGGCAGAACGGATCGCGCGTTCCTTCGACGAACAACATCGGCGTCGTGATGTCTGCCAGATGGGCCGCGCGGATGTTCTCGGGTTTCCCCGGCGCGTGAAGCGGATAGCCGAGGAATACCAGACCATCGACGGGGACGCCCGCGGCCGCGATATGCGAAGCCATGCGACCGCCATAGGACTTCCCGCCGATGAAGAGTGATCCGGGTCGCAGCGTCTCCCTAAGGTGTTCGACGACCGCCGAGTAGGTGTCCTCCGACGCCTTCGGCGGCCCTGGCGATCGCCGGCCTAGCTCCATGTAGACGAAGTTGAACCGAGCCACCGCCCTGCGGTCGCTCGTGATGGCGTCCGCGAAGAAGTCCATGAACTCGGATTCCATCGGGGCTCCCGCACCATGCGCTAGAACGAGCAGCTGCTCTGGAGATGACGGGCCGTCGACGATCAGTGAGACGTCGCCGCTCGGGGTCGAGACGGTCGACCGCATCAGGGAGATGCGGGAGGAACCTGGAACGTGCGGCGCTTCGTTGCCTCGTCGATCGCGTCCGACTTCATCGCGCGCCGGACGCGCCGGATATCGCGGAGAGGAACGAGGGCCATGTGCTGGCGGTTCTCGAGGACCTCGCGGAGCTCAGCCTCGCGCGCTTCGAGCTCATCGATCGCCCGCGCATGGTTCGTCTGGAGCTTCTCGATCTCGCGCTCTAGTTCCATGATCCGCAAGACGCCGGCGAGGTTGATGCCTTCATTCGTCAGTTCCTGGATGCGACGGAGCCGGTCGATATCGCGCTGGGAGTAGCGCCGCGTGTTCCCCTGGGTACGGCTCGGACGGACGAGGCCCTTGCGTTCGTACACGCGCAGGGTCTGGGGGTGTACCCCGGCCAACTCCGCCGCGACCGAGATGATGAAGATCGCACGTTCGTCGCCCTGCTTCCGTGCTGGAGCCATCGTCTTCTCCTATGACGCTCTGGCCGTGGACGGAGAGCCGAGCTCGTCTTCGATGTGGCTGCGCGGAGACGCCGTATGCAGAGCCGCGAACCGCTCCAGAGATTCTTTCTCCTGCTTGGTCAATTTCGTCGGAACCTGGACCTGGACGGTCACCAAGAGGTCGCCCGTGCCGCCCCCCGGCCGCGGCCCCCCCTTTCCTCGCACCCGGAACGTCTTGCCGCTCTGCGTTCCCGCCGGGATCTTCAGGGTGACCTGAGCGGTCAGGGTCGGGACCGTCACCTTCGCTCCGAGAGCGGCCTCCGTGAACGTGATCGGGAGGTTGAGGAGGAGGTCGCCCACATTGCCCTGGGCGAACACGGGATGAGGCTCGACCGCAACCACGACATAGAGGTCACCGGGTTCCCCACCGCGCGCGGCGGCACCCTTGCCTGCGATGCGGATCCTCTGA
>Ga0299913_10005236_pt1 | contig 11039 bp, 14 predicted proteins | sample RVTome_9_FD_201360 | JGI IMG/M metagenome (GOLD analysis project Ga0299913, IMG submission 201360) | Soil microbial communities from uranium-contaminated site in the Upper Colorado River Basin, Wyoming, United States - RVT155D38 (version 2) ... | reverse complement strand
CCCAATGCCCCACCCGAGCCTCGGCCTACCACCGCTCGACGAGACCGCCGGCCTGCCCGAGGCCGCGGCGAAGCTGCGCGCCAATTCGGAGAGGCTGCAGCGCATCGCGCTGCAGGCTGCCATCCGTTTGGAGCCCGCCATCGACGAGAACTACGACGAGACGATGCTGCGGTTGTTGCTGCGCGATTACGAGCGGCACATCGAGCAGCTGGCTCGGGCGCTCGAAACGGGCAGCGACTACTACGTCGTGCAGTACGGCGAGTGGCTGGTGCCGATCTACCGCCGTCGGCACATCCCCATGCGCGACTTCCTGGCACTGTTGGGCGGCCTGCGCGACGCCGCGGCCACCGTGCTGACCCCGGCCGAGAACCAAGCGTCGGTGGAGCTCTTCGAACGCTGGGGCGCGCGGCTGAAGCACCACGGCCGGCTACCCGGCGATCACAAGGGCAATCCGATCATTCGCTTCTTCTGGAAGGGCGCCGGCATCGGCGACGACAAGTGGATCTGATTCTGCGGAATGGGTTGGTTCGATGACCATCAAATGGGTCAAGATCGACCCGCTGGTGATGAACGGCGAGCCGTTCTGCTACAACACGCGGCTCAGCGTGCGCAATCTGCTCGAGATGCGTGCCAACGGGCTGACGCCTGCTGAGATACTCGCAAACCATCCCGAGCTGCGCCGCGTCGGTATCGCCGAAGCGTTCCGCTTCGCGTCCGACAACAGAGCGCGATACGCGGAGTTTTTCGAGCCGAACGGCACATTGCGCGGCCCCGGCTTCGAGGGCGACGATGCCCGCGGACTGCCGGAACACCTGCGCGGCCTGACCGGAGTCGTCGTCACCTAACAAATAGGTCGCGCCGTTCGTCGGAAGGCAGAGATGAGGCGCAATCCGGCTCTCTTTTCAGTCGCGTTCGCAATAGCGCTTGTCGGATGTACCGCGTCCCCGCAGCAGTCGCCGTCGGCGCCGCCGTTTGCCTCGCCGTCGCTCCCGGTTCCTCGATCGCAGGCCCCAGTCACGACGTCGACCCCGTCCAGCCAGCCGACGCCGGTGTCTCCAGCCCCATCACCGATACCCACGCCGTCGCCGACCCGATCACCGACGCCCCTAGTAACTCCCGTGCCGCCGACGCCGATCGCGGGTGTCGTCGGGCCTTGGATCGAGACGACCAATGTTGGCTTGGGCCACATCACTGACTTATGGGCCACGGAGCGCAGCGGCGTCTACGTGCTCAGCGGCCAGCCAGCAGCAGATACGTGGGCGGGGCAGCTCTGGTACTCGGAGGATGGCATGCACTGGCGGAGGGCGACGATGCCGGCGGAACGGCACATCGATCGAATCCACGCTATCGCTATCGCCTCGTATTCCGGCAGTTTCGTCGCATTAGGCTTGGACATCGACGACGAAACGTTCACCCATGTGCTTATCTCGGCCGACGGTCGCGACTGGCAATTCGCCGGCTCGTTCAAGGGCATTGGCACCTACCTTGCGGACATCGACGGGCGGCTGCTCGCGTTCGGCAACCTCAGTTGGCCGTCCGACCCGTGGTACTCGGAGAACGGCGGAGCCACATGGCAGAGGCTCGAAACCGCATCCGGCATGGCAGTGGCGAACGGCCTTCTTGCGATTCACCGAGCCAATGGCTACCTCTGGGCGGTTCGCAGTGATGACCCGATCGAGGACGCATCGATCCGGACTCCGGTCGAGCTTTGGCGTACGAGCGACGGGCTCGAGTGGCATCTCGTCCGCGAGTTGCCGCAATCGATCAGTGCCAACAAGGCTGCGATGGCCCATGGGCCAACCGGCTGGGTGATAACCGCCGGGCGCTACACCTTCCCGGAGGACTACGAGCAGAGCAGGGACTGGTATGCGTGGTACTCGAGCGACGGCGAGACATGGAAAGCGGCGAGGTCCAGCCCCGCTTACGTCGAGCAGATCGTGGTGGATGAACAGGGCTTCATCGGCGTCGGACGCGATCCAGGGCCCTGCTGCGCGCTCAGCGAGTCGAACGTTCGACAACACGTCTGGACATCGGCTGACGGCTCGACATGGCGCAGACTGTCGCGGAAGGGCTGGCACGGGCGTGAGATCGACTTCATCACATCAGTCGGCTATCAAGTCGTTGGCGTGGGCATGGACTGGCTCCTGGCGCCCGGGCCAGATGGTGAAGCCTGGGGCGTCGTGTGGGAGGTCGAGAGGTCCAAGCTGCTGCCCTGACGTGCGCCGATCGCGTGCTAGGATCTATATCCGACATGACCGATCAGATTTCGACCGACCAGCCGACCCAGGCGCCGGCGCCTGCCGAAGCGCCTGCCTTCGACCCGCAGGCGCGGGCGACCGAGTTGGCGATTCTCGATGCGCTGCGCGCCGTGGTCGACCCGGAGATCGGCATGAACGTGGTCGAGCTGGCGCTGATCAAGCAGATCATCCAGAGTTCGCAGCAGACCGAGGTCAAGATGATCCTGACCACGCCGTTCTGTCCGTATGCCGGCTCGATGATCCAGCAGGTCAAGGAGCAGGTCGAGTCGGTCGTCCAGAACGACGTCAAGGTGACCCTGCTGGCGGAGCGCTGGGATCCGCGCGACGCCGGCCTCGTCTGGTAATCGGCCCCGTATCCTGACCGCGTGACGACGCGGCGACCTTCCATCGCCCAGAGTGCCGTCGCGACCGGCCGCGGCGACGATGGCACCACCGGCCTGTTGTTCGGCGGCCGGATTCGCAAGGACGACCCACGGACCGAGGCATACGGAGCGGTCGATGAGGCGGTAGCTGCGCTCGGAGTGGCACGCGTGGAGCTCACTGCCGCCGGCCTCGCCGAGCTGGCCGATTCGGTGCTGCGGTGGCAGCGTGAGCTCTTCGTTGTCGGGGCCGATCTGGCAACCAACCCCAACGCCACTGAGCGGCAGGTTGACGACGTGTCGCGCGTTACCGAGGCGATGCTGGAAGGAGTCGAGACGGAGCTCGGTCGGTGGGAAACTCGCGTTGAAATGCCGAGCGAGTTCGTGGTTCCGGGTGAGACTCGGGCATCGGCCGCGCTCGAGGTGGCGCGGGCCGTACTGCGCCGTGCCGAGAGGCGCGTAATCGCGCTCGAGCGCACCGTCGAGCTGGAGAGTGGCTGGATCGTGCCTTACCTGAACCGTTTGGCGGACCTGCTCTGGGTGCTCGCTCGCGCCGCCGAGCAGGGCGAGAACGCCACCGCCACGAAGGCGCGTGTCCGGTGAGACTGCTGGCGGCTGTGGCCTTGGTTGCCGTCGTCATCGGAGGCTGCTCCGAGATCGGGCTCGGTGAGACGCTGGCGCCGCCGTCTGGCATCCGGGGAACGGTGCTGCTCGGTCCGACTTGTCCAATCGGTGGCGAACCCGGCGCTCACGATCCCGTTCCATGCCTGACGCCGTACTCTGCGGAGCTGGTCGTCCTCGACCTGGAGAGCGTGGTCGTCGAGCGGATCACGTCGGGCACAGACGGCAAGTTCACGGTAGATCTCCCGCCCGGAGAGTACGTCATCGCGCCCGAGGGAGGCGAGAATCCCTACCCAATCGCCCAGCCGGTACCGGTCACCGTCGCCCCCGGCCAGTACATCGAGGTCGAGATCAACTACGACACCGGCATCCGCTAGCGCCTGAGAGTCTGCGTTCGCTACCAGCCTTCCCAGTGCACGAAGTCGTCGCGGGGGACCCAGCCGCGTCTGAGCGAGCCCGATTTCCGATCCGGTAGCGGGTGACCGACCGTGATCACGCCGACAGGCTGGAGATCGGGCGGTAGGCCAAGGTCGACCTGCAGCTCGGACATGTTGTGGGTGCCGAGGAAGCCGGCGGCCAGGCCTTCGTTCACCGCCGCGAGAAAGATGAGCATCACGGTGCAGCCGACGTCCAGATACCAGTAGGGAACGGGCCATTCGACCTCTGGTTCGCCCGGCTTGCGCTTGTCCGGCTCGCGGTAGCGGGCGCGGTAGATCTCCTCACTCACGCACGGCACGATCAGCGCCGGCGCTCGGCTGATCCAGGGGTCGAAGCCTGCCTCGACGTATTCGGGCTCCTCGCAGATGTCGGCGATGCGCCGGCGCTGCTCCGCGTCGGTGATGATGATCAGCCGCTGGCCCTGGCTGAAGCCGGCACTTGGCGCCCGTTGCGCGGCGGCGGCGATGCGTTCAAGCGCCTCGCGAGCCACAGGACGATCCGGGTCGTAGTTACGCACCATCCGCCGCCGCCGCACGACCTCGCCGAATTCCATCTGTCGAGGGTAGCGCGCGCGCTGTGCTAATCCCGTGGCCGCGTGGAGCGCGTACCTGGTTGCGAACGGCGAGTGAGAGCCCGTGCGACCGATTGGGAGAGAGCCGGACTGCCACGATTGCAGGCGCTCAGCGGCTCGGCTAGACTCAATCCTGACGTGATAACTCGGAATTCGCCGATGGCCAAGGTGACGAAGGTGGCTGCTGTCGCTAAGGCCGCCAGGGCCAGTGCCAAGCGGCCGCGAAGTATCTTTCCCGGCACAGGCGCCGTCCACTTCTCGACGCGCGGCGAGTACGGCGTACGACTGATGGTCGAGCTCGCCCGTCACCACGGGAGTGGCCCTGTAAGTCTGGCCGACGTCGCCGATCACGAGGCGTTGCCGCGGCCATATCTCGAGCAGCTGGTGATCAGCCTTCGCGAAGCAGACCTGGTGCAGAGCACGCGCGGTGCCCACGGCGGTTACGAGCTCACGCGCGAGCCGGCCGATATCCGGATGGGTGAGGTGCTCCGCGCCCTGGAGGGTCCGATCGCGCCGATGATCTGCGCCAGTGAGGATCCCAATCACGCAGGAATGTGTGACCGAACTGGCTTCTGCAACGTCAACCACCTGTGGCTGACAGTGCGCAAGGCGATCAGCGGCGCGCTCGAATCGATCACCCTTGCGGACCTCGCCGTGCCGCGGCCCCTCCATCCGTTCCACTCGGTGCCCATTCAAGTGACCACGAAGGACGTATGACCCAGACAATCGGTAAACCCGAGGTCGCAGACGCAGCCCAGAGCGACGAGCGTATGCTCCAGATCCGCGACCTGCACGTCGTGCCCGTCGCCGATCGGAGCCGCGAGATCCTGGCCGGCATCGACCTCACCGTCCGCCAGGGCGAGGTGCACGCCATCATGGGCCGCAACGGCTCGGGCAAGACCACCCTCGCCTATGCCCTGATGGGTCATCCAGCCTACGAGGTGACGCACGGCGAGGTGATCTGGAAGGGCCACGATCTTCTCAAGCTGACGCCCGACAAGCGCAGCCGCCTGGGCCTCTTTCTCGCCTTCCAGTACCCGACCGCCATTCCCGGCCTAAGCGTTGCGAGCTTCCTGCGCACGGCCCTCAATGCCCGCATGCGCCCGCTCAACCAGGCCGACAACCCCGACTACGACCCGTCCGACCCCACCCGCGGCGGCATCAAGATGGGCGAGTACCGGAAGTTGCTGCGCGACAAGATGGCGCTACTCAAGCTCGACGAGAGCTTCGCCGGGCGCTACGTCAACGAGGGCTTCAGTGGCGGCGAAAAGAAGCGCCTCGAGATGCTCCAGATGGCCGTTCTGCAGCCGCAGATGGCGATCCTGGATGAAACCGACTCGGGCCTCGATATCGATGCGCTGCGCATCGTGGCCGAGGGCGTGAATGCCCAGCTGAATCCCGATCTTGGGGTCTTGCTGATCACCCACTATCAGCGCATCCTCAACTACATCACGCCCGACATGGTGCACGTGCTGGCGAAGGGCCGAATCGTCGCCTCGGGCGGACGTGAGCTCGCGATCAGGCTGGAAGAGGAGGGCTATGCGCCCGTCCTCCGCGAAGCGGGCCTCGAACCCGACGCGGGGGACGAGAAAGAAGCCCTCGAGCCCGAAGAGGCCGTAGAAGAAGTCGCAACCGCCCACTGACGGACAAACACCTGACGGATCAACTGGAAGGAGCACAGACAGCGATGGCCATAGTCAGGCCGCTCGACCCGGTCGCTGTGCGGGCCGACTTCGCAATCTTCGAGCGCGACTTCAACGGTCGCCGCTTGGCGTATCTCGACAGTGCCGCGACCAGCCTCAAGCCGCGCGTCGTCACCGACGCGATGGCCGAGTACCTAAATCGCTACAGCGCCAACGTCCACCGCGGCATCTACCAGATCGGCGAGGAGGCGACCGCGGCGTATGAGGGAGCGCGCGCCAAGATCGCAGCCTTCATCGGCGCCAGCGATCCCCGCGAGATCGTCATGGTCCGCAACGCTACGGAGGCGATCAACCTGGTTGCCTACGCCTGGGGCCGGCGCAACATCGGCACCGCCGACACCATCGTGGTGACCGAGATGGAGCACCACTCAAACCTCATTCCGTGGCAGATGCTGACCCAGGAGAAGGACGCCGACCTCGAGTTCGTGCCCTTCGACGATGACGGTCGGCTGATCCAGGACAGCTTCGACGTCCTGCTGCGCACGCGGCCCAAGCTGGTCGCCTTTACCGCGGTGAGCAACGGCATCGGCACCATCAACCCGGTCGCCGACATGGTCGCCCGCGCTCACGACGCCGGCGCGCTGGTGCTGATCGACGGCGCGCAGGCCACTCCCCACGAGCCGGTAAACGTCCAGGAGCTGGACTGTGATTTCTTCGTCTTCTCGGGCCACAAGATGCTCGGGCCGCCAGGTTCGGGAGCGCTGTGGGCGCGCCGCGAGCTACTGGAGGAGATGCCGCCATTCATGGGCGGCGGCGAGATGATCCGCGAGGTCCACCTGCGCCACACGACGTACAACGAGGTGCCCTTCAAGTTCGAGGCTGGCACGCCCGACGTCTCGGCGGCAATCGGCCTGGGTGCCGCAATCGACTACCTGACCGACATCGGCTTGGAGCACGTCCGCGCCCACGAGCGCGAACTGGTCGAATACGCGCTCGACATCCTGCCGCGCGAGGTGCCCAGCATCCGCATCCACGGTCCGCTGTCGGCATCGGATCGGGCGGGCATCATCACCTTCAACTTGGCCGACGCTCACCCGCACGACGTCGCGACGCTGCTCGATCGCGAGGCAATCGCTGTCCGCGCCGGCCACCACTGCACGATGCCGCTCCACCAGCGGCTGGGCGAGGAGGCCAGCGCGCGCGCCAGCTTCTACGTCTACACCGACCGCGACGACATCGACCGGCTGGCAGAGGCCCTACAGAAGGTCGAACGCCTCTTCGCGCGACCTGCCCCACACTAGACGGGAAATGGACGACCTGTACAAAGACGAGATCCTCGAGCACTACCGCAACCCGCACAACTTCGGGACACTGGAAGCACCGACGACGGCCAAGGAGGGCGCCAACCCGCTGTGCGGTGACCGCATAACGCTGATGCTGGGCATCGGCGACGACGGTACCGTGAACGACGTCGCCTTCACGGGACGCGGCTGCGCCATCAGCCAGGCCTCGGCAAGCATGCTCACCGACGAGATCAAGGGCAAGCCGCTCAGTGAGATTGCCCACCTCGGCCGCCAGGACGTGCTCGACAACCTGGGCATCGAGATCAGCCCGGCGCGGATGAAATGCGCGATGCTGTCGCTCGAGACGCTGCGTGCCGCGGTCGGCGACCGCGTGGAATGGACAGGACAGACGGATGAGGTCTAGCCCCGTCCGCGAGGTGACGCCGGCGCAGGCCACCGAGATGATTGCCCAGGGCGCAACCCTGCTCGACACGCGCGAGCAGCACGAGTGGCGTGCCGGCCACCTCGAAGGAGCGACGCTCGTCCCGCCGGTCGAGGTGCTCAACCGCGCGGCCGATGTCGCGCCGGATCCCAGCCAGCCGGTGGTGATCTACTGCGCCGGCGGCACGCGCTCGCTGCGCGCCGCCTTCCAGATGGCGTCGCTCGGCTACCGCGACGTGGTGTCGGTCGCCGGCGGCATCGTGCGCTGGAAAGCGGAGGGTCGGCCGGTCGAGATCCCGTCCGACACCCCTGCGGTGGCGACCAACCCGCGCTACGCGCGTCATCTCGTCATGCCAGAGGTAGGTCCCGACGGCCAGGCTAGACTCCAGCAGGCGAAGGTGCTGTTCATCGGTGCCGGCGGGCTGGGCTCGCCCGCCCTGCTGTACCTTGCCGCGGCCGGGGTGGGGACGCTGGGCATCGTCGACTTCGACGTCGTCGACCTGTCGAACCTGCAGCGCCAGGTCGTCCACGCCGACGATCGGGTGGGCATGAAGAAGACCGAATCTGCGGCGCGCACGATCAAGGCGCTCAACCCGGAAGTCAAGGTCATCCAGCACGAGGAGATGCTGACCGACGAGAACGTGGATCGCCTGATCGCGGGCTACGACGTGGTCATCGACGGCACGGACACGTTCGAGACGCGCTACACGTTGAACGACGCGGCCGTGCGCGCCGCGATCCCGGTCGTCCACGCATCCGTCTTCCGCTTCGAGGGCCAGTTGAGCGTCTTCGTGCCCTTCGAGGGGCCGTGCTATCGGTGCCTGTATCCCACCTCGCCGCCACCGGAGCTGGCGCCGGGGTGCTCGGTGGCGGGCGTGCTGGGCGTGGTCCCGGGCGTGATGGGTCTCCTGCAGGCGACTGAGGCGATCAAGGTCATCCTGCGTATCGGTGACCCGCTAATCGGCCGGCTGTTGATCTGGGACGCGCTCGACGGCAACTTCAGCGAGGTCAAGCTTCGCCGCGACCCGAACTGCCCGGCGTGCGGCCAGACGGCCGTGCTGGAACCAACTCTCGCCGCGGCAGGGTGACGAGCGTCCGTATCCCGCCCGTCCTCCGCGAACACGTCGATGGCCAGAAAGAGGTCGGGGCGATGGGAGAGACGGTGGGTGAATTGATCCGCGACCTCGTCGCACGCCATCCAGGGCTCGGCGAGCAATTGCTGACGCCCGACGGTGGGCTGCACCGCTTCGTCAACGTCTACGTAAACGGCCAGGACGTCCGCTACCTTCAGGAATTTGAGACGCCGGTGACCGAGCGCGACGCAGTGATCATCCTGCCGGCCATGGCGGGAGGGGCTTGAGCCCCAGCTCGACGCTGCTCGACGCGATCGGCCAGACGCCGCTGGTCGAGATCGCGCGTTTCAACCCGAACCCTGCGGTGCGGTTGCTGGTCAAGTTGGAGGGTGCCAATCCGACGGGGTCGGTGAAGGACCGAATCGCGCGCTACCTGGTAGAGGACCTGGAGCGACGGGGTAGGCTTGGGGCGGATTCGATGATCATCGAACCGACTTCCGGCAACACCGGCATCTCGCTGGCCATGGTCTGTCGCCTCAAGGGCTGGCCGCTGACGGTGGTGATGCCTTCAAATGTCACTCGTGAGCGTCGGCAGATGCTCGGCATCTACGGCGCGCGGATCATCGAATCACCCGCCGAGAAAGGCTCCAACGGCGCTGTCGCGATGGCGCGTGAGCTGCTGGCCACCGATCCGCGCTACGTCATGCCCGACCAGTACGCCAACCCGTCCAATCCCCAGGCCCATTACGAGACCACGGGCCCCGAAATCATCGCCGAGTGCCCCGAGATCGACGTCTTCGTCGCCGGCCTGGGCACGGGCGGAACGCTCATGGGCGTTGGGCGCCGGTTGCGCGAGCACAACCCATCGGTGCGCGTTTACGCGGCGGAGCCGATGCCGGGCGAGATGGTCCAGGGCCTGCGCTCGCTGGAAGAGGGTTTCGTGCCCGAGATCTTCGATCCCTCGGCGATTGACGGGCGGTTCCTGGTGACGACCGCGGAGTCGATCGAGGCGCTGCGCCGGCTGACGGCAACGGAGGGCATCTTTGCCGGCGTCTCGGCCGGTGGCGTGCTGGTGGTGGCGTCGCAAATCGCCTCGCAGATGGAGTCGGGCACCATCGTCGCACTGCTTGCCGACGGCGGCTGGAAGTACCTGTCCGAGGACATCTGGTCGCGCGATCCGGATGACGAAGCGCTCGAGGCACTCAACCTGTGGTGAGAGAGACAGTGCCGACTCCCGAGGAATGGGCGGCGGCCAAGCGCCAGCCAGCTTCTCGAGCGACGATCGCCGCCTCAGCGACCATTCCGGCGCAGTTACTGCAAGAGGTCATCGACGCGGCGCGGGCAGGGCTGCCCAACGAGGCGTGCGGCCTGCTCGTGTCAGACCGCTACCTGGCCGATGGCGGAGCGCCGGCGCGGTACGTAGCTCTGACCAACGCCGCACAGTCGCCGTACCGCTACCTGATAGACCCGCAGGAGCAGTTGCGCGCTTGGATGGAGCTCGACGACGCCGACGAGGTCGTGTGGGCGATCGTCCACTCACACGTCGCCTCGCCTGCCGTGCCCTCCGCAACGGACGTGGGCCTCGCCTTCTACCCCGATTCGCTGTACCTCATCTGCTCACTGGCTGATCCCGTATCACCGACCGTCCGCGCCTGGTCCATCCGCGACGGCGTCGTGAAAGAGGCCGTCCTGGCCGTCACCCCATAGCGAGCGGCTTCCCACGAGTCGATCAGTCATTTGACTCGTCCACCATCACTAATCGGGCTCGGGTCGCGCCGACTTGGTCATAAGCTCGCGTGCTGAGCGCAAACTCGCAGCGGCTGGCATTTGACCAGTCATGCGCGTCCATACCGATCACTATGTCAACGCGATCGCCGAGCATTCGACAGTAGGCTCCGCCAGCAGGCATTAGCCCAGGCAGGAGGCGGTCTTAGGGTCACGGGCACTTCGTCACCCGCCGGGGACCGGCTCAGGGCTGATCCTTTCGTGGGCAAGTCCGAAGTTATTGCTCGCGTGGAACGCATCTGGCAAGAAGCCCACGGTGGGCGCCCACATTCAGCATCCCTTCTCGGCCGTTGGGTCGGTCGAGCAGTCGACGCAGATCGAGGACGCATCGAAATGGCGGATGTGCACACCGAAGAACGGCGCCGTCAGCCTGTATATCCAGCAGCCGAGGCAGAACCCGGTAGTGGCAGCGAGCAGTGCCAGGCTCGCGACGAGGAGGCCAAGCGCGGCGCCGATCACTGGCAGTCCGGCCAGATACGCGACGCTGGCCGCCGCAAGGACGGCGAAACCGATCATGTTGGCGAAGCGTGGCGGTCGGCTGTCCTCCAGCGGCCCCTCACCGAAGCG
>Ga0299913_10005235_pt1 | contig 11041 bp, 11 predicted proteins | sample RVTome_9_FD_201360 | JGI IMG/M metagenome (GOLD analysis project Ga0299913, IMG submission 201360) | Soil microbial communities from uranium-contaminated site in the Upper Colorado River Basin, Wyoming, United States - RVT155D38 (version 2) ... | reverse complement strand
ACCGCGGCCGTCTACGCGCTCTATCGGGTCGGCGTGGCCATGATTCCCTACCTGGCCGGAGTGCCGCGTGAGGAGTCGGACACGGACGCAACGGCAGCAGCCTTCGTCCATTCGCTGGTGCCGATCGCACTGGCCTATGCCATCGCTCATTACTTCTCGCTACTCGTCTTCGAAGGACAGACCGCCGTAGCGTTGGCATCCGATCCGCTCGGCCGGGGGTGGGATCTGTTCGGGACGGCGCGCTGGGGGATCAGCTACAGCGCCGTGTCGACGCGCATGATCGCTTACGTCCAGATCGGCGCGGTTGTTTTGGGGCACGTAGCAGCCGTGGTGCTCGCGCACGATCGTGCGGTCACGCGCTATCCGGTCAAGGTGGCCACACGGTCGCAGTATCCACTCCTGGCCGTGATGGTCGGCTACACGGTAGGCGCGCTGCTGATCCTGCTCGGAGGGTAGAAACTAGGTCCGTGCACCGCCGATGGCGTTTCCTGGGCCCCCAAGTTGCTTCGCATCAAGGTGGTTGGGATGAAGCCCTGTTGCTCTTCGGCCTTCCGGTGGTGCTTTTCGCAATCCTGATGTGGCTGGCCAGACGACGCGAGCGCAAGCAGGCGGCGGCCGAGGAAAAGGGTCAACGCACCAGCGGCGGTGACGGTTAGTCTCAGCTACCTATGAGGAATCGAGATGACCTGTCCGACGCTTCGCGTCTCGCCTCGAGCTTCACCGATTTCCTCAAGACCGAGCGTCCGGATCTTTTGCCGCAGATCTTCTCGGGAACCATAGAAGCGATGGAAGCTACGACCATCCTTGCGCTGCGTTACGACAACGGCGTCGTCATGGCCGGGGACCGTCGCGCGACGGAGGGCTTCTCGATCGCCCATCGCGAGATCGAGAAGGTCTTTCAGACCGACTCATTCTCGGCCGTGGCCATAGCCGGCGCCGCGGGTCCGGCCATGGAGATGGTCAGGCTCTTCCAAACCGAGCTCGAGTACTACGAGAAGGTCGAGGGAGAGGCCCTGTCCCTTGCCGGAAAGGCCAACCACCTCGGGCGGCTCATCCGCTCCAACCTGCCTGCGGCCATGCAGGGATTCGTCGTCCTGCCGTTGTTCGCGGGCTACGACCCTCGCCGCTCCGAAGGCCGCATCTACCGCTACGACGTGACCGGCGGGATCTCTGAAGAGACCGACTTCCACAGCGTGGGGTCGGGCGGCCGCGACGCCAAGAACTCACTGAAGAAGCTGTACGTGAGGGCGGAGGACATCGATCGAAACCGAGCCGTCGAGATGGCCGTGGAGGCCTTGGCCGATGCAGCCGAGGAGGACGCCGCGACGGCCGGGCCCGATCCCGTTCACGGGATCTATCCGACGGTGTTCATCATCGACGCCGGGGGAGTGACCCAAGCCGAGACGGATGAGGTGGAACGCGTAGCCACGGCGGTGCTGGACACACGCACACAGGCATCTCGACCGGGGCGGACGCGATGAGCATGGCGTCGCCGTTCATGTACGCATCACCCGAGCAGGTGATGAAGGATCGCGCGGATTACGCCCGGCGAAACATCGCGCGCGGGAAACCGATCGTAGCTATCGAGTACACAGACGGCGTCCTCCTGCTCGCGGAAAACCCGTCGGCGATGCTGCACAAGCTTTCGGAGATCTACGACCGCATCGCTTTCGCCGGCGTCGGCAAGTACGACGAGTACGAACGTTTGCGCATCACGGGGATCCGCCAAGCCGATCTCAAGGGGTATGCATATTCGCGTGAGGACGTGACCCCTCGATCGCTCGCGAATCTCTTTTCCCAAGTTCTGGGCCAGATATTCACCGACTCACTGAAGCCATTCGAAGTCGAGATCCTCATTGCCGGCGTCGGCGAGGACGGCGATCGCGCCGAGCTGTACCACGTCACCTTCGACGGATTCATGACCGACGAGCAGGGATTCGCTGCGCTCGGGGGCCGGGCCGAAGAGCTCAAGCAGTTCCTCGGTGAACGCTACGAAGCCACACCGGATCTGAACGCGGCGATCGCACTCGGTGTCGAGGCCTTACGCAGCACGGGCAGCGACGACCTCGTGGTTGCCCAGGTCGAAGCCGCCGTTCTGGATCGCAACCTCCCGCGAAGGAAGTTCCGGCGGTTGGACTCGAGCGATGTAGAAGCCGCTCTCGCCTGAACCATTCGACTTCGGTTCACGCAGTGTCAGAGCTGTGTAAAAAGGTCCCGTTCTTTGATGCCGGGTGTAGGAAGAGCCGCGCCCGTACACTGGCTGCATGGAGAAGCGCATCTTCGGGCTGGAGTCCGAATACGGCGTGACCTGCACGTTCCGGGGACAGCGCCGCCTGAGCCCGGACGAAGTAGCCCGCTACCTCTTCCGCAAAGTCGTGCAGTGGGGACGGTCGTCCAACGTGTTCCTGGACAACGGAGCGCGCCTGTACCTCGACGTCGGCTCTCACCCCGAGTACGCAACTCCGGAGTGCGACAACATCCCCGACCTGATCGCCCACGACAAGGCGGGGGAGCGCCGGCTGGAGAACTTATTGCTCGGCGCCCAGGCCCGCCTTCACGACGAAGGCATCGCCGGCGACGTATACCTCTTCAAGAACAACACCGACTCGGCCGGTAACTCCTACGGATGCCACGAGAACTTCCTGGTCTCGCGCTACGGAGAGTTCCAGCGCTTCGCCGACATCCTGATCCCCTTCTTGGTCTCGCGTCAGTGCTTCTCGGGAGCGGGGAAGGTCCTGCATACCTCACGGGGCGCCCTGTTCTGCCTGTCGCAACGAGCCGAGCACATCTGGGAAGGCGTTTCGTCGGCCACGACGAGATCGCGACCGATCATCAACACCCGGGACGAGCCCCACGCGGACGCCGAGAAGTACCGTCGACTGCATGTGATCGTCGGCGATTCGAACATGAGCGAGGTCGCTTCCTTCGTGAAGGTGGGCGCGACGGCCGTCCTGCTTCGGATGATCGAAGAGAACGTGGTTATGCGGGACATGACGCTCGAGAACCCGATCCGTGCGATCCGCGAGATATCACACGACATGACCTGCAAGCGGAAGGTCAGGCTGGCCAACGGCCGCGAACTGAGCGCCGTTCAGATCCAGTGGGAGTACTTCACACGCGCGCAGCGCTACGCCGAGTATCGCGATCTAGCCGATGAACTGAAGACCTCCCTAAAACTCTGGGAGCAGATGCTCATCGGACTGGAGAACGATCCTCTGTCGCTGGATCGCGAGCTCGACTGGGTCATGAAGTACAAGCTGATCCAAGGCTTCCGTGAACGCCACGGACTTCCGCTCGGACACCCGCGCATCGCTCTGGTCGATCTTGCGTATCACGATGTTCACCGCGGACGTGGCTTGTATTACATGCTCGAGCGAGAAGAACACGCGGATCGAATGGTCACCGAAGATCACGTCGAGAAGGCGATCATCGAAGCTCCGCAAACGACCAGGGCGCGACTGAGGGCAGAGTTCATCAAAGAAGCCAAGCGCCGTCGTCGTGACTACACCGTCGATTGGGTCCATCTGAAGCTCAACGATCAAGCGCAGCGAACCGTGCTGTGCAAAGACCCCTTCCGCTCCGAGGACGAACGCGTCGAGCGACTGATCGCTTCGATGTAGCACGCTGGGCCGCGTGCAGGATGGGGGACGACGGGACGTCGTGACCGAGCGCCTCGGGTACAGGCCCGAGCTGGACGGGATGCGCGCTCTGGCCGTTCTCGCCGTTTTCGTGTGGCATACGTGGGCCGTGCTACTACCCAACCCGTTCGCATCTGACCCGCCGCTTGCGGGCTTCCTGGGTGTGGACATCTTCTTCGTCCTGAGTGGCTTCTTGATCACCACGCTCTTGCTGGAAGAACGAGAGTCGACGCGAAGGATCCGCTTACCGGCGTTCTACGGACGGCGTGCGCTGCGTCTGATCCCGGCCCTCGTAGTGCTCATCGGGATCGGTTGGATCGCGGCGACTACGGCGGACGCCTACCCTCTGCCCTACGAACAGGAAGCTCTGCTCACCGTTGGTTACGTGAGCAACTGGTTCGTTCACACGCTCGGGCCGTTGACGCACACGTGGTCTCTCGCGATCGAGGAGCAGTACTACCTGGTCTGGGCAGCGGCCCTGTACTTCTTCCTGGCTCGTGGGGTGTCACGGAGGGTTCTCGGCTGGTTCGCGATCGGTGGTGCGATCGGGGTGGCGGTGATTCGCCTCGCCGTCTATGGGAAATTCGAACGCGTCTTGGCGATAAACGCGTTCACCACCTATTCGCACATCGATGCACTCTTTCTCGGGAATGCCGTAGCGCTCGTCCCTGAATTCTGGACATGGGTTCGGCGTCGATGGGTAGTTCTGGCCGCAGCAGCCGGGGCGCTAGCGATCTTGCTCCTCCCGCCGGACGCGCTCGGTGGTCCGGCAGCTTTCACCGAGCAGCCTGCGCTCCGCACGGGTGTGCCGGACATCTACTTCCGAGGGCTCTTGACGGTTTTCGCCTTCTGCATCGCCGTTCTCGTCGCCCGGATCCACCAGGCTCGACGGGATACCTTCACATGGTGGTTGGGAAGGCAGCCTTTGCCCGCTATCGGCCGCATCTCCTACGGCCTGTACCTCTTCCACCTTCCCCTTTTCATCATCGTCGCCGTGGAGATGGAGTCCGATTCCGGGTTGACCAGATCCGTCGTGGCATGGACGGCGAGCTTCGCGTGCGCGATCGCTTCTTATCTGCTCGTCGAACGCCCGGCGCTGCGGCTGAAGTCGCGTCTGGTACCGAAGGGGAGGGAGCATATACCTCAGTGGGAAGGCGCCTCGTTGGGCGACACGACATAAGGGGAGGAACTCGATGCCGACATTCGTTTCGTTGGGCAGTTCGGGACTAAAGGTCTCGCGTCTTTGCCTGGGCGCGATGAACTTCGGCAACGAGGCCTGGGGATGTGACGAGCCGACGTCCGCAAAGATCATCTCGGGATTCCTGGATGCAGGATTCAACTTCATCGACACGGCGAACACCTATGCAGGCGGAGCGTCCGAAGAGATCGTTGGACGAGCCATCGCTGCTCGCAGAGAAGAGGTTGTTCTCGCGACCAAGGGGTATTCGCCCGAAGGACAAGGTCCCAACGAGTGGGGTAACTCGCGCGAGAACCTCACGCGTTCCCTGAACAACTCCCTTCAACGACTGGGAACCGACTACGTCGATCTGTATCAGGTGCACAACTGGGATTGGACGACTCCCGTCGAGGAGACGATGGCTGCGCTCGATGATTTCGTGCGACAAGGGAAGGTTCGGTACATCGGCTGCTCAAATTGGCAGGGCTCCCAGATCGTCGAGGGACAGTGGGCCGCGCAGCGCAATCGCGGTGCGCCGCTTGTCTCCCTGCAACCTCAGTACTCGTTGCTGGTGCGCGACATCGAGCGCGACATCCTTCCGGCGGCACGGCGTCACGGGCTCGGCTGCATCGTCTGGTCGCCTCTGGCCGGCGGAGTGCTGTCCGGGAAGTACACGAGGGACAACGCACCCGCCGACTCGCGGTACGGGAAGGCGGGTGACGGCGACGTTTGGGAACGGTTCAAGCAGACGCTGTTCAGCGACCGGAACTTCCAGATCGTCGACAAGGTCGGTGATGTGGCACGCGGACTCGGTTCGAACCACGCCGCCGTCGCCGTTGCATGGACGCTCGCCCAGCGCGGAGTGACCAGCGCGATCATCGGTCCCCGCACGGTCGAGCAGCTGGAGGACAACCTCGCGGCAGCCGAGCTCGAACTTGGCGAGGCCGTTAAGGACCTCGATCGCGCCGCCCGTGGACCGTGGGCCTACCCGAACTACATGCAGCCGGAGCCGGCTTAGCCGCCGCGGACCTCACTATCGTTCTAGATGCGATGACGCAGGTGATTTCACGCATCGACCACGTGGTCATTGAAGCCGAGGATGAACGAGCGGTCTTCGACTTCTTTCACGAACGGCTCGGACTACCCGTCGCGTGGCCGATGGCGCAGTGGGGACCTATCCACGAAGGCGGAATCAACATCGGAAACTGCAACATCGGCTGTAACCACAAGCTCGATCCCAACAGCCCAGATGAACCGCGGATCGTCGCTGTGGGATTCGAGCCACACGGCGGACTAAATGCGGCGCTGGGCGCATTGGACTTGATGGGTTTTGAGCACAGCGAGCCCATCCCTTCTGGCGAGATCGATCTGCCCTATGCACCTTGGAATGCGGGATGGACGAACGTGATGCTCTTCAGGCCAACCCCAGTCAGCTTCCTGTGCGAGTACCACCACGATGCTGCAGAACGTCGGCGCGCCGCCATCGAAGCATTGGCCGCGAGTCCCAATCCTCTCGGAATCCGAGGGATTCTCAACACACACTCGAACACGACGGACTGGCCGGGTTGGGAACTCCTGCTGGCAGACGGCTACGGAACGGATGAAGGGACATACTTCGACTACGACGACAGCATCGGAGCTGGCGTCGATGAGGACTATTACTGGGGCCTGACATTCGACGTCGCTTCGTTGGATCAGGCCGCGAGTGCGCTAGGCAATCTTGGGATCGGTTTCCAGGAGGGCATCGCAAATTGGGATGGACTTGACCGTCTCGACAGTCTCCAATTGAACGAGGAAGAGTTCTTCGGGGAGGAACTTTACGTCTCTTTTTGTAATCGCGAAGAGAAGCTACGGAGGCTCAGGGATGAATGGCTCGGTTTACGAGGCTAGGTCGTACATCAACCGGTAGTACGCGATGCGTTCCTCGTCGCGCTGGATGCCGTAGGCCTCGAGGAACAGGTCTTGGTACCCGGGCCCGACGTTCCAGTCACAGCTCCATGTGGCGACGGCGAGATCCCACCAACGGTCGGCCAATCCCATCTCGCCGAGATCGAGGTAACCGGTAGCTCTTCCGTCCTGAACGAGGATGTTGGGAAAGCAGTAGTCCCCATGACATAGAACGACGTCCTCGTCATCGGGGCGCGTCCTCTCGAGGGCCGCTAGCGCCGCCGCAGGCGACAGATGTAGGTGCTCCTCGTGGAAGTCGCCCTTCGACTTGGGGATGCCGTCACCCTCGACTCTGCGTCTACCGTGCTCGAGGGCTGCGTCGAGCGTGAAGTCGAAGGGGCAATCATCAGTGGGCGCGTTGTGAAACTCCCGAAGACCGCGCGCCAAGACCGGAACGGTTGTTTGCGGGCTTTCGATGAACTCTGGTTTGGTCGCGTCGCGACCCGGCAGCTCTTCGAGGATCAGCCACTCGACGTCATCCGAACTCCCGTAATCGAGAACTCGGGGCACCGGAAGGCGCCCGTATGCCCAGATCAAGCGATCGCGCTCGTCCGCGAGGCTCGGATAGATCCCAGCTCCAAGGAGTTTTACGTAGACGGCCTGACTATCGGGTTGCGTTAGTCGCCAGACCGTGCCTTGGGGATGGCCGATCCAGACAGGCTCGGCCTCGGCGTCGGGAAACGCAGCGACGATCTCCTGGGGCAAGCCGATGGGTTCGTACACCAGGGGTACGATACGGCCCGTGCGCAAGGTCGAACGCCTCGTAAACCTCATCGCGCTGCTCCTGAACACGCGGCGGCCGCTCACCGTTGAGGAAGTTCGTAACACCGTCCCCGGCTATCAGCAGGAGGACTACGCCTCCTTCAAGCGGATGTTCGAGCGTGACAAGGAAGAGCTCCGATCGCTCGGAATCCCGATAGAGCGGCGTTTCACGGACGTCTGGGAGGTCGAAGAGGGGTACCTGATCTCCAAGGATCGCTACTACCTCCCCGAGCTCGATCTGACCCCGGACGAGATGGCGGCCCTGTGGATCGCGTCGAGCATCGTCGTCGAGCCGGGTACCAGCGACGAACAAGCCCTCGTCAAACTCTCGTTGGGCGCCGACGGCGGGGCAGATCCGGCCTCGCCGCCCTGGCTGCGGGCCCGGCTGCATCTCGACGCGCCGGCCCTCCCGCAGATCCTCGAGGCCGTTGCCGGAAGGCGGCGCGTGAAGTTCAAATACAAGGCAGCCGGACAGTCCAAGGACGTCGAGCGCACGGTCGATCCATATGCCCTCATCCACAGCCAGGGAGCTTGGTATCTGACGGGACACGATCATCTGCGCGGCGCTGTCCGGAACTTCAAGCTCGCGCGGATAGCGTCCAAGGTCGCCATGGCCTCACGCGCGACCGGTCCGGAGTTCGAGATCCCCGAAGGATTCTCCGCCGAGAACCGGCCGGTCACAGAACCGTGGATCGCCGAGGAGGGCGTCGGCGTCGACGTCGCGTTCTCGCCTCGCCTTTCGTGGTGGGTCGAGCAGTCCATCGGCTTCGAAAAGAAGGGAGCGTGGAAGGACTGGTCGGTCGTCCACGTGAACATCTCCGACGAGGACGGCTTCGTGTCGTGGGTTCTGCAGTTCGGCGAAGACGCGGTTGTACGATCCCCGGATCGCATACGAGCTGCCGTGGTGAAGCGGCTTCGTGCGGCCGCTCGCGCGACACGTCCGTCGCCGGCCCAGTCGCGATCGGCTTCCAAGCCGAAAGCAACGAAGCCAAAGGCAAAGCCGCGAGCCCGAGGTAGCCGGTGACGCCCAAGAGTTCGGCGAGCAAGACTCCATCCGAGGCGGCGCGTCGAAGTCTGTCGCGCCTGGAGCGGATCCTTCTCCTGGTCCCGTACTGCGTTGCGCACCCGGGAGTGTCGATCTCGGAGCTCGCCAAGCGTTTTGGCGCTCCGGAGAGCGAGATTCTCGACGACCTCAACCTCTTGTTCGTGTGCGGACTGCCCGACTACACGCCTGCGGATCTGATCGAAGTGTTCATCGACGAGGACCAGGTGTACATACGCATGGCGGATTACTTCGCTCGTCCGCTTCGGCTCACACGTTCGGAAGCGATGCCTCTGTATCTGAAGGGGCAAGCGCTGGTGAACCTCCTGGAAGGCACGGCCGGCAAGGCGGGACTTCGCGAACTCGCTCCGCTCCGATCCGCGATCGAGAAGCTCGCGAAGGCGCTCCTTCCGCAAGAAGGCGGCGTGGCCGAGCTAACGAAGCGGATCAAGGTTCAGCTGGAGTCCGGTGAAGCGAGATGGCTCGAGCTCCTGCGAGAGGCCGTTACCGGACGCAAAGCAGCCGAGCTCGAGTACTACACGTACTCCAGAGACGCGATAACCAGACGTAAGGTCGAGCCGCACCTGGTGTTTGCATCGCTGGGCCACTGGTACATGTCCGGTTACTGCCACCTGGCACAGGATCGCCGGATGTTCCGGCTCGACCGGATCAAGTCGATCGAGCTAACCGACGAGGACTTCGAACAACCGGTGGACGGCGAAGCGGAACTGCCGCCGCCACTCATCTATGTACCGGGGGTGGACGATATGCGCGTGAAGGTGCGCGTATCCGGCAGCGTTGCGCAATGGCTTACCGAGTTCGGCTGGACGCAGGGCTACCTTCAGATCGAAAAGACACGGAACATCGCCGGCGGACGCAAAGAGCTCACGTTCCGGACTTCGGCACTTCCGTCCCTCGAGAAGCTGCTCCTTCGTTTAGGTCCGGAGGCCGAGGTCGTCGAGCCGAAGGAGCTGGCGGAACGTTTGCAGGACACGGCCAAGAGGATCCTCGCGCTCTACGAAACCAAGAAGCGCTAGTTACGTTCGGCCACAGGCCTTCTCCTCACGGGGAAGGCGACGTTATTGAAGCGGACGGTGGCGACAGCTATGTGTCGTCGGGTCCTTCTACGTTCCAGGTGTGATCGGTTACCTGGACATCGAGACGTCTTTCAGCGGAGACGTCACAGTATTCGGTCTCCTCCGCAACGATCGAGGTGTGATCCAGATCGTCGGTTCTGCGATAACGGCGGATGCCGTGGAAGAGAGCCTCCGTGGGATCGACACGCTATGCACCTTCAACGGTGAGTCCTTCGATCTGCCCGTCCTGCGACGCGCTTTCGGGATCGGACTTCTGGAGCGATTCCGGTCCCTGGATCTGTCCTTGGAATGCCGCCGTGTCGGCATCCGTGGCGGCTTGAAGAAGATCGAGATGGGCCTCGGGATACCACGAAGGTTGCGCGGGATCACCGGATACGATGCGATGGTCCTATGGGAGCGTTGGGAAAACGGAGATCGTCAAGCTCTCGAAACACTTCTGGCGTACAACCGCGACGACGTCGACAATCTGGCGCTGCTCGAAAGAAGGCTTCGGGGCGATCTGGAGCTGCCGCCGCCGGCGGATCAGAGCGTCGTGGGAGTGTAAAAGCTCGTAGTTCCAGTGCGGCGATCTCATCGAGTTACTGGTCGGAGCGTGGCGGTAAGCCGCAACCGCGTCCTCGGACCCCTCTCACTCCGCAGCAAGAGCACGACTATCTGGTGCTCGGATCCAAGCTCTTCAACGAGCACGATTTCTATCAAGGTCACGACGAATGGGAGGAAGTGTGGCGGCGCGCGACCGGTTCGCGCCGCCGACTGCTGCACGGGCTCATACAAGTCGCGGTGGGCTACGAACACCTGAGGCGTGGCAATCCGAAGGGGATGCGAAGCCTGCTACGCCAGGGTGCGACGAAGCTGCGGTTCTTCACTCGACGACCGGGAGTTAAGGTTTTGCGCGAAAGAGCGCTTAAAGATGCAGAGCGGGCCGCGAGCGAGCCCGGAATCAGCCTTCGGTCGTCCCCGCCTCCGAAGGTGATGCTTGGTCTTGAGGGGTTTCGATCTCCCGCTCCTCGAGGATCGATCCGAGTCCAAGTGCCCCGGCCTCCAAAGGTGGGGGCGTAACGACCGCGAAGGGGACGTCGCCGCTGATCTCCTCGAGCTCGCGTCCCTTGGTCTCGGGGAACATCAGCCAGATGAGGATCACGCCGATAAAAGGTCCGACCCCTAGGATCACCGCGGTGATCGATTGGTTGTCGGCGGTGATCCGAAGTAATAGGGCGGCAATTAGGTAGCTCGATGACTGCCCGGCAACGCGTGCAACATTCGACCAAGCCCCCGCAAGCGCGCGGTGCGCGGTCGGGAACAGTTCCGAGCCGAAGGCACCGAGAGTCGGCCAGGCACCGAATTGCCCGGCGAAGGTAAGCATCAACGAGATGAATAG
>Ga0299913_10005234_pt1 | contig 11041 bp, 12 predicted proteins | sample RVTome_9_FD_201360 | JGI IMG/M metagenome (GOLD analysis project Ga0299913, IMG submission 201360) | Soil microbial communities from uranium-contaminated site in the Upper Colorado River Basin, Wyoming, United States - RVT155D38 (version 2) ... | reverse complement strand
ACGCGGCCGAGGAATACACCGAGCTCGCCGAGCGCGAGACGTTCCTCGAGGGCCAGATAGAAGACCTCCGCTCGTCCAAGAGAGACCTGATGAAGGTCGTGCGCGAGGTGGACGACACGATCGTCCAGGTTTTCAGCGAAGCCTTCGAGGACGTCGCCACCGAGTTCGAAAGCGTCTTCCAGAGGCTGTTCCCGGGGGGGTCGGGCGCCTTGAAACTCACCGATCCGGACGACGTGTTGTCCTCCGGGATCGAGGTCGAGGCGCGGCCCCCGGGCAAGAACGTCAAGAAGCTGTCCCTGCTCTCGGGAGGGGAGCGCTCGCTCGTGGCGCTCGCGTTCCTCTTTGCGATCTTCCGCAGCCGTCCATCACCGTTCTATCTGCTGGACGAGGTCGAGGCCGCCCTGGACGACATCAACCTGCTGCGCTTCCTCGGTCTTATCAGCGAGCTCGAAACCAGGGCACAGGTCCTCATCGTCACCCACCAGAAGCGAACGATGGAGGCGGCCGATGTGCTGTACGGAGTCTCGATGGCCACCGACGGCGTATCGCACGTGATCGCCAAGCGCATGGAGGACGTAACCGTCTGACATCTTGAGAGCGCGGGGCCGTGAGTGGGTCGTTTAGCCTGTCGCCATGCCTGAGGGGATCACCACCGAGCTCGTCATCTTCGCGATCCTGATCGCGATCATAGGAAGCGTCTGGTTCCTGACCAGAGGCGCGCGCCGCCGCGAGCGACCCGACCGGCAAGCCGACCGGGCGGCCGGGACCACCCTGACCGAGACTCCGCCCGACACCGAGATCAAGCCTCCCGCTCCGGAGACCGCCCTCGAGGCACAGCCGCCCGAGGCCGCCGAGGTTGCCGTCGAACCCCCCGCCCGTCCCTCGCTCAGGGACCGGCTCGGCCGGAGCCGGCGGTTCCTCGCCGATCGGCTTGCGGACGCGCTCGGGCAGGGGGCCTCGGAAGACACCTGGGACGACATCGAGGCGGCTCTGATCCAGGCGGACGTCGGCGTCGACGTCGCGACCCGGGTCACCGAGGACCTGCGGGCCAAGACGCGGGAGCGGAAGGCCACGACCGCGGACGAGATCCGCGGTCTGTTGGCGGAAGAGCTGGTCGATCTCTTCGATAGCGAGCGCGACCGCGGCCTCGCGTTCAGCCCGACCGGGCCGACGGTGTGGTTGATCGTCGGCGTCAACGGGACCGGCAAGACCACCACGATCGGCAAGCTCGCTCGCGACCTAGCGGATCGGAACAGGACGGTGGCCCTGGCCGCGGCCGACACGTTTCGGGCCGCGGCGGACGAGCAGCTCGCGGTGTGGGCGGAGCGCGCCGGTGCCGAGCTCGTGAAACACCAGCACGGCGCCGATCCGGGTGCCGTGGCCTTCGACGCCTACCGGTTCGCCCAGGCCAGGAAGCTCGACGTCCTGATCATCGACACCGCGGGCCGCCTCCACACAAAGACGCCTCTGATGGACGAGCTCGGCAAGGTGCGCCGGGTGGTCGAGAAGGAGGGCCGCATCGACGAAGCCCTCTTGGTGATCGACGCGACCGCCGGCCAGAACGGGCTGGTGCAGGCGAGAGAGTTCGCCGAAGCGGCGGGGGTCACCGGTGTGGTCCTGACGAAGCTGGACGGGACGGCGAAGGGAGGCATCGCGCTGGCGATCGAACGCACTCTAGACATCCCCATCAAATTGATCGGGGTGGGAGAGTCGGCGGAAGACCTCGAGCCCTTCGATCCGAAGACCTTCGTCGACGCGCTCCTCTCGTAGAGCCAGATGACCACGAAGGTCGTCGTAGCGGGAGGCACGGGCTTCTTGGGGCGGCACATCTCACGAGCCCTGCTGGATGCCGGTCTCGAAGTCACGGTGCTTGGTCGTGATCCGGCCAAGGTGTCTTCCATCCCCGAGCTCCAGGGCGCGAACGCGACCCGCGGGGACGTGACGGATCCCAGGAGCCTCACCGGAACCCTGCAGGGAGCCGACGCGGTGGTGCAGGTCTTCCAGTTCCCGAACTATCCGATGGAGTCACCGAAGAAGGGCTTGACCTTCGACAACTACGAACGCAGGGGAGGCGAGCACCTGCTGGCCGAAGCGCACCGGGCCGACGTATCGAAGTACGTCTTCATCAGCGGAGCGGGGGCCGATCCATCGAGCGAGAAGACCTGGTATCGCGCCAAGGGACTCATGGAGCGCGCCATCCGATCGAGCGGTATCGACCACGCGATCATCCGGCCCTCGTGGGCGTACGGACCGGAGGACAAAGCTCTAAACAAGTTCCGGGCCATCGCGCGCCTTTCGCCGGTGGTGCCGTATCCCGGGGTGACACCTCAGCGGATCCAACCGGTGTACGTCACCGACATCGCCGCGACCGTGGCACGCGTGTTCGAACGGGACGCCTGGAACGAGGTCTTCGAGATCGGCTCACGCGAGATCATGACGATGACCGAGGTGATCGAGGTGATGCTCGAGGTCATGAACAAGAAGCGCGTGGTCATAGGTGTCCCGGCTCCGCTCGTCAAGCTCGCGACCTCCCCGCTGTTGATGTTGCCCCGGCCCCCCCTCAGTCCGCAGGCCGTCGAGTTCGCCATCCAGGATGGCTTGGTCGACATCACCAAGGCCGTCGAGATCCTCGGGATCGAGCCGCTGGAGCTGCGCGAGGGCCTGCGCCGGTACATCCACGCATGAGCATGCACGGCAAGGAGCCGCCTCCGCCTCTGGACGAGAAGTACCGGATCCCGCTCCGCATGCTCGTCATCCTCGGCGGCTACCTCGTCTATCTCGTGCTGAGCTACGAGGGCACCGTCGCTGCGGTCTTTTTGGGCCTCGGTGCGGCGCTGGTCGGGTTACCGCTGGTCGATCGGTGGACGCTACGCAGGAACAAGCGCTCCGGCCTGCTCCAGGTAGGCGTGACGCTGCTCGGGCTGGGCCTCCTCGGAGTGGGGGCGTACCTGTACCTGCGTTAGGGGGGCCGCGGCCCCGGTAACGTAGCCGGAATGTTCGATTCCCTGTCCGGTCGCCTCGATGACATCTTCACGCGCCTCCGTTCCAAAGGCCGCCTGACCGAGAAGCAGGTCGACGAGGTCCTGCGGGAGATCCGCCTGGCGCTGCTCGAAGCCGACGTCTCGCTGAAGGTCGTCAAGGCCTTCGTCCGAGATGTGAAGGAGCGCGCCGACGGGGCAGAGATCCACAAGTCCCTGACCCCCGCGCAACAGGTCATCAAGTTGGTCCATGCCGCTCTGATCGACGTTCTCGGTCGCGAGACGGTCGGCCTGCAATCGTCTCCGGCAGCTCCTCGCGTGATCCTCATGGCCGGCCTGCAGGGTTCCGGTAAGACAACCGCGGCGGCGAAGCTCGGTCGCTTGCTGAAGGGCCAGGGGCGAACCCCGTTGCTGGCCGCGTGCGACCTGCGCCGCCCCGCCGCGATCCGACAGCTGCAGCTCCTGGCCGAGCAGGCCGGCGTGCGCGTGCACGCAGAGCTCGACGCCTCACCCGACGATGCACCCCGCGTCGCACAACGCGCGCTGAGAGAAGCGAAGGACGCAGGCGCCACCGATCTGATCGTCGACACCGCGGGACGGATGCACGTCGATCAAGAGCTGATGGCCGAGCTGAGCAACGTGGCGAAGGCAGTCGACCCAACCGAGATCCTGCTGGTGTGTGACGCCATGACCGGCCAGGACGCGGTGAACGTGGCGCAATCCTTCCTCGAGGAAGTGGAACTGACAGGGATCGTCCTCACCAAGTTGGACGGAGATGCTCGCGGCGGAGCGGCCCTGTCGATGGCATACGTAACCGGGCGTCCCATCAAGTTCGCGGGAGTGGGGGAGAAGCTCGGCGACCTGGAGCCGTTCCATCCCGACCGGATGGCGTCGCGCATCCTCGGCATGGGCGATGTGATGACCCTGATCGAGAAGGCCGAGGGCGCATTCGACGAGGCCGAGGCCGCCAAGATGGAGGCCAAGCTCCGCAAGGCGGACTTCACCTTCGAGGACTTCCTGAGCCAGATGCAGGCTCTCAAGAAGATGGGTCCGCTCTCGCAAGTGATGGGGATGATCCCCGGGATGTCGAAGCTCCCGATAGGGGACGCCGCGGTGGACGACCAGCTGCCGAAGATCGAGGCGATCATCCGGTCCATGACCCCACACGAGCGCAACGACCCGTCGATAATCAAGGGGCGGCGGCGCGCCCGCATCGCGGCGGGGTCCGGGACCTCGATCCAGGAGGTCAACAAGCTGGTCAAGCAATTCGACCAGGTGCGCAAGATGGTGAAGTCGATGGCGCGGGGCAAGGGGGGCAAGATGCCCATGCCGGGAGGCGTGAAGCTGCCCCCGGGCATGGGGCTCTGAGCGCTCTAGCTGCTAATATCGGTCGCTCCCCGTACTTTTCCCTTAGGAGAGACATGGTTCGGATCAGGTTGATGCGCGTCGGCAAGACCAAGCAGCCGTCCTACCGCGTTGTCGTGGCGGACTCCCGCAGCCCGCGCGACGGCCGCATCATCGAGGCGATCGGGCACTACCACCCCCGCAACGAACCGTCGCTGGTCTCGATCGACACCGATCGGGCCCAGTACTGGATCGACCGCGGGGCGCAGCCCTCGGCCCAGGTCAGCAAGCTGCTCACGATCGCGTCGTCTCCAGAGGCCGCGCAGGCACCCGAGGAAGCGGCCGTTCCCAAGGCTCCGAAGAAGGTCAAGGCGACGCCGGCTGCATCGGTGGCCGAGGAATCGACCGAGGGGGCCGCGGAACCTCCCGAGGCGGTCGACCAGGCCCCCGCCGCTCCCGAGGCCGATGCCGGCGAGGTGGAGAGCTCGGAACCCGCGGACGAACCAAAGCCCTCGGCGTGACCCGTCGTCTGATCGAGTACCTCGGTCCCTGGCTCCTGGATCATCCGGAGAGCCTCGAGATCGCAGAGATCGAAGGAGAACGCGGCGCAACCGTGCTCGAGCTCACCGTCGATCCGGAAGACATGGGCAAGATCATCGGCAAGCGCGGACGGATCATCCGCTCGATCCGTTCCCTGGCGCGCGCCGCCGCCCAGACCGACGGCGACGCCGTCCTGGTCGAGGTGGTGGACTGACGCAGGAGCGCCCCCAGCTCCTCGCAGGCCAGATCGGCAAGCCCCACGGGACCGCTGGCGACGTATACGTCATCCGCATCTCCGACGACCCCCATCGGTTCGATCCCGGCTCGACGCTCGTCCACGAAGACGGCCGCGCGCTCGTCGTCCGGTCCGCCCGCGTCCACCGCGACCGCTTCCTGGTGCGCTTCGAAGGCATCTCGTCGCGAGAGGAAGCCGAGCGTCTTCGGGGCGCTCTCTACATCGGCGCGGAGGAGCGGCGCGACCTGGAGCCGTCGGAGTTCTGGGAACACGAGGTGGTCGGCTGCGGGGTATTCCTCGCGAACGGGTCCGAGATCGGACGCGTGACCGACGTGATCGTACGACCCGCGCAGGACCTCCTCGAGGTCGAGACCGCGACCGGAAGCCATCTCGTCCCCTTCGTCGAGGCGATAGTGACCGAGGTGGACGCCGATGCACGGCGCGTCGTGATCGATCCGCCTGCGGGGCTCCTGGACTGATGCGTGAAGTGAAGATCGACGTCGTCACTCTCTTTCCTCAGCTGTTCGGGCCGCACCTGTCCGAGAGCCTGCTGGGCAAGGCGATCGCGGGCGGCGTCGTCGAGGTGGAGCTCCACGACCTGCGCGAGCACGGCCTGGGGAAACACCGTTCGGTAGACGACACGCCCTACGGCGGGGGGGCGGGGATGGTCATGCGACCGGAGCCACTCTTCGCCGCGGTCGAGCAACTCCGGACGGAGGACAGTCACGTAGTGCTGCTGTCGCCGCGAGGAGAGGTGCTGCGCCACCGGGTCGCAGTCGATCTGGCGGAGCGGAGCCATCTCATCCTGATCTGTGGACGCTACGAGGGCGTGGACGAGCGCGTCTCGGAGCATCTGTGTGACCGAGAGCTCTCGATCGGCGACTACGTGCTGGCCGGGGGCGAGCTCGCCGCGCTGGTGGTGATCGAAGCCGTAACCCGGCTGGTCCCCGGTGTGATCGGCAACGCCGAGTCGCTGAAGTCCGAATCTCACGCCTCCGGCGAGCTCGAGTACCCCCAGTACACCCGGCCCGCCGAGTTCCGGGGCTGGCCGGTACCGGAGGTGCTGGTGTCCGGAGACCACGAGGCGGTCCGCAGGTGGCGCGCCGACCGCGCCCGCGAGCTGACCGAGCGGCGCCGGCCGGACCTCCCACGGGACCGTCCGGCGCCTTAGGGCGCCGACCAGAAGCGAGCCGCAGGCCGGCGCGGGACAATGGGGGCGTGGCCTCCCGAACCCGAATAGCCCGCCCCGAGGCGGGCTCGATACCGACGAAGCCCGGCGTCTACGTCTTCAGAGACCGCGACGACCGGCCCATCTACGTGGGCAAGGCCAAATCCCTCCGCAGCCGCCTCTCGAACTACTTCGCGGCCGACCTCCATCCGCGAACGGCCGCCATGGTCACCGCCGCGACCGAGGTGGAGTGGATCGTGACCGACAACGAGGTCGAGGCCCTTCATCTCGAGGTCAACCTCATCAAGCAATACCGGCCTCGTTACAACGTCCGCTACCGGGACGACAAGAGCTATCCGTACCTCGCGATCACTCTCGACGAGGAGTACCCACGAGCCCGCGTGATGCGCGGACCGAAGCGCAAGGGCGTCCGCTACTACGGGCCCTTCGCCCATGCCTATGCGATCCGCGACACCCTGGACCTGTTGCTGAGAACCTTTCCCATGCGAACGTGCTCGCAGGGCGTGTTCGACCGGTGCCGGAGGCGGAACCGGCCCTGCCTGCTCTACGACATCGAGCGCTGCGCGGGCCCTTGCGTGAACGCGGTGTCCGCCGAACAACACCGGGGGATCGCGCTCGAGATGTGCGACTTCCTGGGTGGCGAGACCAAGCCCGTGATCGACCGGCTAGAGGGTGCGATGCGAGAGGCCGCAGCCGCGCACCAGTTCGAGGTCGCTGCGAAGCTCAGAGATCAGCTCACCAACGTCAACCGCGTGATCGAGCGACAGCAGATGGCCTCTTCGAGGGCGGAGGACATGGACGTGATCGGGGTCGCGGAGGACGAGCTCGAAGCGGCCTTCCAGGTCTTCTTCGTCCGGAAGGGCCGCGTTACGGGTCGCAAGGGCTTCATCGTTGACAAGGTCGAGGACCTGGAGCCCGACGAGTTGATCTCGAACTTCCTGGAGCGGACCTATGCGGATCAGGAGGTCCCGCGCCAGATCCTCGTGCCCGTCGAGCCGGGCGACCGATCGCTGCTGGAGCGCTGGCTGCGTGAGGTGCGGGGAGCGCGAGTCACCGTCAAGGTGCCCCAGAGGGGCGAGAAGAGGGCGCTGCTCGAGACCGTGACCGAGAACGCCCGCCAGGACTTCGCCCGTCACCGCCTCAAGCGGTCGAGCGACTTCGCGGCCCGCACCAGACAGCTCAACGAACTGCAGGGGTTCCTGGGGATGGAAGAGGCACCTCTCAGGATCGAGTGCTTCGACATCTCCAACACCGGGCCTGAAGAAGCCGTCGGCTCCATGGTCGTATTCGAAGACGGTCTTCCGAAGCGCTCCGACTACCGGCGCTTCGCGATCAAATGGACGTCCGGACCCGACGACGTCGCGATGATGGGAGAGGTGGTCCGCAGGCGGTTCGCACGCTTCCTCGAGGAGCAGGGATCCGATGGACGCTCGCGGCGCTTCGCCTACCCGCCGAACCTGGTCGTGATCGACGGCGGCAAAGGCCAGCTGAATAGAGCGGCCGAGGTCATGGACGAGCTCGGGGTGCAGGGCGTCACCGTAGTCTCGCTCGCCAAGCGGATGGAGGAGGTGTTCGTGCCGGAGCGCTCGGAGCCGATCGTCATCCCACGCGGCGCGGATGCTCTCTATCTACTCCAGCAGATCCGGGACGAAGCGCACCGCTTCGCGCTCACGTACCACCGCCTGAAGCGCGGAAAGCGGATGACTCGCTCGGCTCTGGATGGGATCCCGGGCCTCGGCGAGACCAGGCGCAAACATCTCCTGAAGCACTTCGGATCCGTGAAACGGATCCGACAGGCCACGCTGGAGGAGCTCCAAGCGGTACCCCGGCTTCCGAGGTCCGTCGCGCAAGCCGTTCACGAGAGACTCAGCGGCGACGAAGCCAGGCGCGCCTCGTGATCCTGTCCAGGAGGTCCACTCGGCATGTGGAGGTCACGGTCCTCACAGGTCTGTCCGGGGCCGGTCGCTCCGAGGCGGCCAAGGCGTTGGAGGATCTGGGCTGGTTCGTCATCGACAACCTGCCCCCGGCGCTCATCCGCAAGATGCTCACCCTGGCGCTGGCGCCCGGGAACGACATCACGAGGATCGCTCTGGTGATCGACGCACGCGGGGGGACGTTCTTCGAAGAAGCGGTGGAAGAGCTTCAGAAGGTCCGGCGCGACGTTGCCAACTACCGCTTGGTCTTCTTCGACGCCGACGACGAGATCCTCGTGCGCCGTTTCGACGCCACTCGGCGACGGCACCCACTAGCGGTCGACGACCGCGTCGAGGTTGGCATCGCCCGTGAGCGCGAGCTGATGGCCCGGTTCCGCGAGGGGGCCGACCTCATAGTCGACACATCGGATCTCTCCGTTAGAGATCTGCGCAACAAGCTCAGTGCTTACTTCGAGGGAGGCTCTCCTGCGGAGGGGCTGAAGACGACGGTCATCTCGTTCGGCTTCAAGCACGGGTTGCCTCTCGACGCAGACCTGGTGCTCGACGTTCGCTTCCTCCCGAACCCGCATTGGGTCGACGGTCTAAGAGAGCTAACCGGACTGGACGAGCCCGTCAAGGACTACGTGATGCGCAACGATGTGACCGAGGATGTCATCGCTCGTGTGAAAGATCTCCTGGCCGTTCTGCTGCCCGGATACCAGACCGAGGGGAGGCATTATCTGACGATCGCGCTGGGCTGCACCGGCGGCCGGCACCGGTCCGTCGTGCTCGCCGAACAGGTGGGCGCCTTCATCCGCGACAAGGGCTTCTCCGCGAAAGTGATCCACCGCGACGTGGCACGCGCGCCGGTGGCGCCATGACGGCCCCAACGGTCGTCGGCATCGGCGGCGGGCACGGCCTGGCCGCATCGCTCCGCGCCGCGCTCTCGTATGCGCGCGAGGTATCGGCCGTCGTGACGGTGGCCGACGACGGCGGCTCTTCGGGGAGACTGACGCGCGAGCTGAACATCCCACCACCAGGCGACATCCGTAACTGTCTCGTCGCTCTCGCTCAAGACGAGCGCATGGCGCGCCTCTACCAGCATCGTTTCAGGGAGGGAGCCCTGACCGGGCACACCATCGGCAATCTCTTGATCGCGGCACTCGCCGACTCGCTGGGCGACTTCGGCCTGGCGGTGGAGGAGGCCGGCCGGTTGATCGATGCTCGTGGCCGCGTGTTCCCGGCCACCACCGAGCTGGTCGAGCTCGCCGCCTCCGTCCCCGGCGGCACGGTCACGGGTCAGGTCGCGGTGGCTCGTTCCGAGCGCCCCATCCAGCGGGTCTTCCTCGAACCGGCCGCCCCTCCCGCATACGCGCCCGCGGTCGAGGCGATCTCTTCGGCGAACCAGATACTGCTGGGGCCCGGCAGTCTTTTCACCAGCCTGATCGCCACCCTGTTGGTCCCCGGCATCGCCGACGCCCTGCGACTCAGTTCAGCAACCAAGGTATTCATCGCGAACAACCGGGTGCAGAAAGGCGAGACCGAGGACCTCACCGTCTCCGAGCATCTGAACGCTCTGGAGGCGCATCTCGGATCGGGTTGCGTCGATGTGGTCGTGGTGCAACATCCACCGCTCGCAAGCGACGGGGTACCGAACGACCTGGACCCAGCGACGAGCCGGCCACGCGTGATCGCGGCCGATGTATCCACCCCGGACGGCCTGCACGACTCCGCCCGCCTGGGGAGGGTTCTGCAAGGCCTGCGTTAGCTACACTGGTCGAACACAGCGAACAACGTAGGGAGGGATCGTCGATGGCGACGCGCATAGGGATCAACGGGTTCGGCCGGATCGGCCGGAACTTCTATCGGGCCCTGAAAGCGCAAGGAGCCGATCTGGAGCTCGTAGCGGTGAACGATCTCGGCGACGCCGAGACGATGGCCCATCTCCTGAAGTACGACTCCGTGCACGGCCCCCTCGGGAAAGAGGTAAAGATCTCGAACGGCGGCTTCACCGTCGACGGCGAGGACTTGAAGCTGCTCTCGGAGAGGGATCCGGCGAACCTCCCCTGGTCGGATCTCGGGGTGGATGTGGTCATCGAATCAACCGGCTTCTTCACCAAGCGCGCGGACGCGAGCAAGCACATCGAACAGGGTGGAGCCAAGAAGGTCATCATCTCGGCCCCCGCCAAAGAAGAGGACGTCACGATCGTGATGGGCGTCAACCACGACGATTACAGCCCCGCAGATCACCACATCATCTCGAACGCGTCCTGCACGACGAACTGCGTCGTTCCACTCGCGAAGGTTCTGCAGGACAACTGGGGGATCGAGAAGGGCTTCATGACCACCTGTCACGCGTATACGAACGACCAGAACACGCTCGACCTCGCGAGAGACGACTTGAGAAGGTCGCGAGCTGCCGCGATCAACATCATCCCGACCACCACGGGGGCCGCAAAGGCCGCCGCGCTCTCGATGCCGGAGCTGAAGGGTCGCCTCGACGGTCTCGCCCTGCGCGTCCCCGTCCCCGACGGTTCGATCACCGACATCGTCGCCGTTCTGGGGGCCGAGGTCACCAAGGAAGAGGTCAACACCGCCTACCGGGAAGCCGCCCAGAGCGCGCGCATGAAGGGCATCCTGGAGTACACCGAAGACCCGATCGTCTCCTCCGACATCATCGGCAACGCCCACTCCTGCATCCTCGATGGGCTCTCCACGATGGCCAACGGCAACATGGTCAAGGTCCTCGGCTGGTACGACAACGAGTGGGGCTACTCGTGCCGCCTCGTCGACCTCACCGAGCTGGTGGCCTCGAAGCTCTAACCGCGGCTCCACAGTGAGG
>Ga0299913_10005233_pt1 | contig 11045 bp, 12 predicted proteins | sample RVTome_9_FD_201360 | JGI IMG/M metagenome (GOLD analysis project Ga0299913, IMG submission 201360) | Soil microbial communities from uranium-contaminated site in the Upper Colorado River Basin, Wyoming, United States - RVT155D38 (version 2) ... | reverse complement strand
GCTCGTGCCCCGCTCGGACAGCCCGAGGTCGAGGAAGCTGCCGATGAACGCATTGGCGATCTGCGTGGCCACCCCGTCCACGAGCTGGTCCAGCGTGGGCCGCGCCGCGAACGACTCCATGAAGTCCTGGTAGTCGAAGATGCGGTCGCGGATCTCCTGCAGCCGGTCCAGCGACAGGTAGAGGAGGGCCCGCCCCTCGAACTGCTTGGGATCGATCCGGTACGCCACCCGGACCAGCGGGACCCGCGCCTCCTTCAGCTCCCGCACCAGGCGGCCGGCGTACAGGGTCGCCTCCGGCAGGGAGGACGCCTCCACGACGATGGCCAGGTCGTCGAGCTCGCCGAACTCACGGTCGTAGGCGACGTAGCGCTCGATGTAGGGCTCGTCGCGAGGCAGGAGCGCCCGGGTGGAGGTGGCGAAGGTGAGGGTGGTGAGCGCGTACACGACCGACCCGGCCGCCAGCAGCACCCCCAGCAGCAGCGTCAGCCAGGGCCGGTGGCAGGAGAGTCTGACGAGACGGCGCAGGAGGCGCCCGACCTGTGCAGTCGACGGCAACCTTACTCTTCGCCGGCGATGAACCGTTCCAGACGGTGGCGAGCGACGTCATCCGGCCACTGCTCGGGCGGCGACTTCATCAGGTAGGCCGAGGCGGCCGTCAGGCCGCCCTTGATCCCGCGGTCGAGCGCGATCTTGCAGCAGCGGATGGCGTCGATGACCACGCCGGCCGAGTTGGGGGAGTCCCACACCTCGAGCTTGAGCTCGACGTTGATCGGCTGCTCGCCGAAGCCGCGGCCCTCCAGCCGGATGTGGGCCCACTTGCGGTCCTCCAGCCACGGCACGTAGTCGCTGGGGCCGATGTGCACGGCGTCGGCCGGCAGGTCGTGGGCGAGCTGGGAACGGACGGCGTCGGTCTTGGAGATCTTCTTGGAGACCAGCCGGTCGCGCTCGAGCATGTTGTAGAAGTCGGTGTTGCCGCCGAAGTTGAGCTGGCTGGTCCGCTCCACCCGGACGCCCCGATCCATGAAGAGACGGGTGAGCATGCGGTGCACGATCGTGGCGCCGACCTGCGACTTCACGTCGTCACCCACGATGGGCAGCCCGCGCTCCTCGAAGCGCCGCCGCCAGTACGGCTCCCGCGCGATGAAGACCGGGATGCAGTTGACGAAGGCGCAGCCGGCGTCCAGCACCTGCTCGACGTACCACTTGGTCGCCATCTCGCTGCCGACCGGCAGGTAGTTCACGACGACGTCGGTGGCGGTGTCGCGCAGGATGCCGGCGATGTCGGCGGTCGAGCCCGGCGCCTTGCGGATCATCTGGGCCAGGTAGGTCCCCAGGCCATCGTGCGTCATCCCGCGGTGCACGGGCACGCCGAGCGCGGGCACCTCGGCGAAGCGCACGGTGTTGTTGGGCGCCGCGAAGATCGCCTCGCCCAGGTCGCGGCCGACCTTGCCGCCGTCGATGTCGAAGGCGGCCGAGAACTCGATGTCGCCGACGTGATAGTCACCCAGGCGAGCGTGCATGAGCCCGGGGATGAAGGCGTCGGAAGGGGCGTGCCGGTAGTGCTGAACACCCTGGACGAGCGACGAGGCGCAGTTGCCCACCCCGATGACGGCGACGCGTACGGATCCCACGGCCGGCCTCCTGGGCGCGCCCGCAGCGTCCGCCGCGAACGCTGGCGGCGGGGAGCGCGATGATGGCCCAGTGTAACACGGCGCGTGTATGATTCACGACGGGGAGGGCCCGGGTGAGCCAGACGACGACGACGACGGTGACGGAGACGGTCACGCGGGCCCTGGCCGGCGTGGACGTGGAGGCGGTGCGGCGACGCTACTGGGAGCAGAACGAGTTCGTCTACCTGGAGCGGTGGCTGCCGGCCTCGCTGGTGGACCGCATGCTCGCCGAGGTGGACCGGGTCCGCCCCGCGATCAACCGCAACTACATCCCGCGGCACAAGAAGGGCGGTAGCGTCAGCTTCTACACGCTGCTCGAGCAGGCGCCGACGATCATCGCGCTCTATCGCGCCCCGGCGTTCATCGCGTTCCTGGGCGCCCTCACCGGGCGCTCGCTGCAGCCGTGCCCGCCCGGCGACCCGCACTCGTGCGCCCTCTACTTCTACACGGAGCCGGGCGATCACATCGGCTTCCACTTCGACACCTCGTACTATCGGGGCGCCCGCTACACGGTGCTGCTGGGGCTCATCGAGCGCTCGTCGAGCCGGCTCGTCTGCCAGCCGTTCAAGAAGGATCCGACGCGGCCCCCGGTCGAGGTGACGCTGGCCACCGACCCGGGGACGTTCATCCTCTTCAACGGCGACAAGCTGTGGCACGCGATCACGCCCCTCGGCCGCGACGAGGAGCGGGTGAGCCTGACGCTGGAGTACGTGACGGACCCCTCGATGCACCCCGCCAAGCGCCTGTTCTCCAACCTCAAGGACGCCGTGGGATACTTCGGCTTCCGGGCCGTCTTCCGGCGGCCGGCCAGAGCATGAGCACACCGCGCGAGACGGGGACGGCCGCGAGGTTCATCCAGATCTGCGCCTCGCAGAACGACCTCTTCGCCCTCGACGGGGACGGAGACGTCTTCCAGTACAACTTCACCGCGCGGACGTGGGAGAAGCTCGCGGCGACCCGCTCGCACGAATCGCCCGCGCGCGGCGACCGTCCCCCCCGCGGCGGGCCGCGGCCAACGCTCCCGTAGCGGCGAGGTGCGGCGTGGCGGGGAGGGACCCGGCCTGTCCGGGGAAACCGCGCTCGCCGCCCCGCTCCGGGTGCTGCGGTGACGAACATCGTGTAGACTCCGACGCATGTCATTCCGCCCGGCCAGATTCACGGACATCCAGCGCTCCGGACCGCCCACGACCCCGAACGGCAGGGAGTGGCTCGTCCCGATGTCCCTGCAACCGCCCGACGAGTGGCTCCAGTTCTTCGAGACCGAGTCCCGCGGCGCCTCGATGACGGTGGGCTGGGTCCGCAACGAGCGGAGCGTCCAGCTGCGGTTCGGGAGCGGCCCCGACGACGTGCCGCGCCACGTGCAGTCCATCGACCGGTGGATCGCGCGGGCCAACGAGCAGTATCGCGGCTGGCTGCAGGAGGCCCACCGGAAGGGCGAGGAGCGCCGGCGCGGCGAGCAGACCGAGGCCGATCGAGTCCAGGGGCTGAACGAGCGCTTCAGGGACCTGTAGTCAGAGGGCGCGGCGGGCGGGCGAGGCGGCCGCGTGCCGCCGGCGCCGGGCGAGCAGCGCCAGGCGCGCCACCCAGTACGCGTGCGTGCCGGCGGCCACGGCGAGCATCAAGGTCGGCAGCAGTGCCGGCGCCGCGAGTCGGAGCACGAGGAACAGCACCAGCATCGCGTAGAAGCCGTCCCGGGAGCTGAGCGCGTCGAGGAGCCCGCGGTCGCGGGCGGCGAGCGGGGCCGGCGGCCGGAGCTTGCCCACCAGCGCGCTCGCCACCACCCCGGCCGCGGCGGCCACGCTGGCCGCGAGCCCGCCGCCGGTGACGCTCGCGGCCGCCTGGCCGAGCGCCAGCACCAGGCTGGCGTGCACGATGGTGTCGAGCGCGATGTCGAGCCACTCGCCCACCGCGGACTCCGTCAGCGTCAGACGGGCCACCTCGCCGTCGGAGTGGTCGAGGACCACGGCGACGAGGTAGAGCAGGAGCCCGCCGGCGACCGCCGCGGCGTCGGCGCGTGCGACGCAGGCGGCCGCGCCCAGACCGACCACGCCGCTCGCGACGGTGATCCAGTTCGCCGTGACGCCGCGCGCGACCGCCGCGCGCGTCACCCACTTCGAGAGCCGCCGGTGGACGGCCACGTCCAGACGCGTGTCGATCGGCGAGCCCAGCTCGCGCCAGAGCCGCCCCTCGGCGTCGGCGGCGGCGCCGGCGTCGCTCACGCGCACGAACCACCGGCCGCCGCCGACGGCGGGCAGGTCGCCCAGCCCCCGGGTCAGGACGCCGCCGAGCGGGGTGCCGTCCATCAGCGCCGCCCGCAGGCGCGCCAGGCCCGCACCGTCGACCGTGAGCGCCGGCGTGCCGGTCGCCCGGGATTCCGTCAGCACGCTGCCGGTGGGCGCCGTGAGCAGCCGGCTCAGGGCCGGGGCCGGCGCCAGCGCGGCGGCGGGCAGCAGCAGGGTCGGCTCGGGGGTGAGACCGCCGTGGCCGTCGCACCACACGACCGCCGCTCGCGCGCTCGGCGAGGTGGCCAGCGCGGCGTCGAGATCGGGGGAGCGCAGCCTCGCCGGTACGGCCACGCGGCGGACGCCGGCCCGGACGGCGGCGAGGATGGCGCGGAAGGCGACCGGGCGGCCGACGACCGGGAGCCGGGCGGCGTGGGTGTCGTCGTCGGTGGCGAGGTAGAGCGCGGCTTGCCGGATCACGCCCCGTCGAGGTGCTCGACGTGAGGAAGCACCTCGGTCTCGGCGCGCCGCAGGTCCTCGACGAAGTCGATCTCGGTCCACGGCAGGCCGGTCACGTCGGCCCAGCCCACGTGGCGCTGCGGGACCAGCATGTGCAGGGCGTCCTCCCATTCGCCGCGACCGTGGCTCTCCTCGATGACCCGCCCCAGGCAGCGCACCAGCTCGGGCGCGGCCTCGGCCCCGCACTTGAAGAAGCCCACGCCCTCGCCGACGGCGTCCCACGTCTCCGGCACCACCTTCTTGCCGAGCGCGATGACGCGGTCGCCGCGCGTGTAGATCTTGACCTCCTCGCCGGTGTCGTGGAAGCCGCGGTCGACGAGCAGGGCGCTCGGCGCCGGCAGCGCCAGCAGGCGGGTGAGGAACTCGCGGGGGAACAGCACGTCGGCGTCCATGACCAGCGTGGGCTCCCGCAGGGACTGGCGGGCGGCGTGCAGCGAGATGGCCGACCCGCGCGTGTAGTCGGCATTGTGGACGTAGCGCACGGCCATCCGCCCCACGCGCTCGCCGGCGAGGGCGCGTACCTGGTCGGCGCAGTGGCCCACGACGAGGGTCGTCTGGCGGATGCCGGCGGCCTTCAGCGCCTCCAGCATGCGGGCGAGGATCGGGCGTCCCCCCACGGGCAGCAGGGCCTTGTGGGTGGAGTCGGTCAGCGGCGCCAGGCGGCGGGCGACGCCGGCCATGAGAATGACGGCGTTCACGACGACTGCTCTTCCTGCTTCGTCTTCATCTTCCGGACCAGCTCCTGGTAGGACGAGGTCTGGATGATCTTGTTGAACTGGGTCCGGTAGTTGGCGACGAGGCTCACGCCCTCGATGATGACGTCGTAGACGAGCCAGCGCTCGCCCCGGCGGTGCATGCGGTACTCGATGGGGATCTCGCTGCCGCTCTTGGTCAGCAGCTTGGTCTGCACCGTGGCCTGGTCGCCCTGCGTGCTGTCGCCCAGATACTGGATCTTCTCGCCCCCGTAGAGCTCGACCCGGGAGATGTAGGAGCGCTCCAGGAGATCGCTGAAGAGCCGCACGAACTCGTCGCGTTCGGCCGGCGTGCGCGGCTGCCAGTGCCGTCCCAGCGAGCGGCGGGCCGTCTCGCCGAAGTCGAAGATTTCGTTGGCGATCCGGCGGACGGCGACCCGACGGTCCCGGGCCCGGCCCTCCCGCTTGAGGTCGGGGTCCTCCAGCGTCCTGAGCACCCGGTCGATCTGCGCCTTGAGGTGGTCGCTCGGCACGCCGGCGGCGGCGGGCAGGACCAGGACGAGGCTCAGAACACAACCCAGCGCCAGCGCGACGACGTGGCGGTACGGCGACTTCATCGATTCCTCCTCGCTCGCAAGACCTGCCTAGACCTTGCCGAAAATGTACTTGGACAGGAGCTCCTCGAAGTCCACCGGCGCCTCCACCTCCCGGATCCGTCCGTTGGGGGGAATGATCTTGTCCGACCCCCCGGGGCTGATGCGCACGTACTTCTCGCCGATCAGTCCCTTCGTCTTGATCGATGCGATCGAGTCCTCCTGGAGCTGGACGTTGCGGTTGAGGCGGAGGATCACCCGCGCCTGGTAGTCGGCGAGGCCGATCGACTCGACACGGCCGATCTCGACCCCGGCAATCTCGACGGACGATCCGGCCTTCAAACCCCCGACGGACGGGAACTCGACCGTGACGGGATAGCCGCCGCCACCGAAGAAGGTGACGCGGCCGAGTTTAACGGAAAGGTATCCCAATGCCAAGATTCCGAGCACCAGGAACACCCCTACCGCGACGTTGACGCGTCGATCCATCGTGTCCCTCCTCCCGATAACCCTCAGGCCGGGGGATCGGGTTCGCCCCTGATGAACTGACGGACGACCGGGTTCGCCGATTCCTGGATGGCGGCCGGCGGCCCCTGCTCGACGATACGGCCCTCGTGCAGCATACCGACCCGGTCGGCGATCTCGAAGATCTCCGGGATCTCGTGGCTGACCATCACCGCGGTGAACTTCGAGCGCCGGTGCAGCTCGAGGATGAGGCGATGGATCGTGTTCACGAGCACGGGGTCCAGCCCGGTCGTCGGCTCGTCGAAGAAGACGATCTCGGGCTCGGTGACCAGCGCCCGGGCGATGGCCACCCGCTTGCGCATGCCGCCCGAGACCTCCTCGGGGTACTTGTTGCCGATGCCGGCCAGCCCCACGCGCTCGAGGGCGACGTCGACCCGGGCCCGGACTTTGGCCGCCGACAGCCTGAGCTTCTCCCGGAGGGGGAAGGCCACGTTGTCCCGGCAGGTCATCGAATCGAACAGCGCCCCACCCTGGAATACCACGCCGTAGCGCTTGCGCACCTCGTCCAGCGCCCGGCCCCGCAGGCGGGTGAAATCCACGCCATCCACCTCGATGCGTCCGCTGTCGGGGCGCAGGAGCCCCAGCAGGTGCTTGAGGAAGACCGACTTGCCGCCGCCGCTGCGCCCGATGATGATCGTGATGGACCCGCCCGGCACCTCGAGGTCGATGCCGTTGAGCACGGCCTGGCCGTGGAAGGATTTTCGAAGGCCAGAGACCTTAATCATCCGACAACACGATCATCTAGGGCAGCACGGAGCCGAGAAAGTAGTCCCAGACGAGGATCAGCACGGACGACAGCACGACGGCCTGGGTCGTCGCCCTGGCCACCCCCTCGGCCCCGTGGGCGACGTGGAACCCCTTGTAGGTGCACACCCAGGTCACGATGATCCCGAACGAGATGGACTTCCAGAAGCCCATCATGACATCGCCCATGTCCACGAACGTCTGCATCTCCCCGAAGTACGTCCCCGCGCTGAGGCCCAGCAGCTTCACGCCGACCAGGTAGCCGCCGAAGATCCCGACGACGTCGAACAGCGCGGTCATGAGCGGGACGGTGATGATCCCGGCCAGGATGGAGGGCGCCACCAGGTAACGCATGGGCGACAGCGCCATGACCGTGAGGGCGTCGATCTGCTCGGTGATGCGCATGATGCCGAGCTCGGCGGTCAGGGCCGAGCCAGCCCGACCCGTCACCATCAGCGCCCCCAGCACGGGACCCAGCTCCCGCACCAGCGTGAGCGCCACCGCGGGCCCGAGAAAGGCCTCGGAGCCGAAGCGCGACAGGGTGAAGAAGATCTGCAGCCCCAGCACCATCCCGGTGAAGGCCCCGGTGAGGAGAATGATGAGCAGCGAGCGGAAGCCGATGTAGTGGATGCGGCCGAGCAGGGCCCCGAGCTTGAAGGGGGGCGTCAGTATCGTGACGACGGCCAGTGCCAGGAAGCTGCCGAAGCGACCGAGCGATTCGACGGCCACGATGACCCACCGGCCGAGGCCCTCGAACGGCCGCAGCGCCGGTGTGAGCTGCCGCTCAGTCATGCATGCGCGCGGCGGAACACGCCCAGGGCCCAGAGCGGGAAGTAGCGGGCGTAGAGGTGGTACTTGAGGTAGAAGACCCGGGGGAAGCCGGTGCCGTTCCAGAAGGCGTCCTCCCAGGAGCCGTCGGGCCGCTGGGTGCGCAGCAGGTAGGCGATCCCGCCGTCGACGGCCGCCCCCGTGGTGTGGCCGGCGGCGAAGAGCGCCAGCAGCGCCCAGGCCGTCTGGCTGGGGATCGACACGCCCCGCCCGGCCAGCTCGGGCCGGGTGTAGCTCTCGCAGCTCTCGCCCCAGCCGCCGTCGGCGTTCTGGCGGCGCACGAGCCACCGGACCGCCCGCTGGACGAACTCGTGGCGAGGATCGACGCCGATGGCGCCCAGGCCGCGCAGCACCGACCAGGTGCCGTAGATGTAGTTCACGCCCCAGCGTCCGTACCAGGGACCGTCGTGCCGCTGGCTGTGCCGGATGAAGTCCAGGGCCCGGTCGGCCGGCTCGAAGTCGAGGTCGTAGCCGAGCGTGCCCAGCAGCTCCAGGCCGCGGCCGGTGAGGTCCTCGGTCGAGGGGTCGAGCAGCGCGCCGTGGTCGGCGAAGGGGATGTTGTTGAGGAAGATGCGGTTGTTGTCGGCATCGAAGGACGCCCAGCCGCCGTCCTGGTTCTGCATGCCCAGGAACCAGCCGAGCCCCTGTTCCCGGGCCAGACGCGTACGGTCGGGATCGACGCCCTTGATCTTCTCGAGCGCCATCAGCACCATCGCGGTGTCGTCCAGGTCGGGGTAGAAGGGATTGTCGTACTGGAACGCCCAGCCGCCCGGCTGCACGTGGGGCCGCTTCACCTGCCAGTCGCCCGGCAGCGCGATTTGCTTGGATAGCATCCAGTCGACCGCGCGGACCAGCGCGGGGTGGTCCGCCGGCAGATCACTCTCGATCAGCGCGTTGGCCGCCAGCGAGGTGTCCCACACGGGCGAGGGGCACGGCTGCAGGTAGAACTCGTCGTCGCGCTCGACGGCGAGCGCCTCGATCTCCTTGAGCTGCCCGAGGATCAGCGGGTGATCGTCGGGATAGCCGAGCAGGCGCAGGGCCAGCACCGAGTTGGCCATGGCCGGGTAGATGCCGCCCAGCCCGCCCGGGACGGCCAGCCGCTCCTCCAGCCACAGGCGCGCCGCCTCGATCGCCCGCTTGCGCAGGGGGCGGGGCGAGAACCGCTCCCAGATTTTCAACCCGTCGTCCACGGCGATGAAGAAGCTCTTCCAGAAGACGCCCCGCCACGAGAACGGCTCGGGCACGCGTGGAAAGCGCAGGCTGGCCTGCTCGCGCGGAACGGGCCACAGCTCGTCGAGCGCCTGGTGGGGGGGCAGCCACTTGATCGGCTTGCGGTCCATGATGACCAGCAAGGGCACGATCACGCACCGCGACCAGTAGGACACCTCGTAGATGTTGAACAGGAAGAACGGCGGCGGCAGCAGCATGATCTCGGCCGGCATCGTCGGCACGCCGTTCCAGTCGTACTCGCCGAACAGCGCCAGCTGGATCTTGGCGAACACGTTGGCCTTGGCCGGCCCGCCCATGGCGTGGATCCGCTCGCGCGCCGCGGCCATGGCCGGGTCGATGGGGGCCACGCCGGCCATCTTCATGGCGAAGTAGATCTTGATGGTCGCCGACAGGTCGGAGGGGCCGCCCTCGAACAGGCTCCAGCCCCCGTCGGTGTTCTGCCGGCGGCGGAAGTACCGCACGGCCCGCTGCTCGGCGGTGCGGTCCACGCGGTCGATGAGGTGGCACAGCAGCAGGTACTCGGCGGTGAGCGCGCGATCGGCCTCCAGCTCGCCGACCCAGTGCCCGTCGGGCGCCTGCAGGGAGAGGAGGTGTTCCTGTGCGCGCGAAATGGCTTCCTGAACGGCCGTCACGAGCGCTGATGGTAACATGCACACTCGGCCCGAGACCACCCGAGTATAGCCATGGATCCCCTGATCGGCACCTTCGTGCTGCGCCCGTACGTCTTCGGGTTCGTCGCCGCCTTCCTGCTCGCGGCCGGCGTCGACCTCGGCTGGCGTCGGGCGCTGGGATTCGCCGCCTGGGTGGCGCCGCTGGCCTGGGTGTCGGAGTTCACGTCCACGCGGATCGGCATCCCGTTCGGGCTCTACCATTACACGGAGACCACGCGAGAGCAGGAATTGTTCGTCGCCAACGTCCCGATGATGGACTCGCTGTCCTTCACGTTCCTGACCTACGCGGCCTTCTGCCTGGCCCGGGGCGCGCTGGCCGGGCGGCAGGCGCACCCGGCGGTCGTCGCGCTGGCGTCCGGCGTCCTGATGATGCTGCTCGACGTGGTCATCGATCCGGTGGCCGTGCGGGGTGACCGGTGGTTCCTGGGGCACATCTTCGCCTACGCCGAGCCGGGGGTGTACTTCGGCGTCCCGCTCACCAATTTCGCGGGGTGGGTCGTGCTTGGCACCATGAGCGTCGGGGGCTACGTGTACTGGAGCCGCTGGCGCCAGGCGCCTGGCGCCGGCCCCCCGGAGAATCGTACTGGTTGGGGCTCGAGCTCCGCCGACCGCTATGGACAGCGGTACTGGCCTGGAATCGCGTTATACTACGCGGTGCTGGGGTTCAACCTCGTGATCACGGGGTGGATCGGAGAGTGGCTGCTGTTGCTCATCGGCGCGGGCGTGCACGTGATGACGGCCGCGGTCCTGTGGAACATGGGCTTGCGACCCGCCACCCGGCTGGGTCTGGAGAAGCAGCGGGCATGAGTGTCCCGGTATCCCAGATGTGGACGGTGGCCACCTACGTGTTCGGGCAGAAGCTGCGCGGGCGAAAGCGATACCCCCTGGTGCTGATGCTGGAGCCGCTGTTCCGCTGCAATCTCGCGTGCGCCGGCTGTGGCAAGATCCAGTACCCCGCGCACATCCTCAAGAAACACCTCACCGTCGAGCAGTGCCTGGGCGCGGTGGACGAGTGCGGGGCGCCGATGGTGTCCATCCCGGGCGGCGAGCCGCTGATGTACCCGGAGATCGGCCGCCTGGTCGAGGCGCTGGTCGCCCGCCGCAAGTACGTCTACCTGTGCACGAATGCCATCCTGCTCGAGAAGAAGCTGCACGAGGGCCTCTTCCGGCCCTCCAAGTACCTGACCTTCAGCATCCACATGGACGGCCTGCGGGAGGAGCACGACGAGGCGGTGTGCCGCGAGGGGGTCTTCGACGAGGCGGTGCGGGGCATCCGCGAGGCCGTGCGGCGCGGGTTCCGGGTGACGACCAACACGACCCTGTTCGACGGCGCCGACCCGGTCCGGATGCG
>Ga0299913_10005232_pt1 | contig 11047 bp, 8 predicted proteins | sample RVTome_9_FD_201360 | JGI IMG/M metagenome (GOLD analysis project Ga0299913, IMG submission 201360) | Soil microbial communities from uranium-contaminated site in the Upper Colorado River Basin, Wyoming, United States - RVT155D38 (version 2) ... | reverse complement strand
TTCCCCAGCCGGCCCTTGAGGACGGCGGTCTGGTTGCGCAGCTCGTCGTCGGTCATCGCCGAGATCGTCGGCTCGAGCGCGTTGACCTGGTCGACGACCTTCCTCAGCGAGCGGACGTAACGGTCGTTGGACGATCCGAAAATGGCTTTGGCAACTCCGCCGAACATGATGGAATCCTGACTTCAACGTGGGCGCCGGCCGCAGGCCGGGCGAGAAAGCGGGCTGAGGCGGGACCGTCCGGTCCGCGCCGGCGTCACTCGATCAGGCGCACCTTCGCCAGCGCGGGCGCGGCGGCGGGCGCCGCGCGGGGGGCCGGATCGGCTCTTCGAGGCGGGGCGGCGGCGGCGGGAATCGCCGGCGCAAGCTCGGCGACGGCCGCCTTCGCCACCTGCACCGCGCGCTCGGCGACGACGGCGGCGGGCTCGGCCTGGTGGACCTGCGCCTCCGGCCCACGCGCGCCGGTGAAGGCGCCGGTGACGGCGCTCAGCATCGCGGACAGGATCAACAGCCATTCCATCGCAGCCAGCGACATAGTGAGCGCGGCGGCGAAGGTCCATGCCCGGCGCCGCCCGCCGAGTTGAATTCCGCCCCGCCCCGGCCTAGCGGGCGGGCATGGACAGCCACATCGAGGGCGGCTGCGCGTGCCGGGCGGTGCGCTATGCGCTGAAGAGCGCGCCCGGCGACGCCGGCTGGTGCCACTGCCGGACCTGCCAGCTCAACTCGGGCGCGCCGGCGATGGCGTTCGCCAGCGTTCCGTTCGACGATTTCGCCTTCACCGCCGGCGCCGACAAGGTCCGCCGCTTCCGGTCGAGCGGCTTCGGCCACCGCCTGTTCTGCGGCGAGTGCGGCACGCCCCTGCTGATGCGCGTCGACCACCAGCCCGCGACGGTGGATTTCAGCGTCGCGACGCTCGACGATCCCGACGCGGTGCCGCCGGGCTTCCATATCTTCTGGGCGAGCCGCGTGCGCTGGTTCGAGCCCCAGGACGACCTGCCCCGGCATGACAGGTTCCGGCCCGAGACGCGCGGGCTGGAAGGCACCGAGCCGCCGGAATGAGCACGTCATGCCAGCGAAAGCTCGAATCTCGCTTGTCTTCCCGGCGGCAGCAAAGGCATTGAGATCCCGGCTTTCGCTGGGATGACGGGTGTCGCTAAAGCACCCCTTCGAGCCAGCCCTGGATGCGGCTCTTGGGTTCGGCGCCGATCTTGGTCGCGGCCGGGGCGCCGTTCTTGAACAGGATCATGGTCGGGATGCCGCGCACGCCATATTTGCTCGGCGCCTCCGGATTCTCGTCGATGTTGAGCTTGACGATGTCGACGCGGCCGGAGAGCTCGTCGCTCAGCTCCTCGAGCGCCGGCGCGATCATCCGGCAGGGGCCGCACCATTCAGCCCAGAAGTCGACGAGGACGGGCCGGGACGCGGAAAGGACGTCGGTGCCGAAGGTGGCGTCGGTGACGGTCTTGGTGGCCATGGGCTGCTCCGGAGGCTGGCGTGTCGCGCCGATGTAGGGCGCGCAGGGCGGCGGCTCAACCGCCCGCCGGGGCATAAGCGTCGAGCAGGGCGTCGGGCAAAGCGTGCAGCACCGGCCCGGCGGTGTAGAGCAGCGCCGCCGCGACCGGTCGGTCGGGGAAGACGACCCGCAGCGCGGCGCGGTAGGCGGCCATCTGGCGCAGGTGCGCGGCCGGGATCTCGGCGGGATCCGCCGGCGCATGGCGGCCGGTCTTGAAGTCGGCGACGAGGATGCGGTCGGCGGCGACCAGCAGCCGATCGACCGTGCCGGCGACGACGGCGCCGCCGGCCACCACCGCGGCCACCGGCGCCTCGGCGAGCGCGTCGGGGCCGAACAGCTCGGCGAAGCGCGGATCGTCGATGACGGCGCAGGCGTCCGCGACCAGCGCCGCGCGCAGCTCCGCATCGGCGACCCCGGCGGAGGCTTCGAGCCAGCGCTCCGCCAGCGCCCGGCGCCGCTCCGGCGCCACCGCCGGCAGCCGCTCGAACAGGCGGTGGAGCAGCCGGCCGCGCTGCGCCGACTGGCGCTGCTCCGGGCCGGGCGGCGGATAGGGGACGTCGTCCTCGGCCGGGGCCGAGGGGGCGAGCGGGCGCGGCGGCCGCTCCTCCTCGGGCGCCGGGCGGCGCAGCCAGCCGGGCACGACCGCGTCCCTTGCCGCCGCTTTCGGCGCGGCCTTGCCGGCGGCTTCGGGGCCGCCATGGCGCAGCTCGGCGCCCCAGCGCTCGGATGGCATCCAGCTTGCGCCGAGCCCGGCGAGCGCCTGCTCGACCGCGCGGTACCAGCTCGCCTCCGGCGCGCCGCCGCGGTCGCGGGCGCCGAGCGCGCCGCCGGCATAGAGCCGCTCCTCGGCACGGGTCAGCGCGACGTAGAGCAGCCGCCAATGTTCCTGGCGGTCGCGCCGGTCCTGCTCGGCGATGCGCGACGCCAGCGGCTCGGCCAGCTCCTCCTTGCGCGGGCGGAAGACGGGAATCTCGGCCGCCCCTGCCGCTTCGCCGAGCGGCAGCGCCCCCAGCCGGGCGTTCGCGCCGAGCCGGCCGGGATCGGCGCAGGCGTCGGCGAGGATGACGACCGGCGACTGCAGCCCCTTGGCGCCGTGGACGGTCATCACCCGCACCGCGTCGACCGGGCCGGACGGGTCGCGGACGATCTCGACGTCGCCGCGCGCGAACCAGTCGAGGAAGCCCTGCAGCGACAGCGTGCCGTCGCTCTCGAACTCGAGCGCCGCCGACAGCAGCGCCTCGATCGGGTCGCGCGCCTCGGCGCCGAGCCGCTCGAGCAGCCGGCGGCGGCCGTCGAGCGGCCCCGACAGCAGCGTCTCGAAGAAAAGGTGCGGCGGCGCGAAATCGGCCATGGCGAGGATGGCGAGGAGCCCGTCGCGCGTCGCCGCCGGGGTTTCGCCGTGGCCGCGCAGGCGCGGCCACAGCGGCCCCTTGCGCCCGCCGGCGACGGCGAGCAGCCGTTCCTGGCTCCAGCCGAACAGCGGCGAGACGAGCAGGCCGGCGAGGTTGAGGTCGTCGAGCGGCTGGATCGCGAAGCGGGCGGCGGCGAGCAGGTCCTTGACCGCCAGCGGCGCCGACAGCGTCAGCCGGTCGACGCCCGCCACCGGCACGCCCTCGGCGTGGAGCCGCGCCACCAGCAGCGAAGCGAGCTCGCCGCGCCGCCGGACCAGGATCAGTATGTCCTCGGCCCGCAGCGGGCGCTTGCGGCATTCGAGCTGGAACGGCCGCTCGAGCCAGGTCTTCACCTGCCGGGCAAGGCGGCCCGCATAAGCGCGCGTCGCCTCGGGAATCCAGCCTTCCTCGCCCGCTTCCTCGGCGTCCGCCTCGGCGGCGAAGGCGCGCCACAGCACGACCGAGCCGGCGCGGCCCGGAAAGTGGCTGCGGTGCGGGTTGGGCGGGCGCGGCAGGCCGAGCGCGTCATGGCCGAGATCGGCGAGCAGCCGGTCGACCGCTTCCAGCACCGGCGGCGAGGAGCGGAAGCTGCGGTCGACCGAAAGGTCGAGGAAGTCGCGCTCGATCGCCTTCGCTTCGCGCGCGAACCAGGCGCGGGCGACGTCGAAGCTCGCCGGGTCGGTGCCCTGGAAGCCGAAGATCGCCTGCTTGTAGTCGCCGACCGTGAAGACGGTCCGATGCCGGCCGCGCGCGCCCTCGCCGGCGAAATATTCCAGCGCGATGGCGCGCACGATGTTCCACTGCCGCGCGTTGGTGTCCTGCGCCTCGTCGACGAGGATATGGTCGGTCTGCTGGTCGAGCTTGTAGCGCACCCAGTCGCCCATCCCGGGCGTCGCCAGCAGCCGCTCCGCCAGCCGGATCAGATCGTCGAAATCGACCGCTCCGGCGGCGCTCTTGGCCTCGCGATAAGCGGCGGCGAAGGCCTGGCCGGCGCGCAGCCCGGCGGCGAGGCCGGCGGCCAGGTCGGCGAGCGCGCGCATCCGCAGCAGCCGCGCGCAACAGGCGAACTCCGCCTCGGCGAGCGCGGCGTAGTCCGGGTCCGGCGGCGCCTGGCCGCGGCCGAGGCTGCGCGGCTCCCCGTCCGCCTTCGCCCAGACGGCATGCAGGCCGGCGAGCAGCCGCGCGCGGCCGGCGCCGTCGGCGGCGAGCCATTGCTCGCACAGGCGGGCGCGCTCGAGCCCGCTCTTCGTCCCCCAGCCGCGGTTGAGCGCGCCGATCCGGCGCAGCGCGGCGACGTCGAACAGCTCGTCGCCGCACTCGCGGGCGATCGCCTCCTCGAGGTCGCCGAGCGGCAGGCCGAAGACGTGGCGCAGCCGCGCCTCGACTCCTTCGCGCGGGCCGAGCGCCGCCATCCCCTCGGGCGCCCGCGCGCAGGCGGTCAGGAAGGCTTCGGCGCCGCCCTCCCCCAACCTGAGGCTCAGCGCCTGGACGTCGCGCACCAACCCGAAATCGCCGCTTTCTTCGGCCCGCACCAGCAGGTCGGCGAGCGCGGCGCGGGCGAGCAGCCGCTGCTCGCGCTCCTCGAGCGGGCGAAAGCCCGGCGCGAGCCCCGCCTCGGCCGGAAAGGCGGCAAGCAGGCCCTGCGCGAAGGCGTGGATGGTCTGGATGCGCAGCCCACCGCCGGTCGCCTCCAGGACGCGGGCGAACAGCGTCCGGGCGCGTTCGACGGCGGCGTCGTCGTTCGGCTCGCCGAGCGCGAACAGCTCCTTGCGCAGCCGGGGCGCGTCGAGCCTGACCCATTGCGCCAGCCGCGCGTGGATACGCTCCGCCATCTCGGCTGCGCCGGCCTTGGTGAAGGTGAGGCACAGGATCGACGCGGGATCTACCTCGGGCCTGCGCTGCAGCAGCAGCCGCAGCACCCGCGCCGTCAGGACATGGGTCTTGCCGGTCCCGGCCGAAGCGGACAGCGCGGCATGGTGACGCGGGCTCGACGCCGCGAGCTGGGCGCCTTCGAGCTCGGCGAGCGGACGGAAGCGACGGGCCATGCGCCGAAGCTAGCGGCGATCGGCGCCGCCGTCATCCGCCTCGCGCGCTAAGGAAGAATCGGCTTCAGCATCGCCGCGGGCGCCCCGATCGGGGCGTCGTAGAGCGCCTTCCAGCCGAGCACGACGAGCCAGTGGAGGAAGATCGGCGGCCAGATCGAGCGGGTGGCGAGGAACAGCCAGGCGCAGGCGGCGCCGAGCGCGGCGCAGCCGGCGAGGAACCAGCCTTCGCAGGCAAGATGGTCCCATGGCGGGTCGTAGATCAGCGCCTGCAGCGGGTGCCAGAGCGTGAACAGCAGGGCCGACCAGGCGATCGGCCCGAGCCGGCTCGCCCCGTCCGGCGGCGGGCGAACGAGCAGGCCGCGAAACAGCGTTTCCTCGGCCAGCGCCGGAACGAGGAAGGCGATCAGCGCGAAAGCGGGCAGCCCGTCGAGGTTCGGACTCCACGGCACGAGGTCGAGCCGATGCAGCAGCAGCGAGACGATGGCGAGCGCGGCGACCAGTCCGAGCAGCGGCAGCCATGCGCGCGCGGCCGGCCAGGTCGCGAACGCGGCGCGAAGGCGCGCCAACCAATCCTGGCCCCGGCGCGGCGCGGGGCGGGCCGGCGGCGGCTGCGGACCGGCCCGGAACTCCACTTCGTAGTCGGAGGGCAGGTTGGGCGGCCGGTATTCCGGCACCGCCGCCATCCGCGCGAGGACCGAGCTGTGGACGAAGAACGGCGCGCGAGCGCCCGGCCCGGGCCGATCCGGTACCGGCCGCGGCTCGGCGAACGGCAGGTAGAGATCGAACAGCAGCAGCCGGCGCGGCCATTCGAGGAACTTGTAATATTTCGGCACGCCCTCGAGCAGCCACCACGGACCCGCGAGCGACCGGTGAAGCGGAGCGGCCGGATCGGGGGGAACATAGTCCCATTCGGATCTGGCATCGGCCGGCCTGGTCCCCTCGCCGAGCCGGCGCACCAGGCGCTCGTCGAAGCGCAGGCCGGCGTCCCTCGCCTCGCCGACCATCCACAGCAGCGGATATTTCGAAAGCCCGCTCTCGGGCTCCCCATAACCGCCGCCGATGTCGGCATGGACGCCGGCGAACCAGACCTGGCGAATGTCCTGCGGCCGGTCCTGCGAGCGGTCGTAGGGATCGGGCTCGTGGGTCTGGGGGTCGCGCCAGTGGTTGAGACGGAACATGCGCCGGCGCTCGTCGAGCGAGATGGCGTGGCGGAAGACCTGCACGCTCGGATTGGCGCGGGTGTACGGCAAAGTCTGCAGCGACGGCAGGTAGAAGCGGTCGGCGCGCGGAACGATGACCGAGGCGACCGTGTCCCAGGCCCCGACGAACCGGAATCTCGGTCGGCGCGCGCCGACGATCCGCCTGAAGGTCGATCCGATGTCGAGATCGTCGCGGTCGGCCGAGCGCTTATAGGCGACGAGCGCATAGCCGCACAGGTTCAGCTGGTCGGGCCGGAGCAGGCCGCACATATGGACGAAGCCGGCGAGCGCGCGCGCCGTATAGGCGCCGCGGCTGAAGCCCAGCAGGTAGATGCGGTCGCCGTCGCGCCAGGTCCGGCACAGCCAGCCATAGGCATCGAGGATATTGTCGTCCATGCCCACGCCGAGCGCCAGGCCGAGAACGCCGGAGGCCTGCTGGCGCAGCTCGCTCCACCAGCCCGGCTTTCCGATCGTCCCCACGCCGGGATCGTAATAGACGAGCTGGCCCTCGTCCTTCTCGAGGCACACATAGAGCTTGAGGACGTTCGAGAGGTTGGACTTGATCTCGTTGCCGGTGCCGTCGAGGCACACGACGAGGTTGCGGGCCATGGCGCGTCCCCTGTCGCGGACGGAAAGGCAGGCCGCTTCCGCGAGCGGCAGCCTTGCCGGCCGACGAGCCACTCTCGCCCGTCGGCTGCGCCAGTCAACGCCAATTCGCGGCCGCGGGCAATGCCCGCGCTGCTTTTGCAGCGGTGCGGCGGCGCTGCGTCAAAAGATGATCGCGCCGCCGATGAACGCGACGAAGACGACCACCCAGTCGCGCGGCTGCATGTTGCGGATGAAGTCCATTTCCTCGCTCCTCGGACGACGGCATGTGTATTATCTATATAATACAGCTGCGCCGCGGCTTCAAGGCCGGAAGCGCAAAGGATGCGTCGCGGCCCGATGCCGAGCCTCGGTGCCGCGCGCGTCGCGGACGGGGTTGCGGCGCGGCAACGATCGCCCTAAGCGTCGGGGCGGGCGGGAAATATTCGGGGTTTTTGGATGGATTCCGTCCGCATCGACCGGCAGGGAGCCGACCCGCGCTTCGAGCTGCTGGTCAACGCCGTCACCGACTACGCGATCTACATGCTCGATCCGGACGGCCGCATCGTCACCTGGAACGCGGGCGCCCGGCGCTTCAAGGGCTATGAGGCCGATGAGATCATCGGCCAGCATTTCTCGCGCTTCTACACGCCCGAGGACCGGGCGGCGGGGCTGCCGGCGCGGGGGCTGCGGACCGCCGCCGCCGAGGGCAAGTTCGAGGCCGAGGGCTGGCGGGTGCGCAAGGACGGCACCCGCTTCTGGGCGAGCGTCGTCATCGACCCGGTTTTCGGCCAGCAAGGCGAGCTGCTCGGCTTCGCCAAGATCACCCGCGACATCAGCGAGCGGCGGGCCGCCGAGCAGGCGCTGTTCGCGAGCGAGCAGCGCTTCCGCATGCTCGTCCAGGGCGTGCGCGACTGCGCGATCTACATGCTCGACGAGGACGGCGTGATCAGCAACTGGAACGCCGGCGCGGCGGCGATCAAGGGCTATGCGGCCGAGGAGATAATCGGCGAGCATTTCTCGCTCTTCTACACCGAGGAGGACCGCGCGGCGGGGCTGCCGGCGCTGGCGCTCGAGACGGCGCGGAGCAAGGGCAAGTTCGAGGCCGAGGGCTGGCGGGTGCGCAAGGACGGCAGCCGCTTCTGGGCGAGCGTGCTGATCGACCCGATCCGCGACGACGACGGGACCTTGGTTGGCTTCGCCAAGATCACCCGCGACATGACCGAGCGTCGTCGCGCCCAGCTCGAGCTGGAGGAGGCGCGCGCCGCCCTCTTTCAGTCGCAAAAGCTGCAGGCGCTGGGCGAGCTGACCGGCGGCATCGCCCACGATTTCAACAATCTGATGACGGTGATCCGCGGCTCCGCAGACCTGCTGCGCCGTCCCGGCCTGAGCGAGGCGAAAAGGCGCCGCTATCTCGACGCGATCGTCGAGACGTCGGATCGCGCCGCCACCCTCACCAGCCACCTGCTCGCCTTCAGCCGCCGCCAGGCGCTGCGGCCGCTGGCGATCGACGTCAACGTCCGGCTCGACGCGCTCGGCGAGGTGCTGGCGCGCACGCTCGACAGCCAGATCGAGGTCAAGCTCGACCTCGCCGACGATCTGTGGCCGGCCGAGGTCGACCCGGCCGAGCTCGAGACGGCGCTGCTCAACGCCGCCTTCAACGCCCGCGACGCGATGCCGGCGGGCGGGCGGCTGACGCTGGCGACCGCCAACGTCGCCGGCGCCGGCGACGACGGCGGCGACCTCATCTGCATCGCCTTGTCCGACACCGGCGAGGGAATGACCCAGGAGGTTCTCGACCGCGCCTTCGAGCCCTTCTTCACGACCAAGCCGGTCGGCAAGGGCACCGGCCTCGGCCTGTCGCAGATCCACGGCTTCGCCGCCCAGTCGGGCGGGCGGGCGGAGGTCGATTCCGCGCCCGGCAGAGGGACGACGGTGCGGCTGTTCCTGCCGCGCTCGTCGCGGCCGCTCGCCCAAGGCGACGAGGAGGCGCCGGCGCAGCTGCCGCGGGCCGGGCTCGACGTGCTGCTGGTCGAGGACAATCCCCACGTCCTCGCCTTCGCCGAGCAGTTGCTCGGCGAGCTCGACTGCCGCGTCGCCGCCGCCGAATCGGGCGATTTCGCGCTCGCCCTGCTCGACGAGGGGCGCGCCTTCGACCTGCTGTTCACCGACGTCGTCATGCCCGGCCTCAGCGGCGTCGAACTGGCCCGCGCCGTTCGCGAGCGCCGCCCCGGCCTGCCGGTGGTGCTGGCGACCGGCTATAGCGACGAGATATTGGGCGGCGCCCACGGCGATTACGAGATATTGCGCAAGCCCTACGACGGCCGCTCGCTCGGCGCGGCGATCGCCGCCGCGCTCGAGGCCAGGGCGGAAGGGACCGCGGGAACAACGGCCGATCCGGTCGCGCCTTGACAGGCGCGCTCCCTCATTTAGGCTGCGAAACGTCCACGCCCGTCCCCGCCTAACGTGGCTGCCTGGCTGGGAGGAGGCCGCCGGACCGGGGAGAGAATCGATGCAACCCACGCGGAAGATCAGCCGGCGCTCGTTCCTCGGGCGCGTCGCCGGCGGCGCCATCGCCGGCGGCGCGGCGCTGACCGTGCTCGGCGAGAGCGCGCAGGCGCTGCAGGTGAGCGACAGCGATCCCAGCGACCCTGCCGGGCGCGGCTATACCGGCCGCACCGACAGCGACAGCGGATCGAACGCCGATCGCGCCGGCCACGGCCGCGGCGGGCGGCGCAGCGGCATCACCGACAACGATCCGGGCGACCCGGTCGGCAACGGCCGCGGCGGACGACGCAGCGGCCTCACCGACAGCGACCGCGGCGCCAATGCCGATCCGGCCGGCAACGGCCGCGGCCGGCGGCGCAGCGGCATCACCGACAACGACCGCGGCGCCGGGGCCGACCCGGCCGGCGACGGCCGCGGCCGGCGGCGGACCGGCCTCACCGACGGCGACAGCGGCGGCTGGGCCGATCCGGCCGGCAACGGCCGCGGCCGGCGGCGGCGCTGCCCGACCGGGACGACCGACCGCGACAGCGGCAGCTGGGCCGATCCCGCGCGCTGCGGCCGCGGCACCGACCACTAGCCGCGGGAGGTGAGCGGCGGGCGGTGCGCGCCGCCCCGCCGCCGCCGCCCGCTCGCCCGCGCCGCTTCACATCCGCGCCGGATCGGCTAAGGACGGCGCGAAGCGAGCGCAGCGAACGAGCGAGGAATCATGGCCGCCGAACCCACCTATCCCGAGGACATGCCGGTCGGCGACCCGGTCGGCAGGCCGGCGGGCGTCGAACCGTCGGCAAAAGCGGCCGGCGACGACAGCGCCGCCGCGCCGAAGCGGTCGCGCAAGCTTGCCGCCGGCGCCGCGATCGGCATCGGCTCGGCCGCTCTGGTCGCCGCCCTCCTCTATGCCAACCGCTCGCGCAAGGCCGGCAGCGACAAGGACGGCTGAAGCCCGGCGACTGGTTGCGGGCAGAAGCGCTGCGGCGGCCGCGCAGGCCGTCAGCGGCCGGAGCCGGCCCAGGGGTGACGGCCGACCTGGCCGGCGACGGTGGCGACGCGCGGACGCCGGCCGAAAGAGAAAGCGAGGCCGCCGGTGCGGGCGAGCAAGGCGCGGTCGGCCTTGAGCCAGCGCGGGTTGCAGCCGCGCGGCAGGCGGCGGTCGGCGACGACGAGATCGGCCTCGGCGCAGGCGGCGACCATCTCGCGCCAGCCGACATGGTGCGGAGTGCGGGTGGCGAGGATGCGCCAGCGTCGGCCGCCGCGCGTCACGTCGGCGACGCACAGGTCGCGGCTGCAGGCGGCCGCCGGCAGCCGGTCGAGGTCGAGATAGTCGGGCTCGGCGCCGGCGAGCTCGGCGAGCGTGTCGCGGACATAGTCGCCCGCCCGCGGCCGCAGCAGGGCGAGCTCGCCGGACGGACCGCGCAGCACCAGGTGCCTGCCGTCGCCGGTGACGATGAGGTCGGGCGCCGGCGTCGCCAGCGCCCAGGCGGCGCCGGCGGCGATCGCGGCCAGGCCGAGCCGGCGCATCCGCGTCCGCCACAGGCAGATCCACAGGCCGCCGGCGGCGATCAGCGCGAAGGCGCCGCGCGGCATCGCCGGCAGCAAGGCGACCGCCCCGGGGGCGGCGGCGGTGGCGTGGGCAAGACCGACCAGCAAGCCGAGCGCCTTGCCCACCAGCCACCAGGCCGGCCCGCCGAGCCCGGCCAGGTCGAGCAGCAGCGCCAGCGCCTCGAGCGGCATGATGACGAAAGTGGTGAGCGGGATCGCGACGACGTTGGCGGCGGCGCCGTAAAGGCCGGCCTTGTGGAAGTGGAACAGGCC